>Ga0137403_10009719_pt1 | contig 10675 bp, 9 predicted proteins | sample CZOMad2_1_16fung_FD_122057 | JGI IMG/M metagenome (GOLD analysis project Ga0137403, IMG submission 122057) | Vadose zone soil fungal communities from Angelo Coast Range Reserve, California, USA - CZOMad2_1_16fungal (Hybrid Assembly) | ecosystem: Environmental > Terrestrial > Soil > Vadose zone... | reverse complement strand
CTGCGCGATGGAATATAATCGCGGGATGGCGACGAAACGGATTTATTACGACGATGCGTTTGTGCGGGAGTTTGAGGCGGAGGTGTTGGCTTGCGAGGAACAGATTGGAAACTCGCGGAAACGGTGGCGCGTCTTATTGGATAGGACGGCGCTGTATCCGGCGTCGGGCGGTCAGCCGGATGACCACGGGAAGATTGGCGAAGCGCATGTAGTCGAGGTTGTGGATGAGGGCGAAGAAATCGCGCACTTTATTGATGCACCGGTGAGTTTGGGGCCAGTCAAGGCGGCGGTGGATTGGAAGCGGCGCTTCGATCATATGCAGCAGCATACGGGACAGCATTTGTTGTCGGCGGTGTTGCAGACCAAGTTTGGGTTGGAGACGGTGTCGTTTCATTTGGGCGAAGAGATTTGCACGATTGATTTGCGGGGACCGGAGCCGGCGGAAGAGACGTTACGAGGCGCGGAGAGAGCGGCGAACGAGATTATTTTTGAAGACCGGCCGGTGAAGGTTTCGTATGCAACTCGCGAAGAATTGCAGGGTTTAGGTGTACGGAAAGAAGTGGCGCGCGAAGGAACCTTGCGCGTAATTGAGATTGAAAGCGCGGATTTACAGCCGTGCGGCGGAACGCATGTGGCGCGGACGGGTCAGATTGGAATGGTTCAACTGCGGCGCTGCACGAAGATACGGCAGGATTGGCGTCTGGAGTTTTTGTGCGGGGAACGCGTGGCCCAGGCAGCGCGAGTGGATTATGAGACGCGACGCGCGATTGCCGGAACATTGAAGTGCTCGCTGGAAGAGGTTAGCGGCGCGGTAGAGAAGGCGTTGGCGGAACGGGAGGCGAGCTTTAAATTAGCGAAGGCGCGCGGGGAACGGCTGGCGGAGTTGGAAGCGGAAAAGATTGTTCGCGAAACGCCGGTTGGCGAGCGCGGGGTCCGCGTGGTGGCGCGGGTGATGGAGGGAGTGGAGGCAAGTTTTGTGTTGATGCTGGCGCCAGCGATTGCGGCGCAGGAGGGTACCGTGGTGCTGATGGCGCGGCGGGAATGCGGGCACGTGCTCTTTGGGCAGCACCCATCAGTGGGCAAGGATATGAATGCGTTGCTGAAGAAGGTTATGGCGGAAGTAGGCGGAAAAGGCGGCGGGACAAAAGATTTTGCGCGCGGTGGATTGAGCGAGCCAGGCAATGCAGCACGAGCGATTGAACTGGCGCGCGCTGAATTGGGTTTGTAGACGTACACGAAAATAGTGTACACTGTTTTCGTATGAAGAATATCACCCTAAGTGCGGACGAACATCTGATCGAGCAGGCGCGGCTCGTGGCCAAGTCGCAGCATAAGACGCTTAACGTGCTGTTCCGGGAATGGCTGCGGGAGATCGCGTCACGAAATGGCGATGTTAAAGAGTTCGACGCACTTATGAAGCGCTTGAAGCATGTCCAGTCAGGCGGGCCATATACCCGAGACGAAATGAATGAGCGGTAGATTCTTTCTGGACACGAACGTGTTTGTCTACACGTTTGACTCGGCTGCTCCAAGTAAGCAAGCGGCGGCCCTCAAGCTGGTGCGGTCAGCCATCGATACTCACGGCGGAATAATCAGTTTTCAGGTGGCGCAAGAATTCCTGCAGGTGGCGCTGCGCCGTTTTCTGCGCCCCTTGAGTGCGGCAGATGCCGAGCAATATTTTACGAAGACATTGCGTCCACTGCTGGCCGTGCAATCATCACTGGCACTCTATGGCGAGGCCCTGCGATTGTTCGAAAGGTATAAGTTGTCCTGGTACGACGCAGTGATTCTCGCGGCCGCAGTCGAAGGCGAGTGCGAGATTTTATACAGCGAAGATTTTCAGGATGGACAGAAGTTTGGCACGGTCGTCGTGCGAAACCCATTTAAGTAATTTGGTGGACGTGACAGGGATCGAACCTGCGACCTCGTCGTTGCGAACGACGCGCTCTCCCAGCTGAGCTACACGCCCACTTGCGCGATACATTCCAATTATACATGAAGCGGTTGCGGTGTTTTCAAGCTGGCGGGTAGAGTGCTGCGTGTTTTGCGCGGTGTGCAGGCAACTTTATTGTTGGCAAGCCGAACGCATGAATCCGCGTACACGGCGCCGACCTCTAATCAAGTGCGATACGTGATAGACAATTAAACGTAGAGTGTGATAGCAAGTAGCCTGTAACCGGACCCAGTTTCTCTCCCACCAGAGTCCGCAAAGAAAACCTAGGAGATTTCAATATGAGCCGTCCCCAAGATTCCGCCCCCATTCCGGGGAGCACTCGAGCTGCGCTCAAGAGCGCGAAACTGGTTGGCAAAAGCGACGCAGAAAAGGTGATTCAGGTGAGCATATATGCGCGCCGGAACCCGCAGCACGCGATCGAGGCGGCGAGCCTGCCGGATGAAATCGGGAGCCAACTGCCGAAGAAGCGAGAGCACATCACGGGCAGTCGCTTTACCGAGTTGTACGGCGCGGACGCAAACGAGTTGGAAAAGATTGTGAGTTGGGCGAAGCAGTCCGGATTAAAAGTGGTGGACAACAGCCAGGCGCACCGTCGAGTAATTGTGGAAGGCCGGACGGGAGATATCGAGAAGGCATTCGGGCTGCAACTGAATGATTATGAGCACCCGCAACTTGGGAGATTTCGCGGCAGGGTTGGCGAAATTCAGGTGCCCGGAGAGCTCGCGGGAATCATTCAGGGCGTGTTTGGCCTGGATACGCGCCCGGTGGGGCATCCGCGGATTCGGCGGAGTCCGGCCGCGTCTTTGGACTGGACGGCTGGAGTGACTGCAGGGACGGAGAGAGCGGCTAGCGCCCAGGCGAAGAAAGCGAAGCTCGTAAACAAATGGCCAGGAACGTTTTTCCCCGGGCAGATCGCAGACCTGTACGACTACCCCGCTAATCTTGATGGAAGCAATCAGAACGTGGCTGTGTTTGCGTTCAATGGAGGAAATTCGCCGGACCCGAGAGGCGGTTACAAGCTTGCATCGTTGAAGAGCTATTTCGAGAGTGTTTTGGGAGGAACGACGCCGGTGTTTACGGACGTCGTCGTACATGGTCCGGGAAATGACCCGGGACCGGATACGCGTGCGTCGTCGAACAATGGCGATTCAACGGGCGAAGTGATGCTCGATTTATGCATTGTCGGAGCCTTGTTGCCGAAAGCGCATATTTTTGTCTACTTCACGGAATTCACAACGCAGGGGTGGGTCGATGCGCTGAACGATGCGATCGCTGGGGCCAATCAAATCAGCGTGGTGTCCATCAGCTACGGAAACCCGGAAGATGATCCGCAGGGAGCGTGGACGGCGATGGGCGTCAAGCTGGTGAATGAAATCTTTCAGGCGGCGGCCGCAAAGGGCGTGACGGTTTGCGTGGCATCGGGAGATGACGGGTCGAGCGATGAGCCGGACCAGAGCGTGACGCATGTGGATTTTCCAGCGTCCAGCCCGTATGTGCTCGGGGTTGGAGGGACAAAGTTGGTCGCGACGTCGGGGAACAATCCGTCGATCGCGAGTGAAGTCGTGTGGAACGAAGAGATGATCGGAGATGGAGCAGGGGGCGGTGGAGTAAGCGCAGTCTTCAGCAAGCCTGCTTATCAGAACGGCGTCGGAGTTCCGCCGGCGGCAAATCCTCCGCACACAATCGGGCGGGGCGTACCGGACGTGGCGGCAGTGGCCGATCCGCTGACGGCGGTTGTGGTGATGCACGTTGATGGGAAGAAGCTGGAACCGATTGGCGGGACGAGCGCGTCGGCGCCGCTGTGGGCGTCGCTGATTGGACGAATGAATCAGGGGCTTAGCGCGCCCTGCGGTTTTCTGAACCCGGTCTTGTACCAGCAATTTCCGTCAGGCGTGCTGCGCGATATCACACAAGGGAATAATGGAGCATACGAAGCTGGGACTGGATGGGATGCGTGCACGGGACTCGGCGCACCCGGCGGTGGGAGTCTGTTGAAAGCGCTGTCGGGTAAGACGGCCCCGACGGTGAAGAAACCGAAGAAGAAACACTAGGCGGCACAGTCCGAAAAGAGAAAAGCTCGCGGATTGAAGACGCCGCGAGCTTTTTCTATAGGTCGGTCTCAAGCGCCGAGCATCAGGGTTGATCGAGAGCGCCGCCGTTGCGTTGGGCGACGATCTTGCGCGCGTTTTGATAGAGCGCGCGCGCCTGCGGTACGGAATCAACGGCCTTTTGCACTTGCGGGTCAGCTTCGAGAAGCACTTTGAAGCCGTCCTGCATGCCGAAAGTGGACATAAAAACTTCCTGCTTGATCTTGCGCTTCACCCAATCCTGATTTTCAGCAAGATCGGCTTCCGCGTAGCGGACGTTGTGCTTCGACAAATAATTGCGGAATTCGTGCATCACGTTGTCATCCACGGAAAAGTCATGCGTGATGGTGGGACGCTCGCCGAGATATGCGCGAGTGAAACCGCCGACACCTGCTTCTGCGGGATAGAACACGTCAAAGCGGAAAAGCTCCTGCTGGAATTTGTTGAGCTTGGGCTCGGAAACGATGATGTCGGGCGTGATGCCGCCGCCACCGGTCACCTGGCGGCCGCTGTCGGTGAGCTTGATCTCGGTTGGATGATCGGGAACTTTGCGCTCGTAGTGGTACTGATAGAGAGAGATGGATTTGTAATCGCGCTGAATCAATCGGCCGCTCGGAGTGTAGTAGCGAGCGGTGGTGAGCGCGAGGCCCGTGTTTTCGCTGAGCGCCTGCACGGTTTGGACGAGGCCCTTGCCGAAGGTAGTTTCACCGACGATTAGGCCGCGATCGTGATCCTGCACCGCGCCGGAGACAATTTCCGTGGCCGAAGCGGAGTTGTTATTCACCAGGATGACGAGAGGAACCGTGATGCCCTGATTGCCACGGACGGCGTAATAGCGATGGTCCTGCGAAGCGCGGCCGTGATGCGAAACGATGAGCTGGTTTTTTTCAAGGAACATGTCGCCGACTGCGACCGCTTCGTTGAGAAGACCGCCGGGATTGCCCCGCATGTCGAGAACGAGGCCGTCCAGATTGGAGGCGTTTAGTTCCTTTAGGGATTCGGCAATTTCATGGTCGGTTGTTTCGTTGAACGCGGACAGGCGGATGTAGCCAATGTTGGGTTTAATGAGAAACGCGATGTCTACGGAATGGCGGGGAATTTCGCCGCGCGTCACCGTGAAAGTGAGTGGCTCGTTATAGCCCTCGCGCGTGACGACGATCTTGACGATCGTGCCTTTCTGCCCCTTCAGCATGTCGGCGACTTCAGTCGTCGTGAGGCCGTCGGTAGCTTTTTCGTCGACTTTAATGATGACGTCGCCCGGACGCAGCCCGGCGTTATAAGCGGGTGCGCCGACGTACGGCGCCATGACGACCGTATGATTTTCGCGGGGCGCGACGATCATGCCGACGCCGTAATAGCGGCCGCGCTGGTCTTCGCGAAGCAGGGCAAACTGGCGGGCATCAAAAAAATTGGAGTGCGGGTCGAGGACGCGGAGCATGCCGGGGATGGCGCCCTGGTAGACCTCTTTGTCGACATCGACCGGATCGGCGTAGTTGGATTGCACGACGTCCAGAACTCGAGTGAACTGCTTGACGGCCGTCTGGTAATCGTCGGCGGAGGAGGCAGCAGCGCCGACAGACGGTCCATATACTCCGCCCAGGACGGCGGAAACCAGCAGTACGAGAACAACCACGAATAAGCTCAGCCCACGACGCTCAGATTTCATTCTGACCTCACGTTAGAACAGGCTATTCGGAATTGTAGCATGCAAACCCGGACTGTCACCTGTCCCGAACCATGCCGAGTTGGGCACGATTCTTTGGACGCGGCCCACTGAAGAATGGCGGCAGCGACGGAAGTCCGTTTGACACCTCTGTGCACACTTCCTATGATGCCAATGGCTTAAAAAAGGGTCCTTCAACCGCATGTTCAGCGTTCCTCACATGATTGTGTTGTTTATCGTTGTGCTGGTCGTGTTTGGACCGCACAAATTGCCGGAATTGGCACGCGGCCTGGGCAAATTGATGGCGGAGTTCCGCAAGGCTTCGACGGACTTCAAGCTGGCGTTCGAGGAAGAGATGCGCAACGTTGAGCGGCAGGCGCGGGAAGCCGAACGGAAGAAGCAGATGGACGCTGCGGCAGCTTCAGCTGCGGCAACGGAAACCGGAACGGCGCCGACGGCCGACTCCACCGAAGCCGCTCCCTCGCAATTGCCGGAAACGCCCCAATTGCCCGAAACAATTGAACCGGTTGTGGCTCCAGTGAACGAAGCGGTAGCGCGCGGCAGCGAAGATACGAGTTCCACGGAGCATTTGGACGCGACGTCGCAGGAAACTTCTTCCGGAGAAGCATTGCAAGAAAAAGCATTGGACGAACCGCTGCACGAATCCCTGAACGACGAAGGGCACGGGCATCCCGCCTGAAATAATTCCGGAAAACATGGACACCGAAATCACGCCGAAGACAAAAGAAGAAGAGACGGGCGGTCAGATGACGTTTTTCGAGCATCTGATCGAGCTGCGGAAGCGGATTATCAATTCGCTGATCGCGATCGCCGTGTGCGCGGCTGGGGCCTGGTTCCTGGCGCCAAAGGTTGTGGATGTGATCGCGAAACCAATTCAGGTCGCGCTGAAGGCTCACGGATACGATTCGCAACTTATTTACACTGCGCCGACAGATTATTTGGGGTTGCTCATCAAGCTGAGTATTTATATTGGATTGGTGTTGGCCTCGCCCGTTGTGGTTTACCAGGTTTGGATGTTTGTGGCGCCGGCCTTATACAAGCGTGAACGCAGCGCCGTGACGGGCTTTGTGTTTTCCACGGTGATCTTGTTCGTGGGCGGAATCGCGTTCGGATTCCTTCTGGCGCTGCCCCACATCCTGGGATTTCTGGTGGGATTCCAGGCGCCGGCGTCGGCCGTTAAGCCGATGATTCACATTAACGACTACTTTGATCTGGTGCTGCTCGTGCTCGTTGCGCTCGGGCTCGTGTTCGAATTGCCCGTACTGATCTTCCTGCTCTGTTACTTTGAGATCGTCACCCCGAAGTTCCTCGTGAAAAACACGAAGTACGCGGTTCTGGCAATTACCGTGGTGGCGGCGATTGTGACGCCGACGCCGGATGCGCTGACGATGTTGCTGGTGATGGGCGTGATGCTCGCGCTTTATTTTCTGGGCGTGGGAATATCATGGGTGGCGCTGCGGAACCGGGCGAAGCGGGCGGCAGCCACGACGGCGGCGCAGGGGGCTTGATGAGGCGAATCGGACAATTCAGGGCGGGTGCGTTGTGCTGCGCGGTCTTCGCGTTCGTCGGATGCAAGAGCAACGCGGACGCGGCAAAGACCGAGAAAGCGCAGCCGCCATCCATGAGTTCGGTTGCCGTGGCCCCGGCGCAGATCGCTGTGGACGCGCTGCCGGCGGAGAAGACCGGCGGATTCGACGGGAAGGCGGCCTACGATCACGTCGCGAAAATGGTTTCGTATGGGCCGCGGCCGTCGGGGTCGCAGGCGATTGCCCAGACGCAGGATTACATCCTTTCCGAATTGGAGAGTTTTGGCTGCACCGTGGAGACGGACGATTTTTCCGCGCGGACGCCGGCCGGCCGGATCGCGATGAAAAATATCCTGGTAAAAATTCCGGGTGATAAGCCCGGCATCATTTTGCTCGGGACGCATTACGACACGCTGAAGAAAGACAACTTCGTCGGCGCGGACGATGCGGGATCGTCCACTGGAATAATGCTGGAATTGGCGCGGCTGCTTTGCGCGAAGCACGGTAAGTATGCGGTGTGGATCGCCTTTTTTGATGGCGAAGAAGCGGTACAGACCTGGAGCGATACGGATAGCCGGTACGGCAGCAGGGAAATGGCGGCAAAGCTGGCAATTTCCGGCGATTTGAAGAAGGTGCGCGCCTTTCTGCTGGCGGATATTGTCGGCGGAAAAAATGCGCGGATTCCGAAGGAAGCGGACTCGACGCCGGAATTGAGTGAGCTGGTTTATACGACGGCGAAACGCTTAGGTTATGGAAACTTGTTTGTGAATGAGTCGTCGGGAGCCGCGGATGATCACGATTCGTTCCTAAGCCGCAACGTACCGTCAGTGGACGTGATCGCATATTTTCAGAACAACGGCTACTGGCATACGCCGCTGGATAATATGGAGCAAATCAGCGCGAAGACGCTGGGCATCGTCGGCCATGTCTTTTTGGAGACGGTAAAGGCGCTGCAGGCGAAGTAGTTGGAAAATAGAAACTCTGCCGAAGTGCCGCGCCCAATTCCAATTCCGTCTTCATTTCGAATTTCTGATTTCCGTCTTCAGTCTTTCTCTGTGTGCTCTGTGACTCTGTGGCAAATCCATTTTCTACTTTTCGAAGGCAACTTCGCCGCCTTTCCGTACCAACGAATGTTTTTGGAAATCGTCATCCTCGCGGTAGGGAAAATCGCCTCGATAGTGGCTGCCGCGGCTTTCTTCCCGCGCAATGGCGCTGCGCGTAACAACTTTGGCGAGGGTGTGCAGATTCTTTAGTTCATTTTCTTCGCGCGTCGAAACGGTCGCCGGAATTTCCAGGGATTCCAGTTGCGCAAGCGCGGCCTTCAGTTCTTTTCCATCTCGCAAAATTCCAACGTGCCGCCACATGATGTCGCGGATTTGCGCGCGCAGCGGCGATTCCGGGTGCGCCTGGTTCGGATGTTTTTCGCCGTCGCGAGCATCGGGCTGAGGAGCGCGTTTGCCGGGAAGTGTCGCGGAACTGGTCTTCTTTGGAGAAGAACCAGCCACAGGCGCATCTTCCATCATGGCTTGGCCGCTGCGCGCGCCAAACACGAGCCCTTCCAGCAGGGAATTGCTGGCGAGCCGATTCGCGCCATGAACGCCGGTGGCGGCGGTTTCTCCCGCCGCGTAGAGGCAGGGAACGGAAGTGCGGCCCCAGAGATCGGTCTTGACGCCGCCCATCATGTAATGTGCGGCGGGGCAGACGGGCGCGACGTCCGTTGCAAGATCGAGGCCGTAGCTTTCGCAGGTGGCATAAATTCGCGGGAAGCGCTTTTCGAGAAACTCCTTTGGCTTTGCCGTCATGTCCAGGTAAACGTGTGGCGCGTCGGTGCGATGCATTTCGCTGACGATGGCGCGGGCGACGATGTCGCGCGGCGCAAGTTCCTGCGCTTCGTTGTAGCGCTTCATGAAGCGTTCGAGATTGATGTTGCGCAGGATGCCGCCTTCGCCGCGCAGCGCTTCGGAAAGAAGAAAGCGTGGCGCGCCTTTCACGGCGAGCGCCGTCGGATGGAATTGCACAAACTCCATGTCGGAGAGAACGGCTCCAGCTTCGTAAGCGATGGCCATGCCGTCGCCGGTCGCAACATCGGGATTGGTGGTCTCGCGATAAATTTGGCCGAGGCCTCCCGTGGCGAGCAGAATCGCATTTGCGCGTAGCTCGTGGAGCGAGCCGTCCGTTTCGTCGATAAAACGGACGCCGACTGCCTTTTCATTTTCGATGATAAGCCCGGTGGTGAAAGCGTGAGCGCGAAGATGAAGATGCGGGATGGAATTGGCGCGGGCGAGGAGCGCGCGGCTGATTTCGCGCCCAGTGGAGTCGCCGTGCGCATGGAGAATGCGCGAACGGCTATGCGCGGCCTCCCGCGTGAATGCCAGTTTCGTGCCGGCACGGTCGAACTCCGTGCCCCATTCGATCAGCTGCGTAATGTACTTCGGACCCTCTTCGACCAGCAGCGCCACGGATTCTGGGCGACAGAGCCCGTCCCCCGCGTTGATGGTGTCCTGTTCGTGAAGACCGATTTCGTCTTCGTCGCTGAGCGCAACCGCGATTCCGCCTTGCGCCCAGGCCGTCGCGGAGTCGCTTAAAAAGGATTTGGCGAGGACCAGGACGCTGCCCGCGTCGCTAAGTTCGATGGCGGCGCGCAGGCCTGCGACACCGGAGCCGACAACGGCGTAGTCTGCGCGACAATTTTTTTCGGAGCGAGCCATCGAAAGTGGGCGTCAGTAAGGCGGATTTTGCCGCGCTGGAATGGTATCACGAAGGAATTGGAGCAAGCGGAGGGGCGCAGCACCTGGGTAGGACTTCGGTTCGCCACGCGGAAGAAACGTCGACTTTAGCCCTTAGATAAACTCGGGTCGTCGGGGAACGGCCCTAACTCGCTTGTGAAACGGTGCTGCACGTCGTCAACCTCAATCCGATTTTTCAGGACTAACTGCGCTTCTTCGACGGCGGCGCGCAACTCGGGATGCTCTTCCAGCTTTATCGTACGGGAGACGGCGTCGGCGAGCCGCCAGACACAATTCTCAAGTTCAGTGATTCGTTTGACGACTTCGGGAGCCGAGATCTGCGCTCGCACATATTGGTCGAGCTGAACTTCGCCTTCGCGTTTTTCAACGTACTCGCTGATAGCCGTTCGGTCGTCGTTAACCGGATGGACTATTCGAGGAAACAGATGTTTCAGGGCATTGTCTTCTGGCATAAATGGATTGTAGCGCTGAATGGTCGTCGCTTAAAAGCTGGGTACTCAAATCCGAGCCCACCCGGTCCTAGTATCTTATTGACAAACGGTACTCTGTGTGATACACTAATTCGTGAAAGTCGCCGCTCAATCCGCTAACCCCCGCAGAATCAGCAGTTACAGAATTCACCCTTCTAACCCCTTTGGAATCTGCACTTACAAAACATTGGACTTAAAGTCCTGCAG
>Ga0137403_10009718_pt1 | contig 10675 bp, 11 predicted proteins | sample CZOMad2_1_16fung_FD_122057 | JGI IMG/M metagenome (GOLD analysis project Ga0137403, IMG submission 122057) | Vadose zone soil fungal communities from Angelo Coast Range Reserve, California, USA - CZOMad2_1_16fungal (Hybrid Assembly) | ecosystem: Environmental > Terrestrial > Soil > Vadose zone... | reverse complement strand
CATGATCAAAGACGAGCAGGTCGAGTTCTAAGCGCGCCGCGCGGCGGACCCGGCCCGTGAGGCCGTGCGGGCCCAGGTCCGTGCGGTGCATCCCCCAGGGGCGGGGGTCCTGACCGCCGTACACGTGTTCGCGGAGGTGACAGGGCCAGCCCCGCATCCGCAGATCGCCGCCGGACCTCGCGCTGAGGACCGCCGTGTTCTTCTTGCGGCTCAAGCCTTGAAACCGCTTTCGACTGTTTTTATAATGTATACGCCGAGTTGCGATGTACCCTTGAGACAAGGGAGTCCAGCTCACTCGTGCCCTGGGCCGCAGCGCCCGGGGCTTTTTCTTTGCCTTTCGCCAGTTTCCTCTCCCCTAGCGTTTGAAGCTCTGCATCTGCCCGTATGACGGCGTACACGCCGCATCTCGACACCCCCACTCCCACAGGGATGTCGTCCAGGGGCCAGGGGCCTCTTCCCCCATGCGGCTGAGCGGGTACGCCACCGGCCGCAGGATTTTTGTTGCCTCCCGTATGACCTTTGATGTAATCTATTTTTAACAAAATTTATCTATTTTAATCTTTATGCCTCTGCACGAGCACGGGGACAAGACCGATGGATCAGACACCGGTCACACATGTGTCCTATGCCGGTCCCACCACCTGCCTGCGCTGTGATCAACCGTTCCGGAGCTGGGATCGGCGGCATAATCGCCTCTGCCCGCGCTGCCGGCAGCTGCTCCACACCCAGCCCTCAGACGAAACCAGCTATCGGGTCCCGACCCGCCGGCGCCTGACATCAGACGACTCAGCGGCAGGGTAAGAGGCGGCGCTCGCCGATGTGACGGACACGAACGCCACACACAGGAGACGCCGCGGACATCCTCCACGCCCCACCACGTCAAGACCCCACGCAGACATGCCTGAGGCTCTTCATGAGGCTTTCCTTCGTCAGTTCCCTCCCCCCCTTTTGAACGACTGTATCTGCCCATAGCGCTGCGTGCACGCCGCCTCGTCAGCGAGGACAATAGTGCCGAGGGTCGGCAGGAAGTTCCCTCCGAGCAGCCACACGAGGCCCCCGCGAACGATGGCGGCCGCTGCTGCCCTCCGCGCGATGCGCATGACTCTCGGCCTTGGACGACCCTGTGGCATCGGTCTTGCCTCTGGACATGGGCACCGTACCGCGCACGTACGACATCGGGCCGGCGAGAGGCGTCACAGCCGGCCTCCCCAGAGATGACCCAAGGAGGGTGTGCCATGCTGGAACCGATGCTGTCCGACACCATGGTGTTCCAGGGACCGATGAGGCTCGCTGACACGTTGTTCTGTCTGGACTGTGAGGTCATGTTTACGAGCCTCGAGAGCTGTCCGAGCTGTGCCGGCAGCGCCATCTGGCCAGTAGCCGCGTGGTTATCGCCATCTCAGCCGCATCTGTCCATCGCGTCCACACCGGTGGGGGCTCCTCCATGGTCCGACCCTGCCGCGAAGGACGCCAAGGCGGTCGCATAGCGCCCCCCGTCGATGGCGGAACTGGTGGAGCAGCATGGCCTAAGGAAGAACCCAAAAGCCCCGGCACATCCGGGGCTTTTACGTTTCTTTCCCTTAGCCAGTTGTGTCCCCTATCGCTTAAACGACTGTATCTGCCCCACCTCTGCATAAAGCTACGGCGGGCGTCGCAATATCTCAACGTTTAAAACTCTGTATCATCCAGTAACTCTGCGTACACGCACGATCCCGACACCCGCACGTCCATGCTGATCCCGTCCAGGCCTCCATTTCCCTTCGGGCATCCGTCGCCAGAGGACTCACGGCCGCCACGTGCGGCGGTCCGGACCCTAATAGATCGTGTAGCGCTGCCCAGGGTCCGGTGTATAGGTGATGTGATACAGGCAAACGGAGCTCGCGGGAATACCACTGCTACGCACTGTGAGTCTCGGGGGCGCTTAGCTCCCGCTCTCCGCCGGCGGCACCGGTGGGGGCACCACGAGATAGCTGACCAGCCAGCCGACGAGGCCCGCCAGGGCAATGGCCCCCGCCCACACGTGCACGGACCACCAGATGCCGTCGGTGAGGTGCAGGGCCAGAAAATACCCGCTATACCAGATCAGGGGCACGCCAGCCGCGAACAGCCGCAGGGCCCAGATCCGGGACACGGAGGGCTGGAGCTATTGGAGGAGCCCATCCGCCGCGAGGCCGGCGATCACGGCCACCGGGATCAAGCCCTGTTGATCCCGCATCAGGCCCATCAGACTGGCGTTGAGCGTGAAGATCACGGTGAGGCTTCCGCGCGGCAGCCGCCACCCCCACCGGCGGACGGTGAGCACGACCAGTCCCATCAGCAGGGCCGTTTGCAGCAGCACGTCGTCCATGCCCAGCATCTGGGCGATATCGGGGCTGAAGACCCCGCCGTCCTGGGTGAGCAGGGTAGGATTGGGGGCGACGAGGGGCCAGAGCGGCGCGGTCGGGCGATTACCGGCGGCGGCCCAGGGGCGACCCAGGGGGTGGGCGAACATCGTCCAGAACGTGCAGACCGACAAGAGGAACGCGAGCGAGATGACCATGGGCCCGCGGGTGGTCCACGCGGGGGGCTGGGCCGCGTCAGCCTGCAGCCAGGCCGCCCGCCACGGGCCGCTCACGAGGAGGCCAACCCCAGTGTCAGCCCCACATGGGTGGGGCTGAGCAGGGCTTCCATCCGGGCCTCGATGCCGAACAGCAGGTGCCAGAGCAGATCCCCCACCCCGCTGGCCGCGAAGACCCCCGCGCCCGCTAGCGACAGGCCATAGCCCGGCGGCAGCGCGCGCCCCCAGGGGGCACCGCGGGCATGGTTGGAGAGCAGCGCCCCGGCGGTCAGACTCGCCACCGCCAAGAAGCCCGAGTAGAAGGCGCCATGCCAGGGGGTAAAGAAGCTCTCCAGGGTGGTCGAGAGGTGGTTGTGGGCCCAGCCATCGAGATAGAAGCCGCCCAACAACCAGCCCCCCAGGACAACCATGGCCCAGTCAAAGCTGACGCGGCGGCCCATGGGCGGCCGCGTCGTCTCCGACGGGGTGCTCAGTCCGATGGACGCTGTGTGGTTCTTCATGCCGTGGTCCTCCCGATCGGTTCCAGGTGTGTCTTGACGCCCTTAACCATGCCCCGCTGAGGCCCTCCGCGTCGGCTGTGGGCCGTCCCCTGCGGCGCCGCGGCTGCGGTCACATCGCCGTGCTGGGGCTTCATCGGGGCAGCGAACGACCCCCCTGGGAGCTGGTCGAGGCATCGTGCACCGGCGCGTGGGGTGAAGTGGCCCTGTACAGCCGTCGCCAGTTTTCCTCCCCTATCGTTTGAAACTCTGTATCCACCTTCGTCCCGTTAGGAGCGGGGCTACGGTGGACACGTCTGCCTTCTAGCGTTTGAATAATTAAATTATCTAGCCTTGGCCTACTGGGCGAGTGAAAATATTTGCACCATGATTACATCTCGTATTCATTGAAGTCATATGATATCATATGTCAGGTTTTGAGCAGTATTGTGCTCCGAAGAGCACGGTGGAGGTGAAGGAGGTCTCCGGTGTCTGGTCCCATGCCCTTCCCCTTACTCTTGTGGCTCGCGGTCGGGATCTCCCTCCTGTCGCTCCTCCCGCAGCCGGAAACGACCATGGCTCTCTGGTGCGTGATCGCCGTCGTCTGCCTGCGGGAGACCCTCCTGCTCTGGTGGCGCACCAAGCTCGCCTTCACCGCCGCCGAGTATGTGATCGTCACGGTGTGGTGTGCCCTCCTGGCGGCGCTGTACGGACGCGGGTGGAATGTGTTACGCGCGCCGGAGCCCTGGGTGGGGATTGTCTGGGGAGCACTGCTCCTGGTGCTGGCCTGCCATCGCCTCGAGCGGCGTGTGCACCCAGCGACGCAACAAGCCTTGCGCACGGCGCGGCGCCAGGCCACGCTCCGAGACTGGTTGCGCGGGCGGCATATCCCCCGCCTGAAATAGCGGGGCTCTCCCCTCGCTCCACAGGGTGACATGAGCCCTCAGACCTGGGGCGCTCGTGCTATCCCCACCAGCATCAGGATCTGAAGGCCCCGAGCATCACGCCCGAGCCCTTTCCTGTACTTTCGCGAGTTCTCCCCCCTATCCCTTCACGTATCCCCTACCGTGATATGGTTCATCCTGGGGCCATCTGCAATCTGACGTTCCCCTTCGTCGGTCAGGTGCAGAGATGGAGGTCGCTAACCCTCGGGACGCGCCGAATGCCTACTGATCGGAGAACAAGGCCCCAGCCGCCCAGTTGTCCGTCGCTGGCGCACTCCGGCTGTTTCCACCGCTGACGGAGGCGAAGTCGCCGCTCGCTATGTTATTTTCTCCCCCAGTGACCGAGGATGCGAGGCCGCTCAATACTACGAGAAGACTCACCACCAGACGCATCTGCCAGCACTGGGTATGCATGAGGATCCCTCCGTTTACAGGTAAGGCGCTGATGAGGTGACGGTGGCGCTGGAACGCATCAGGGTGAACTGAGGGATGTCCCTCCCACGGGAGGGGAGATCAGCGGGTCAGGAGTTGCGGCCGGGCCAGAAAGCGGGAGAGCACAAGGGAACCACTGGGGACGTGCGGAGGCGGTGGGGAGGGCGCGAGCATAGAGCGGAGGAAAAGGTTTGTCAATCCAGTATTTTAGGGATGAAACGCGAGCAGAAGATCAGCCGCTAGGCACCAATGGAGAGCATCTGAGATAAGGGAGGGGTACCCTGCAGCTGACGGCTATGTGAGCGTGGTTTATGCGGCTCTGGCCATCTGACCGACTTGGGAACACAGCAACGTGACCAGCACCCAGGGCCGCACGGTGCATAGGAGGGGACCCTCGGGGAGGCACTGCGTGTGAGGCCCACCAGGCCCTGTTTTCACAGCAGGGTCTGTCAATCGTGACGTGATGGGTCGCACGTCGGCGGCCATGACACGGTCGGCTTCGTTCCCCACGGAGGTAAAGGATGTCGTGACTCTGTTGGCTAAGTCGAAAACGCGGTTTTGCAGACGGCGTTTGAAAGCCGAAGAGATCACGGACCTCCCTGTGTGACACGCACCCCCCTGGCATCGGAGATGGGCCACCGCGACTTACCCAACAGAGTCTGTCGTGGCGAGGCCTGTACAGGCCATGAGCGCGTAACGGGCCCAGTAGCACGGAAGCTGCGATACCACCTAATAGGGTCTATCTCATTGCTAAGAAAGACCTTCTTGCATCACCATCGTCGGCTTCCATCTGAGTGCGAATTTCCCTTATCTCCAGGAACCGGCACTTTCTTGCAACCTTTGAGCGTATCCCAGCCCCCTCTCGGGTGATTTTCGTCACGAATTACCAGGGCCAAAGGCGAAAAGGGAAATTCGGAGAGGTCGCGGCGTTCCGTGTTAGGTCTGGTCGCAGCTTCCGTGCTACTGGGCCATCATGGTCTCTCCCCCAGGTCCTCGGCCTGAGTCATCGCCGAGGGAGATCATACGCCAAAGACATCTCAAAAGAAAACTTGCGACAGAACCAGACTGGTTCCTCAACCTGCAAATCCTCACGTCTGGAGGCTTTCGATGAGCGGTGATACCCCTTACCACTAAATCCGGTGGAATGTGTGTAATAGAGTTACCTGCTGGTGAGCCAGGGGGCAAATCAGTAAAGGTTATCCCGATTAAGCTGCAAGTGCCTACAGAACCTCGTAAATCCGTCATGATGATCTAAATGTTGTAAGCCCTTGTGTCCCATGGCGTCACAGGACTGGTAAGCTTAAATCGAGATAACCTCTAGTATCCCCCAGCGGGCAAATAGCTGACCCCCAAGTAGTACAGATAGTACAAGAAAAAATATTATTTTTGTCCGATGAGTCAACGTCGCAGCCGGCTAGCACGAGCCCAAGACATAGTTCACCTGCTGCCCCACGACCCCGATCGACCCCGATGCGCCCGCCGGAAACTTCCGCCCCAGAGACCTTGCCGCTCACTGAAGCTCTGCGCCGCTGGGCCGCCGATGCCGTCCCAGGGCTCCCCCTCGACCACGAGCGGGATAAGTTCTTGTGCTATGCCCGAGCGCACGGCCTCACCAACGTGGACTGGTCCGAGGCACTAAAATTGTGGTGGCTCGAAGCCCATGCCCGTGCTGTACGGCGGGGCGCACTCCAGCTTCCGACCGCTCCCAGGCCTGCGCTTGCCCTGGAACCCCCACCCCTCTATGATGTCGAGCTGCACGCACAGATGCAGGCCGATATTGCACGCCTGTGCGGGCCCACGGAGCCATCGATGTCGGGGATGAACGACAGCCAGGGGCTGCGCCGGCGTCGTGTATCATCGATCCTAGCGGCGGAGGGCACGGCGCACGAGCGAGACCCGGCCTATCTGACGCAGATGCAAGCGCGCAAGGCGGAGCTCCAAGCCCAAGCGGTGCTATTGCGGGCGCAGGAGCCGGGCCTCGAAGTCGCGGGCGCGGCGGATTAGAAGGGTGAGATCGATACCAGGGCCGCTGTTTGCTATCGAGTAAGCCGGGTCTGATGGTCTTCCCTGTGGTGTTCCTGTAATTAGAGGAGCCTTCAGTGAATCTCTTCTTAACTTTGTGCGGCATAATGCCAATCTTGCCCGATGTCTACTAACTCATTGGAAAGGGTTGCCAGCCTCCATATGTTGAGCTATCTGCTGAGACTCGATACAACTTCTCGACAGATACGGCAATTATCGCTTTCTGCATCCGCCTGTGCTGCCATAATTGGGTAGCTCCACGAACCTGTGGGGGAGGCATAGTGAGTTCTAACAATTAAAAGGCTAAAGGAATACCCGATGAGTACTGCGGCACAATGCCTATACGCACTGGCAGCTGAACAATTTCCGGATTTAACCGATGCTGAGCGTGCACTTCTGCTTGCTATAGCTGCTGGAGAGACGGCCCGATATGGTGGCCAAACCGAAGCTGAGAGCGATCCTAAATATGCCGACGCCTGGGGCGAGTTGCGGACAATCCGAGCCGAGGTCATCCGCTGGTTGTGTATCGATCGCGAGGCCATCCGTCATATCGATCCTAGAGGGATATACATCTACGGGGCCAACATCGATGGCGAGCTCGATCTTCGAGCGGTAACTATTCTCTTTCCGTTGTTCCTCGAACGGTGTGTTATCCGTCAGCGAGTGCGCCTAAACTTCGCGGAAACGCGTCTCCTGAGTTTTGCAGGGAGTATCAGCGGGCCTATTGACGGGGAGGGGCTAACAGTACAGGGAGCCCTCTGGCTACGGCAAGGCTTCCGGGCTGAGGGCACAGTATCACTGTTCGGCGCAACGATCTCTGGTCACTTGGACTGTACCAGGGGAACTTTTCTCAATGCTAGCGGGGTTGCCCTTCACGCCAATACGATCACTGTGCACGGACCTGTGATACTGCGCCGGGGTTTTCACGCCGAGGGCGCGGTGGAGTTGATCGGGGCCACGATTGCTGGCGACCTGGACTGCGGGGGGGGGCCTTTCATAACCCCAGCAAGACCGCCCTGAACGCCGACGGAAGCACCGTGCGCGGCCGTACATTCCTGCGCCAGGGCTTCCAGACCGATGGTGAAGTACGGCTGGCTGGAGCTGCGATTGCCGGGGGCCTGGACTGCCGGAGGGGTATCTTTCGCAATCCTGATGGAGTTGCCCTGACCATTAGGCGGGCCCAAATTGATGGTAGTGTGTTCCTCGTCCAGGGCTTTCAGGCCGAGGGCGCGGTGGAGTTGATCGGGGCCACGATTGCTGGCGACCTGGACTGCGGGGGAGGGGCCTTTCATAACCCCAGCAAGATCGCCTTGAACGCCGACGGAAGCACCGTGCGCGGCCGTATATTCCTGCGCCAGGGCTTCCAGACCGATGGTGAAGTACGGCTGGTTGGAGCCGCGATCGCCAACACTGTGGATTGTAGCGGAGGGGTTTTTAACAACCCTGGTGGCACCGCGCTGGATGCTGGTGGGGCCAAAATTGAGGGTAATGTGTTGCTGCGTCGAGGCTTTCAGGCCAACGGTATGCTCTCGCTGATTGGGGCCACGATTACGGGCAGTATAGACTGCAGTACAGGGGCGTTTCGCAACCCAGGCAGGATCACGCTGAATGCTAGTCAGGCCCAAATCGCTGGCAGCGTCTTCCTAACCCAAGGGTTTCGGGCCGACGGCAGCATACTATTAGTTGGAACTACGATTAACGCTAATCTAGATTGTGAGGACGGGGTGTTTTACCTTCCGGGTAAGACGGCCCTGAACGCTGACAGAATCAAGATCGCTGGGATGGTATTGTTACGTAACCCAGCTCGAACGAAGGGAGGCTTCCGGGTTGAGGGGGCGGTACGACTGGTTGGAGCCACAATCGCTGGCGATCTGGACTGCGAGGGAGGCATTTTTCTCAATCCTGATGAGGTTGTTCTGGACGTCAGTCGGGCCCAAATTGGTGGGAGCGCATTTCTACTTCGGGGCTTCCACGCTGAGGGTGAGGTGCAGCTGGTCGGGGTGACAATCGCTGGTGGCCTGATCTGCCGCGGAGGGGCCTTTCATAACCCCGGGGAGACTGCCTTGAACGCTGACGGGATCGCCGTGCACGGGCCTGTGTTGCTGGACCGAGGCTTCCAAGCCGAGGGGGCGGTACGGCTGGTTGGGGCGATAGTGGCTGGCGACCTAGACTGCCAGGGGGGTATTTTTCGCAATCCTGATGGGATGGCTTTGCAGGCCAGCACAATCCACGTGAGTGGTATTGCATTGCTGCGCCAGGGCTTCCAGGCTGATGGTAGGGTGCTGCTGGTCGGGGCGACGATTAATGGCGACCTGGACTGCCGGGGGGGTATCTTTCGCAATCCTGATGGAGTCGCCCTGGACGCTAGTCGGGCCCAGATCGCTGGCACTGTGACTCTGAGCTGGGGCTTTCGAGCCGAGGGCGCCGTGCGCTTGGTCGGTGTTAATATTAGCGCAAACTTGGACTTTCGCGGCATGCAATCGGAGGGTATGGTTCTCTTTTTGGCTGGCGCAAGGACAAGCCGACTCTTAGATGATCTCGGCAGTTGGCATGCGCTGCAAGCTTTTGAGCTGGATGGTTTTGTCTATGCGACTATTACCGAAAGCCCAACAGATGCCAACACTCGACTCTCTCAGTGGCTTGAATGGCAGCCTCGGCAACCGTTTAGGCCTCAGCCCTATTATCAGCTGGCAAAGGTCTTGCGGGAACACGGCCAGGAGAGTGATGCCAAACAGGTCTTAATTGCCAAAGAGCATGCGCGCCGGACAAACGGGACCTTGGGCTGGCTTGCCTGGAGCTGGAACATGTTTTTGGGGGCGACCATGGCCCATGGGTATCAGCCCCAGCGATTGCTGCTCATCGCTCTGACCCTCATCCTGCTGGGAGGCGGACTGTTTGCGCTGGGAGACTGGTCGGGTCTAATGATCCCGACCAAGGCCGAGGCCTATACCCTCTATGAACGGACTGGACGGGTGCCGGCCTTCTTCCCCGCCTTCAACTCGTGGCTGTATTCCCTCGACACCTTCCTCCCAATCATCAATTTTGGGCAGAAGGACCACTGGAGACCTCGGGATACTGCCCCCACCGCTTCTGGCCCAGCACAATCGCTGCTGGCCTCCACCGAAGCTCCCCCACCGTCGTCCTCCCATCCGATACCCAGCGGCGAGAAGGCAGAGGACTTCTGGTGGGCTAGCGCGACGTACCAAAAGGTGTTGACAATGGTCAAAGCCTGGGTCGCTAGCGGCGGGCCCTTGCGTCTGTATCGATACTTTCATATTGGAATCGGCTGGTTATTGATTACGCTTGGTATTGCTGGAGTGACAGGCTTGGTCCGCAAAGAATAAGAAGGCGCATGGCCTCCACGCTGGCCGAGACCCTGGTCTGGTTGGCCCAGGACACAGACACGGCCGCACGCAAGGGCGTCGCGCGGCCAGGTGACGGACAGGCTCTGGAAAACGGCGTTGGGGAGCACAGTCCAGGGGAAGCGAGTCCCAATAACCCTCGTCTCTCCACTTCCGACAACGGCGATTCTGTCAATTCTGTCCTCAGAGCACCTCATGCATGGTCCTTGATCTTTCATCAGCACTCATCCATACTGGCCGCATGTCTTGAGATCACTGGGAGGACATGGCGAACCACGCGAGAGGAGGGCTGCCGCATGGCTGCCGAGGTGATGACGAAAGAGCTGGCCCGGCGCTATCTGCACATCAGCCTGGCCACCCTGGACCGCTGGATCGAGAAAGGGCTGATCCCCGTCGTCAAGCTGGAGCGCCGGGTGCTCATCCGCAAGGCGGCCCTCGACCAGGTACTCCGCGACCACGAACGGGTCGCGACCCCGGCGGCGGCGCGGTCGAATGGCGCAGGACAGGAGGCCCCATGAGCGACTACGACACCGACTTCTACGCCTGGACGCAGGCCCAGGCCGCGGCCCTGCGGGACCGCAAGTGGGACACCCTGGACCTGGCAAACCTCGTGGAGGAGATCGAGAGCGTCGGTATGGATGAGCAGCACGCGATCACCCGGCAACTCCAACGGCTCCTGCACCATCTCCTCAAGTGGCAGTATCAACCGACCCACCGCACGCGGAGTTGGCAGGTCAGCATCGCCCAGGCCCGCGACCGCATCGGCGATGTGCTCGAGCGCAGCCACAGCCTGCGTGACTATCCCGCGCAGCGCCTGGCGCTGGCCTATCGGCGGGCTCGACGCGATGCCATCACCGTCACCGGGCTGCCGCCGGCGACCTT
>Ga0137403_10009716_pt1 | contig 10676 bp, 9 predicted proteins | sample CZOMad2_1_16fung_FD_122057 | JGI IMG/M metagenome (GOLD analysis project Ga0137403, IMG submission 122057) | Vadose zone soil fungal communities from Angelo Coast Range Reserve, California, USA - CZOMad2_1_16fungal (Hybrid Assembly) | ecosystem: Environmental > Terrestrial > Soil > Vadose zone... | reverse complement strand
TGGACACCGCAAAAATGCACTGCCCGGCCGGGAATTCCAGAATCGCGGAAGTCAGCCGGTCCGTCTTGAAACCCGGATCAAGCTCCATGCAAGCCAAAACCCGCACTGGCTCCTCGCCAAAAATGAATCGTGACATTCGAACCGGGTAGCAACCGATATCCATCAGCGCCCCGCCTGCAAACTCCGTCGAATTCCGCACATTCTCCGGATTCACGTTGAAGTAGCTGAATAAACAGACCGCTGATCGAAGTTTTCCGATGCGCCCGCCACGCACCAGTTCCTGCGCGCGCAACCACTGGGGATGGCTTCGCACCATAAACGCTTCGCCAATCTTCACCCCATACTCGTCGCGAGCCTCCAGCAATCGCCGCGCTTCCGCCACCGTCCGCGCCACCGGCTTTTCGCACAGCACATGCTTGCCGCGGCTCGCCGCCTGGATCGACCATTCCACATGCAAGTGATTGGGAAGGGGATTGTAAATCGCCTCAATTTCCGGATCGTTGAGCAATTCCTCGTACGATCCATAAGCCTTGGGAATGGAAAACTCGCGCGCGAATTGCCGTGCCTTCTCCAACGACCGCGAAGCCACCGCGGTGACCTCCGCCAGTTCGCACTGCAGCATGCCAGGCACGGCCCGCCTTCGCGCAATCGAAGCGGCGCTCAATATTCCCCATTTCACTTTTTTGGTCATTGGTTCCCCGATGATGTCAAAACGCGAGAATCTTGACGAGAAGTCCCGCAAGCGCCCCGCCAGCCAGCGGCCCAAACACGGGGATTGCGGCGTAGTCCCATCCCGACCCGCCTTTTCCCGCGATTGGCAAAATCGCGTGAGCGATTCTTGGTCCCAGATCGCGCGCAGGATTGATCGCGTACCCCGTCGGGCCGCCAAGTGAAAGCCCAACTCCCCACACCAGGCTGCCAACAAGATACGGCCCAAGCCCTGCAGCCGGCCCCGCAGCCGACACATTCTTCGAAAAAATCGCGAACACCACAAACACAAGAGCAAACGTCGCGATGACTTCGCTCAAAAAGTTCGCCGGGAAATCACGGATTGCTGGAGAATTGCAAAACACCCCCAGCTTCGCAGCCTGGTCGGGAGTCTCCTTCCAATGCGGTAGAAAATGAAGCCAGACCAGTGTCGCTCCCAGAATTCCACCCAGCATCTGCGCCGTGAAAAAAGAAAGCAAATTCGAAAAGTCTCCGCTGCGAATCGCCAGGCCGAGTGTCACCGCGGGATTCAAGTGCGCCCCCGGACTTCCGCACGCGATCGCGGTGAAGACCCCGGCAATCACCGCCATTGCCCATCCCGTGGTGATTACAATCCAACCGGAATTTTCCGCCTTCGATTTGTTTAACAGCACGCCTGCAACCACGCCGTCACCCATCAGAATCAACACCAGCGTGCCCATAAATTCTCCGAACCAGGGTGAAAGCATTTGGAAGTCCTCCGAGTATTTTATTCGCCATCCTATTTCCCACAGTTTCGGACAAAGAGCAAACCATCTGATTCGTTCCGGATCGGCAAGGAGTGATGGCGACATCCGTTCGTGAGAGGTTTGAAGTACACGCCCCGCGAGGATCAAGGGTGGGCGGCCGCAGACTTGCGCGTCGGCAAGGTAATCTCCGCCAGGAGTTCCGTCCCCGTATCGGGAGATGACTTAATGAACAGTTCTCCCCCAACCATACGGAGGCGTTCCCGCATGCTGGTCAAGCCGATTCCGTCGGGCGCAGCGGAAGTATCGAATCCAATTCCGTCGTCGGCGACGCAAAGGCTTACCGTTTTGCCGTGCAGCGCAACTTTCACAAACGCGGTTGTCCCACCGCTGTGCTTCACAACGTTGCTCAGCGCTTCTTGTGCAATGCGAAACATGCACAGCTCCACAGGTTCCGGCAGGCGATCCACCTGGCAATCCATGCTGAGTTCGATCGTCAGATGATGCTGGGCCGCCAGCTTATCGCATAGCTCTCTCAGCGCCGAAGCAAGCCCCAGATATTGCAGCCGCGAAGAGTGCAAATCATGGGACAGCTTGTGGATGCTGGTCGCCAATTCGGTAGCCAATTGCGAAACCATGTCCGCAAGGCTGCTGGCGGATTCTTGCGATCCGCGCGCCATTGTCTCGCGCAGCGCGCATAAATCCGCCGCAATGGCCGCCGCTTGCTGTCCGATGTCGTCATGAAGTTCCCGGCTGATTCGTCGCCGTTCGTCTTCCTGCGCTTCAATCAGGCGGCCGGTCAGCGTCACAAGCTCCTGGTCGCGCTGCTTCAGCGGAGAAATGTCTCGCAGCATTCCGATAACAAACGGTTGGGTGCCATCCTGCGGCTGCAAAAGAGACACGCTCACGCGTCCCCACACAAGCGTTCCATCCTTTCGAAAAAATCGCTTGTCGATCTGATAGCTGGAGCGCTTACCGGCGCACAGTTCAGTGAAAAGGGGCGCTTCGGCCGCGAAATCCTCCGGGTGCGAGAGCTGCGCGCAACTCATTTGATGCAATTCGGCTTCGGTATAACCAAACATCGCGCAAAACGCCGGATTCACGATCTCGAGTTTTCCCGCCAGCGACTCCAGCGCCACGCCGACCGACGCCTGCTCAAACAACTGCCGAAAACGATTTTCACTTTCCGCCAGAGCCCGCGACGCAAACTTATGCTGCTGGATCATGGCCGCCAGCGGCATCAGCGGTACCGCCAAAAGGATCCAGAACAACTGCATGGACTCAACTTTCGCCATTGAGGAATCCCGTGCGAATGACCCGTCTCCGCGGTAGGCCCTCCACAAGGAAACGCAGGCAATCGCAGCGATCGCCATGCTATTGCCCGCGGAACCAAACCGGATCGCCGCCCACAGCAGCAGCGGCAGTGAAATCAGAAATGTTGCCGGCTCCCAGCTCGGGCTTGCATAGCCCGGTCCAAAAATCAGATAGCCGGTTGCAAGCAGCAACCCCGCCAGCGCGAACGCTTCCGCCAACTGCTTGGACCTCAAAGTTCGAATCCAGAAGCGGCCGCGTGATGCAATCAGCAGAATCACCGGAACAAACAGCAGGAAAGTCACCGTGTTGGTCAGCCAGATGCGGCTCAGCGAATCCCAGAATGACACAGACCATCCATGCGACCGGATCGTTTCCTCTGAGCAAAAAGTATTTACCGCCGTCACGAATCCCAACGCCGCAATTCCCGGTACGAGTATCGCCGCTCCGAGAAAGACCAGCACATCATCCAGGTGATCAAAGCTGAAAAGCGAGGGCCCCAGGCGCTTCAGAATCGCTGCGGCGGCCAACGCAAGAGCGGTGTTGTGGGCGATCTGAAACGCTATCCACATCGCCCCGATGTGATACGCCGAGTGCACCAGGATGTGCGCTGGCACCACCGCCAGCAGATACATCCACCAACGGCGAACGGGCGTCAGCAGCAGCGCCGCGACCAGTATGGAGTTAGAAGGCCACAGCGCCGCCTTTGTCGAACCCCCAAATCGCAAATGCAGGCTGGTTGTGGCAACCAGGTAGTAGCTCACCACAACAATCACGACACTCGCGGCCAGCTGCGCGTTGGCTCCTGTCAAAGCGGATTTTACGGTGTCCAGAAAATCGGGAAGAGAGGATGCGAAATCTTGCGAGGCTTCACCGGGCAAAGCGATTCTGTTCAGGCCGGGTGACTTCTGAAATTGCTGAGCATCCGGTGGAAGCATGGTCGGAATCCTGCGCCGGGCAATCCGTATCGGCAAATTACTCGCACCGAATCTAGTGCCGCGGATTCTACAGGAACGCGGGTTTCAAAACAATTATAAAGAGCCGGGTCCAAGCTTAGCCCGAACTATCCGCCCCGCGCGAAGGGATGTACAATCGCCACTGACGGAGGGCGGATATGCGAACCCGGCAGCTCCTTTCAATCCGCGGTTTCCCGCGGGCGCTGCCGAAGATCGGCATTCAAGTGGGAGGTGCGCCATGAGGTGCTCCGTGTTGAGGCTTCGCTGCCTGCTCTATGCCAGCCCGATGCGAAACGCACTCGCGATTTGCATTCTACTTTTTGCGGCATTCCCCAAAGCCCTCCCCTCTCAACAAAGCAGTTCAACAAGTGGTGCAACGCCGGGTTGGCCAATGCACAATTCCGCGCCGTTGCACGGCCTCCCCGACGCGGTGGGCCAGATGCCTCAGACGGCTCCTCAAAAAAATGGTTCCTGCTTGTTGTGGGTGGTTGCCGAGGCGCCGGGAAACACCGTCAGCGCAGCCACGTTGCAAATTCCTGGAAAAGCGCACGGCGAATACGAAAAAGGTTGCGGCGATTTACGCGACAGGAAATTCGAAGGCGCCGAAAATCACCTGCGCAAAGCGGTTCAGCTGTACCCGCGCTATGCGGAAGCCATGGTCCTGCTGGGCCAATTGATGGCTGCGCACAACCGCGCCGAGGAAGCCATCGGCATATGTACTCAGGCTTCCAGCGTGGATCCGGATTTTGTTCCGGCCTACCTCTGTCTGGCGGACATTTCCGGCCAATTGCGCCAGTGGAACCAGACCCTGGAGTTTGCGGATCACGCTATCAAACTTGATCCCGTACAAAACTTGTACGGCCACTTTTATATGGCCATCGCGCAATTTCATCTCAACCAGTTTTCGGCGGCGGAAAAAAACTCGCTTCAGACAATTGATGCCGACCATCTCCATCGCTTGCCCCAGGTGCATCTCTTGCTGGCGCAGATCTATGGGAGCATGCACGACTTGAAGAGCGCCGCTACGCAGCTTCGGGCCTACCTCTCGGTCGTTCCCAATTCCCCGGATGCCCCCGGGGTTAGAAAAAGCCTGGAAGACCTAGAGAGTCAGATTTCGAGGTAGGCGCATCCATCCGATTGCCCGGGCGCTGCGAAGGCAAATTGGAATGAGGTTGCAAGTTTCAGAAATTATCTCTTTCCTGGCTCCGAGGGAGCGCACCCATCTGCTTTCATCTGCAGGATCGGCAGTGGCTGCTTAAGCCTCATTCTGCCCCTGCGCTGGGCATGCCTCCTGCCGATCTTCACGGAAGCAGCGAAAATCGTCCCGACGGCAAGAACTCCTCCCAACTTGTGGGCTCCAACGGAAGCCAGACCCATCGAAGCGTAGCATCCGCACGAGGAACAATCCGGAGTGCCGCCAAACTGGCAGGGCGTAATTTTAGTCTCCAGATCGGCCGAAATCGTCTGCGTTGTCTGGGCGAATATGCACTCCTCGGGACCATGGGGTGGATTCGCAAACTGCTCGATCACCACCTCGGGCATGTCCAGCTTCGGATACTCCTTCCGCAATTCCTTCATGTCCGCGATTGCCTGCGCCCGCTCCTTGGCGGTCAATATCTCCGGCATCCGGTCGCCCACCTGCGGAGTGAACATGCTGAACCACACCTTTTTGATTTCGGGGCGCGGCGTCCAGAATTCCAGGAATTCGCGCAGGTACCCGGGCCGCTTCATCATCTGCCCGGTAATGGTGCAATGGACCGTGACCTGCTGGCCCGCGATATTTTTCAGGATCCGCTCGTAGGTTGCCGGCGCTCGCCGGGCGTCGTGCTCCGGCTGCAAACCGTCAATGGACACCACCACGTGCAGGTTCGGAAGGCTCGGCCACGTCGGGCCCATGGTTCGAAAAGCGCTGGTAACAATTTGTACGTGGATTCCCCGCGCAAGCAGCTGTGGGATCAGCAGCTCCAGTTCGCGAAACCTCACCAGCGGGTCGCCGCCGACAATGGATAGATGCAAGGGCTTCAACCGGTCGGCAACCTCCAGCACTCCATCCACCAGGGCTTGGCCTCTCCGATCGTTCAACTCGCGCAGTGTCTGCCCGCCGCCCAGGTGGGCTTCGTCGTATGCATAGCAACCCGGGCACTTCAGCGGACACTCCCGCGTAATCTCAATCGAAAGGGAAGGGTATTCCCCCTTGAGGATTTTTCCCCACGCTTGCAAGATTTGCGATGTCTGCACTCTTGGTGCCTCTCTTGAATGGATGCAATTGCACGGATACCGGATGCGTCCGCGTTTTTAACTCTCGCAGGATCAATTGCCCGGCAAGAGATGTTGCACCGACGCAACGTCTCTCGGGCGGGGATAGAGCGGTTGGGCCGAGTAGATATTAGGATAACAAACTGGAGAAGAATCTGCCGCCGGCCTGGTTTGAAGGTCCCGCGGGTAATCCTGTTCGAAAAGCGCGAGACTGTTGTCGCTCACAAGTGAGAAAATCGGCCCATGGGTAAAGTTCTCCAGCTCTTGATGGATCGAATCGACACTCCCCTCGGCGAACTGTTGATTGTGGCGGACGAAGACGGAAATCTGCGCTCAACAGTTTGGGCGGACTACGAGACACGTTTGCAACCCTCACTTGAGCTTCACTACGGCAAAAATGGATTCACACTCCAGTCGGGCCGCCATCCCAGCGGCTTAACCGAGGCAATCCGGCGTTACTTTGCTGGCGACTTGACCGCAATCGACACCTTGCCGGTGCAAACTGCCGGCACCCCTTTTCAGCGCGAGGTGTGGCAAGCGTTGCGGGGAATTCCCTGTGGCACGACAGTTTCTTACGCCACGCTCGCAGGGCGAATCGGCCGGCCAAATGCCGTCAGGGCGGTGGGCTTGGCCAACGGTTCCAATCCGGTTGGCATTGTAGTACCTTGCCACCGCGTGATTGGATCGGATGGTTCACTCACGGGCTATGGCGGCGGCATCGAACGCAAACGCTGGCTTTTGCGCCATGAAAAGGCGCTACCCAACGATTTAGGCTTCTGAAAATATTAGCCGCCAGGTTTCCGCCGCTTGGCCGCGCCTGCCGCCGGCTTTTCGGGCGTGCAAGAAATCAATATTGCACGTAAATATGCAATTGTGTATAATTGCATAGGAGTGTGCATATGCCGGAAAAGCTTTGGGGCGTAATTGTTTCCGACGTGGTTGGCTCGAGTCGAACCCGCGACCTGCGTTCCATCCTCGGTGCCAGGCTTCGGCTCGTCACGGCTTCCCATCTCCGGGAAAAACGAATTCGTTTGCCATACGCCGTCACTGCCGGGGATGAGTTTCAAACCGTCGCCCATGATCTTGGCCAGATTCCCGGGCTCATTTTTGATTTGCGAAGGCGGATGCGCCCGTTACAGTTGAGGATTGGAATAGGCATTGGCCATATCCCCGGCCATCTGCGGCCGCCCGTGAATCAACTGGGCGGCCAGGCTTTTGAACTTGCCCGTTTGGCAATTGGGGAGACGAAAGAGGGGCGCCTGCATTCGGGCAAAGTCACACGGTTTCGTTCCGAAAACGAAGAATTTGATTTGGTGGCAAATCTGATTTACAACCTGCATGATGCCCTGGTGGGCAATCTTTCCGAAAAGCAGTGGCGCACGGTTGATGCGTACCTGGCTAAGGGCCGCGTTGACCTCGCGGCAAAGGCCCTCAGGATCAATGCGTCCACGGCCTCGCGAAACCTGGGCCGGAGCCACCTCTGGCAGACTCTGGAGATGATGGATTCCATGAAAAAGATCATCGGCTCGCACTTTCACCGATTGCACGATTCCGTCAAACAAGAAAGGATTGCATGAAATCATGCATGTTCTCCTGACCTGCTTTCTGGCCCTTTATCTCGCTCACCTGCTCACGGACTTTGTTTTGCAACCGGAGCAAATGGTCACCCGGAAGAAACGGGGCGCGGCCCTGGCGTACGTGGAGCATGGAGCGATTCACTTCGTTGCCGCCGCGCTGTTCCTGGGATTTGCGATCCCGGGCCTCGCGCTCAAAATAGGCTTCTACGGCTTCATTCTGGGCCTGACCGTAGTCCATCTAGCAATCGACTGGTTGAAACTTCGTCTCGTCGGTTCCAGCACGCTTGAAGACGGAGCCGCGACATTTTTGGGGGACCAGGCAATACACACTCTGACTGTTTTCCTTACGGCCTGGCTGATCGCTCGGCCCCCTTTCGTGACCTTGCTTGCAAAAATCCAGTGGGCGCAGTCGGCAATCGAGAAACCGCTATTCGTGACGGTTGTCTACATCGCGGTCATGTTCGGCGGAGGATATATTGTTCGTTCCCTGGTGAAACCCCTTACCAAGCAGGACATGAGCGTTCTGGGAGAAACATCGAATGAAATGCAGAACGCGGGGATGTACATCGGATGGCTCGAACGCTTCGTCGTCTTGACGGCTCTCGTTCTCCAGTCTCCGGCAACCGTGGGCCTGATCCTCACGGCAAAATCCATCGCGCGCTATCCGGAGATGAAGTCCGTGCGTTTTGCGGAGTACTTCCTCATCGGAACCCTGCTCAGCATGAGCCTGGGGATCGTGGGTGGAATCATCTTATTGAAATTTCTCCACGGCGCGGTAACCCTCTCAAGATAAGAGACGTCTCCATCGCCGGTAACTCGGCTCGTCGCGCCGCCAGATGTAACGGTATCGCCCGTACCGTCATCCCATAGGACCGCTGCGGAAAGGAGCTCAGCCATGGCAAACACACAGAAAACAGCAATCGTTACTGGCGCCTCCCAGGGTATCGGCGCCGGACTCGTGGACGCGTTTTTGAAACGTGGTTATAACGTGGTCGCAAATTCGCGAAACATCGCCAAAACAAACCCGTTTCCGGCGTCGCCGAATCTCGCACTGGTTGGTGGAGACATCGGCGACCCGAAAACGGCCGCAAAGATCGCGGAGACGGCCGTATCCCGGTTCGGCCGCATCGATGTGCTGGTCAACAATGCCGGCGTCACCCGGCGCGCGTACATCATGGATCTCACCGAGGCCGACTGGGACCGCATCATGCGCGTCAACGGCAAGGGCGTGTTCTTCTGCCTGCAGCGCGTGGCGCGCGAGATGATTCCCCGCCGCAGCGGCGTCATCGTCAACATCGCCTCGATCGCCGGCAAGGGCTTCGCGGGCACGTCCAACGCCATCTACGCCGGCAGCAAGGGCGCCGTCATCGGCATGACCCGCATCGCCGCGCTCCAGCTCGCCCGTCACAACATCAACGTCAACGCCATCTGCCCGGGCAGCACGGTCACCGCCCTGTCCAACGACAATCTGAAAAGTCGGGCGAAGGAAGAGGGCGTCACCGTCGAGGAAATGGAGCGCCGGCGCAACGCCGCCATCCCGCTGGGGCGGGCCAACGACCCCGAGGACATCGCGGCGCTGGCCGTCTTCCTGGCCTCGCCGGGCGCCCGCAACATCACCGGCCAGTCCTTCAACGTCGACGGCGGGATCATCTTCGACTGAGGCGATGAGCGGCGTCGGCTTCACGCTCCCCCAGCGTGGCGTCTTCTTCGGCATCACCACCGTGGCCGAGATGCTCGCGCTCGCGGCCCGGGCCGACGCCGACCCGCGCTTCGATTCGGTCTGGGTCGGCGACAGCCTCGGCGCCAAGCCACGCCCCGACTCGATCGCGCTGCTGGGGGCGCTGGCCGGCGTGACCCGGCGCGTCCGGCTCGGCGTGGGCTGCATGGCCTCCTTTCCGGTGCGCGATCCGCTCGTCTTCGCCTACCAGTGGGCGACGCTCGACCTGATCTCGAGCGGGCGCATGCTGCTGGCGGCGTGCACCGGGTTGGTGGCCGGCGGCGCCAGCGCGCGCGAGGGGGCCCACTGGGCCGTGAGCGACCGCGAGCGCGCCGATCGCCTGGTCGAGAGCATCGAGATCTGCCGGCGGGTGTGGGCGGACGAGCACGTCTCGTACAAGGGCCGCTTCCGGTCGTTCGAGGACGTCACGCTCTCGCCGCGACCGGTGCAGCAGCCGTGTCCGATCTGGATCGCGTCCAATCCGCGGCCTCCGCTGGCTGGGCCCGCCCTGGAGCGCGCGCTGCGACGGGTGGCCAAGCTGGCGGACGGCTGGATGACGACGCGCCTGGGCCTCGGCCTCGCGCGCAACAACTGGACGGTCATCGAGCGCTATCTGAAGGACGAAGGGCGCGATCCCGACGCGTTCCCGACGATGGCCTACCACAACGTCAACCTGAACCCCGACCGGCAGGCCGCGCTCGAGGAATCCAAGCGCTTCCTCGACGCGTACTACGGCCCGGTGTTCACCCCGGCCATGGTCGAGGCCTGGACGGCGGCGGGCACGGCCGAGCAGTGCGCCGAGCATCTGCGCGGGCTGTTCGCCGAGGGCCCGAAGACCGTGACCCTCCGCATCACGTCGTGGCAGCAGGCCGAGCAGTTCGAGCGCCTGCTCGGCGATCTCCTCCCTCGCCTGGCCTCCACCGGACGCTGACACCATTGGGCGCCGAGGTCGTCGTCGCCTTCACGCCCGGCGCCGTCCGCTCGCCGTATGTCGTCGGCAACCTCTGGAACAACGACCGTCCGCCCGCCTGACGACGCCGCGTTATGTCGAGGGGCGCCACGGCTTCGCCGGGGTGCCCCGAGCGACTGGGGGGATTGGGGGGCCATATCGGGGCCCCCCATGTCCTAGAAGAACACGGTCAGGTTCTTGGCCAGCAGGACGTTCTGGTCGAGGACGATCTTGCGCCGGGCGATCTTCCATCCGCCGTTCACCCGCCTCAGCTGATCCTCCCGCTTACCCACCAGGACGTCGGTCTCCGTCTCCACGCGATTGCGATAGACGAGGAAGCGGCTCTTGACCGTGATCTCGTCGGGCGCCGGCCCCGCCGTCGAGGCCACGACCTGGACGTTCGAGATCATGTGGCAAATGCGCGACGACGGCTCCTCGGCCCAGTGGACGCCGGTGAGGATCTGCTTCACCCGGCGC
>Ga0137403_10009714_pt1 | contig 10677 bp, 9 predicted proteins | sample CZOMad2_1_16fung_FD_122057 | JGI IMG/M metagenome (GOLD analysis project Ga0137403, IMG submission 122057) | Vadose zone soil fungal communities from Angelo Coast Range Reserve, California, USA - CZOMad2_1_16fungal (Hybrid Assembly) | ecosystem: Environmental > Terrestrial > Soil > Vadose zone... | reverse complement strand
GTGCCGGATTCGTCGGCGCTCGCCATGGCGCTGGTCGAGAACATCCAGAGGGAAAACCTCAACCCGCTCGAGGAAGCAGGCGGCGTGCAGCGGCTGATCGGCGAGTTCAAGCTCACGCACCAGGAGGCGGCGGAGGCCATCGGCCGGTCCCGCACCGCAACCACCAATTTGCTCAGGTTGCTGAATCTGCAAAAGGCGGTCCAGGCGCTGGTTTTCGACGGAAAGCTCGAGATGGGACACGCGCGCGCGCTTCTCGCGCTCGACGGCCGGCAGCAGGAGAGCGCTGCGAAGCGGGTCGCTGACCAGGCGCTCTCGGTGCGCCAGACGGAGCGGCTCGTGAACGCCATCCTTCATCCCACGGCCAAGACCAGGCGCAGGCACGGCGACCGCGACGTGGCACGCCTCGAGGAAGAACTGTCCGAAGAGATCGGAACCCAAGTCGAGATCAAGCCGGGGAAAAAGGGGGCAGGAAAACTGGTCATACGCTACTCGAGTCACGATCACCTGGACGACCTCCTGTCCAAGTTCCGCCGCAAGCGGTCTGTTTCCTAACGAGGGGCGCCGGCGCGGCAGGAGAGAATTCAATGGGCGCGCGCCACGTATGGCCTCCAGAAGGCATCTCCCGCATTCCCTACTGGATCTACTCCGACCCGGAGATTTATGCTCGGGAGCAGGAGCGCATCTTCTCCGGTCCGAGCTGGAGCTATGTCGCGCTCGAAGCGGAGCTGCCGCGTGCCGGCGATTTCAAGCGCACCTTCATCGGCGAGAAGCCGGTCGTGGTGGTGCGCGACCAGGAAGGCGCGATCAATGTCGTGGAGAACCGCTGCGCCCACCGGGGTGTGCAGTTCTGCCAGAAGCATCTCGGCAACGCGGCCGAGTTCATGTGTCCCTACCACCAGTGGACCTACGACCTGAAGGGCAATCTGATCGGGGTGCCGTTCCGGCGCGGCGTGAAGAAGCAGGGCGGCATGCCCGCGGACTTCGATCCGAAGAACCACGGACTGCGCAAGCTCAAGGTCGCGCGCCGCCACGGGGTGATCTTCGCCTCCTTTGCGTCGGATCTGGAGCCGCTCGAAGGGTATTTCGGACCTTCGATGTCGGCGCTTTTCGACCGCGTGTTCGACGGCCGGGAGCTTCGCGTGCTCGGCTACTCGCGCCAACTGACCCCCGCCAACTGGAAATTGATGTTCGAGAACATCAAGGACCCCTATCACGCGAGCCTGTTACACGTGTTCCTGGTGAGCTTCGGGCTGTTTCGCGCCGATCAACCCTCGAAAGTGCAGATGGATGCAACCGGTCGTCACGGCGCGTTGATTTCCTGGCGAGGCGATCAGAAGAAGACCGAGGACCACGTCGACATGAAGTCGCTGATCGATAACTTCAAGCTGCAGGATGCGGCGCTTCTCGAGCCGGTGCGCGAGTTTCCCGAATACACCGTGGTCATGACTACGCTCTGGCCCAACCTCATCATCCAGCAGCAGTCGAACACCCTGGCGATGCGTCAGCTGATTACGCGCGGCCCGGCGGCGTTCGAGCTCGCCTGGACCTATTTCGGCTACGCCGACGACGACGAGGACATGACCCGGCGCAGATTGCGGCAGGCGAACCTCATGGGACCCGCGGGATTCGTCTCGATCGACGACAGCGAAGTGATGAAATTCTCCCAGGCCGGTGTCGGTCCGTATCCAGAAGGGGCCGGCGTCATGGAGATGGGCGGACGCGACTGGAAGGACGAGCAGCATATGGTCACAGAATCCGTCATCCGCGCGTTTTACTCTTACTATCGCCAGGTCATGGAGATTTAATCGTTTGTTAATAATTAATAAAATTGATGAAATCGAACGTTCGTTCTTTTCTTTATCATGAGCGCGGTGGAACGCTATCTCACCTTGAATTCCCGGGACCTGCGCCTGGAACTGGAGGAACTCTATGCCGCGTACGCGGCCTGCCTGGACGAGGAACGCTTCGAGGAATGGCCGGATTTCTTCGTCGAACAATGCCTCTACAAGATCGTTCCGCGAGAGAACTTCGAGCGTGGCTTGCCCCTCGCAACCTGGCTGTGCGAGAGCAAGGGATATCTCGCCGACCGGGTCACCGCGATCCGCAAGACCGCGGTGTACGCACCGCGTTACGTGCGCCGCATGGTGAGCGGCCTTCGCGTCCTCGGCTGGAAGGAAGGAATGCTCGAGGTGCGCGCGAACTATGTCGCGCTCGAGACGCTGCAAGACGAGCTCACGCGAGTCTTCAACACCGGTCAATACCGCGACAAGCTCGTCGTCGAGGAAGGCAGGTTAAAATTCAAGGAAAAGCTGTGCATCTTCGACAGCCTCCTCGTCCCGAACAGCCTGATCTATCCTCTCTGACATGAGCGAGAACTGGATAAAGGTCGCCGACACCTCCGATGTCCCCGAAGACGGGACGCTCCTCGTCAATCTCGGAGCGGAACCGGTGTGCCTGTACAATCTCGGCGGCAAAATTTTCGCCACGCACGACACCTGCACCCACGGGCAGGCGAGCCTCGCCGACGGTTTCATCGAGGGCGAAGAGATCGAATGCCCGCTGCACCAGGGGAAGTTTCATATCGCGACCGGCAAGGCGGTGGGCGCTCCCTGCACCGAGGATATTCGCACCTACGCCGTGAAAATCGAAAACGGTGCGGTCCTGCTCAAGGAATAGCGAGGCCGTGGAAAGATTGTCCCTGACGCTCGCCATCGGCGACTACGAGCACACGCGCGACCTCGCCACGGGACAGGTACCCGTCCAGGGCGCGAGCCTCAACGTGCTCAACCTGTCGCCGGAGGAAGCGTTCTTTCGCTTCACCTTCTTCCGGGAATGGGAAGTGTCGGAAATGTCGATGGGCAAATATGTGTCCCTGCGCTCGCAGGAGGACAACAGCATTGCCGCGATTCCGGTGTTTCCGTCGCGGGCGTTCCGGCAATCGATGATCTACGTGCGCGAAGGCGGCAAGATCGACCGCCCGGAGCAGCTGAAGGGCAAGCGGATCGGGGTGCCGGAGTGGGCGCAGACGGCGGTGATCTACTCGCGCGGCTACCTGAGCCGCCAGGCCAAGGTGCCGCTCGCGTCGGTGGAGTGGATCCAGGCGGGGGTGAACGAAGCGGGGCGCGTGGAGAAGGTGAAGCCGAAGCTTCCCGAAGGAGTGCGGCTCCGCCCGGAGCCGCGGCATTCCCTGAACGACATGCTCCTCGCAGGGGATATCGACGCCCTTCTTTCCGCACGGCCCCCGCGCGGCTTCGGCAGCGGGATCCGGCGGCTGTTTCCTGATTACGAAGGGGTCGAGGCAGCCTATTTCAGGGAAACCGGGATCTTTCCCATCATGCACGTGATCGTGATCAAGGCCGAGGTGCTCGAGCGCCACCCCTGGCTCGCGATGAGTCTCTACAAGGCCTTCGATGAAGCGAAGCGCCGCTCGGTCGCGCGGCTTTCCGATATCACGGCGTCGCACGCGCCGCTCGCGTGGCTTGCGCCCTACACCGAGCGCATGAAAGCCCTGTTCGGGGAAGACATCTGGCCGTATGGGCTGGAGAAGAACCGCACCACGCTCCAGGCCTTCGTCGATTTTGCATTCGAGCAGGGTGTGTGCCATCGGCGTCTCGAGCTCGAGGAGTTGTTTCCCAAGCAGCTGCTGACCTCGTTCAAGGTCTGAAAATGAGCGCGGACGCGATCTGGATCACCGAATCCGAAGTCGTCGAGCTGATGGACTTGAAGGAGGCGATCGTTGCTCTCGAGGCCGCGCTGCGCGAAGAAGCCCGCGGCGAAGCGCAGAACATGACGAAGACCTTGCTGCAGTATGGAAAGAACAACCTGCACGCCATCGGCGGCAAGCTCGGGAATCTGGTGGGCACCAAGACCTGGACGCACACGCAGGGTGGCACTTGCCCGCTTTTGCTTCTCTGGAGCGCCGAGGACGGGTCTCTGGTCGCGGTGATCGAAGCTTTCGCCCTCGGCAACCTGCGCACCGGCGGCATTTCGGGCGTGGCGGCCGACTGGATGGCGAGAAAGGATGCCACGGTGATGGCGATCGTCGGCGCGGGAAAGCAGGCGCTCGCACAGGTCGGCACCATGCTCGCGGTGCGGCCGATCGAAAAGCTGCGCATCTACAGTCCGCGCGAAGACTCGCGCCAGGCGTTCGCCGCAAAAGCTCGCGAGGAGTTCGGCATGGAAACCGTGACCTGCGCCTCCGCGAGCGAGGCATGCGGGGGAGCGCAAATCGTGACGCTGGTGACGCGGGCGGCGCAGCCTTTCCTCACCGCAGCGATGCTGGAAAAAGGCGCTCACCTGAATGCCGTGGGCGCGATCGCGCCCGACCGGGAGGAATTCGCGCAGGATGTTTTCGCGCGCGCCACGCTGGTGGCCGTGGACAATCTTCCGGGCGTGCAGCAGCTCTCGCGCGAATTCATGACTCGCTATGCATCGTCCGGTTGGAACGAGGTGGTGCCGCTCTCCGGGCTTATCGCCTCCGGCCGCAGGCGTTCGGTCGCGGACGACATATCGCTCTTCAAGGCGATGGGCATGGGCATTTCCGATCTCGCTCTCGGGGCGGAATTGCTGAAGCGGGCGAGGGAGGGCGGCGCGGGCCGTGCAATCCCCCAGCCGAAGAAGACGAAGCCGCGGCTGGCGGGTGCGAGCGCCAAAAACCCCGTCTAGGGAGTACGATCTGTTCCTCGGGCGAGGAGGTCTTATGAACGAGTTCAAGAAGGATTTTCAGGACATGCAGGGGCGCTTCTCCGACCGCTCCGGTCATCGCGCGCGGGACGAGAACGTGTATTGGACGCCGATCGTCGTCACCAGGCGCGAGATCGACGCCGAAGCCGAACGCCTCGCAAGCCTGCCCCTGCCCGCGAACGGGCGGCGCGAGTCGCTGATCGTGCATCCGCTCGCCGAGGCCAATGCGCCGGGCTTCGCGCCGGGCATCCAGGTGAAGCTTTCCGTGCTCAAGCCGGGTGAGAAGAGCGGCGCGTTCCGGCACAACGCCACCGAGGTCAATTTCTGTATTCGTGGTTCTGGCCATACGCTGGTTGCGGGGAAACGGTTCGCATTCGCGCAGTACGACGTGTGGAACCATCCCTCCTATGCGGTCTACCGTCACGTCAACGACGGCAAGGATCTCCAGGTCCGCCTCACCTATTCGAACGTGCCCCTGCTTCAGCATATGCAGGTTTACCTCCCCGAAGACGAGCCCGCGGCGGAACTGCACCCGGTCGAGGACACCGAGAAAACGCGGTCGGGCGATCCGCGCCGCAAGAGCCCCTACGGGATGATCCGCATCGGCGCGGACGGCGGAATGCTGATGCCGTACGAAATCCTCATCAACCCGGAAGCGGTGGTGTCGAAGCCCCTGCATTTTCCCTGGAAGGAAGTGAAGCGCGAGCTCGACAAGCTCGAAGCGCTCGGGAAAGAGTACGCCGGGCGCAGGCTCTACATGATGTACAACCCGGTCACCGGCCGCACCAACGGCATCACGCCGAACTTCTTCGCCACCATGACGATTCGCCCGCCGAAGATCGTCGACCGGCCGCACCGTCACGTCTCCGCGGCGATCAACTACTATTTCCACGGCAAGGGTTATTCGACCGTCGCGGGCAATCGCTACGAATGGGCCGCGGGAGATCTCATGCTCTCCGCCCCGGGCTGGGCGGTTCACAACCACGCTTCGTACGACGATTACGTGTACGAGCTCACCGTCCAGGACCAGCCGCTCAATATCTTCATGGAGTCGCTGCTGTGGCAGGAGAGCCTGAAGAAGCCCGCGGCGCTCCTCGGGAGCGAACCGGGTTTCGAGACCAACCGCGGCAAGGCGGCCGCGGCGTAACGTTCGCCCGCGGACGCCGGAACGCGGGTTCATTCCGGTTTGATCTGCGCCTCGCGGGCGACCTTCGTGTACTTCGCGAGATCGGTTTTCATCGCTTCGAGCAGCTGCTCCGGCGTGGTTCCGACCGCTTCGAGACCGACCGTATTCAGTCTTTCCCTGACGATCTGCGGGTCCCGGACGACGCGGTTGATCTCGCCGTTGAGGCGCTCGATGATGGGTCGCGGCGTCCCGGCGGGCGCCATCACCCCGAGCCAGACGTCCACGGTGTAGCCGGGCAGCGGGCCCGCTTCGGCGATCGTAGGCACCTCGGGCAGAATCGCCGTGCGCGAGGAGCCCGCCATCGCGATCGGGCGCAGCTTTCCCGATTTGAAATGAGGCAGCAGCGAATTGACGGCTGCGATCGAGAAATCGATCTCCCCGGTCAGAAGCGCGGGGATGATCCCGGCGGAGCCCTTGTAGGGTACATGCACGACGTTGATTCCGGTCATCGAGCGCAGCAGCTCGACGGCGAAATGATGCGGCGACCCGATGCCGGCGGTTCCGTAAGTCAGCGGTCGCTGCGATGCTTTCGCGTACGCGATGAACTCCTTCAGAGAATGCACCGGCATCCCCGAGTTCACGGTCAATCCGAACGGAATCGTCGCCGCGAGCGAAACCGGCTCGAAGTCCTTGATCGGGTCATAAGGAAGCTTGGCGCCGATGCCTGCGGCCATGACGTGCGAGGACTCGGACATCAGGATGGTGTAGCCGTCGGCGGGCGCCTTTGCGACGAACTCGCGCGCGATGTTGCCTCCTGCGCCGGGCTTGTTCTCGACCACCAGGGGATGACCCAGCACAGGCTGCAGGCGTTCCGCGAGGAGGCGAGAAAGGTAGTCCGGCGACCCGCCCGGCGGCAAAGGCACGACGAACTTGATCGGCCGGCTCGGCCAGGCTCCCTGCGATCGAGCCTCGCCAAGGGGCAACGCGAGCATCGCGGCGAGCGCCAATGCAGTCCAGGTCCGCAACGTGAACATCTCCCCTCCGTTCGCGCTCAACGCTTCTGGCTCGCGCCCGAGCCGCCCACGTGGGTGTCGTATCCGGGAGCGACGCGCACGTCGATGACGCACACCGCGCCGTTGCGCGCGGCCTGGATTCCTTTCTCGATCGCCGGTTTCAGCTCCGCCGCTTTCGCGACCGGGCCGATGCCTTCCGCGCCTTGCGCGCGCGCCATCATCGCGATGTCGATGTCGGGTCCGCTGATGCGCTGGCCGATCCAGCGGTTCTCCACCGGGCGCGAGCGCTCCTTCGCCACGCGCTCCTGGTGCAGCTCGTCGTTGAAGAACGAACGGTTATTGGCGACGAGGATAAGACAGGGAATGCCGTAATGCGCCGCGGTCCAGAGCGCGGTCGCGCCCATCAGGAAGTCGCCGTCGCCCATGATGGCGACCGGAAGCCGGCCGCTGTCCTTCAGCGCAAGCGCCGCCCCCACGGTGATCCCCGGGCCGGCGCCCACGCCGCCGCCGCCCTCCGAGCCGATGTAGTCCAGCGGATGGCGGAAGTGGCGGTAGGCGCCGTGCCAGCCGAGCGGCAACCGCGTGATGCAGACCTCCATGTCCTTCGCCGCCGCATTCAGGGCGTCGGCGAGGGTGCGGATCGATACGACATCGGGCGCGGCATCCGGCAGCGGCGCGGGTTTCGCAGCGACCGCGCCGGGGCGCGGCTTCACGGCATCGAGGAGCAGGGGAACCACCGCATCCGGCTCGCACATCATGTAGACGTCCACCGCCGGCAAACCCTGATGATCCATGCTCCAGCCGCGGTGGATGTGCGCGTCGGGAGAGACCTGGATCACTTTCGCGCCGATCGGATCTGCGCCCCAGGCGGCTTTCAGCGCGCCCGCGAGATCGACCCAGTCGAGCGATACCACCACGTCGGCCTCGCGCAAGAGCTTCGCCGCGTCGGGCGAAAGGAAGGTCGAAGGCGGAGCGGCGTGCAGCGGGTGGTCGGTCGGGAACGCCCCGCCGACCTTGATGTCGGTGAAGACTCGCGCGTGGAGTTTTTCGGCGAGCGCGACGCGCTGCTTCCAGGCCGATTCGCTTCGCGAGACGCGGCCGGCGAGGATCACCGGGTGCTTTGCGCCTGCGAGAAGTTTCGCTGCTGTCTCGACGAGGTGCCCGGCCGGCAGCACCGGGTCGGGCGCGCGGTAGCGCTTCGCGTCGGGAAGCGGCGGTAACGCGCCGATTTTCGCTTCCTGCAAGCCGGCGTCGAGGTTGATGTACGTCGGCCCGCGCGGCGCGGTGTTGGCGATCTGCGCGGCGCGCAGGATCGCTTCATACGCCGCCGGTACCGAGGCCGGCTGGTTGTCCCACTTGGTGTAGTCGCGCACGAGGGCAGCCTGGTCGGAAGCGGTGTGGATCCAGTCGATCCAGGGGCGGCGCTTCGCCGCGTCCCAGGGACCGGTCGCGCCGAGAACGAGCATGGGCATGCGGTCGCACCAGGCGTTGAAAATCGCCATGCTCGCGTGCATCAGCCCGACGTTGGAATGCACCACCGCGCCCATCATCCGGCCGGACACTTTTGCATAGCCCTGCGCGATCGCCACCGCCGATTCCTCGTGCAGGCAGAGCAGCATCTGCGGGCGCGTGTTGCCGAGGTAGTTGACGATGCTGTCGTGAAGCCCGCGGTAGCTCGCTCCCGGATTGAGCGCGAGGAAAGGAATGTCGAGCGTGCGCAGCACCGCCGCGATGGCGTCGCTGCCCCAGATCTCCTTTTGCTCGGGACTCGCGACCGGCGCCTCGGTGCGCACGGCAGGGGAAAAGGTTTCCTTGACGTTCATGAGCGTTCCTGTGATCCGGTACGACTTGGGGGAAGCCGATCATAGCTCGCCCGTTGTTGATCGTGCAATTGAAGTGACCGTTGCGGTGTTAAGGGTGTCCGGCGACGCATGCGAGTAGTGCTTCCGCGTCGGCGGGCTCTGAATTTCCCCGCCAGGCGACGTGGTGATCGGGGCGCACCAGCACGAGGTCGCGGGCGTAGAGATCGCGCGCTTCCTCGCAGGCGACATCGAGGACAGCCAGAGGCAGGCCAAGCTTCCTCGCGGCGGCCCCGATGGCCTCCGAAGGAACGTGCGGATTAAACCGCACCAGGGTGAAGTCGCGGCCGAAACGGTCGAAAATCGAAACGCCGTCTTCGAGCCACACGTGCGGCGCCCGCGCGCCTGGAACGGCATTGGGGGTGTAGCGGTGACTATCGTCGGCCGGCGCGGAGGTGCCGTCGGGTACCACGACGGGAGAGCCCGCATAGAAAACGCCGAGATGAATTCCGGGAATGTCGAATTCCGTCGCGGCATGGCGATAGAGGCGCTCGCCAAGCGCGGCGCGCGCCGCTTCGCCGGCGGCGCCCTCCGCCTCAAGAGCTGCGGAGAGTTCCACCTTTCCGATCGAATCCGCCATCGCTCGCGCGAAACTCGTATTGCGGTGGGCGATGGGTTTGCGCTCGTTCTCGTAGCTCAGGAGCAGGCTCGGCCCGCCCCAGCCCTGGCAAACCGCGGCGAGCTTCCAGCCGAGATTGGAGACGTCATCCACCGAGGTGTTGTAGCCCTGGCCGCCGGTCGGAGTGAAGAGGTGCGCGGCGTCGCCGGCGATGAAGGCGCGCCCCGCGCCGAAGCGTTCGGCGACAAGCGTATAGCCCGCGGTCCATTCGGCGATGCCCAGCACCTCGAACGGAAAATCGCGCCCCGTCGCTCTGACGAGCGACTCGCGAGCGTAGTCCGCGGGCGCCTGGCCCCCGCGCGGCAGCTGCACGTGGAGCACCCAGAGTTCTTTTCCGTCGATCGCATTCATGAGAGCGCGCTGTTCGCTGTTCACCGCCCAGTACTGCCAGCCCCGGGGCGCGCGCACGACTTCGTAGAACGAAGGGGCTTTTATATACACCGCGAGCATTTTCCCGCCCATAAAGTCGCGCTCCTCGCGCGATTGACCCTCGTAACGCACGCCGAGCGCTTCGCGCACAAGACTCCTCGGCCCGTCGCAGCCGACCGCGTAGTCGCCCTCGATGCGCTCGACCTTTCCAGTCTCGAGTTGCTCGGCTTCGACCGAGATACCGTCCGCGCGCGCGTCGAGCTTGCGCGCGCGCCAGCCAAAGCGCACATCGGCTGTAGGCCATTTCTCTGCCTGCTGCTTCAGCACCGCCTCGACATACATCTGCTGCACGCGGTGCAGCGGCTCGGGCGTAGGCCAGCGTGAGTCGGCGCCCTCGCGTGCATCCAGCGCCTCGCGCCGGCTACGGCCCCTGAGGCGGGCGAGCTCATGGCGCGTGTAGCGCGTGAAATAGGTGATGTCCTGCGGATAGTCCTCGGGCAGGCCGAGCGCGCGGACCTCCGCAGCAAAACCCAGGCGCCGGTAGTGCTCCATCGTGCGCGAGGTGGTGGCGTTCGCCTTGGGAAGGGTCGGCGAAGTCGGATCTTCTTCGAGAAGTATGCAGGGCACGCCGCGTCGCCCGAGCTCGATCGCGAGAACCAGCCCGGCCGGGCCGCCGCCGACGATCACGACTTTCGTTCGCTGCATAGTCCCGGACTAGTTGAACGGTGCGGCGAGGGTCCCTACGGCGGCGAAGAGCGCTTCGACCGATTCACGCGGGAGATTACGCGTGATGAACACGATGCGCGAGCGCCGGTCCTCGCTCGCCCAGGCATCGAGCGTGACCGGCGGGTGGAACACGTGCTGCGCGCCCTGCACGAGCACGGGACCGGATTCGCCGGCGACGTTGACGAGGCCTTTCACCCGCAGGAGATCGGGTCCGCGCAGCGAGGTCAGCACCTGCACTGCGGCCGAAAACGTGTCCCAGGTGAAAGGCTGGTCGAACCACAG
>Ga0137403_10009713_pt1 | contig 10678 bp, 7 predicted proteins | sample CZOMad2_1_16fung_FD_122057 | JGI IMG/M metagenome (GOLD analysis project Ga0137403, IMG submission 122057) | Vadose zone soil fungal communities from Angelo Coast Range Reserve, California, USA - CZOMad2_1_16fungal (Hybrid Assembly) | ecosystem: Environmental > Terrestrial > Soil > Vadose zone... | reverse complement strand
GCTCCCAGGAATGTAAGACGGTTTACGCCGGAAGCGCAGGACAGACGCCAGCTCAATGATGGGCTGGTCTGGGTCCATGCCGGTGACAAAGATTATTTCCTGGATCCCGGCGCAGCCCTTTGTCCTTTTGGAACGCTTCCCTGGTATGAAACTGGTATTACCGGTCTTCGCCCTACGAAACAGGGAGCAGTTTTTATGCCCGTGCCTCAGGAAACAGGCGCCCAGTCCTCCATCACTCGCCGCGTGCAACTCCGCCTCGATCAATCTGATGGCTCACTCACTGGAACTCTTGTCGTTACTTACACCGGCCAGCGCGCTCTCAATCAACGGAGAGACGCGCTGAACGAGGACGAAACCGGGAAAAATAAAATGATTACCGATCAAGTGAAGGAATGGTTTCCTTCGAGCGCCAAATTCGAGCTGACCGCCATTAATGGATGGGAAAAACCCGACTCTCCTCTCGAAGTTCAGGGGAAGCTCACCCTGCCCGGCATGGCCGAATCCGTTGGACGCCGGGTGTTGTTGCCGCTCGGTTTGTACGAAGCGGGGCGCCCTCAACTCTTTCAAACTGCCGCGCGCAAACAGGACGTCTATTTTCATTTTCCTTTCGCAGAGCAGGATGACATCAGCATTCAGGTTCCGTCCGGCTGGCATGCCGAATCTCTTCCCGAACCCGACGTCGTTGATCCAGGCGGGCAATTACGCTACGAAATCTCAGCCAAACAGGAAGGCGACGCCCTCCACGTCCAGCGCAAACTCGTTGTCGGTGGAATCCTTTATCCGGTCGATTCCTATAACGCCGTCCGTAAGTTCTTCGCTGCGGCAAAAGAGGGAGACGAGAAGCAGCTTGTGCTGCAAACCGCTCCTGCTTCAAACAAGTGAAGGCTGCAAATTCAGAATTGCAGCAGTAGCAGGTTGCTGAATTCGGTTTGTTTGCAGGCCGGCTCAAAGAATAAGAAGGGTCGTACGATGAAGGTGAAATGGCGAAGTACGATTTTTGCGATCCTCCTGATAGCAGCATGTTTTGGAGAGCCCGCCAGTTCCCGCGCATTCGCCGATCGGCCACCCATCGCACCGGATGACTTGATGCTGAAAGACAATCCAGCCGAGCCCGGCGCTTCGGCCATGATTCTTTACCGCGAAGAAATTGTTAACAACAAGGACTTCCACGATTTCTACTCCGAGCATTTCTACCGCATCAAAATATTCACCGATGCCGGCAAGAAATATGCGGATATCGAACTGCCGACTACAAAGTCTCATGAAGTTCGGGACATCAAGGGGCGAACCATTCATCCGGACGGCAAAGTCATCGAATTCGATGGCAAGGTGCTCGATAAATTGCTCGTCAAGACCGGCGATGTGAAAGTTCAAGCGAAAGCTTTTTCATTGCCCGACGTGATTCCCGGTAGCATCATTGAGTACTCCTACAAAATCCAACTCCCCGCCGCGTTTCTTGCCCCCGCCGATTGGCCCGTGCAGGACGCGATTTACACCAAGCGCGCTCATTTTGTGTATACACCGTACGCTGCCGGAACCACAGCCAGTCTCTTATGGCGCGCCATGCATCTGGACAACTTGAAACCGCCACATAAGGAAAGCGACGGATCGTGGGCGCTGGATGTCGCGGATGTGCCCGGCTTGCCGGAAGAAGATTACATGCTGCCGTTGAATGAAGTCCGCGGCCGCATCGAATTCTACTACACCAACGAACGACATTCAGCGGATGCAAAAGAGTATTGGGATCGCATCGCAAAAATGTATGCCGATGAAAATGAAAAGTTTATCGGCAAACGAAACTCCATTCGCGACGTAGCCCAGCAACTCACCGCTTCCACCGACTCGCCGGACGCAAAACTTCGCAAGCTCTATGCCCGCGCGCAAGCTGTGCATAACTTTGATTTCGATCCTGAAAAAACCGTGCAGGAACAGGAACGCGAGAAAGCGAAGAAGGACGCAAACGTCGAAGACGTTTTGAAGCGCGGTTCCGCCACCAGCTTGAATGTGAACCAGTTCTTCGTTGCGCTTGCGCAGGCCGCTGGATTTGACGCCAGCATCACTTTGGTTCGCGGACGGAATGAGTCTTTTTTCCATCCTGAATTACAGGATCGCTTTGAATTAGACGAAAGCCTCGTTTGGGTTCACGCCGGCGATAAAGATTATTATCTTGATCCGGGCAATCCCTTCTGCCCCTTTAGAATGCTTCCGTGGTACAAAACTTTTACAACCACGATGCGACCGACGAAGCTCGGCGTCGTCTTCACGGAGACTCCTCTGCCATCTAGTGAACAAACCACTTTGTATCGCATCGCGCAATTTCCGCTCGACCCTGACGGCTCGATTTCAGGCATATTCACTGTCCGCTACACAGGCCAGCGCGCCTTCCTAAAGCGAATGAGTGCGAGAAATCAGGACGAAACCGCCCGCAAGAAAATGATCTCCGAGGAGATCAAAGCGTGGTTCCCGGCAAGCACGACGTTTGAGCTCACCAGTCTTACCGGCTGGGATAAAAATGACGAACCCCTGGAAGCGCAGGGGAAAGTGACGATGCCGAATATCGCCACCGTCGCCGGAAAGCGCGTTCTCGTCCAGCTCAGCGCCTATACTGGAAGCACGCGCCAATTATTTGAATCAACCAAGCGCAAGCAGGATATTTATTTCGCGTATCCACTCGCGACGATAGATGATTTCACGATCCAACTGCCGGAGAATCTGCAAACCGCAAGTCTTCCCAAACCGACTGTCTACAACCTGGGCGCTGAGTTTCACTATGACATCGCTGCAAAACAGGAAGGCAATGCGCTCCACATTCTCCGCAAGTTAAATGTGAATGGCGTTCTCTATCCGGTTGATTCCTTCGGCGACATTCGCGGCTTCTATAGCTTGGCAAAAGCGGGTGATGAGCAGCAGATGGTTTTGCAATCTTCGGCCGGCAATTGACGGGCACTTGCAACTTGTCGCATGTATCACGCAATTTTGATGGGATAAAAGGTGAACAATGATTCATTTCCGTGGGACTAAGACTATTCTCGTGCAACGCGCAGTCAGCGTCTTTTTATTTTTATTATTTGTCGCGCCGTTCGCCGGAATTTCGGCTCGCGCCGACGCACCCTCTTGGCTCACCGCCGCCGCGCATGAAACCTATCCCAACCTGCCCGCGGAAACGAAGGCCGTCGTCCTCTACGACGAACAGGAAACCAGCGTTCAGCCAAACGGCGACGTCGAAACCATGTACCGCCGCGCTTATTTGATTCTTCGGCCTGACGGCAAACAATATGGATTTGTCGCGGTTCCGTTTGACAACGAAACAAAAATCACCTGGATGAAGGCCTGGTGTATTCCCAAGGAAGGCAAGACGTACGAGCTAAAAGAAAAAGATGCCGTCGAAGTCGGCGATTTTGAGTCCTTCTACTCCGACGACCGCCGAAAAGTTCTCGAGATTCCCGCAGCTACTCCCGGAAACGTCGTTGGATACGAATATCGCCAGAAGCGGCGCCCCTTTTTTCTGCAGGACGAATGGTGGATCCAGAACGAAGTTCCCGTTCGCCGCTCGCGCTTCACGTTAAACCTTCCTGCCGGGTGGGAATTCAGCTCGAAATGGATCCACTTCGGCGAACAAAAACCGACTTCACAAACAGCCACCCAAGTCGTTTGGGAGGTTGACCACGTCCCGGCAATTAAAGATGAACCATCCATGCCCAATTGGCGTGCCGTGGTTGCGCGCATGGGCGTTACCTATTTCCCAGCGGCGGGCGCAACCAAAGGTTTCGGTCCGACAAATTGGGAACAGATTGGCGTCTGGTACAACAACCTGTACGCCAGCAGAGTTCAGCCCACTCCCGAAATTCAGCAAAAGGTAAAAGAACTGACGGCGTCTGCAAACTCATGGGAAGAAAAAGTGGCCGCGTTGGCCCGTTACGCCCAAAGTCAGATCCGCTACATCGCAATTGAAATCGGAATTGGCGGATTCCAGCCTCATCCAGCCGGCGACATTTTTAAGCATCAATACGGCGACTGCAAAGACAAGGCCGCGCTCCTGAATACCATGCTGCATGAAGCGGGCATTGAATCTTACCTGGCTCTGGCACAAACCGAACGCGGGATCATTGCTCCCGAGTTTGCTTCCGCCATAGCTTTCAATCACGCCATACTTGCGATTCGAGTGCCCGAAGGACAAGACGCAAAGAATCTCCATTCCGTGGTTGACGTACCGAAGTTGGGCCGTTTGCTGATATTCGATCCGACCGACACCTACACTGCATTCGGATATCTGCCCACGTACGAACAGGCCAACTACATCCTGGTCGCGGCCCCGGAAGGCGGACAACTCGTCGCGCTTCCGCTTCATTCTCCTGAATTGAATCGCCTTGTGCGTTCGGCGAAGCTCAAATTGTTTCCCGACGGCTCCGTCACCGGCTCCGTCGAAGAAATGCGCTATGGCGCGGAAGCCGCCGACGAACGCGCCATGCTCTTGGGCACTGCCGGCGCTGACCGCTCGAAGGTCCTGGAAACATTTCTTTCAAATTTCCTGCGCGGATTTCATCTGACAGAAGCCTCAACCGGAAATCTGGACAAAATCGGTGAGCCGCTGGACGTGAAATACGGTTTCACAGCTGAACGTTACGCGAAATCCGCAGGCGATTTGCTTGTGATACGCCCACGCGTGCTGGGTGAAAAAGCAAGTGGCGTCGGCGAAGGGGATCCCCGGAAGTTTCCGGTGGCGTTTGAGTCTGCGTCGCTTCAAACCGACGACTTTGAAATCACATTGCCCCCCGGTTATTCCGTCGAAGACATACCGGCGCCCACCAAAGCCGAATCGGATTTCGCCACATATACCAGTCAGGTAAAAGTAGACGGCAACGTCATCCACTACACGCGAACCTATCAAGTCAAACAGATTCTCGTGCCGCTGGATAAACTCGACGACCTCAAGAAGTTTTATCGCCAGATAGCGGCCGACGAGCGCGCCAGCGTCGTCCTGCATCACGGCACAAATTAGAAAGCCTCGGGACTCAGCGGGTGCCCCAGGCGCCGAATTTGCGCCTGGGGTTCCTGACTCTGATTGTCTATTGATTTTCTCTGCGTCTATGCGTCGAAAGCCTCTGCCCTGCTGAATTTCAAAAATAATCCGCGCCATCACCCAACATCATGTCCGCAGCACGGAACTTCGCCATAAACTTCCTCACGCCAATCTGCGTGAAAAACTCAACCTCCGTCACATCTTTTGAAATCGTCAGTGAGCCATCCGCCTGACGTTGCGGAAAACAGAAAACAAATCCCCGATTGTCCCGCGCATCCACCCACGCGCGTTCCTCCGCCAGCGTCGCCGCAATTTTTCGCCCCGAGGGATGCAATTCCAGATACGTCTCACGCGTCAGCGCCAGCGGCTCGGTCGGAGGCACCATCGTCTGGCCCGTCGGCAGCAAGGTCAGAGTGATGTTCTGCTCATCGTTGATTAAGTAGCGCTGCTTCGCGTAGTCTGAGCCTAAACCCTTCAGCACCGCCTCACGATACAGCGCACGCCGAAGAGTCAACGCCGAATTCCACCGCAAAGTAAAAGTTCCATCTGGCTGATAAATTTTGGAATCCGCCACTCCGCCCGGATCTTTCCCGCTCCCGATTTGGATATGTTCGTCTGTCTCGCGCCGGTCTCCATTCAAATACGGATAGTACGGAACCAGAATACTTTTCGCCCACGGCGAATTATTCAAAATCCTGTCTACGTCCTTCGCCGACCATTTCTCGTAATCCGCATTCTTCCACGGCTCCGTCGCCCACACGCACACCGCCAGCATTGCGAAAAAACTCACCGCCAACGTGATTTCCCGAATCAGATTTTTGCGGATAGTCGTTCTGTTAGAAATTGTTTGAAGGTTGGGCACGGTTAACTCCCAGCACTCTCGCCCTATGATGCACAAACACGGATTCGCGTTCAATGATAAGCATTCGAATGTTCTGAACGGGGTTTCTAGGTCTGTGGGCATTCTGTAAGAGCATGATCCTGAATGACTTATAGAATTAAGGTGAAGTTTGCAAAAAATCCCTGCACGTCCCCCACGCCATGCCATTTTGCTATGTATTGCAATGATTGGACTTACGGCGATCTGTAGTCTATGTATTGCAACTAAAGGACTTAGCGGCCACCGATGGTTCACTTTCGCGGACACACAAAAACTGCTCCGGCGGCCGTCCCTAACACGTCAACGGCTCCGCGCAATAGCCGCGACGCAAATTTCGCGGCGTCGCGCTGCAAACCCGCGGCTTGTTCCGCGCTCAACTCGATGCGATACAAATCCGCTCGCCGCGCAAAAGAATATCCATCATATTTTATTTCCCGCGCGGGTTCTGCGAGCGCCAGCAGACATTCCCAGAAACTTCTTGAACCGAAAAGTGACTTGCGTTCGGCATCCGCTTTTTTTACTTCCACCGGCTGCCGTCCCTTCACCGCGCTTTCCAGCACAACGACTGTGCAATCATTCGGAGAAAATGCGCGGCTCGGATCGTCCGCTGGAAATTCCGTAAGGACCGCGGCAAGTTCTTCGGCGTCCGTTTCAAATCCTTGCCACCAATAACGGTAGAAATGAAATACGACAGTTCCGGTCCGCAGAATTTGCTGTACGCGCGGCAAATCTCGGCCAGTTACGCACAGAATCATGTCTACCAGTTCGCGGAGTTTGAAAATTTGCCGCCGCACCGGACGAATGCTGACGTATTCCGCTTCTTCTTCTGTGAATCGAACGGGAATGGTTTCAGGAAGAGCCACGGCGCGGAAATAAATTATGCGCCAAGGCGCGCGCGAACGCGATCGCTCAGCGCTTTGCCATCTACTGTTTTGCCTTCCAGTTTTGTTCGCGCAGCTTTAATGACGGCGCCCATTTGTTTCGCGGAATTTGCGCCCGTCTCGGAAATTGCGGCGTTAATCGCGTTTTCAATGTCATCCGCACTCGCGTTCGCTGGAAGATAGGCTTCGATAATCGCGATTTCCTTCGTTTCTTTTTCCGCCAGCTCTGTTCTTCCGCCCTTAGCGAACATTTCCACCGACTCGCGTCGCTGTTTCACCAGCGTTTGCAAAAGTTGCAGAGCCTCGGCATCTTCCAGCGGGCGGATTTTTTCGATTTCCTTGTTTTTCAACGCGGATTTCACCATGCGCAAAACGCTCAAACGCAATTCGTCCTTCGACCGCATCGCATCCACTAAATCTTTTTGGATCTGTTCCATCAAAGGCATCGCTAAATTTCTCCGGCGTGGAAAAATTCACTATAGCACAGGACTTCCGCATCTCTACGAATCTCGAAATCTCAAAGCCCGGGAATCGAAAACAAAACGCCCATTTGACATGCACTGCGGGCATCCGTACGCTGATTCAGCCATGAGCGCTTCTGCAATAAATGCTTCTGCAATGAAAATCGTCGTCGCCGATCCCATCAGTGAACGCGGCCTCGAACTTCTGCGCAAACCAGGATGGCAAGTCACAACGCCATCGCGTGATGACCTCCACCTGTCACTCGCTGCAGCCGACGCGCTCATTGTGCGCAGCGCAACGCAAGTCACATCGCAGGTTCTTGAGGTCGCAACAAAACTTCGGGTCATCGGACGCGCTGGAATTGGCGTGGACAACATTGACCTTGACGCCGCAACCCGGCGCGGTGTTTTGGTGATGAATACTCCCGGCGGAAATTCTGTCAGCGTCGCCGAACATACGCTTGCGCTTTTGATGGCCGTCGCGCGGCGCATTCCGCAGCACAGCGCCGCGATTCATGCAGGTCGCTGGGAAAAATCCGGAACACAAGGAATGGAACTCCGTGGGAAAACTTTGGGACTTGTTGGCCTTGGACGAGTTGGCAGTGAAGTGGCGTGCCGCGCGATTGCAATGGAGATGCATGTGCTTGCATATGACCCGTACGTCAGCGAGAGCGTTGCGCGCGATGCGGGAGTCGAATTATCAGGGCTTACTGAATTGCTCGCGCATTCTGATTTTGTTTCACTGCATGCAGCACTAAGTCCGGCCACAACCAAACTGATCAACGCGGAATCGCTGGCGCAATTTAAACAAGGTGCGGTTCTGATTAACGCCGCGCGCGGAGAACTTGTGGACGAAAACGCATTGGCCGATGCTTTGCGTTCTGGCAAACTCTCCGGCGCAGGTCTAGATGTTTTCGCGGAGGAGCCTCCGAAGAATTCTCCATTGATTGGTTTGCCGAATGCGATTTTCACGCCGCACATTGCCGGTTCCACTCGTGAAGCGCAGGAGGAAGTCGGCACTCTTATTGCACAACAGGTGCACGATTTCCTAAATGAAGGCGCGCTGCGGAACGCGGTGAATCTTCCCGCGCTCAGCGGTGAACAATATCGCAAAGTGCGGCCGTGGATTGATTTGGCCGAACGGCTTGGATCTTTCGTCGCGCAAATCGGCGGCGCGCGTTTCGAGCGTGTAAGTTTGGCGTTTGCAGGAGAACCCGCCGCGCTCGGCTCGAGTTTGCTGCGCAACGCAGTTCTCGCCGGACTGCTAAACACTGTGCTGGATGAAAAGGTGAATCTCGTAAACGCTGGACAAGCTGCGGCGGCTCGCGGACTGGTGATTGAAGAACGCATGCGACGGCGCGAGCAAGGTTATCCGGACACGATCGAGGCGATGATCCACGGAACTACGTCACGCAAGCCACCAGAAATTTCGCCGCTTGGAATCGCCGCGGAAGCAACTGTGCTGCACGGAGTTTCACCGCGCATTCTTCGCGTCGATGGAATGGAGTTGGAAGCTCCGCTTGCAGGTACGATGCTATTTTCTCGTAACCGCGACGTTCCCGGCGCAATTGGTGCAATTGGAACTGTGTTGGGAAGTCGAGGCGTGAATATTTCTACGTTTGCATTGGGCCGGCGCGATACGAAACCTGGAGCTGAAGCAATCGCTCTGGTACGGCTCGATGGCGACGTTCCAGAATCGATTCTGCAACCTATCCGAGGGATTTCAGCGGTCACAGAAGCACGTTTGGTTCGACTTCCCGACTAAAGCATCACCGCCACAAGCGTTTTCAACCCTTGATTACGCCCATCGGACGCAATCGCGCCACCTTCTTTGCCAGCCCTGCGTTGTGGACCACGTCCACAACCGCATCAATGTCTTTGTATGCTTCGGGAATTTCTTCAGGGATTCCGGCGTGAGTATCCGCGCGAAGAATAATTCCCTGCTCTTCCAATTTTCGAGTTTCGACGTGAACGTCTCGCCCGCGTTTTGCTGCAGTACGGGAAAGCGCTCTTCCGGCGCCGTGGCAAACCGTGCCGAACGTTTCGTCCATCGCCAGTTCGGTTCCGACCAGAACGTAACTCGCGGTGCCCATCGATCCGGGAATCAAGACAGGCTGTCCCACGGCGCGATATGCATCAGGAATATAAGGTGAGTTTGCAGGAAAGGAACGAGTGGCTCCCTTGCGATGCACAAGGACTTCTTCAGCGTCTCCGTTTACGCGATGGCGCTCGCGCTTCGCGATGTTGTGCGCCACGTCGTAGACGACGCGCAACTCACAATCTGTGCCGAATACTTTCGCGAATGACACTCTCGCGGCGTGCGTGATTGCCTGACGATTCGCCCAGGCGAAATTCGCGGCCGCCGCCATCGCGCCCAAATACGCTTCGCCTTCTTTGGACTTTGCGGGCACGCACGCTAGTTGGCGATCCGGCAAAGTGATTCCGTAACGGCGCATCGCTTCGTTCATCGTTTTCAGATAATCGGTGCAGACCTGATGGCCTAATCCCCGCGAGCCGCAGTGAATCAACACAACCACTTGATCTATGGCTAGACCGAATGCCGCGGCAGCACCCTCGTCAAGAATGCGCTCAACATATTGCACTTCCAAGAAGTGATTTCCGCTGCCCAGCGTACCGAGTTGCGTGCGTCCGCGCTGCTTCGCGCGATCGGAAACTTTGTCGGCGTCCGCGCCATCCATTTGTCCTGATTCTTCGCAGAATTCGATATCCGTCGCTTCACCATATCCGTGTTCCACCATCCACGCCGAACCGGTTTCCAGGACGCGATCCAAATCCTGAAAGGCGCACGGGATCGGTCCTTGCGATCCGGCACCGGTGGGTACATCGCGAAAAAGTTGATTCACAATTTCGCGCAATTTCTCGCGCACGCCGTCCCGCGCAAGGTTGCTGGCCAGCAGACGCACTCCGCAATTAATGTCGAAGCCCACGCCGCCCGGAGAAATCACTCCATCGTGAGCGCTCGTAGCCGCAACTCCGCCAATCGGGAATCCGTATCCCTGATGAATATCCGGCATCGCAAGAGACTTGCCAACAATTCCGGGCAAGCAGGCAACGTTCATGGCCTGCTCGATGGAAAGATCGCCGAGAATCGCTTCGAGTAATTTTTCGTCGGCGTAGATCAGCGCGTCCGTTCGCATACCCTCGCGCAAACTTCGCGGCGCGAGCCACCGATAACGATCCAGTTTTTTCAGTTTGCTTTTTTCAATCGCCACGAAGTGCGGCCTCAGCAACTACTGAAATAGTCCACCGCGATTATAACGTGGCAGGTAGCCCAATCCTTATAGCGTGTGTTAATCTGTGAATCTCGCTGGCATGCGTATTTCGTGTCTACACGCGTCGCCAAGTCGCCTCCGTCGGGGCGTAGCGCAGCCTGGCTAGCGCGCCTGGTTCGGGACCAGGAGGTCGAAGGTTCAAA
>Ga0137403_10009712_pt1 | contig 10679 bp, 8 predicted proteins | sample CZOMad2_1_16fung_FD_122057 | JGI IMG/M metagenome (GOLD analysis project Ga0137403, IMG submission 122057) | Vadose zone soil fungal communities from Angelo Coast Range Reserve, California, USA - CZOMad2_1_16fungal (Hybrid Assembly) | ecosystem: Environmental > Terrestrial > Soil > Vadose zone... | reverse complement strand
CTCCCCGGCTGGCACCATGTCCTGCTCCGAGCACGCCGGCCGACTCCCCACGATCGTGTCGCGAGGGACGCCCACCTGGGCCGCTTCCTTCAGGGCGGTCCAGGTCATGACGCCGTTGCTGCGCAGGATCACCCAGTCGGGTTGGGCGACCTTGGCCCGCAGCCAGGTCGCCTTCTGGTCGAGCCCTGGCGGTTGCACGGCCAGGTGCTGGACCGTAAAGCCGTACTGGGCGGCCTGCTGGTCGAGGAGGGGCATGGTTTCCCGGCCATAGGCATTGTCGAGGTAGACATGGACGATTTTCCGGCCCTTGAGTTTGTCCATGCCGCCGGCCCGTTGCCCGATGAAGCGGATCTTGGCCGTGTTCTGACTCCAGTAGGTACTCGGGGCGGGGAAGGCATACGGAAACACCCGCCCCTCTGCAGCGTCCGTGCGCCCGAAGCCTGGCGTGAGCAGGGGAATCTGGTCTTGCGTGGCCCGCTCCAGCAGGGCCGAGGCGAGCGGGGTGCCGAGCAGAATAAACGCTGCCGCCCCCGTAGGCCCCTTGGCTTTGAGGCGCTCGTAGCACTCGATGCCGCGGGGGACGTCCAGGACCGTTTCGCACTCCTCCCAGACCAGTTTCACGCCGTTGATACCGCCATCGCGCTCGTTGAGGAGGCTCAAATAGGCGATGAGGCCATCGGCACGCGGGATCCCAAGAGACCTCACGGCCCCCTCGCGCACGCTGAGAATGGGAAGAAACTGCTCGCCCGCCGCCCCTGCCAACGTTATACTCACCAGCCCACCGAGCACGGCGGCCACGAGCCCGCTCCACCACTGTTGTTGCACCCGCATCTCTGTGTTCTCTCACCACCTTGGTTCGCGTCTCGGTCCCACGCCAGTATAGCCTCGGGTGGCAGCCCTGTACAGTGCACCTGGGCAGTGCGGGGGCACTGGCTAGACCAGATTATCAACCGAGCAAAAGTGCTTCCTATGGAAGCATCCTCACATCCCGGGGAACTTGGGTGGATACGCCTGCCAGTGAGCAGCATACAGTGAAGAAAGACATGGCCCCTTTTTGTTCTCTGCCCCGCGCCTACGGGCAGTCACGCGGCGAGATCCCCTTGTCCTTCGCATACTGCGATGCTGACGCCTCCACCAGCGGTCGCACCAGTGCCTGATCCGGCGCAATCCAGTCGGTGATCGCATTCCACTGCGTGCCGTCCCACTGCTGGAACTTCACGCCCCCGCTCCCCTCATGATCACGGCAGGAGAGGGTGAATGGAGAGAGTAGGCCCTCCGCTCCAATCTCCTTGAGATACGCGGCTGTGATGTTGAGGTGTTCAAGTCCCCACTGCACCTGCGCCCCCGTCAGGGGCTGGTGGCCAAATTCGCGCATGGCTGTGCGGAGCGCCTCCGCGGTGAGCAGGCCGTGCAGCATGCCCCGGAGCCAACGCTGCGTGCCGACATCCCCTTCCGGCCCCGCCCCCTTGCCCCTGGCATAGACGGAGGTGAGCATCTCCTGGAGGAGCAGGAAGTGTCTCCCCGTGGCATGCCAGATCGCGCAGATGTAGCCGCGGGCCGCCTCCCCGGCCGGTATCATATCCTGCTCCGAGCAGGTCGGCGACGGCCCCACGATCTTGTCGCGGGGGAAGCCCACCTGAGCCGCTTCCTTCAGGGCCGTCGGGGTCATGACGCCGGTGCTGCGCAGGATGACCCAGTCGGGCTGGAAGACCTTGACCCGCAGCCAGGTCGCCTTCTGGTCCAGCCCCGGCGGTTGCACGGCCAGGTGCTGCACTGCAAAGCCGTACTGGGCGGCCTGGGTGTCGAGGAGGGGGAGGGGTTCCCGGCCATAGTCCGAGTCGTAGTAGACATGGGCGATTTTCCGACCCTTGAGCTGCTCCATGCCGCCGGCCCGCTGGCCGATGAACCGAATCTTAGCTGTGTTCTGACTCCAGTAGCTGCTCGGGGCGGTGAAGACATACGGAAACACCCGCCCATCCGAGGCATCCGTGCGCCCATAGCCCATGGAAATCAGGGGGATCTGGTCGTGCGTGGCCCGCTCCAGCAGGGCATAGACGAGCGGCAATCCGATGACGATGGCAATAACCGTTAGGCCCGGGGCCGCGAACTTCCACCCGATCAGCCCCCAACGGTCGAAACCTGGGCGGCGCACCCTTCTAACAATGATGACCTCTGTCGTCATTGTCCGAACCCCACGGTGGGCAGGGGACGTTGATCCCCTGCCATCACCGAACGGTTTGCTATTGCGACTTCTTCAACAGGTCGCTCAGCCCGCTGGCTGCGGTCTTCAGGGCATCGGCCGGTTTGGCCTCGCCCGACGCCGCCAATGACAATTGGCGGCCGAGCACATCTTCGTATTGGGCGGAATAGGCGAAGACGGGGAACGCCTGCCCGCTGCTGACCACGTCCTGGGCCTTCTTGTAATAGGGATATTTCGCCAGGACGGCCGCATTCTCGTAAACGTCGCTGCGCACGGGGGCATGTCCCTTCATGGCGCGGGCGATGGAGACCTTCTCACCCTGGACCCAGGAGATGAATTTCCAGGCGGCCTCCTGCAATTCGGGACTCTCGTTCTTGGGAATGGCCCAACCCCAACCGCCGGATTCCCCATGGCCGCCGGGCATGACGCCGAGGTCGACCTTGCCGGCGACATTCGGACACTTTGTCTTGTCATCGACCTGGGGCAGCATCCACCAGTATGTGATCATGCTCCAGGCCTTGCCGTCGCACATGAGGCGGAAGGTATCGTCGAGGGTGGCCGATAGCGCACCCTTCTGGGCCCCGTGGTTGATGTTGTCGACGTAGAGTTCGAGGGCCTTCTGTCCCTCCGGGCTGTTCAAGGCAACCTTGCCATTCTTGTCGAGATAGTTGCCGCCCGAGGAGAACAGATAGTTGGAGAACTCCATGCTGTTCGGATCGCCCCGCTGGCCTTGCATCGCAGCACCCGCCACATCGGCATTGGCTTTCATGAATTTCGAGACTTCGACATAGTCGGTCAGCGTCGTCGGCAGTGTCAGGTCGTGGCCGGTTTTTGCCTTGTATGCCGCCCGCAGCTTCGGGTCACCAAGCAGATCCGTCCGGTAGATGATCCCCATGGAGTAGTTGTACATCGGGATCATGTAGAGCGTGCCTTTGTGATTTCCCACCAGATCCATCATGGAGGGGATCATGGGTTTCAGATCGAAGCCCGTTTTGTCGACGAACGGCTTGAGATCGGCAAGCCATCCTGCTTCGGGGAATTCGCCCGCCCAGAGGAAGTCGACCTCGAGCACGTTGTAAAGGCTGCTCTGCGCGGTCAACTGCGTCACCAGCTTGTCGTGCATCTCGGAATAGACCAGGCGCTGAAACTGGACCTTGATTCCGGTCTCCTTCTCGAATTCCGGCAGCATCGCTTCGATGATCTGGGATTCAGGTACGTCCTCCATCAAGGCATGGAGCGTGATCTGATCGGCCTTTGCCGGCGGCGAGCCGACTGTCATCAAGGCGGCAAGTGCCGTGCCGCCCAGTAATGGCAAAAAGCTTTTCGGCATCATCTTCGTCTCCTCCTTTTGCGGGCCTCTCTTTTTATCCGTCCGGCGAGTTCGAGGTCCGAACGGCCCCCGACGCGGACCCTGGGTCGCTGCGGGGCTGATGCGAAAACTGTCGATCATTTGATGGCGCCGAAGGTCAGCCCGCGCACCAGGTGCTTCTGGATGAACCGCGAGGCCATCAGCAGAGGCAATACCGCGAGAACGACGCCGGCCGAGATCTCCGCGATCTGCACGCCGTTCTGCGATTGCAGCCCGGCAAGCGCCACGGGAATGGTCGCCGTAGTCGGACCGGTCAGGATCAAGGCGAACAGGAATTCGTTCCAGGCCAGGATGAAACTCAGAACTCCCGCCGCCGCGAGGCCGGGAAGCGAAATCGGCAGGACGATGCGCCAGAAGGCACTCCACGCCGTGGCGCCATCCGTCATGGCGGCCCATTCGAGCTCGACCGGCAGGCCCTCGAAAAATCCCATCAGAATCCAGGTCAGGAACGGCAGGTTGATCGCGCCGTAGGCGACAACGAGGCCGCTCACCGAATTGGTGAGCCCGACGAGACGGAAGAGGGCGAATGTGGGCAATACCAAGGCGACCGGCGGCAGCATCTGGGTCGCCAAGACAAAGAACCGGCTGGCTTGCCCGCCGGTTCTGTAGCGCGCGAAAGCATAGCCAGTCATGGCCGCGATGGGCAGCCCGAGCAGCGTCGAGCCCGCCGCGGCGATGAAGCTGTCCGAATAAGCGAGCGCGAAATCGTCTTTGGCGAACAGCTTGATGAAATTCGCCAAGGTGATGTCGGGCAATAGGGCGACCTGATAGGCGGAAGAATCGGGAATGAAGCTCGTGCGCAAGACCCACAGGGGTGGCAGCAGGATGTAGATCGAGAACACCGCCAACACCATATGCGGCAAGATACCTCGCAGTGATTTCATGCGCCGTTCCATACGATCTCGCCTTCAGTCCATCAACACGCCGCCGCTGGCATTGATCGCCTCGCCGGTCAGGAAACGCGACAGATCGCTTGCCAGGAAGACCACGATATCGGCGACGTCTTCCGGTTCCTGGATGCGGCCCAACGGCGTCAGGCCGACATATTCGGCCCGCACGTCGGCGGGTGCCATGCCGCGCAACCTTCCTTCCCACTCGATCTCGCGTTGCTGCATGCTCGTTCGGACGAACCCCGGGCAGACGCAGTTGACGCGAATACCCTCCTTCGCGACCTCGCGGGCCAGGGCCTGGGTGAAGCCGACCACGGCGAATTTGCTGGCTGAATAATGGGCCAGAAGCGGTGCGCCGATCTTGCCCGCGAGAGAGGCCGTGTTGACGATGACACCAGGGCTCTTCGTCTTCAGCCAACCCCGGACCGCCGCCTGATTGGTCAGGAAAACGCCCTTAGCATTGACCGCCATGTTCGAATCCCAGTCCGCCTCGGTCAGGTTGACCACCGGGCTCATCGTCGAGACTCCCGCATTGGCGCAGACGATATCGACGCCGCCCCATTCCGATTGCAGCCGGGCGAAGACACGGGCCGTCGCTGCCGCATCGGTGACGTCGAGGCCGTCGGCGATCGCGGTAGCCCCGATCTCCTTTGCCAGGGCCGCAGCCGCCGCGCCGTTCTTATCCGTCACGGCGACGCGGGCGCCCGCGGCGCTCAGTGCCTTGCCGATGGCCTTGCCGATGCCGGATGCGCCACCGGTGACCAGAGCGCGTTTGCCGGCGAGAAGCTGGTTGGGCTGCATCGATGGCTCGCTCATTGCGTGGCTTCCTCATTCGGCGCCGTCGCAGGATCGAGCCGCGGATAGAGGGTCTGCAAGCGCGCGTAGACATCGCGGAAATTGGCATAAGCGCGATCATAGGTGCGGGCGCGAACCGGATCCGGCAGGAAGATGCGATCGCCGGCGACATAGCGGGCGATACCGGCAAAATCGGTGAACAATCCCGCGCCGCAGCCCGCGAGATATGCGGCGCCGAGACAGGAGCCGGGATGGTGGGCGATGCGCTGAACCGGGCGGGCGATTACGTCGGCGGCGATCTGCAGCCAAATATCGCTTGCAGCCCCACCGTCGCTGGCGAAAACGCGCCTTACCGGCAGCCCGCATTCGCCGAAGACCTCGACGTGGTGGCGAAAACCGAAGGCCACGCCTTCAAGGGCCGCCCGCCAGACATGCGCCAAGCCGTGATGGAGCGCCAGCCCCACCAAGGTTCCGCGCGCGTATGGGTCGTGCAAGGGAGTCTTTTCGCCAAGAAAATAAGGCAGCAGGACGACGCCCTCGGATCCCGCAGGAACCGCCTCGGCCTTACGGTCGAGCCAGGCATGAATGCCGCTGCCGGCCTTCGCCGCATAGGCTCGCTCGCCCTCGGCGAATTGATCGACGATCCAGTTCAGCATGCTGCCGGTGGTCGCCATGCAGCCGTTGCTGAAATAGAGGTGGGGGATGATGTGGTAGTCGATGAACAGGCGCGGGTCGGTGACGGGCTTGGCGGCGCAAAGAAGAATATCGCCGGCGCCCCCGAACTTCAGCACCAGATCGCCATCCTCCACCGCGCCCGCGGCATAGGCCGAGGCGACATGATCGGCGCAGCCCGCCACGACGGGTATGCCGGCGCGCAGGCCCGTGGCCGCGGCGGCCTCGGGTGTCACCTGGCCCACGACCTCGTGGGAAGCGTGAATTGCGGGCAAAACGGCCGCGTCGATCCCGGCAGGCGCGATCAATTCCGGCGTGAAGCGACGCTCGGCAAAATCCATCAACCCGGATTCGAGCGCCCAATTGTGATCGACCGAACGAGAGCCGGCCAGCCGATAAGCGATGTAGTCATAGGAGCCCAGGACCGTTGCCACCTGCCGGAACACTTCCGGCTCGTGGCGCGCGATCCAGCGCAGTTTCGGGGCAACCAGCTGCTGGTTGATGCTGCCGCCGGTCAACTTCAGGAATCTTCGACCGTCGAAGGACGCGCGCATCTCTGCGATTTCGTGGAGCGCCCGGGCATCGTTCTGCTGCATGCTGGGCCGCAGCACCCGGCCCTGTCGATCGAGCAATACCACCGCGGGCACCATGCCGGTTGCTCCGGCCGCGGCGATCCCACCGGCGGCGCATCCGGCCTGGCGGCAGAGCTCGGGGACAATGGCGCAGGCGTTGGCCCACCACTGGTTGGGATCTTCCTCCGCCCAGTTTGCGCGCAGCGAGCGCAGGTCGCTCGGCCGGGAAGCGGTCGCCAGGGTGCGGCCTTCGGTATCGATCAGGATGCCGATCGTCGACGTGGTGCCGATATCGATGCCGAGCAAGATGGGCATGGGTCAGCGCAACTTGCCGACCGCGTCCATGAAACGCCGGACGCGGGCGCCATCCACGGCGTTCCAGGTGTCGCCGGCGATCTTGAAGTGGGTCCCGACCACGCAACCATCTGCCGTCGTAAGGATATCCTTGATGTTATCCAGGTTGACGCCGGTGTTGGCGAAGACGGGCGTGTCCTTGACCACTTGCTTCACCGCGCGGAGCTGGCTGGTCTCGACGGCTTCCCCCGTCATGACACCGGACACGAGAACGACATCGGCAAGGGCGGAGAAGACGGCGCTCCTGGCGCGCTGGGCGACGCTGCGCGATCCCAGCGGAGAGGCGAATTCCGCACTGACGTTGTACATCAGTTTGAAATCGTCGCGCCCCAGATTGTGCCGAAGGCGCAAGGCGCCGGCGCAATCAGGCGCCCAGAGGCCCATGTCGGATTCATATACGCCCGTCATCACCTCGCGCCCGAAGCCGGCGCCGGTCGCAACGCCGAGCGCGACGGTGGCGACTGGGTCCCAGAGATAATCGACGCCGAAGGGAACCTTGATCGCCGGTCTCACCGCGGCGATGGCGGCGCTCATGGCCGCCAGGCTTTCGGGCGAGGCCTTCAGGACATAGGGACGGTCGCATTCATTGCCGAACATCAAGGCGTCGACGCCGCCGGCCTGCAGCTTGTCGATATCCGCCGCGGCGGCATCGATGATCCGTGCCATGCCGGCCTTCGCGTCATAGGCCGGCGATCCAGGCAACGCCAGAAGATGCACCATCGCGATGATCGGTTTGCTGTTGGCGAACGTCTCTTTCAGCATCTGTCCCTAGTCTCCCTGCTTGGCGCCCCGACGAATTTTGGCCCACACCCAGGTATGAACTCTAGGTTCGGCGCGGTACGGCGTTGGTGGTTTCCGGATCGAACAACTGCATTTCCATGAGATCGAGATGGAGCCTTTGCGCACTGCCGACTGCGGCACGATATTCGCGACCCAGACGCGCGGAGATCTCGATGTCGGCATGGCCCGCCAATGCGGCGATCAACACCACTTCCGCGCCGAGTGCCTCGATGGCGACCACGGTCGCGTCCAGCGGCTGCCAGCCCGGACGGTTTTGGCTATCGTGGATGTCTTCCGGGCGAATGCCGAGAATGACTGGCTTGCCGAGATAACTGCGATAGCTGTCGCCGTAGGCCGAGGGGACCTGCAGATGCAGTCCCGTCGCATCGAGAACAAGGCGACCACCTTCGCCCGGAATCAAGCGGGCCGGGATCAGATTCATGGGTGGGCTTGCAAGAAAGCCGGCAACAAACGTATTGGCCGGGTTGCGATAGACCTCCAGCGGCGGACCGACTTGCACGACGCGGCCATCCTTCATGATGCAGATGCGCTCACCCATGGTCATCGCTTCGATTTGATCATGCGTGACATGCACGATCGTCGTGCCGAGCTGACGGTGCAGCTTGACCAGTTCCAGGCGCATGTCGGCGCGCAATTGCGCATCCAGGTTCGACAGCGGTTCGTCGAGGAGGAAGGCGGCGGGCTCGCGCACCAGCGCCCGGCCCAGCGCCACCCGCTGGCGCTGGCCGCCCGAGAGCGCCGCCGGCTTGCGGTCGAGAAGGGAATCGATGCCCAGCATGGCCGAGGCTTCCCGCACGCGAGTCTCGATTTCGCCGATGGGTCGCTTGTGCATCTTAAGGCCGAAGGCCAGATTTTCCGCGACTGTCATATGCGGATAAAGCGCATAGCTCTGGAACACCACGGCGATGTTCCGCTCGCGCGGCGCCAGCTCGTTCACAACTCGTCCACCGATATGGATTTCGCCTTCGGAAACGCTCTCCAGGCCCGCGATCATGCGCAGGGTGGTGGATTTGCCGCAGCCCGACGGGCCGAGGAGGATCATGAATTCGCCGTCGCGAATGTCGAGATTGGCGTCGAGGACGGCCGGAACCTGGTTCCCATACATCTTGGAAACATGGCGCAGCCCGATTGCCGCCATTTTCGAATCCCCGGCCGTGTCAACGCGCTCGCGGCGCTCTCAGAGGATGTTTCCAGAGATACGAACAAAATGCAACATATCCGCTCGATGATCTTGTTCGATTTTGTTAGAATGCGGCCACGCTACCGGGCGTAGCGACGGCGGGGCAAGAGACTAGGGGCATGAAAGAGCAGGCCAATTCATCTGCCACCGATGACAGCGCGACCCAGGGAACCGTCCCGGCCGGGGCACGGAGGGCGCGTCTCGCCAATATGGTCGGTCGCGATGGCTTCGTCTCTGCCGCCCACACGGCCGAGATCCTCGGCGTCTCCAGCATGACGATCCGCCGCGATCTGATTGCGCTGGAATCGCAAGGCCTCCTGCGGCGCACTCATGGCGGCGCCGTCGCGCCGGCGGCACGGCCAGAGGTATTCGACGAGGAAGAGCCGATCTTCGAGCAGCGTCGCCGTAAGAATGCCGCCGCCAAGACGCAGATTGCCGCCGCCGCGGCCCGCATGATCGGCGCGCGGGAGACCATAGCGCTCGATGTCGGCACGTCGGTTCTGGCACTGGCCGAAGCCCTGGTTCGCCGCCACGACTTGCGGATTTTCACCAACAGCATACCAAGCGCGATAACGCTGACGGCAAGCCGCAGCCCTATCTATCTCCTGGGCGGCCAGTTGCGTGGCCCGGAGTTGGCCGTCATCGGGGCGACGGCCACGGCCCAGCTCGAGCAATATTACTTCGACCGATTCTTCCTTGGAGTTTCGGGCGTCATCGAGTCCGGATTCTATGACTATGCGCTCGAAGATTCCGAAGTGAAGCGGGCCTTCATCGAACGCTCCAAGCAGGTGGTCGCGCTGTGCGATTCATCCAAGTTCGACCATCGGGCTCTGGCTCTGATCTGCGCGATCGAGCGCTGCCATGCGCTCGTGACCGACGCGCCGCCGCCGCCCCATCTGGCTCAGGCGTTCAAGCGCGCCAAAATTCAAGTGGTGATCGCCGGACCGGCGCCGGTTCCCGGCATGACGCGGGACTAGAGCAAGATCCGAATTGGCTCAAGACGATCAGGCGCTAACTTGCCTTCAACGTAAATCGCACAAGCCGAAACCGTGGCGACTGCGAAGGCATTAGCTCAATGCGAAGCCGCCGCCGGCGCCCTGGGTGCGGCGACGTTGCGCATCAGGGGAACCAGAATCGTGGCGATCGCAAACGCGATCATGATGGCGCGAAAGGCGTCGGCATAGGCCAGGGTCGAGGCCTCGCGGTAGGCGAGTTGCCAGAGTTGCTTGAGTGCCGCGGCATGGCCTGCCTCGGGGCTGCCGAGCATTGCGCCGTCACGTTGTGCCAAGTTGTCCATCAATCGGGCCATGGCGCCGTTGGCCGGCGTCAGGTTGGAGGCGATGGCGAGAAAATGGAAATTGGTCCTGTCATTGAGGATCGCCGCGCAGATGGCGATCCCCACCGCGCCGCCCAGATTGCGCATCATGTTGAAAAGTGCCGAAGCTGAACCCGCGAGCTCGGGCTCGATGCCGGCTATCGAGATCACCGACAGCGGCGCCATCACCATCGACTGCCCGAGCGCGCGTACCAGGCTCGAAGCGAGGAATTGCGGGCCGGAAAAATCGTCCGACAGGTGAGAGGCCAGCAGACTTCCGGCGATGAACAGGATGTATCCGGCGACCACGAGCCAGCGTGCGTCGACGCTGCGCATGACACGTGGGATGAACGGAATGAACAGCAGTTGCGGCAAACCGAGCCAGACCATTACCCCGCCGATCTCCTGCGAGCTGTATCCCTGCATGCGAGACAGGTACAGCGGGACGAGGTAAATCCAACCGAACATCGCGAACCCGAACACGAAGTTCGCGACGGTTCCAAGCCCGAAATTGCGCCGTGCGAGCAGCTT
>Ga0137403_10009711_pt1 | contig 10679 bp, 13 predicted proteins | sample CZOMad2_1_16fung_FD_122057 | JGI IMG/M metagenome (GOLD analysis project Ga0137403, IMG submission 122057) | Vadose zone soil fungal communities from Angelo Coast Range Reserve, California, USA - CZOMad2_1_16fungal (Hybrid Assembly) | ecosystem: Environmental > Terrestrial > Soil > Vadose zone... | reverse complement strand
ACCGGAAGCGGGGAAGGTCCTTATCTTCCTGTTGAAGCGCAAGCTGGAAGTGGTGCCCGGGAACCGCCTCGTGGTAAGCGGTTGCCCGCATGCCGAGGCGCGAGAACTTCGGGCCAACCAACGGAACGTTGAATACACCGGGCTTTGAAGCGTCTCGTGCGGGCGTAGAGTAGTTGGCTGCCGCGTTGCGCTCCGCATACTCCGGAATGCGGCGTACCACCACGGGGGCTTTTGGGCGCAGGTCAAACAGCGCCCCCGCGCGCTGCTCCGCGTCGCGAATGATCTTCTCGTAGTCCACCAGAATGGAGGCCCGGATATCGGGCCCTTCCGCGTAGGAGTAATCGTCTTCCGAGTTCTGAAGCCGGTCCTTCACCGAACCCTCTTTGTAGCCAAGCTGCCGCAGCAGTGCGTCCATCTGGCCTTCGATTCTCGCCACTTGCTCCAGGCCCGTCCGGTGGATCTGATCCGCCGTCAGTGCGGTGGACGTGAAGACGTGAAGACGCCAGGAGTATGCATCGGCGCCTTCGGGAAGCCTTGAAAATCCAGCGTCATCGGTGGCGGTCTTGCGCTGCTCTTCGAGAAGGGCGATCACACGACGCAACGCCGGAACGACGGAATCCGCTACCACTTTCGTCGCCGCGGCGTGAAACTTGCGGCGATCGTCCTCGGAAATTGAGGGAACCTTCGCAATGCGCTGGCCGTAGGAGTCGACCAGGACGTTGCTGCCGGGCTCCGGCGCAGCGATCCGCTCGATCTGGTCGATAGTCGCCGTGAGAATAAAGCGGGGCGGTACGATGCCCTGCAACGCGTGGGCGCGCGCCTCGACAATCATCTCATCCACTCGGGTGGCCACCTGCGAGAGCCGTCCGAGGTAGTTCTCGACATCGCGCGGGTTTCTGGCCGGATGGATGTCCGTCAGGTACCGTACCAGCAGGCCAGGCATTCCACCGACGCCTTGATTGAAAACGTACCAATGAGCGTCGTACCGGGCGCCCTGTACGATGGCGTCGAGTTGCCAATCCAGCACGCGCGCCGAGACGCGCTGCGAGTTGGAGAGCCGCTTCCGGTCAAACCGGCGAAGTTCCGCGAGACCCCGGCGAGCCCGGTCCACTCGCTCTTTGCGGAATTGCGCGGTCTGAGGCGTGAGCTGGCCATCGAGCTTGTCCTGCTCAGCGCCAGAGAAGTACTGGTTCATGGTGGAGAGCTCTGGATTGGCCCGCACCCACTCCGCCGTGAACCTCTCAAAGAAATCGCCGATGTCCGGTTCGGGAGCAGGCAGAAGCCGAACTGCCAAGAACAAGAGCGGCAGCAGCAGTGCGCGGCGAATCATCGGACGATAATATCCTGAAATGGTGCGCATTGTTTTGCGGCGGCGAAATGCGAACAGCACCAGGCACCACGGGATATCATGACTGCATGAAGCTGATGGTTTTGCTGCTTGCAGGCGCGGCAATGGCGGGCGCGGCCGACACGCTGAAGATTTTTGGACATGAGTGGAGTGTGCCGGTGGCCGCGGACTGGAAGGTGGATCAGGAAGACGGCGCGCCGGTGTTACGGCTGGTGGAGCACAGGGGGCCGCTGCCGGGACCGCGGCGTCCGATCCAATTTGCGCTGGCGGATGCGGAGTATTCCAGGAGCGTGACGCTGGAAGGAGACGTGAAGCCGCTCGGTGGATCGCTGCTGATTGTTTTCGGTTATCGCGATGCGGCGCACTTTGATTACGCGCACTTGTCGGTGGACACGGGAACCAAACAGCCGGTGCACAACGGTGTTTTTCATGTGTATGGTGGCGAGCGGGTACGGATCAGCTCCGAGCAGGGGCCGGCCGCGTTTTCGGCCACAGGGCGCTGGCATCACGTGAAGCTGACGCATGACGCGTCGACTGGGAGAGTGAGCGTGATGGTGAATGGCGAGGCGGTGCCGGCGCTCGAAGCGGTGGACAAGAGCTTGGGAGCGGGGAGAGTGGGGATAGGGTCGTTTGACGAAACGGGAGTGTATAAGAGAATAGGCATCATAATCGGTCGATAACACGGCAAAGACTTTTCACCGAGACCGGAGATGGGATTAGAAGGCCGGTTCCATGCGAGATGCTGTTAAGCTCCCAAGGGAACGCACTCGGTTTCAGCACGGCCGGGACGTGGGCAGCTATCTGGGGCTGCATCGTTTGCTGGTGACAGTCGAGTGCGGCCTTCTCATCCCATCTTGCTCCTCTGCGGTGAAGGTTTTATGGACGGGTGTAATCCACTACTCCAACGACAACTCGATTTGCACTTCCGCGGCGGCCGCCACGCCGTAAACCTCTTTCAGAATACGCACGGTCAGGTCCGCCAGTTCGCGGGCCTGGTCTTCGGTGGGTATTTCGTAGCTGCGCGAGAAATTTTCGATCTGATCACCGCCCAGCACGAAGCCGAAGCTCTTCAGCGTTTCGACGTCCTTTTTCGACATCTTCGATTTCTTGGGAAGGTACTCGTTGGAGATGGATTCGCAGAGAATGCTTGGATTGCCGGGACTGCCGGCGAACTGTACGTAGATATCGCCCGCAGATACTACCATGAAATTTCCCGGGCCACCTTCACTCATCAGATCGAGCAGCCCGGAGTAGATTTCCCCACCGGCGTCGGAGAGCTTCAACTACGCACCTGCAATCCCGCTGAGCTTGCGATCGGCGGTGGGGAATTGCTTGAGGCCGGCGCCCATCACGTCGTCGGCAAGGGTGAGGTAGAGATCGCCCACCGTGCCAGTCATTTTGGAGTGAAGGCCGGTGACCAGCTTGCCGGCGTGGCCCGCGACGATGCAGGCGAGCCCGTTGTTCTTGTGTGAATTGGCTTCGGCGTGCTCATGCACAAACATCAGGCAGCAATTGTCGAGCAGCGTTCCGTCGCCTTCCGGCGTGGCTCTCAGTTTTGCCACCAGATAGGCGAACTCCTCGACGTGCCAGCGGCAGATATCGCGCATGATGCGCTGGCCGCTCGGACCATCAAAGCCCGGCGCTTTGCCATCGGCGTGCGTGTAGTCGTGATGGCGCGCGGCGGTGTAGCCGAGCCATGGAAAGCGCGAGAGCCCCTGGCATTTGGTGAGCATGTACGAAGCCACGCGCGTCTGTCCGGTGACCAGCGCGTGCGCCAGAAGATCGCTCTGTAATTTGGCGATGCGCGGCCAGTCTTTCATATCGCCGCCTTCTTCCGGCTCCTGGACCTTGCTATATTCCGGCGGCAACGTGGTGATGGCGCGCTCGATATCGCGGATGGCGCTCAAGTGCTCGTCGACCCGCATCTGGTCCTGATGGCCGAGCGTGGATGCTAGCGTTTTGGCGTCCGCCTGCACGGTGTCGAGGATACTGCGTTTGCGCGCGACCCAGCCTTCGTCACGCTTGCCGAAGATGCGGTCGAACAGCTTGTGCGGGATCATCTCCGGCGGCAGCGCGCGGTCGCGGCCCGCCCAGCTCAGGTTGCGCTGAATGCTCTCGCCGAACGATTCCTGCGAGACGCCGAGCTGCAGCGAACGGAAGCGAGAGTCGCCGCCGATCTTCGCCGCGATTAACTGGTCGATCGAGGCCGCGCCCGCCCCGTGCCCGGTAAAAGAGCTGCCGGAGACCAGCGCGCTCATCGAGCGGTGATGGTCATTACCCGGTCCGGGCAGCCGCGCCGCTGGATTATCGAGACCGGTGATGATGTGAATATCGTTGCGGAAAGGCGCGAGAGGCGCCAGGCACGGAGTGATCTCGTAGTCCGCACCGGTGGTCGTGGGCATCCAATAGCGCTCGGTAATGCCGTTACCGTTGAACCACAACAGAAAGCGCGTTTGCGGTTTCGCCGCCGCTACTCCGCGCTTCACCTCCGCGGCATAGAGCGTGCCATTGAGGTTGAACATGGCTTCGAGGGGAGGCAGGGCGATGGCTGTGGCCACGCCTTTCAGCAGCCTTCGCCGCGAGAGTCTAGTTACTGATGGCATAGGCGCTCACTAGAGAAATCATAAGCTCTTTGAATCGGAATTGCGAGTCGCGAAAGCGCTGGAGAGCGGCCTGGATCACGGTCCGGTCCACACCGAGCTCGTGCCTGCCCCAGCCATAGCGGAAGAGCTGGCGGACCACGCACTCCTGGCATTCGGGGCGCGCCGCCAGGATGTTTCCCAACTCTTTGGGCGACGAGAAGTCCGCGCCGGGTACTCCGGAGAGTCCGCCGCGCGCGTCCAGATCGAGCAGCACGGTCTTTACTTTTTTCTCGTCGTCATCGTCATGCGGATTGTAGAACTTCAGTTCCAGCTTTTCGCGCCGGCCACCGATGGCATCGAATTTTTCCAGACCGAAGCCGATGGGATCGATGAACTGGTGGCAGCCCGCGCAGGGTTGTTGCGTGGCGTGCGCGGACATGCGTTCGCGGTTGGTCTGCGGCTTATCTTCGTTCACCGGCGGCAGATTGCTGTTGACTCCGGGAGGCGGATCGGGCACTTTCTGGCATAGGAACTGCTCACGCACGAAGACGCCGCGCGATGTGGGCGATGTCTCGTTCGGCTTGCTGGTCAGGGCCAGGAACGTGGCCTGGCCGACGATGCCCGCGCGGTCGGAACCGGCCGGAAAGTCGACGCGCGCGTACTCGGCGGAGGGCGCCGCAGCGCCATAGAGCACGGCAAGGTCGGAGTTCAGAAAGCTGTAGTCGGCCGTGAAAATGGTCATGAAGTCGCGGTCGTTCCACACCGCGTCGGCGATCATGCGGCGCGTTTCCTCGGTCATGGCTTGTACCAGCTCGGGTGAATACTGCGGGTACCGGCGGCGGTCCTTTACGGCGTTTAGCAGGCGATCGAAGCGGAGCCACTCGGCGGCGAACTCGTCAACGGACTGCCGCGCGCGCGGGTCGGCGATCATGCGGCGGGCCTGTTTCTCGATACTTACGGAGGTAGCCAGCGCCCCGCGCGCCGCCGCCTCGAAAAGGTCGGCATCCGGCATGGTGTCCCACAGGAAATAAGAGAGGCGGCACGCGACCTCATACTGCCGGGTATCGCCGCGACGCTCCGCATGGAACAAGAAATTAGGCGATTGCAGCATGGCTTCGACGATCAACTGCGCGCCCGTCACGAACTTACCGGAGCGTCGCGCTTCGTCGGCGAAGAGCGAAGCATAGCGCGACACTTCCGTAGAAGTAAGGGGCCGGCGGAAAGCTTTCGCCCCGAAAGCACGGATGAATTGCGCGGCGCATTGGGCATCGCCGGGCGCACGTGGCCGGCACGGGGCCAAATGGTTCACAACGTGGTTCACATCGCCGCCACGAAACGCGTTACGCGCGAGTTTTTCGGCGGCTGCGCCATAAGCTTCCGCCAGCAAGGGAGGCACGCTCTGCGCCGACGTCTGGTTCTTGAAGCCGTTGACGAAATCTTCCTGCGGAAACTGATTTGCGGGACTGGTCTGATCGCCGAGCAGGTCATGCACCGTGTGGTTGTATTGGCTGTGGGTCAGGCGGCGCATCGCGGTGACATCGGTGGCGCACAGTGCGACCGACGCGCCAAGCAACCACAGAACGATAGGGCGCCCGCGCATTATTTCGCGAATCCCAACCTGCGCAGCGTGGCCGCGGGTTCCGGATCTTCAAACTTCGTGACCGCCTCTTTCTGACGGCCGTTTTCGAGGGCGACGCCCGCGGGAGGATCGCCAAAGCGGAATGTCTCTTTCAATGGCCGCAGGTCGTTCGAAACTCCGGCTTTGAGGCCCGTGTCGTGAAGAAAATCCGGCGCGAACTGCGGCTGCGCGGTCGGGACGACGACGATCTTCGTATCGCCCCATTCGAGCTTGGCCATGCGCTTACCTGCGTCCAGACAATGCGGACACTCGGGGTCGAAAAAGTAGATGAAAATGCGGCCCGCGCGTGTAGAGAACGGCTTCCCGTCCACGGTGATGGTGGGAGGCGCTTTGATGCCATGCTGCCGCACCGCCGACGCACCGTAGGAAACCAGCGCAAATACAGTGACCGCGCACAGCACTACAACAGCGCTGCGCTTGCTCTCCACCGGCCGGACCCAGAACCCGGCCAGCACGGCGAACAGCAGCATGACGGCGTCGGCAACGAAGAATCCAGGGCCAACCACGCGTTTGATCCATGGGAAGCAACTACACTCCGCGCCATGCAGCGCGTTGTAGTTGATCCCGACATAAATCATGAACACGACCAGCAGCCCGGAAGCCATCCATGAGCCCAACTTGCGGAAACGCGGCACCAGAACAAAAACGGCTGTCACCGTCTCAGCGATCCCGAGCAGCAATGCCGCCGCCAGGCTCAAGCTCTCCGGCACCTTGGCTTGCGTCAGCCGCACCGCCATGCCGACCGGATCGGTGATCTTCCAGAGGCCGGACACAATGAAGATGATCGACGTCAGAATCGCCGAAATCCAGTTGAGACTGGTCTTCCATCCGGGCAGATCCAGCGGGGCTATCGCATCACCTCGCTGTGCCATACTGTCGTTCATGCTGTATATTCTAGCGTTGTTCGCGGTGGGAGCGTTGGCCCAGCCAGCCGATCTCGCCATCACGGGCGCGCGCATATATACAGTCGATCCGGCGCATCCGATTGCCTCGGCCATCGCGGTTAAAGGCGGAAAAATCCTCGCCCTGGACGATATTGCACGCTTTATTGGTCCTTCGACACGTCAAATTGAGGCTCGCGGTGGCACGATTATTCCCGGATTTATCGATTCGCATGGCCACATGGAGGCCCTGGGCGACAGCCTCGAGACGCTGGACCTGCGCGGGACCAGGTCTGTCGAGGAAATTGCTAGGATCGTGCGCAAGGCGGTTCAGGACCGCAAGCCGGGCGAATGGATTCGAGGGCACTCGTGGGACCAGAACAACTGGACAGGAAAGCAGTTTCCCACGGCGGAGTTGATTTCGGCCGCGGCGCCCGAGAATCCCGTCTACCTCACGCGCGTTGACGGGCACGCGGGCTGGGCAAATCGCAAGGCCCTGGAGATTGCCGGCGCGCGGCGCTCGCATGCGCGCGGCTCGGCATCACCACCGTTCACGATGCTGGGGTCAGCCGCGAAGCGTTGGATGGTTACCACGCACTCATACGAGACGGCCAGCTTCCTGTTCGAATCTACGCCATGATCGGGGGCGAAAGCGAACTATGGCGCGAGTTTCTGAAACGCGGGCCGGAACTAGGCGACCGGTTGACCATCCGCAGCATCAAGCTGATGGCTGATGGCGCGCTGGGCTCGCGCGGCGCCGCGTTGAAGCAGCCGTACGCCGACGATCCGGGCAACTCCGGTCTGTTGATCCTGCAGCAAAAAGACATCGAGCGTGTGGCGCGGGACGCGGTCGCGCATGGGTTTCAGGTGAACACGCACGCCATCGGCGACCGGGCGAATCGCACGGTGCTGGACGCGTATGCGGCGGTACTGGGTGGCGCGAACGACCGGCGCTTCCGCATCGAGCACGCGCAAGTGGTATCGCTCGACGACGCACAATTGTTTCAGAGGTATTCCGTACTGGCCTCGATGCAGGCTACGCATGCGACGAGCGACATGCCCTGGGCGGAAGCGCGGCTGGGTCCGGAGCGGGCGAAAGGTGCGTATGCTTGGCGCCAGTTGCTGTCGCTGGGCGTGCACATTCCAAATGGTTCGGATTTTCCGGTGGAAGATCCCAACCCGCTGTGGGGTTTTTACGCCGCCGTGTCGCGCCAGGACCGCAACGGCAATCCGCCGGGCGGCTGGTTTCCCGATCAGCGCATGACGCGCGAGGAGGCGCTCCGGAGCTGGACCATCGAGGGCGCCTATGCCGCGTTTGAAGAAAAGAACAAAGGCTCGCTCGTTCCCGGTAAGCTGGCCGATTTTGTCGTTCTGTCGGATGACATCATGCGCATTCCGGCAGCGCAGATTTTGAAGGCGCGCGTAACTATGACGGTGGTCGCGGGCGAGGTCGTGTACTCGCAATGAGCGCACCTGCGCTGCTGCTGCTGTGGCTAGCCGCCGGTTCGCAGTTGCTGTTGGATGAAGTGTTTCATGTGCCGGCAGGGGAGTGGCGGTACGTACCGGTGATCTTGAAGCAGCCGCCAGTCACCGTGGAGTGCGATTTCAGCGTCATTTCGGGAAACGGCGCGGTGCGCGTGGTTCTCGTGAATCGAGACGGTCTGGATGCGTTACGCGGGGGAGACCGCGAACCGCTCGGATCCGGCGCATTCGCGCAGCAGGGCCAATCTAGCCGCCTGGTGAACCTGCCGGATGAGTACGCGGTGGTGCTGGAGAATGGCGGTCGCGGCCAGGTCGACGTACGGGTCCGCGTCTCCCTTGATTTTTCAGCGCGCGGTCGTCCGCGGGCGCAGGTGCTGTCGCCCGAGCGGCGATTCGCCGTGATCGTAATCAGCGCGACGGTCTTTCTGGGGATTGTGTTTTACTCGGCGCGTAGATTGCTGGGCGTCATGCGTTGAGTCATCTCGCCCCGCGGTCCACGTTGGCCAGCAGGCGAGCCACCACAGGTTCGGATGCCAGGCCGAAGAATCCCTGGGCATCTTCCGCGAGCGCGCCCGAAACTTCCGCGATGCAAGCATAACAATTCAGCCGCTCATCAAGCGTTAGTCGCCGTTGGCCCAGGTCCGTCACTAACTCATCCAGCGTGTGCAGCTTAGCCTCAAAGTTCTCGCGGATCCGGGCGTCGTTTTCCTGCAGGAAGTTGGCGGCTACCGATTCCGCTCGGCGGAGCTCCTCTTCACTCCATTTTCCGTAGTCGTTCTGCTGAGAGTGCATGGCCGTAGCCTTCGGACCGGCAAGGAGTGCCGGAAAGATCACACTCCTAAATCCCATGGTAAACGGCCTGTCAATTCAACAAAAGATAAGGGTGGAAGACAGGATCGCAAAGGCAAGTTCCCGTTAAAGGACCTCTTCAGGCGCAGAGAACGTGTAGCGGAGGGCGTTCACCAGGTCGTCGGTCTCGCTCACGACCTCGCGGCATCTTTCACACAGCATCAGGTGTTCTTCCACGAATTGGATTGCGTCTTCGCTGGATAACGTCCGCCGGACCTAATCATCCAACAGTTCCTCGGAAAGGTGCCAGTGGATCGCATGCAACATACAGGCCTCTCTTCTCTTGCGGATTGTTGTTGGCGGCGCTCATATCTAAGTATCTGTGTAAATTTGAGGCGTTTTGTTTCTAATTTCTTTTCAATAGACGTTAAAAACGCAATATATATCGCAAAAATGAACGTTTATCGGTTGTCTGGCGTCAGAAATTGCGTAGCGGCCGAGGTTGTGTTTAGAACAATGCCAGAAATTGGCCTAGCTTCCGGAAAGATGTCCCGTCACCAGCGCGAGGAATTCGTCGCGCGTGGTCTTGCGGTCCCGGAAAGCACCCAGCATGGAGCTGGTGACGGCCCCGGAGTGCTGCTTTTCGACGCCGCGCATCATCAGGCACAGATGCCGCGCTTCGCAGATCACGCCCACGCCGAACGGGTCAATCATGGTCTGGATCGTCTGGGCAATTTCCTGCGTCATCCGCTCCTGGATCTGCAGGCGCCGGGCAAACATGTCTACGATGCGGGGAATTTTGCTGAGACCGATGACGTGGCCTTTGGGAAGATACGCCACGTGCACCTTGCCGAAGAACGGCAGCAGGTGGTGCTCGCACAGGCTGAAAAACTCGATGTCCTTAACGATCACCATCTCGTCATACTTGACGGGGAAGAGCGCGCCGTTCACCACCTTGCGCACGTCGGTGTGGTATCCGCTGGTGAGAAAACGCAAGGCTTTTTCCACGCGTTCCGGTGTCCGTGTGAGACCCTCGCGGTCGGGGTTGTCGACCAACTGCTCGATGATCTGGCGGATCTGAGGAGCGAACGACGTGTCCTCGATCGCGAGAGCCGGCATCTTCACGAGGCGTTTCTGTTTAGCCATTAATCTCCGATACCTCAAAGATGTTGCGCGGCGTCTCCGCGATGCGAACTTTATCGAGCACGGGCCAAGGCCCTGGAAATACAGAGTTCCAGCTGGCCTGCAACCGGGTGTAGATCACACGCGCTAGATTTTCCGTCGTCGGCACTACCTGCTGAAATGCCGCGCTCTCGGTGTTCAGATATTTGTGATCAAACGGGCGGAGTACCTGCTCCTCCACCAGGCGGTCGAGCGCGGCGGGATCAATGGCTCTCCCGGAGCGCGGCTCGAGCGGGCCCCGCGCGCTGACCTCGATCTCGTAGTCGTGGCCGTGTCCGTATGGGTTATTGCACTTGCCGTACAGAACGGCATTCTCGGCGTCCGACAGTCCAGTGGCGTGGAGCCGGTGAGAGGACGAGAAGCGGTACTTGCGCGTGACGCGGATCATACCGCTTCCCCGAAGTAATCGACGAACAGATCGGGCGTTTCGTAAACGCGAACCGCCTGCAGCCGCCCGCCATCCTTGGCCAGATGCGGCTGGAGACGCTGCCAGATGTCGATGGCGATATTTTCCGGCGTGGGCACCACGCGGTCGAACGGCGGAACCTCGTGATTAAGAAAGCGGTGATCCATCGGATCCACCACTTCGGCATGGATGATTTCCTTGAGTTCGCGGAGGTCGAAGACCATGCCAGTGATGGGGTCGGGTTCGCCTTCAATAGTCACTTCCAGCGCATAATTATGGCCATGACCGTGCGGATTTGCATTCACGCCGTAAAGCCTGTGGTTTTCCTCCTCGCTGAGCGCTGGGTTGCGGCACACGTGCGAAGCGGAAA
>Ga0137403_10009709_pt1 | contig 10679 bp, 3 predicted proteins | sample CZOMad2_1_16fung_FD_122057 | JGI IMG/M metagenome (GOLD analysis project Ga0137403, IMG submission 122057) | Vadose zone soil fungal communities from Angelo Coast Range Reserve, California, USA - CZOMad2_1_16fungal (Hybrid Assembly) | ecosystem: Environmental > Terrestrial > Soil > Vadose zone... | reverse complement strand
CGCCGGTTCACGGCGTAGTCCAGTTCGCCGCGCACGCGATCCTTCATGTCCTGCCGGTTCTGGCTCATCATAATCACCGGCGCCTGAATCGCCGCCAGCAGCGACAGAATCAGATTCAACAATATAAAAGGATAAGGGTCCCAAGCCGCCTTGCGCATCCCTACGTTGATCGCCGTATAGACGCTGCTCAGGATCAGGAACCCAATAATAAAGGTCCACGACCCGCCGAACTGCACCATGGAGTCCGCGATGCGCTCCGGCAGCGTCGACTTTGCGTCAATCACATCGTTGGCATTGCGCATCGAGCGAAGCCGCACGAGTTTTTGCGATGCATGAAACTGCCGCCCCAGCACCGTCAACATATCCATTCCCGCGTGCGGCTTGCGCTGCAACAGCGTCGCGATATCTCCACGGCTGACCTCCACGCACTGCGTTTCTTCCATCGCCGTCGCGCTGGTTTGATGCGTCGTCTGCTCCAGCATCGATGCGAAACCGAAAAACGCGCCGTGCGTCGGCTCATCCACCACCACTTCTTGTTGATCCTCGTCCACCGTGGTGACTCGCACTCTTCCGGAGACCATCACGTAAGCGTGCCCGCTTGGGTCGCCCATTTTGTAAATGCGCTGCCGCGGCGCGAAATCCTTCAGCTCCACTTGCCCCGCCAACACCGCGGTTTCATCCTCATCGAGCAGCGCAAACAACGGAACGTGTTTCAACACTTCGGGATTGCAAGGCATCGGCCACCTCTTTTGCAGGAACTGGTTTGCTTCTCCGTCTTCCGGCGGTTGCATCAGGCGCAACAGGCAATAACCGCGCCCATAGTAGACCCGATGCAGCGTGCCGCTTCAAGAAGCATTCGGAAAAAGATGGGAGGAAATCGCGGTTCTAAAACGCAGAAAATCGCGGCGCATGCGTCATTGAATGATTTGCATGGCAGCGTCTTGTGCGGCCGCATGCTGCGTCAGCAGCGCGGACATTCGCTGTGCCCAGCGCTCGAGTCCTTCCGCGCCGCCAAACGAAATGATGACTGCCAGAATCTCTTTCGTCTCGGCCGTCACCATGGTGCGTTCCGAATCGCTCGTCGCGCTGCCGTGCGGCCCCGCGTCGTCGGCAAACAACGGCAAGCCTTCCAGATTCAAATCGTATTTGCCGATGCCCTTATACGTTTCCCCCGCGCGCCCCGCGCGAAAAATAATTTCGCCGGTCACATGTCCGAGATCATACAAACCAATCGGCAGCCGGCTCTCCACCGAGACGAGATTGATCACATCCACGACCGCGTTGATTTGCGGAAAGCCTTTGCCGGCGACAATTCTCCGCAAAAGGGCTTCCGCCGAACCGCGGTATCGTGCCGGATCTTTTCCCAAAGCTTTATACGCTTTGCGAACCGTTTCCACTTGCGGCGATTCCAGCACGCCGCGCGGAAACGGCAATTCCTGGATTTCGAGTTCTCTATGATTCATCTCCCCGAGCAGCGGAACAGGAGAAGGGCCTGGCTGAACGCGCGCCGTCACGCAGGCAAGCGCAGCCCGCGGGCATTTCGCTTTCAGTTTCGCATCAATTTTTATTTGCATGAAGGCATCAGTTGAGAATGGGTTTTAGTTTAGCAGAGAAGTGCCGCAGAAATTTTGCTTGCTCGGTGATTTTGTACCCGCGAATCTGCTCGCGTTTGCGCCACACATCGAGAATCACTTCCACGACGTACTCGATGTGGCTCTGCGTATAAGCGCGGCGCGGAATCGCCAGCCGGACCAGATCCATTTTCGCATGCTCGCCGAACATTAACGTACCGATCTCCACAGAGCGAATCCCACCTTCCAGATAAAGCTCGTTCGCCAGCGCCACGCCCGGAAATTGCGCCGGCGAAACATGCGGCAGGAACGCGCGCGCATCAATATAGATCGCATGCCCACCGGGCGGCTGCACGATGGGCACGCCTTCATCCGATATATGATTGCCGAGAAACGCAGTGGAGGCGATGCGATATTCCAAATATTCCTCTTCCAACGCTTCGTTCAATCCCACAGCGATGGCTTCCAGGTCGCGCCCCGCGAGTCCGCCGTAAGTCGGAAAGCCTTCGGTCAAGATCAAAAGGTCCTTTTCCTGCTGCGCCAAAATATCATCGTTGGTGCAGAGGAATCCGCCGATGTTGGCCATGCCGTCTTTTTTCGCGGACATGGTGCAGCCGTCGGCGTGCGAAAACATTTCCTTCGCAATTTCGCGGGGAGTCTTATTCGAGTAGCCGGGCTCGCGCAACTTGATAAAATAGGCATTTTCCGCGAAGCGGCAGGCATCGATGTACAGCGGAACACCATGCTTTTTACAAATGTCCTTTACGGCGCGGACATTTTCCATGGAAACCGGCTGGCCGCCTCCGGAATTATTGGTAACGGTGAGCATCACCAGAGGAATTCTCTTGGCGCCTTCGCGTTGGAACGCCGCCGCTAGTTGTGCGATGTCCATATTCCCCTTGAAGGGATGCACGCGCGCGGGTTCGTGCGCATCCTGGATAGGAATGTCCAGTGCCTGGGCGCCGACAAATTCGCAGTTCGCACGGGTGGTGTCAAAATGCGTGTTGTTGGGGACCACATCGCCTTTCTTGCACATCACACTGAATAAAATGCGTTCCGCGGCGCGGCCCTGGTGCGTGGGAATGACGTGTCGGAAACCGAAGATGGCCTGTACGGAATCGCGAAAGCGGGCGAAGCTCGGCGAACCGGCGTAGGATTCATCGCCGCGCATCATGGCGGCCCACTGCTCGGTAGACATTGCCGCGGTTCCCGAATCCGTCAGCAAATCAATCAAAATGGCGTCGGAAGGAACGAGAAAAAGATTGTAACCAGCGGCTTCCAAGAGTTTTCGACGTTCTTCACGCGTAGTACGGCGGATGGCCTCGATGCTTTTGATTCGAAAGGGCTCAATGATGGTCTTGATCGGCATGGTCGCTAATCTTTTTCACCGAAACAGTACCACATCGCGCGCGATTCTTTCCCGTTAGGCGCAGAGGGGCGGGAGAAACAGAATTGAGAAATTCTCGTTTTCAAGATTGCCAGGGGCAGAAAAAAACAGCCTAAGTTCCGTGCGGTGGAGTGGGAAAAACTAGCCAAACCAGTGACTTCCCGCAGGAAGATGAATATCTCGTGGGAGGTCGAGGCGAAACGCGAGAAAACTCTATGCAAGCGGCAAGGCCAGATTGGGACGGGTTCAGTTCCAGTGCGGGAATGAAGCACCAGACCGCATTACGGTTTGGATAAAACGGTTCTTGAGGTCTCCCCCGCTCCGGTTGCGGGTTCCTGCGGTTCAGGATTGGCTGTGTTTGTTGGCTATCGCAGGCATGCTATGGGAGCGATGGATGATATCTCGTGCTCCGCATAGGCGCGGCAGTCATGCTAAACTTGTTGAACTTTAGGCCCGTAGCTCAGTTGGTTAGAGCGCTACCTTGACACGGTAGAGGTCTGGGGTTCGAGTCCCCACGGGCCTACCATTTTTGCTCGATAACTTAAGCGCATTTATTCCATGCTGTTTTTGGCAATTCCCGCTGCTCTCCGCGCCCTTTAGAGTTCACGAAACGGAGGGGGTTCCTCTCGGTTGACTTGCCTTCGAGAGTACCCTAAGATGACGCCGACTTGCTGGATTTCGAAGCGCTCATCTTCGGCCGCCTGGCACTTCATTTCCAGATGATCAAATCTCGGAGTTGAGATGGACACCATCGAGACCCTGGAGCTAACACTGGGCCGTCCGTGTACATTGAGAGATTTGAGAGGCTGCTAGCTTTGATTTCATGGAGCGCGGCAATGAATCGGAAATCCAGGACAAGGATTCTGCTACTGCTCTTCCTTCTTGGCCTGAGGGAAATGACTGGTTGCGGTGGAGCGACAACGCCGCCGCCGATTCCCCCGCCAAATTTGAATCCCGTACCCTCCATCTCCTCGATCGCACCGCCTTCTACTGTGGTTGGTTCACCGGACACGCCCCTCAAGATCACGGGTTCAGGATTCATTTCCAGTTCGGCGCTTCAATGGAACGGCGCACCACTAGCCACGACATTTGGTTCAGCAACATCTTTGAGCGCCACCTTCCCGGCGAGCAGCTCGGCGACTGCAACGATTGCAAAGTTGACTGTCGTCAATCCGTCGCCCGGAGGTGGCACATCCCCAGGGGTCGATTTTTCCGTCAATAATCCGGTCCCGGCCATTAACAACATAAATCCTGCCAGTGTTCTTGCCGGAACGGGAGACACAGTAATTGCGGTTAGCGGGTCCGGTTTTGTTGCGTTCTCCGTGGTTGCCTGGAACGGCGCTGCGCTCAACACCACGTTCGTGAGCGCAACGGAGGTGAAGACTACCGTGCCGGCGGCGGACTTGGCCGGCAGTTCAGCAAGTCTGATCACCGTACAGAACCCGTCACCGGGAGGTGGAATTTCGGTGGCGGCGACATTTGATGTGAATAGTCCGGCTCCGGTGATCAGTGCGATTTCTCCCCGGTATGTTGCGCCCGGTAGTCCCGCTACGATTACGATTACCGGAACGGGATTTGAATCGAACTCGGCTGTGTTATGGAACGGGTCAGCGCGACCCACAACTGCAGTGAGCACGACAGTATTGCAGGTCGCCCTAAGCGCAGTTGATCTACAAAACCAGGGCATAGGGTCGCTGACTGTGAGCAACCCGGGACCAGCTGGATCGACAAGTCCCGCGGCCCAGTTGACGGTCACTGCCCAGCCAGTTCCGGTGATCCAGAGTGTCGGCATTGCAGGTGCTCCAGGGATATTCGGGGCCTGTCCACAGTTGCAGGTTACGATCACGGGCCAAAACTTTGTCTCTGGATCGACGATCCAGGCAAATGCCGTTTCGCTCCCAACCATCCTTGGAGGAAGTTCAACAGCTCTTATCAACTACCTGCCTTTAGGTTTTGTCAGCGCTCCCGGCGCTCTGTCTTTTACGGTGACGAATCCGGGGCAGGTGGCGGCCGTCTCTGATCCGTTTCCGTATCCGGCGACGAGCCCGTCGGCTCTGGCATTGTGTGCCAGTCCATCTCCCACGACGGTTTATGCCGGAAGCAGTTTCTCAATTACCGTGCAGCCTTCCGAAGTGAATATAGGCGGCAACGGGACCTTAACGCTTGGAAGTTTGCCTGTGGGGATTACATCCACAACTGCAAGCATGGCCCTACCCCCAGGGGGAACTGCTCTGCACTTTCAGGCCACAAACACTACAGCCGCAGGAACGTACGACCTCATACTGAACGGCACGGCCGGGACGGCGACTGCGAAAGGCGACTTCAATTTCACCGTAAGTACTGGCGCGGTTCCCAGTTTCTTTTTCGTCTCGCCTTTGAAAACGGAAGTGGGGGTGCCGATCGGCGGGTCCGGTAGCATTCAGTACGGCACATCGGTTAATTCGAGCGGCAGCGTGGATTTCGACATTACTCCCTCCGTGAGCGGGTTGCCTTCCGGAACAACTGCGATTTTTGCGCCAAGCGTGTTTTCCCCCGGGCAAAGTGTGACCATCACGCTCAACGCAGCCAGCACGGCTCCTGTAACACAAAACGCGTCGGTGACGCTTACCGGGACGCCTGCGGCGCAGGTTTCAAGCGCCACCGCCAGCTTCTTCGCCGACGTCACTCAGCCTCCCGGATCCTTGCCTGGCAACCGCACAGACTTTGTGTCCACGGCAGGTACACCTTATGCGGCCGCTTACGACGCCACACACAATTTGATCTTCTCGAGCAATCCGGACTGGAATCGCGTGGACGTCATCTCGAACGCGACACACAAGATCGTAAAGAGCATCCCGGTTCGGTCCCCGCGAGGATTGGACATCACGCAAGACAATTTGCATGTGTGGGTACAAACTGCCTCACTGAATATCTTCGCGATCAATACGGCGTCGCTGCAAGCGAATCAATATTCCTTGCCAAATCACTCCATTGGCAGTTCAGGGTTGCCCGTGTCGTTTGCAGGCGGCACGAGGCTGCTGGCGCTCTCCGATGGAACCTTGTTTTTGTTCTTTAACGATTCCGGAAGCACAGGTGGCGGACAAGTTGGAGTTTGGAATCCCCAAACAGATCAATTAAACGTGCTAGCAAGTGGTCCAATTACGGCATTTGGAGTTCCGGTGCGAAGTGGTGACGGAACCCACATCTATGCCTCCAATGATCCCAGCTACAAGACAGGGATGGAGGTTTACAGCACAAACACGAAAAGCCTGAGCACGATCAACTCAGGAACAAGTTATCCTCCGGTCGTCGCGGTGAACCTCGACGGTTCTGAATTGGTGCTGGGAACTTTTAATGGTCTCGGCCTATATGATCAAAACCTAACCCTATTAGGTGCCGTGCCTGGGACCCTACTGTCGTCTGGATCACCGGTCGATGGCGGAGTCTTATTCAGTGCAGACAACACGAAGCTCTATGAAATCGGGGCCTACGACGGTCTCGCACTCGTCCTTACTATCGACGCGTCGAGCCGAAAGGTATTGGGAACCGCGCCGGCTGCTGTTACTAACCCAGTAGGAGTAAGCGGAGCCTCTGCGACGGCTGCGCCCTTCGCCATCGATGCGGCTGGAATGGTTCTCGGCGTGCAGAATTACGGCATTTCTTTTGACGATTCCACCTTTTATCAAAACTACGCCGTGAACCAGCCTTCTGTCAGCGGAGCTTTGATATATACCTCGGCCTATGCTGGTCCCCTTGCGGGTGGTACCACTTCCAGCGTATACACCTTTCCGGACCTAACTCCCGATGTCTGGTTTGGCCTAACTCGCGGCTCTGCGAATATTTCTCAAGGACAACTAGCTTTTACCTCGCCTCCAAGCACGATACCCGGACCTGTAAATGTCAAGTTCATTTATCCGGATGGTGAGCAGGGGTTTGCTCCGCAGCTTTTCTCGTATTCCACTTTTCCGGAGTACGCGGTAACTTCGGGTTCCTCGCCGAATGGTGGAGCATCGGCAAAGATCATAGGATATGGGCTCCCACAGGACCCCACCGGTGGAACCGTGACGGTAGGATCGAATAGCGCAACCATCACCACCACGGTGAGCCAGTACCCCCCATTCAGTGGAGAACCGATCCCCTCCACGATCCTAGCGTACACGCTGCCTCCCGGAGTACCAGGCTGGGCGGATCTCCAAATCAGCACACCGATTGGCACAGGTACTCTTCCCAAATCGATCTTTTATGCCAAGAGCGTTACCGACTACTTCTCGTCAGATTCGTTCACCGCGATTCTTGTCGATGAGAAACGCAAGCAGGTCTATCTGGCGGCTGGTGACCACGTGGATGTGTTCTCCACCGCGACCAACCAGTTCGTTACTCCCCTTCATCCCGCGGCTCAAGGTTCGCAAAAGCAATTCACTGGACTCGCGCTTGCCCCCGATGGAAGCCAGTTGCTGGTGACGGATTTGCTAGACGGATCGCTCGCAGTCATCAATCCCGACGCGCCTTCGACGACGTACGCAATTGCTATCGCACCTGTAGGTCAGATAAACGCTTGCCCAGTTGGGCCTCTATACGTTGCCGTTACTTCTGCGAACCAAGCCTTTGTGTCGACTGGCAGTTTGCCTGCACCGTCCTGTCCTGCATCCGGAAGCGTCTATCTCGCTAACTTGGCAACGCATACGGCAGCGTTAGCTGCGCAATGCAACAGCGGCGAATTAGGCGTAGATGCAAGTGGTGATGGAAACTTTGTGGCGATTGGAGGGGGGCCATGTATCTATTCTGTGCAGAATTCCTCGTACGCCACCGGGGCATTTCCGTCTTACTACGGACTATTTGGTATCGCCATTTCCGCCGATGCAAATGTGATCGGTTACAGCCAAATTCTGGGTGACGCATCCTTAAACATGCTTGGTTCCATAGCTGTTCCAATTCCTTTGTACGGCAGCACGGTCAATTCCACGCTGTCGACAAATCTCTTGCTGCGGCCGAGGCTCAACCTGTCGGGTAGTTTGTACTACTTCAGCTACCCCAATTATTTCGAGATCATCGACGTTGCGCACGCCATATTGCGGATGCGTTTCGCGTTGACCGAAACAATTCAGAATACGGCTTCTCCTCTAGCGATTGATTCCGGGGGCCGTCATGTGTACCTGCTGACTGACAAAGGGTTCACGGTGGTTGACCTTGGTGCGGCGCCGCTCTCCATCGGTCACCTCAGCCAGCAGAATGCGTCACCTGGCACCCAGATCGTTGTGAGGGGCAGCGGTTTCGATTCTAGCGTTACAGCGACTGTGGGTGGAGTCGCAGCTTCCGTCACCTTCACCGACGAGAATACGCTGACGTTAACCGTTCCGGGAGCGCCATCCGGGCCAAAGGATATTGTACTCACTCGAAGCGGTGGGGAAATTTACACACTGGAAAATGGTGTCGTACTTCCGTAGGCCACGGAATTGGTGTTGGCGAAATCCGATATGCCTAGAAACGGAAGACAACCGCCATGCGTCGATAAACTTCACGTTTTGGGGCGACTCAATTTCCGGGATGGTATTCGCGCTCGGTGTGCCCCTGGAGTTGCGAGCGGTAGAAGTAGACTTCGCGCAAGTTTCCGGTGCTGTAGCGTTGGGCTTCATCGTTGAAGTGCACTGACGCGGGATGGCCGCTCTCGCCGCCGGCGGTTACGGCCCTGGCGCGCACTTTGTCGCCAAATTCGACGGCGGCAACGAAGCTGTTGCCGCTCGTACCGTACCATTTCTTTGTTGCTGGATATGGGCGCGCGCCGAAAGATGCCAAGGAACCCCACACTGAGGAAGTGAAGCCCACGGGGATGCTTGGCCCCGCGTCGTTGAATGGCTGGACAATATCGCCGGTCAAGCGCTGGAAGCGATTGACGTCTCCCCAGGGCGTTTTCCAAGTCCCGAAATCCGCCGCGAGCTTATCCGACGCGTCCGCGAGCGACTGCAAAAGCATTTCAGCCGGCGCTTTCGTGCAGAGGTAATCGCTGACGTACATGCCCGCTTTTTTTGCGTCATCCCCCACGCGCTTTTGGATGTCCTGGCCCCAAAAGACCGCCAAGGAAGTCGGCACGGACGTCACGCCCCACCGAAAATCCCACGCGCGCAAAAGTGCGATCTGCGCAGCCACTTTTGCTTTCAGCGGACTGTCAGCGGGTGAATCGTCCCAAGCTTTTACCAGACACGGGATGGGCTTCTCAAACCAAGTGAGATAACTGTCGTAGGCCGCGGCAATCAGCGAGTCGACCGTGAAATCTCCCTTGTCCTGCAGCACTCGAATGGCGTGCAGTCCCCGCGCCGATTCTCCTCCGGTCTCGACATAGACGGGAAAGTCTTCCTTCTTCGGGCTGCTCTGGCCCGCGGCGGACCACGGCCAGTTGTTGGAGTTGTAGAGCCAGCCGCTTTTCGGATTCAAGAGGTGGGGAGTTTCGTCGATAGAAAGTAGCTCATGCCACTCGGTAGCTGGATTGCTTCCGTCGACCGGCTTCGTCCAGTCAAAGCTGGTATCGCGCCGCGGAATGAAGTTTCCGTGAAAGTAGGCGACGTTCCCGTCGGCATCGGCAAAAATAGTGTTGTTCGATGAATTGGTATGCAACTCCATGGTCTGCCGGAATGATTTGTAGTCCTTCGCCTTGGTGCGTGTGTACGACTGCGTCAGCGCTTTCACCGGCTCCTGCATCAAGCGAATGCTCACCCACTTGCCATCCGCTTCTCGCACAATCGGCCCATGAGAAGTGCGGTATACGGTGAACTTCTTTTCCGCCATTCCCTCGCCAGTTTTGTAGAATAGGGAGATCGTTTTCATCTCAAGAGGCCGCTCTTCTTTTCCATATTTGTAATAAAACCGGTCGCCCTTCTTTTCCACCGTTTCGAGATACTCGCTGATGGCATTGACTCCGCTGGAGGTGTGCATCCACCCGGCTCGGTCGTTGAATCCCTGGTAGATGAAGAATTGTCCCCACGTCACCGCGCCGTAGGCATTCAGTCCTTCGTCGCTCACCATTTGCAGTTCGGACCGGAAGAAGAAAGAGGTGTGCGGGTTAATCAGGAGCAGCGCGTGGTGGCCGGCAGTGTTCGAGGGCGCGACAGCCATGCCGTTGGAACCGGTAGGCTCCTCGACCTCATCGTCATCGGCGGAGATGTGTGCACTCACTGGAACTCTGCCGTAAAACGACTCGAGTTGAGCGAGATTTACACGTTCGATATCGCCTCCGATGCTTCCCTCGGTAAAACTCAGCGCCATCCAAGGTTCGAATCGTTTGATGACCCTGGGCTTCACTTCAGGATGTTTCAAGAGGTAAAAGTTCAAACTATCAGCGAAAGCGTTCATCAGCTTTTTCAACCACTCGGGGCTTGCCGCGTATTGTTTTTTCAGATCGCCGGGATCATTGAAGAGCTTCATCCGCAGGTCCTGATAAATCTTTGCCTCGCCCTCGGCCTCCGACAGCCGCCCCATCGCGTTAATGTAATTCGTCTCCACGCGGTTGAAGTCGTCTTCGGCTTGAGCGTAGATCATGCCGAAGACCGTGTCGGCGTCCGTTTTTCCGTAAACGTGCGCTATGCCCCAATCATCACGGGTGATGGTGACGTTGCGAGCCACTTGCTCCCACCGCGCGGCTTCCGGATTTTTGGCTGCTTGTGAAGCAAAGGCGGCGGATGCAGCCGCCAGAACGAAAAGGAGAGATAGAAAAACTTTCTTCATGAATGCCCCTGTATGAACGAGAGGAT
>Ga0137403_10009708_pt1 | contig 10680 bp, 7 predicted proteins | sample CZOMad2_1_16fung_FD_122057 | JGI IMG/M metagenome (GOLD analysis project Ga0137403, IMG submission 122057) | Vadose zone soil fungal communities from Angelo Coast Range Reserve, California, USA - CZOMad2_1_16fungal (Hybrid Assembly) | ecosystem: Environmental > Terrestrial > Soil > Vadose zone... | reverse complement strand
CCTGGTAGCCGGTCAGCTTGGCGCGGAGGTGCTCGGCGAGGGCGGTCGTGGACGTGCCCCATGCGAGGAGCACCGCGGTAACGATCGAAAGTCTTTTCATGGTCAATTTCTCCTTTCCGAAAGATTCAGTTTCAGTCGTCGTCATCATCGTGATCATGTTTTTCACCCCGCGGACGGCGAGCGCCGCGCTAATCGCGGTCGTGGTCGTGGTCATCGTCGTCCTTGTCGTGGTGATGCGCGCGCTCGGGCGCGACGCAGATATAGCTCGTGGCCCGGGTGATGTCGCCGGAGCCGGTGTAGCGCAGGGTCTTCGGATACGGGCAAAGCGGCCGGCTGCGCGTGGTCGACAGGCCGGTGAGCGTGCCGAGGGTCGCGGGGAAGCGGCTGCCGCTTGCGACCACCTCTTCAGGGGCGACGCCGTTCTCGATCCAGTTCACCATCGGCGTCAGCATGTCGAAATTGTCGGTCGAGGCGTTGCCACTGCAGTGGCCCATGTTCGGGACGAGGTAGAGCTTCATGAAGTCGTCGGCATGCTCGAGGCCGCCGTGGCGCCGCGCCACGTCGCGGAAGTACTTGAGCGTGTACGGCCACGGCGGACCGGAGTCGCTCAGGCCGTGGTAGAAAATCAGCTTGCCGCCGCGCCTGACGAAGTGCTTGATGTCGGTCGAGTTGTTCACTGCCGGCGAGGCCGGCGTGACGAGGTGGATGTCGTGGTCGTAGTCCACCGTAAGCGGGTTGTACGCCGGATCCGGCGTCGCGAACCAGAAGAGCGGCAGCTGCCCGGAGCCCAGGCCGATGTTGCCCGGCGGCGAGGTCGCCGTGCCGATGTCGCGCGTAGGGATTCCCGAGGGCTGCATGAAGCCCCCGTCGAACGGATAGCCGGAAAGGGGCGTGCCGTCAGGCGACACGATGCGATCGCCGTTGGAGGTGCGCGGGCCTTGCGCAATTTTCTTCGTTGCCGTCACCTGAGCCGGTGTCAGGCAGGTCGGCGTCTTCGCGCCGGTGCACTGCAGCGGCATTCCCGGCGCGATCGACCCGTATACCCCGGACGAGGGAAAGATGAACGTCGCCGGATCGAATTTGCACGCCGCGGCGTTGTCGATGATGCCGTCCACCAGCCCGTCGAGGTGATCGCACGCGGCGAGGATCGCGTTAGTAAACAGGTTCTGGTCAGCGAGCGTGAAGCTTTGCAGGTATTGCGGTGTGCCGTTCACGATTGGCGAGATGGCGATGATCTGCTGGAGGCCCCAGGTCTCGGAAAGCGAGATGTCCGGCGGCAGGTAGAACGGGTCGCCCGCGACGATGCCGTCGTAATGCTGCGGAAAGAGCTGCGACATCGCCATGCCCTGGCGGCCGCTGGTCGAGCAGCCGACGAAGTACGAGCGCTCCGCGTCGCGGCCGTAATAGGCGTCGATCAGGAACTTGGCGGTCTGCGTGGTGACGTCGATCGAGTTGTACGCCCAGTCCTTCACCGCCCGCGCATCCGAAAAGAACATGTTCTGCGAAAGGATCTGGATGCTGGTCAGCGTGGTGATCGGGCCGGGTGGGAACGACGGCGGCAGCTCGGAATTCGAATGCCCACCGTTCTGGCTTGCCACGACGAAGCCGTTTCTCAGCTCCGCGACGCCTCCGGTTCCGCCGATCTGGCCGGTCGCGCCGGGCAAGCCGCCTTCGGTGCCGCCGCTGCCCTGGAACATGTAGCGGCCGTTCCATGCCGTGGGCAGCCGTACCTCGAAGAGCGTGCCGTAGTGGTTCGGGAGATACGACGACGTTCCGGGAACGCCGGCGACGCCGGTGCGCTCCTGCAGGATCCCGCGCACCAGGCAATACTCCGGCAGCGTGGCGGTTGCGGCGCTGAGTGTCGCCTGCGTGACCACCTTGCCGTCGAAGCCGCCTTGCACCGGAAAGCCGGACACGCTCGCAAGCGACGCGCAGGTCACCGCGGGCGCCTGCGCCCGCATCACCGTGAGGCGAGCTACCGATTCTTTCTTCGCGAAAAGCTCGAAGCTGTTGGCCCCGGGCTGCAGGCCGTCCACGGTTCCACTGAGCGCTCCGCTGGCATCGGCATGAAGCGCCGAGGTGACATCGACGCCGTTCAGCCTGAGCGCCACGCGCTCGGAGTGCTTGCCGGCCGGCGCGACGACGCTGACCGCGATCGAAGTGCCGGTGACGTAGCCGGCGAGCACGCTGTCCGGGCTGGACAACGTGAACGCGGAATCTGCGTTCGCCTGCGCCGCGAGCGCGGCGCCGATGACAAGCATCAGGGCACGATTCATTCTTCGGTTCCTATTCCTGGTTGGATTGGATGAGGTCGTCCGCAGGGATCTGCGGCGCGACCACGGCGCTGCCCAGAAGCTTGTCGAGCGGCACGTTTGAATTGTCGTTGCAGGTCGCCGGATTGCGGCGCGCGTGCGTGTCGTAGGCGTTGGACGTCTCCTTCTGGAATTTCGCGACCAGCGCGAGGCACTCGGTTTCCTTGGTCTCGACATTGCCGCCGCAATGGAAATTCTCGACCTTGTTCGGGTCGCCCGAGCCGTTGTAGATCGCGGTCTGCGGCCACGGGCACAGGGGCCGGCTGCGGGTCACGACGCCGCCGCTGGCGTTCGTCGAGAGGATGCTGGCCGGTGCGTTGCCGTTTTCAACCCAGTCCACCAGCACGCCGAACAGGTTCTGCGGCTGCGGCCCGACCCCGCCGCTGCAATGACCCATGCCTGGCGCCACAAAGAAGCGGAACCAAGGCGTGAGATTGTCGACGCCACCGAAGGTTTCCATCGCCTCGTTGTAGAAGTGAATCGATTGGCGATGCGGAATGAGCGGGTCAGCGCCGCCGTGGTACATCAGGATCTTCGCTCCTCTTTCGTGCGCGGCCTGCAAGGCCGTGCTCATGATGTCGCTGAACGGAGCGACGATGTTCGTCGCGAGCTCGGTTTCATCATCGAACTGCGACAGCGGCAGCCCATGCCAATCCAAGGTCGTGTCGCGGTGCGCCCAGCACTGCGAGCCCAGATTGCCGCAGGCCGCAGTCGAGGTCACGGCGGCATTCGCGCCGCGCTCGAACGGGAACCAGATGCGCGTGCCCTTGTCGTTGCGCGCGCCGTCCCACATCATGTTGACCGCCTTTGCTTCGGCCGGCGTGAGGCAGTTCGTCGCGGGGGCGCCCGGCTGGCCGCAGACGTTGGCGTTCGCATCGAAAGTGCACTTGCGCGGATCGCCGAGGATCCCGTCGACCACGCCGTCGATCGCATCGCAGGCCGCGATCGCCGACGCGTTGGCGGCGCTGAACTTGGCACTGGTAACCGAGTTGCCGGCGATGTCCTTGTTCACCCACCAGGGCCAGAGCGTCATCACCTGGAGCCGCGTGTTGTAGTTGGCCGGCGCCCCGACTAGAAAGCCGTCGAAGTCCTGTCCGAAGTTAAGCGCGAGCGACAGGCCCTGCCGCCCGCCGGTCGAGCAGCCGTTCCAGTAGTTGCGCGTCGCCGCCATGCTGTAATACGTATTGGCAAGCGATAGGGCCCATTGATATTGCTGGCGCAAGCTTTCGACGAGGAAGTCATCAAGCTTGCCGTAGTTCAGGGTGTGGGTCGCCTGGACGACGGCGAAGTTCGGGTTCTCCGCGCCGGTATGGCCGGAGTCGGTCGACGAGCCGACATAACCCGCGTTCGTCGCCGCGGTCACGCCGCCGACGGCGCCGACCAGGCCGCCGCCGCCGAGGTTCTGCACCTTGCCGTTCCATGCGCCCTGGACGCCGCCGCTGCCGCCGTCGATCGAGTTCCGCGGCAAACCCACGCGCAGCACGATGCGCTGGTTCTGGCCGGCGGCGTACCCGGCGCTGGTGTCGCCGCGTGAGGAGTAGACGAAGTTCGCCTCGCAGCGCGGACTGGTGCCCGTGGTCGTGAGCGTCGTGAGCGCCGTCGTCGGGCTGACCTGGAGCACGTTCGGCTGCGCGGCCAGATAGGTGCCCAAGTCAGCGCAGCTCATCGCCGCGAAGACCGAACTCGAAGCGAGCGCGCTGATCGCGAGTCCGGATTGGACGAGTCGTCGTTGCATGGTCATCTCCTCACTGCTGCAAATCGTTCGCTGCGTCTGGCTCGATTGCGTCCGGATCGGCTGCGAACGTCGAAGCGTCGACGGCTTGCTTGCCGTCGATCGGCACTTTCGAGTCCTCGTTGCACGCCGCGGGGTTGTACTTGCCCCACGCCTGGAGCTGGTCCTCGCTCTCGTGCTTATAGGGCGTGACGATCGACTGGCAGATGTTTTCCTTCGTCTGCACGTTGCCGCCGCAAGTCCAGCTCGACGCCAGGTTCGGATTCAACGGCGACCCTTTGTAGATCGCCTGCTGCGGGAACGGGCAGAGCATGCGGGTGCGCCCGCCGCCCGAAGTCGGCACGGTCTCGGGCGCGACGCCGTTCTCGACCCAGTTCACCATCTGCTGGAACATGCTCTCCTGATTCGGCTGCGGCCCCGGCCCGCCGCCGCAATGCGCGACGCCAGGAGCCCGGAAGTAGCGGAACCAGGGCTGCAGCACCGAGAACTCCGGCGTGCCGCCGGCGAAATGCGCCGCGACGCGGGTGTAGTACTCGAGCCCGTTCTCCGCGGTGATCAGCTGATCCGCCGTGCCCTGCCACATCAGGATCTTCTTGCCGGCATCGCGCACGCGGTCGAGGCGCGGGTCGTTGGTGTTGATGATGTCGCCGGTCGTCATCGAGCCGAGCTGCGCTTCGCGGCCGTAGTCGGCCAGCGTCAGCGTGCTCCAGTCGAAGCTCGCGTCGGAGTGGTTCCAGCGCAGCTGGCCGGTCGCGGTCTGCGAGGGCACCGCGCCGTTCAGCGCGCTGATCTGCGCGCCGCGCTCGAGGCCGGGGAACACCTGCTTGCCGTACGTATTGCGCGGCCCGTCCCAGATGAGGTCGATTGCCGCCGCTTCCTGCGGCGTCAGGCAATTCGCTGCCGGCGCGGTCGGCTCGCCGCAAACGTTCGCCTTGGCGCTGAACTTGCAACTGCGCGGCTCGCCGATGACGCCGTCCATCACGCCGTCGGCCGCGTCGCAGGCCGTGATTGCTGACAGGGTTGCTTGCGCGGTCTTCGCCGGGGAAATCGGCCCGCCCGTGAGCTCCTTCATCGCGATGGGGCCCCAGATCTGCGCGATGCGGAAGCGGCCGTAGTTCACCGCCGGAGCGCCGACGAGCCAGCCGTCGAGCTCTTCGGGATATCTCTGAGCGAGCGCGAAGCCCTGGCGACCGCCGGTCGAGCAGCCGTCCCAGTAGTTGCGCGCCGGCGCGAGACCGTAGTAGGTCCCGGCGATCGCCTTCGCCCAGCGCACCTGCGCGAGCAGGCTGTCGACGATGAAGTCGTTCAGCCGGCCGACATTGAGGCGCGTCGGTGTGGGCTGCAGCGCGAAAATACAATCGCCGCCGATGTGTCCGGAATCGGTCGAGGAGCCGACATAGCCGGTGCTCGTCGCCGAGGTGACCGAGCCGACCGAGCCGACGCAGCCGCCGCCGCCGAGCGCGCGCGTGCGACCGTTCCACGCGCCTTCGATGCCGCCCGCGCCGCCGTCGCTGCTGTTGCGCGGCAGTCCGACGCGAATGGCAACGCGCTGCCGCTCGCCCTCGTCGTAGCCGGACTCCGGTCCGCCGCGCGAGGAGTAGATGAAATTGATCTCGCAGCGCGCGTTGGCACCGGTCGTGGTCAGGGCGGCCGTGAGGTTGAGGACGTCCGGGCGTCCCGCCAGGCCGTAGGCGGGATTGTCGCGGAGGTCCAGGCAGCTCGGCAGCGCCAGAGCCGTGACGGGCGTAAAAATCAGCGCGCTGAGCGCAATCGCGAATAGGCTTGTGCTTTTTCGCATGACTCGCCTCTCTACTGTTTGTAGTCTTTCAGGTCTCTCTGCACGTAGTCCGACGCGTATTCCTTAGGGAACCAGCCCCCGTCCATCAGCTCCTTCAGCCGGTGCTCGACTTTGCTGACGTACTCGCCGTAGTTCTTGTAGAGCTCGTCGAGCACTTCGTCCGGGAGCCGCGTCTGATATCCGGTCTGGTTGCAGAGCCCGGGGCCGCTGTTGGGAATGGTGTATGTAAACAGCGGCACATCGAGATAAGTCGTGCGCACGCCGCCCTTTGCGTTGCCGTATTGGTCGAGCGCGACGCGCGTGCCGTCGGAGAGGTCGTTGTCGATTTCCATGACCGAGGTCGCGCGCGGCGGGATGGTGCCGTCCACCGTCCAGTCGATCATGTGCTGCAGGCCCATGAAGGTCATCGCGCCGTACGGAAACTGGCTGAGATTCGGGTGCGTGCAGCCGGTGAACGCCGGGTTCTCGCGCGCGTCGTTGTGCGACATGCCCGACATCTCGTAGCTGCGGAACCGGTTGGCCGGCTCGTCGCTGTCGGGGCGGCGAAAGCCGTTGCCGCTGTGTAGCTCGAACTGCGTCGGCATCTGGATGACCGGCGCGTCGGCGATCGTCGGCACCAGCGCGCCGCCGAGGATCGAGGAGATGAAGTAGCCCTGGTAGATCGGGCCGCCGTCGGGCATGCGCAGATCGGCGTGGTCGAGCATCGGCCCGGAGCTCATGTAGGTGCGTGTCGCGCCCGAGGAGTCCGAGGTCCCGGTCAGCACGATGCTGCGCACCGTGTATTGGCCCATCGGCCCGCCGGCGAGGTTCTCTCGCAAGAGGCGGCCAACCTGGGCGATGATCTCGTTCGTCTGGTTGTCCGCGACGCGAAGGCTGCCGTAGCGCTCCAGATTGAACTCATAGAGCCCGGCGCCGGGCGTCGCCGGATTCGTGAGATTGATGCGGCGCGCGGCGACCGTCATGCAGGCGTGACCGCGCTGCCCGATGCCGAAGCGCGCGAACTGGCATATCAGGCCGTTGCCGCCGCGGTGCGTGGGCTCACCCACCAGTACGCCGCTGAATCTATTGGGATTGGGCGGCTTGCGAAGAAGAAGCCGCGTCTTGTAAGGCTGCCCGGCGGCGATGCCCGAGACGAAATACTCCTCCATGATGTAGCCGAAGTCCTGCAGATTGGTCCCGCTCGGCCCCGGCCGGATCCCGGGCTGCATCTCGCCCGGGCCGGTGACCGGCCCTTCGACCGTGGGAATGTCCGGCACCGCAGCGTGGGCAGCGGCAAGCAGCGCCATAAGTGTGAAGGCGGCTGAAACCAGAGTGCCTGCTCGCGCAACGCAGTGCAGGATTGTGAAACTCACGTTACGTCCTCCTTTTGAAGCGCTTATGGGATTGCTGCAGCGCACTGGACGATGCGAAGAGAGTAAGAAAGAGGAGCAGGAAACGGAGTGGGACGTGGAGTGGGCGAATTGAGCGGCAAAAGAACATCCTCGTCTGCGCCCCATTGCTGCTTCCCCTCCACGGTCCTATCGACCCACACTTACTTACACTTATTTATTCCAGCTGTTGAAATCTAACACCCGGCGATTTACGATACAAATTGAAGTAACTCATCAATTCATCACTCATCACCATGAATATCAGCTCGCGGCAACTGAAGGCGTTCGTGCTGACAGCGCGCCATCAGAGTTTTTCCCGCGCCGCGGAGCAGCTGTTCATGACGCAATCGGGAATGAGCGTGCTGATGCGCGAGCTCGAAGGGCAGCTCGGATTCCGGCTGTTCGACCGCACCACCCGCAAGGTCGCGCTCACCGAATTCGGCACCAAGTTCCTGCCGGTCGCGGACCGCAGCCTGATCGAGCTGGAGGCGGCTGCGTCGGTGATCGGTCGCGATGCATCCGTCGCGAACCGCCGCATCGCCATAGGCGCCACGCCGCTCATCGCCAGCAAGCTGCTGCCCGCGGTCATCAGCGATTACGCAGCGCACAGTCCCGGCATGAAAATCGTCCTGCACGATGGCGACCGTTCGCGCGTCGTCGCCATGGCCCTATCCGGCGAGATCGACGTCGGCCTGGGCTGTTTCCTTCGACCGGTCAGCGGCGTGCGCCGCATCCCGCTTTTCCGCTTCTCCTTGATGGTGATCGAGCCGGCGGCGCAACCGATGAGCGGCCCGCCGCGGTCGTTGCGCTGGAAGGACATCGTCGAGTGGCGCCTGATCGGCGCGCCGCCCGCCAACCCGATCCAGCAGCTCATCGACCGCAACTTGCAGCGCTTTGGCCGCCGCGAGCCGCCGGACATGGTGTTCGATTACTTCGAGACGCAGATCGCGATGGTGGAAGCGGGTGTCGGCTGCGCGGTCATTCCGACTTTCGCGATCCCGGCCTGCCGCCGCCACCGCATCGCGATGCATCCGCTCAAGGATCCCGTGGTGCCGATCGAGCTCTGCCAGATCGCGAGTCGCGGCAGGAAGCTGCCGCCCGGATTCGAGGACTTCACCCGGTTCCTCAAGAGCTATATCGCGGAATGGGCGGAGCCCTGGTCGCCCAAGTCCGCCTGAACGCGCTCCGGGATTGCGGGGGTTTACTTCTTACTTCAGGACCGATTTCAGCAGTTTGCCCATCTCGGCGGGATTCTTCGTGACCTTGATCCCGCACTCTTCCATCACCGCCAGTTTTTCCTGCGCCGTGCCTTTGCCGCCCGAGATGATGGCACCGGCGTGGCCCATGCGCTTTCCGGGTGGTGCCGTCACTCCCGCGATAAAGCCGACCACGGGTTTTTTCATATTCGCCTTCACCCAGTACGCGGCCGTTTCCTCGTCCGAGCCGCCGATTTCGCCCACCATGATCACGGCGTCGGTCTCCGGATCGTCGTTGAACATCTTCAATACGTCGATGTGTTTCAGGCCGTTCACCGGGTCGCCGCCGGTCCCGACGCAGGAGGATTGCCCAAGCCCGAGCTCCATCAGCTGCCCAACGGCCTCGTAAGTGAGCGTGCCCGAGCGCGACACCACTCCCACGCGACCCTTTTTATGGATATGCCCGGGCATGATGCCGATCTTGATTTCGTCGGGGGTGATCACGCCGGGGCAGTTGGGCCCGACGAGCTTCGTCCTCCTGCCCTGCATCTTGTACTTGGTGCGGATCATGTCGCGCACCGGGATGCCCTCGGTGATGCAGATCACGAGATCCAGATCCGCTTCCACCGCCTCGTCGATCGCCGCGGCGGCGAAAGGCGGCGGCACGTAGATCACCGACACGTTCGCTCCGGTCTTCTGCTTTGCTTCCTTCACCGTGGCGAAGATCGGGATGCCTTCGAAGGACTCGCCCGGTTTTCTCGGATTGACGCCCGCGACGTAGCAGTTCCTGCCGTTCGCGTACTCCTTGCCCATCTTGGTGTGGAACTGGCCCGTCTTGCCGGTGATTCCCTGCGTCATCACCCGGGTGTTCTTGTTGATCAGGATGGACATCAGCGTTTCCCCTTCGACGCTGCGACGACCTTCTGCGCCGCGTCGGCCATGTTGCTGCCGGAAATGATCGGCAGTCCCGACTCCGCGAGGATTTTCCTGCCGAGGTCGACGTTGGTGCCTTCCAGGCGCACCACCAGCGGCACCTTGAGGCTCACCTGCTTCGCCGCGGCGACCACCCCTGCCGCGATCACGTCGCACTTCATGATGCCGCCGAAGATGTTGACGAGGATCGCCTTCAGGTGCGGGATGCGCAGCATGATCTTGAAGGCCTCGGTCACCTTCTCGGTGGTGGCGCCGCCGCCGACGTCGAGAAAGTTGGCGGGATTCCCCCCATAGAGCTTGATGATGTCCATGGTCGCCATCGCCAGTCCCGCGCCGTTCACCAGGCAGCCGATGTCGCCGTCCAGTTGTATATAGTTGAGGTCGTACTTGGATGCTTCGACTTCCGCGGGGTCCTCCTCGCCCAGGTCGCGCAGCTGCTGCCACTCCGGATGGCGGAAGGCTGCGCTGTCGTCGAAATTCATCTTGGCGTCGAGCGCAAACAGACGGCCATCGGTGCAGGTGATAAATGGATTGATTTCCATCAGCGAAGAATCGGTTTCCTCGAAAGCCTTATACAGACCGGTCATGAACTGAACGGCCTGATTGATCTGCTGCGCCTTCAACCCGAGCGCGAAAGCCAGTTTGCGCGCCTGAAATGCCTCCAGCCCCATCCCTGGATCGATATATTCCTTGAGGATAGCTGCAGGATTCTCCGCCGCCACCTGTTCGATTTCCATTCCGCCCGCAGCTGACGCCATGAACACCGGTCTCGAAGAGTTCCGCGCCATGCCACACTCCATCGCTCTCAACCTGAGCGCATTGCCCGATGGCATCCAGAACAAGGGCTCCTTCTCTCGGCCCCACATCTCTCTCACCGATCCCCAAGACAAAGCCCACCGCAACGAGATCAACAACGCCACTCGCTACACTCTCATCAACGCCATCGGTTCCAATACCCTTGAAGACGGCAAGTACCTCTACAACCCCGCCACACAGCAGCTTGAGATCCAGTGGGTACAAGGCATCGGCAGCGAAAAGGCCGCAGCCCCGCAGGGCAAACTCATGGCTACTGTCATCAACGGCATCCTCTCGCGCCGCCTGCCCTGGGGACTTGTAATGATCGGTGTAGCTCTCGTCATCATGATCGAGCTTCTCGGTGTTAGAAGTCTGACGCTCGCGGTCGGAGCGTATCTCTCCATTGCCACCACGCTGGCTATCTTCGTCGGCGGAGTCATGCGCTGGCTCGTCGATCGTGCCGCGAAGAAACACGCCGACCAACAGCTCGAAGCTACCCGCACAGCGCTTCTCGATCGATGGCGAGTCGCCCGTAAAGCATGGC
>Ga0137403_10009707_pt1 | contig 10682 bp, 8 predicted proteins | sample CZOMad2_1_16fung_FD_122057 | JGI IMG/M metagenome (GOLD analysis project Ga0137403, IMG submission 122057) | Vadose zone soil fungal communities from Angelo Coast Range Reserve, California, USA - CZOMad2_1_16fungal (Hybrid Assembly) | ecosystem: Environmental > Terrestrial > Soil > Vadose zone... | reverse complement strand
GTCGTTCGATGCGTTTTGGAACAGCAAGTACGCCTATCCGATCGCCTCGGTGGCCGCGCCGGTGAGCGCCGAACCGGCTTCGCCGACGTTGCCCGACAGCGGCGACGGCCTGAACGCCGGCTGGATGGAAGGCGAACTGAATTCCGGGCGCATACCTCTGGCGTGGGTGCCCGCCACCGTGCTCGCGGATCGGCCCGCCAAGATTGCGAGCGAGACCTCTCCCGGCGAAGAGGACACGATAGCCAACAACCTCGCCGCGCTGATGCGCTCCGCGAAACAAGAGCTCATCGTGATCTCTCCCTACTTCGTGCCGGGCAAGGACGGGGTGGCCTTGCTCGCCAAGCTCGTGGACCAGGGCGTGCACATCCGGATACTCACCAACTCACTGGCGTCGACCGATTCGCCCCTGGTGCACACCGGATATTCGCGCTACCGCGCCGCGCTGCTCGAACTCGGTGTGGAGCTGTCCGAGGTCAGGCCCAAGCTCGGACAAAAGCGCGCCCGCTTTCATCCATTTCGCGGCTCCAACGCCAGCCTGCACGCCAAGGCGCTCGTGATCGACCAAAAAATGGTCTTCATCGGTTCGCTGAACATGGATGCGCGTTCGGCGCGCACCAACAGCGAACTTGGGCTCGTGATGCGCAGCGCCGAAATCGCCCACCAGGTCACCAGTTTGCTCGATGACATCAGCGCGGACGGCAGCTACAAGCTGCGGCTGGTGGACCATAGCCATCGGATCGAATGGACGAGCGGCGAGCCGGGGTCGGAAAAGACCTGGTACACCGACCCGGAAACCACTCATCTACAGCGCTTCGTGCTGAAAATCCTCGCACCGTTCGCGCCGGAGGAACTGCTGTGATCAGCCGGAGGAACCCCTGTGATCAGGAAATTCGCAGGGTGCTCAAATAGTCCTTGACCTTGCCGCGGAATCCTTCGCTGCTCGTGACCGTGGCTCCCCCCGCCAATACCAGGATGAAATCGCCGCGCAGGGTGCGGTTTACCTCTTTGACATAATTCATGTTGACCAGGCAGGAGCGGCTGATGCGCAGCATGGGCTGCGAGCGCAGCGCCAGTTCCGCCTGCTGCAGGGTGCTGCGCGCATGGAAGCTGTCTTTCCCCACCCGAATCACGACGTAGTTGCGATCCGCCTCGATCATTTCCACCTGAGCGGCCTCGAGCACGTGCAAGCGGCCGCCGAATTCCGCCAGCAGGCGCGGCCGCTCCTCGCCGGCAGAGCGTACACCGCGTTCCAGCTGCGCGAGCAACCCGGCCAGCAACGCCTGGCGCTCGTCCGCGCCCGAATTTGCATGGCGCGGCCGCACGCGGTTCAAGGTTCTGCGGAAGCGTTCCTGATCGAACGGCTTGAGCAAGTAGTCGACGGCGCAGACCTCGAACGCCTCGATCGCATAGGTGTCGTAGGCGGTGACGAACACCAGCGAGGGCAGCTGCGACGGCTCCAACGCGCGGGCAAGTTCGATGCCGTTCAGAGGATCCATCTGAATGTCCAGGAACAATAGCTGCGGCGGCTGCGAGCGGATCGCCGCGAGCGCCGTGGCGCCGTCGCCGTATTCACCCACCACGCGCAAATCGCCTTCCGCCTCGCAGTATTCGCGCAGGGTGCGCCGGCCGGCTTGCTCGTCGTCGACGATGATGACATTCATCATGCGTCGACCAGAGCCGGCGCGCGCCGCGTCTCGCGCGCGGGTGAGTGGTGAATCGCCGGCATCGTGATTTCACTGCGCCACTCGCCGCCGGCCCCCCCGGCCGCGAGACCGGCGCGTCCCTCGAACTGAACGGCCAGACGTTCACGAACGTTGTTGAGGCCGATGCCTTCTTCGCCGGCCAGCTTGTCCGGCGCAATCGTGTTGATCACGGCAAGAGTCAACACATCATCCATCATGCGTACGGTGATGCGCACCGTCACGGGTCCTTGGTGGCCCGCCAATCCGTGCACCACGGCGTTTTCGACCAGCGGCTGCAGAATCAGGCTCGGCACCCACACGGCGGGGATCTCCTCGCCCAAGGGCAGAACCACGGTCAGGCGGTCCGCGAAGCGCCGCTGCTGCAGCTCCAAATACAATCTGACGAATTGCAATTCATCGTTCAGCTTCGAGAAGTCGCGTTCCCCCGCGTTCAGCAACCGGCGCAGCAGATCCGCGAGCTGCACCACCATGGACTGCGCGCCCTTCGGGTCCCAATCGATGTGGCCGCGAATGGTGTGCAGCAGATTGAAAAGAGTGTGCGGCGACAATTGCATGCGCAGCGCCGCCAGACGGGCGGTACTCCATTCGCGTTCGAGAGCGGCGAGCCTGAGTTCGGAATTCCGAAATCGCGTATAAAGTGCCAAGCCCGTGACCAGCCCCAACCCGAATCCATAGGTCGGCAGGAAACTCACGAAACTGGCCAGCCACGTGAACAGAAACTTGTCGTCGGCCCACGGAGCTGCGCCGCCGTGCGCCATGACCTCTTTGTGCCAATCCTCACCGCCCAAGGTCATTCCGGCAACGAGCATGGCCGGATACGCCACCGCAGCGAACACGGCGCCGAGGATCAGCTGCAACGGCAGCGCGATCACCAGCGGACGCCACTGGATGCGCAGCGACGCCCAATAGGACACCAGAAAGACCGGCAACAGCAGCAGGTGCTGCAAGAGGCGCTGGTTCCAAGGGGCAAATATCGGCTCGGTGGTCAGGCGCGCCATACCGGTGCTCATGCTGTAGGCGTACAAGATGTTCGACAGAGCCACATACGCCCAGAACAGACAGGCGATGCCCAGAAACTGCCGCAGGCTCAAGCCCCCGGCAAAGCGCTGGGTCGAGGACTCTGCGGTTCCGATTCCGATCATGGGACAAGCCTAGCGCAAGTGACGGTCGAATGCGGAGTCTCAAACCTTGGGTCGGGGACGGAACCGTCGTTGGGCGGGACGACCTCGACGGCGAGCCGCAGACGGGGAGGGCTCTCGGCGAGTCTCATAGACGGGCCATCAAACACCGTCACCAAGGAGAGATGTCATGAGTATTTCGACAAGAGCCCGCGTCGCCGGGCCGCGTGCCAAATTCGGGCTGCTGCTGCTGGGCAGTCTCGCGGGGATCATGGCCGCCGGTGCCGCCGGGCTCGACAGCGACGTGCCTTCCGCCGTCGTCAAGTACAGCGAAAAGAGCCTGACGACCGACGAGGGCGTGTACGCCCTGTATCGTCAAATCAAGAATGCGGCCAATAAGGTCTGCCCTGCCGACACTCGCGACCTGAAACGTGAGAGCCTGGTCAGAGAATGCCGGAATCAGGCCATCGCCCGGGCGATACACCAAATCGACAATTCGCGGCTGGCGGCGCTGCACGCCGCCCATTCGAAGAACGGCTGAGCGAATGTCGATCTCAGCGATCAGCCGCAGGGTAGACCGTAGCGGTGCGATGCAGCACCGTGACATCGCCACCCTGCGGATTGGTCGCGCGTTCGGCGGCCGTGCGCGTATTTCACGGGATCCGCCGCGCTCGGAATTTCAATGATCACATTGAATTCGTGCGGAACGTGTTTCCCGGCGGTTACATCATTGATGCTCATCTAGTGTCGATCCCAAGCCTCCGAATCCGCATCAGTCGATGGCGATGGAGCGCGGCTGATTGCCGGCCGCGAACGGTGAACCGCTGACCGGCGTCAGCGCATGCGTCGTGCTATTGACGGCAAACACGGAAATGTCATTGGAATTATCGTTCGCGACATAGACGAATTGGCCGGACGGATCGAGCACGATACTGGCTGGAAGGATGCCCGCGGCCACCGGTGAACCCAACAAGGTCAGCGCGCCGCTGCCCGGAGTAATGGCATACGTAGCCACCTCGTTATTGGCAGTGACATTGGCGGCATAGACAAATTGGCCCGCCGGGTCGACGGCCAGCGATTCGGGACTGCTTCCGGTTGCCAGGGGCGATCCGGGTACCGCCGTGAGACTACCCGTGGATGTATTGACCGAGTATTCGGAAATGGTCGCCGCCTTCGCATTGGCGACATAGACAAAGGCTCCCGTCGGATCGATGGCAATCGACACGGGGTCGGCACCGGCGCCGAATGGGGACCCGGAAACTGCGCTCAAGGAGCCGGTGGCGGAATCGATCGCCAATGCAACGACTCTACCGCCGGTGAAGTCCGTGACATAGAGAAAGCTGCCGCCCGGGTCGATTTGCAAGGAACTCGGTGCCGCGCCGATCCCGAACGGTGAATTGCTGAGTTCGGTCAGCAGGCCGGTGGAACTATCGATGAGATAGGCCGACACACTGTTTGAGGCGAGGTTCGCCACGTACAGAAAGCGGTCCGTAGGATCCACAGCCAGGCCGTCGGGACCGCTGCCGGTAGGAGCCGATATCCCCGTGGCGGTGAGTGCGCCGGTGGTGTTGTCGATGGTGTAGACCGAGACAGTGTCCGAGCCGTTGTTCACCACATAGAGAAATAGGCCGTTCGGGTCCACGGCCAGCGACGCCGGGGTCGTGCCCGACACCGCAAACGGCGAGCCGTTGATGGCGAAGAGGTTGCCGGTGGCGGAGTCTATGGCGTACGCCGACACGTCGTTGGATAGCTGATTGGCGACGTACGCGAAGCGCCCGGTGTGCGCGCAGGAGACGATGATGTTGGTGACATTGGCCTTGTCGATGGTGCCGGAGCCGTTTTGAACGGTGCAGGTTTGCGCAGGATTGGATGGCTGAGTTTTGACCGTGACCGAATAGGTGATGGCGTTCTTGAGACGCTTCGAGAAGATGAATGAACCGTTCGAAGAGACACTCAAGTCATTGCCCGAGTTGTCCTCGAGCACCAGGCCCTGACCCCTGAGGCCGGTCACTGTGCCTCCGACACTATATTTTAAGGAGCAGCCCATGATCGCCAACCCGGCCACGGCGACAGTCGTCCATGCAAGTGCTTTCACGTAAGAGGCTCCCAAGAATTGATCCCGTTGGGGACTAAGACCGCGGCTCTTCAAATTCATTCCTCACCGCGTCGCAAAATTGCCGTCAAGCTCACTCGCCGCTTCGGGTATCGTGAACGCTGTCGGCGTATCCCGACATGCCCGGCGGAAATCGCGACATCGGTCGCTGTGAACCAAATGACGCAATTTTGTTCCAATACTGCAAAGGATTATGCCATGCGCAAACCGCGACCGACCATCAATGTCAAGAAGTGTGTAGTTTCGAGCTCGTTGCTCATCGCGGCTTTGAGTCCGTGCATCGCAGCGGCGGCATTGGGTGAGCCGGAGACCTCGGTGCAAACCGATGCGGCGGGACTTCGCGGCTCGATCAAAGTGACACCGCATGCGAACTATCGGCTGCACGAAATCCAGTTGCCCTCCGGAACCCGGGTGCGCGAGTTCGCAGGATCCGACGGCAAGGTGTTTGCGGTCGCGTGGAACGGCCCCACCGTGCCGAATCTGCGCCAGACTCTGGGACAGTACTTCGATAACTATGTGACGGCGGCGAGAGCCCCGCACTCGGGACATCATCACGTGCAGATACGTGAGAGCAATCTCGTCGTGCAGGCGGGCGGGCATATGCGCGCCTTCTCGGGCCTCGCGTACCTGCCGCAGGCCGTGCCCGACGGTGTGAACGTAGGAGATTTGCGCTGATGATGAGACTGACTCCCATCGGCACGCCGTCGCGCGCGTGGCGCTTCGGGCTGTGTGCGGCTCTCTGTTGGCCGGTGCTCTCCTGCGGAGGAGGCGGCAGCAGCGGTTCATTCGCGTCCGGGGGTCCGACGCCGCCGTCCGGTTCCAATGTGGTCGACGTGGTAGTCGACGCGGGTCCGACGAGCACCAGCCCGGACGTCAATACCTTATTCACCACGGTGACGGTGTGTATCCCCGGCAGCACGACGAATTGCCAAATCATCGATCACATCCAAGTGGACACGGGGTCCTACGGGCTGCGCATACTCGCTCCGGTACTGACGCTGAGCTTGCCCGTGCAAACGACGGCGAGCGGCGCCTCGCTGCTCGAGTGCACTCAATTCGTGGACGGTTACAGCTGGGGTCCGGTCGCTTTGGCCGATGTGCAAATATCGGGTGAATCCGCAGGTTCCGTGCCGGTGCAGGTCATCGGCGATCCCAATTTTACGAATGTTCCCGCGGACTGCTCCAGCATAGGTCCGGCGGAAGACACCGTGGCGGCGTTCGGCGCCAACGGCATCTTAGGTGTCGGTGTATTTGCGCAGGACTGCGGGTCGAATTGCGTCAGCACCGCCGTGCCGGCAACTTACTACGCGTGCACCTCAACCCTCTGCCAATCCACGGCGGTGTTGCTGGCGAGCGAGGTGCAGAACCCAGTCACGCTCTTCGCCAAGGACAACAACGGCGTGGTGATCCAACTGCCCAGCGTCGCCGCGCAGGGAGCGGCGACGGTGGCGGGTTCCCTGATTTTTGGGATCGACACGCAATCGAACAATCAGTCCGGCAACCAGTCCGTGCTGACCGTCGACCCTAACAACGGAGATTTCACCACGCTTTTCAACGGCAAAAGCCTGACCCAGAGCTTCTTGGATACCGGTTCGAACGGTTTTTATTTCAATGACACCAGTCTCACGCAGTGCACCGGGACTAACTTCACCACGTTTTATTGCCCGGCCAGTCCGCTGGGTTTGAGCGCGGCGCTGCAGGGGCAGAACGGTGTGTCGGCGACGGTAGATTTCACCGTCGACAACGCTGAAACTCTCGGGGGAAACGACCCGAGTCTGGTCGCATTCGCCACGCTCGCGGGGACATATCCGACGACCGATACCTTCGACTGGGGCTTGCCGTTTTACTATGGGCGCACTGTTTACACGGCGATCGAGACAGCCACGACCGCCGTCGGCACGGGGCCCTACGTCGCCTTCTGATCGCGCTCTACCCCATGCCATCTACCGCCGCTGTCTTGGATCGGTAGCACCTCGAGTCGCTGTTCAAAGGGTAGGGTTGTCTGTGCCATTACAGGCCGAGCGTGGTTCCGACCTGATGTGCTCCCATCGCATGGTCAATATCGGCTTGCGCAGGTCGCCGGTCAGGCGGCCAACCCATTCGCTGGTTGCGACGACATCGGTCGACCCGGATGATGTGGCCACTATTCTCAACACCTCGCCCAACATTGAGCGGTCGAACGCGGCGCCGGATGCTGCGTTTCGATCAACGATCCAATCGTGGCCGCCCAATTGATGCGCCTTCGCCCACTTGAGTGCCTGGAGTCCTTGCGCCGAGGCATCCGCGGCAGTGATGCCGGGCAGTCCTGTGTACACCGTCAGGGAATCCAACCAGCAATCCACGTGTTGCGCTCGCCACGCGGGCAATCGCCGAAGTCCGTCGACCGTTTGCAGCGGTCCGTGGTTATTCCCGTCCGCCGGCCTATCCGAATTCGCTCCGGACTTGCCCCTTCGGAGCTGGTCTAGCATCGCTCCGGCTGAGTTCTCATCGACCCCTTGAGAATAAAGAAAAGCCAGCAGCAAATCGCGGTCGGCCGTGTTCACATCGATTCGTCCCGCCTCGTCGCTGACGAAGACCGCCATTTTCACGCCATCGAATTCCCAATCTCGAGGTGAGCCGACCGCGGGGTGCCGCGAAACCTGCCCGTCCGACATCCTACTGATGGTATCGACAATGGCCGCATCGGTTGCCGCTTGCGCTTGTGCGATTTCGAGCGCGCGGTGCGTCAAAATAGCGTTGGTGCGTGCAATGGACGCCGCCGCGGCGGCGAGTGCCGACAGCAAAAGCAGCACCCACAATACCGAGATCAGCGCGATGCCGACCTCACGGTTTGGGCGGCGCTTCCTTCGGCACTGCCTTGAATATGTTTTTGAGTGATTTGAACTCATCGCGCAAGTCATCCATTACGTTTTGAAACTCGGTATCGTCGCGCATCACATGCGGGGTGATGAGCAGAATCAGTTCAGTCCGCGTCGTCGAGTTATTCGTGTCGCGAAAGAGCGCGCCCAACACGGGGATCTTCTCCAAATAGGGAACGCCCGTTTTACCCCTGGATCTGCTTTCGGTAATCAGGCCGCCGAGCGCAATGGTATCGCCGTTTTTAACCACTACCGTCGTCGACAGCTTGCGCTGCTGGATAGTGGGAGAGTCGATGCCTGACGTAGTCGTCGGTACGGAATTACTGACCTCCTGCGATATATCGAGCTGCACCAAGCCGTTTTTGTTGACGCGCGGTGTAACTCCCAGGATCACGCCGGTGTCCTGCATTTGCACCGAGTTCACGATCGGCGCGCCGGGGGTCGTGACGCTCACGGCGGATTGAGTGGTTACCGGCACCTCATCGCCCACCTGCAGTTGCGCTTCGTGATTGTTCAGCGTGACCAGCTTCGGAGATGAAATCACACGCACCGTCGTGACGGCTTCCAGCGCGTTCAATACCGCGCTGATGTCGGTGCTGCCGGTAAATAGATACGAGAGTCCCGGAAAATTGCGCGACACCTGTCCACTGGCCGAATCGCTCAGCGTGACCGGTCCCTTCTTGCCGTTGTAGTTCCATTGCACGCCGTATCGCAGCTCGTCCGTGAGGGTGACCTCGGCGAGTGAGGCCTCGATCAATACTTGGCGGCTGGGGGCATCGAGACGCAGCAATGCGGCCTCGATCACACTGAACTCGGCCGGCGTCGCCAATACGAGCAGGGAATTACTATCGTTGTTCGCCACGATTCGAAGGTCGCCCTGCTTTGCCGTGGCACTTTGGCCATAGCCCGACTGCACTGCCGGTGGGCCTCCTATGGAGGGCGCCAGGGCGTTAAACGGACCGTTGGTCACACCGGGAGTCAGCGCGGAGGAGGAGTATCCGGCGCCCGGGATGGAGTTAGATTCGGAGCTGTAACCGATTGCGGAGGGCGAGTTATAGGGGTTCGAATAAGTACTTCGCGACTGAGGTTGCTCGTCACCCGAGGTGGGTAGCGACAAAATACGGTTCAGCGATCTGGCTAGGTCTTCGGCTCGGCCGTTTTGCACATCATAAACATAGATGCGCCGACCCGCGGAGGTGCCGCCCACATCGAGGCGCTTGATCCAAGTCTCTACCGCCGCGAGATACTTCTGTTGCGGCGTGATCACCAAAATGGTGTTGAGGCGGGTGAGCGGTACCAAACGCACGATCCCCGCCATGGGGCTCTTCGGGTCGGCCAATATGTCAGAGAGCTCCGTGGCCACCGTCTTGGCGTCCACATAGTTGAGGTTGAAAAATCCGTACGACATTCCGGCCAACCAATCGACATCGAAGGTCTTGACGACATCGAGCATGGTATTGATTTCTTGGCTGGTGCCCGCGAGAAGCAGCAAATTGCGCGCTTCGTCAACTTTCGCAACGCCGCCGGGAGGCGCGAACGGCTGGAGAATCTTCTCCATCTCGACGGGACTGGTGAACTCGAGAGGCACGATTTGTATCGAGAAACCGGCCTGCTTTCGATCCGCCGGAAGAGTGAAGGAGGTGACTCGGCGCGGGGCGTCCTTGACGGGCACGACGTGATAGGTCCCTTTTGCCTCGACAATGGCCAACTCCTGGAGCCGCAGTGAGGCTTCGAGAGCGGGCAGCAATTCTTCGGGACTGAGCGGTCGACTCGACCGCAAGGACATCGTTCCCTTGACCGATGGGTCTATCGAATAGTTCAGTCCCAGCGCTTCGCCGAGAACCGATGCCACGACCTGACTGATGTCGACGTCCGTGAAAGCGAGCTGAATGCCGTTGCCCGCGCTCGGCGGCTCGGCAGCGGGGACACTGCTCGCGGCGCTCCCGACTAGGTGACCGGTCCCCGGATACACGCTATTCGTGCGCGAAACGGTGCTTGGCGCCGCGTCCGGCAATTGAATAGGACTACCATTCGCCTCCGGAGCCGCAGGTGTGCCCGCCGCATGCCCTGGTACTGGCACGCGAACGGGCGCTGGAGCGCAGCCGGAAACGGCTAGGCAGAGAAGCGCTGCAGCAGAGGCGTGACGAACAATCGGAGATTTCAACTGGGGTTCTCGTGATTCAAGGCGGTGGGGGGCGATAGGTGCGCACGCTGTCAGCAGAACCGTGGGGCGGCTGCACACGGGCAGCAGTACCCTGTGCGCCGAGGACATGCAGAGTCGATTGCGCGACACGGGGACCTGCATTACCGCGGACCAAGCCGAGCCCCGGGGTTGCCACGGCGGATTTCAACTCATAGCGCTGGCCGTCGTGCTCGACAACCATATTTGTGATGTCGATTGATTCGACCCGCCAGCCGTCCAAATCGTCGCCCACGTGAAGAGTGCGATTGCTCTGGTCTGCTTTCTTCTTGACGAACGCGACGCGCTTGCCTTGAGGTAATCCCATGGTGCCCGCAAAATCATAATCCGGAGCGGCAACGGCCTGTGACGGTGTGGGCGCTTCATAGAAGGACCGACGGCTATGGAACACCGCATTATCGCGGATCGTGGCGCCGTCAACGACCGCCATTGGGGGGGCATCGAGAACCGACAGGTTAGGCAGGGACAGGCTTCTCGTCGAAAGATTCTGCGGTGCATGCACATTGTCTTGCCCGATGCGCCATACCTCTATTGTCAGAGCGATGAGACCCGCGTTTAGGAGCGCGAGCGCAATGGTCGACATGGGCAATTTGCCCGCTCTCATCATGTCCGTGCCTTCGGGGGCGTGATCATGAACCCTGCAATTTCCGCTTGAATGGAGAGATTCGGATTGGCGTCGACAACCTGATA
>Ga0137403_10009706_pt1 | contig 10685 bp, 9 predicted proteins | sample CZOMad2_1_16fung_FD_122057 | JGI IMG/M metagenome (GOLD analysis project Ga0137403, IMG submission 122057) | Vadose zone soil fungal communities from Angelo Coast Range Reserve, California, USA - CZOMad2_1_16fungal (Hybrid Assembly) | ecosystem: Environmental > Terrestrial > Soil > Vadose zone... | reverse complement strand
CGAGATAGCAGCGCAGGTGGCAGATGCGCTGGACGCCGCGCACACCAGAGGGACTACGCATCGCGACATCAAACCTGAAAACATCATGTTGAGCGAGCGCGGACACGCCAAAGTACTCGACTTCGGATTGGCGAAGATCAGAGCCGCAAGGTCTGATGCCCCGACAAGCGAGATGGCAATGATGAAAAAAACCGCGCCCGGCATCGTCATGGGGACAGTTCAATACATGAGTCCGGAACAGGCGTTGGGCAAAGAGGTGGACCACCGCACGGACATTTTCTCACTGGGAGTGGTGATGTACGAGATGGCAACGGGTGGGTTGCCATTCAGCGGGGACACGGCAACCGAGACCATGGGGAGAATCACCCATGCGCAGCCACAAGCGATATCCGGATTGAACCATGATGTTCCGGGAGAGTTGGAACGAATAATCAGGAAGTGTTTGGAGAAGGATAGAGAGCGCCGGTATCAGACGGCACGCGAGCTGCTGATTGATCTGAAGGACCTGAAGCGAGACACAGACTCGCGCGCGGTGCTGGCAGGCGCTGCTTCTCGGTATAAACGCCGCGCTCTCCGACGATGGTTAGCCATTGCGATGGCGCTATTGATCTTGGTAGCCGGTGGCTTCGGACTCAATCAGCTTTTTCGCGGACGCGACGAGTCGGCAAAGGGCGGACCGCCCGCCGTGAAATCAATCGCGGTGCTGCCGTTCAAACCGTTGACGGCTGATAGCCGCGATGAGTCTCTTGGGTTAGGGATGGCGGAAACACTAATCATGAGATTGAGCAAGCTCAGACAAATCACGGTGCGCCCCCTCAGCGCTGTGAGTAGATACACCAGCCTTCAACAAGACGCTGTCGCGGCCGGGCGTGAGCTGAAGACTCAGGCTGTGCTCGATGGAACCATGCAAAAACTCGGCGACAGAATACGCGTCACCGTGCGGCTTCATGACACAAAGGACGGGCGTTTGATTTGGTCTGAACAGTTTGACGAAAAGGCGGAGGATATCTTCACAGTTCAAGACTCCATCTCCGAACGAGTAGCACAAGATTTGGCTGTGAGGATGACCGAGGACGAGAGACAACGATTGAGGAAACATTCAACTGAAAGCGCCGAAGCATTCGAGCATTACATAAGAGGACGCGCCTATCTTAATCAAGCTAACGCGGACAGTGGATTCAAGGCCCTCGAAAGTTTCTCTCAGGCCGTATCCTTAGACCCGAACTATGCGTCTGCTTATTCAGGTTTGTCCGATGTTTACAACCTTGCTTCGGACAACTTCCTGGCGCCCAAAACAGCGCTGCCGAAAGCCCGAAAATATGCGGAGAAAGCTCTCGCATCGGACGAGTCGCTTGATGAAGCCCATCTCTCGATGGCACAGGTCAGGTGGTGGGGGGATTGGGACAAGCAAGGAACGGAGACAGAATTCAAACGCGCCCTAGATCTGAATCAGAGCTATGCAATGGCGCATCTCGAATATGGCCGCTTCCTCACGCAGCAATCGAGATTCGAGGAAGCGATTGCACAGATGAAGCTGGCCGAAGAGATTGACCCGCAATCGGAGCGGATCCGTTACGAGTCCGGCTGGATATACTACTGCGCTCGGCAATATGACAGAGCAATAAATCTGTTTAGAGAAGCGTTGAGTATGGATATGAATTCAGCGCAGACACATCGCCGAATCGGGCTTGCCTTCGCGCAAAAGGGATTGCTCAAAGAAGCCATCGCCGAACTTGGGAAGGCTTTAGAAATAAGAGAAGATGCGGCCTACGAATCGGACCTGGGCTGGCTCTACGCCAAAATGGGCAGGAAGAATGAAGTACACAAGGCTCTCAACAAGTTGCAAGAGCTATCGAAGCGAAAGTATGTATCCCCGTGCTACACGGCGAGAATCTACGCGGGCCTCGGCGAAAAAGAGCATATGTTTCCGCTCCTGGAGAAGGCATACCAGGATCACTCGGACCGTCTACTGGATTTGCCGGGGGACCCCGTCTTCGACGCCTATCGAACCGAGCCTCGATTCTTAGACTTGATTCACCGCGTCGGCTTCACGTCCTGAACCTCCGCGTGCGACTTCTCTAAACGGGCAGGATGAGGTTTATGATGCCATCGGGTTCGTCCGGGGTCGAGCTTGCGGATTGGTGCCTAATCAATCAGACTGTTCGAACACTGCCGAGGATGACTCAAATCGACTTGAACTGATGCAAGGTAAATTAATGATAAAAGCGTTGAAGCTCGGTGCGATTCTGTTGGTAGCTGGAGTTGGGGTTTTAGCGCACATGCAGACGATCGTCGGCGCGCAAGAGCGTCTGTTTGAGATTGTCGGCATGAGCGTGCCGCTGGAGCAGCGCGTTGGCGTCGACGACGGAGCGGCGTTCGTCGTGCACTTTGCCGGCGACACTCGCGGGACCCTCGACGTCTGCGGATGAAAGCCGCCCCGCTTCGGGGGACTGACACGGCGTGTCAGTTACATAAAACTGTTTCGCCAACGGCTCGCCCAGATACCTTCGCTGCTCGTGGACACCGGCTATTTCATGGCCGATGAACGAAGCGCGCACGGCAGGCTTCGGCCGGACATAGTTACCAAAAACGACTGGGTGATGAAAGCCTACGGGCAGTTCCCTGTCGATGTGGCAAACGTTTCATCACACGACCTGCGCTATTTCACGGACGCGCGTGCGAGGGCAGAGTTTAGTCGCGCGGAACCTGAATCGCTGTTCGGCCGGCTCGTCTCCGCCAACACCGCGAGCGAGTCCCCTGCTATCGCTGCACCCCGTCCTTTCATAATCCGCGAGCTGCCCTCGAGGCAGAATGGCCTGAAGCCGGTGAGGGTGGCTTTCATAGGGTTGACAGAGACGACGCCGGCGCCTCCAGCCGGGCTCAAGTTCACCGACCCCGCAGAGGCTGCCAGGCGCACATTGCCTGAAGCCAGAAAGTCAGCGGACCTCGTCGTGGTACTCGCAAAGGTCAAATCACAATTAGAGGTCGCACGGATCGCCCGCGAGGCTCCGGGCATCGACGTCATTATCGACGGAAACGCCGAATCGGTGGAGGACGCGTTCACGCCTCCAGTCTACGTCGGAGCGACGCTGATAGTCTTTACGCCGTTCGAAACCAGAATGCTTGGCGAGCTTCGCTTTTATCGAAACGCTCAAGGCAAGTTCTCCACCAAACAGCGCTTTATCACGCTGGACGAGGCGCTTGTTCCGGAGGATCCCGCGGCGAAGCTGGTGGTCGACGCGGCAACGAGCGCAGAGAGTGCCGCGCGAAGCAACTCAAAGACGCTTTTGGAGAATTGGCTGGCCGGCAGCCGCATGCGCGTCACTACTCAACCGCCCGACGCCGGTTCACCAAGAGGCGAGTCCTTACCCACCTACGTCAGCAGCGCGGTTTGCAGCCAGTGTCACGTCGCCGAGTATATGAAGTGGGCTAACGGCCCTCACGCGCATGCCACCGATCCGCTTCCAGCGCGATGGGTCGAGTTTGAAGCAAGCTGCCTCGACTGCCACGCGACGGGCTCCAATCCGGCAACCGCGACGACGAAACCTGAAACTGCGCGGCTTCAGAGCGTGCAATGCGAGCAATGTCACGGCCCGGGAGCCAATCACGTTGCAAAGCCTGGAAAAGGGTACGGCCGGGTCGCCAACATGCAGAGCGCTTGCGCGGCCTGCCATACTGCTGAGACCAGCCCGGACTTCGACCTTCAAACCGCGTGGGCAAAGATCAAGCATTGAGAAAAATCCCGCTCAATGCCCTCGCCACTCCGCGAGGTGCATCTCTCGCAGCTTGAACTTCTGCACCTTGCCTGATGCGGTCATCGGGAATGAATCGACAAAGCGGATCTGGCGCGGAATCTTGAAGCGCGCGATGCGTCCTTCGCAGAACTCTCTAATCTCTTCCGCGACCGCAGTCTCGCCCTGCTTCACCTTGATGGCCGCGGCGATCTCCTCGCCCAACCTTTCATCCGGGACTCCGTACACATAGACGTCAACAATCTTCGGATTGCTGCGCAGAAGATCTTCGATCTCTTTCGGAGCAATGTTCTCACCGCCGCGAATGATCAGCTCCTTTATCCGGCCAGTGATTCTGACGTAGCCATCCACATCCATCGTGGCCTGGTCGCCCGTGTGTAACCATCCATCCGGGTCGATCGCTTCGGCTGTTGCTTTCGGGTTGTTGTAGTAGCCCTTCATTACGTTGTAGCCGCGACAGCACAACTCGCCCGTACGGCCTGGCAGGCACTCTTCGCCTGTCGCCGGATCGACGATCTTGACTTCGACTTCGGGCAGCGGGCGACCCACGGTTTGTGTGCGAAGCTCGACGCTATCCTGGCGCGGCGTCAAGGTGATTCCGGGCGATGCCTCGGTGAGCCCGTATGCAATAGCCAGCTCGGTCAGGTGCATTCGCTCGATGACCTTGCGCATCAGCGGCTCAGGGCACAGCGCGCCCGCCATAATGCCGGTCCTTAAACTCGACATATCGAGGTTGTGATAGTCCAGTTGCTCGAGTTCAGCGATGAACATTGTCGGCACGCCGAAAAGCGTGGTGCAGCGTTCGCTTTCGATGTATTGAAGGGCGCGAAGCGGATCGAAGGCTTCGAGCGGCACTAGCGCAGCAGCGTGCGTGTAGGCGCCCAACACTCCGATCACACAGCCGAAGCAGTGAAAGAATGGAACCGGCACGCAAAGCTTGTCGTGCGGCGCCAGCGCGAGACCCTCTCCAAGCCAGTACCCGTTGTTGACTATGTTCCGATTAGTGAGCATCACGCCCTTCGGGAATCCGGTCGTCCCCGATGTGTATTGCATGTTGATCACGGTGTCGAGGCTTTGTGTTGCGATGCGCGCGTCCAACTGCGCGTCACTTATCTCTTCAGAGCGATCGAGCAGCGCATCGTAACGGGTCATTCCGTCGGGATGTTCGTCGCCGATGTAAATTACGTTGCGCAGGAAGGGCAGCTTCGCCGAGCGCAGCGTTCCTTCCTCGGACCCGCGCAACTCGGGGACTACCTGGTAAATCGTTTCCACGTAATCAACATCGCGAACGCCGGCGACGGTTATGAGCGTGCCGCACTCGGATTGCTTGAGCAGGAATTCGATTTCAGCAGACCGAAGGCTCGTGTTGACAGTGACGAGCACCGCTCCGATCTTTGCCAACGCGAACTGCAGCAGGACCCACTCGGGAATATTCGGCGCCCAGAGCGCTACGCGATCGCCGGTTTCGATGCCGAGGCTGAGCAATCCCCTCGCGATCTTGCGAGCGAGCCATTCGAGCTGGGTGAAATCGTATCGCAAGCTGCGGGCGGGATAGATCAACGCTTCGTTTTGCGGATAGTCTCGCGACAGCACCGTGAGCAGTTCGCCAACGCCAACATCCCGGTACGCGCGAGGTCTATCGCAAGCGTCGCCAGTAGACATTCGCTTCCTCCAAGAAGCAGCGCGTGAGTCCACGACTGCTCGTCAACGGTCATTCTTCGCTAACATCATCGTCTTGCGGCAACGAGCCAAAGTATCTCAACCATGCGTCGAAATCGCCAACCTCGAATTGTTCGCCGTCCTCCGCGCCTGGCGTCGATTTGAGCAGACGCTCGACCTGGTTTCTGAATTCCCCCGACCGAATGACTGTCGCCCCCCGGGATCGCACGAGGAAGGCGAGATGACGGTCTGAGGTTACAATCGTGAGACCACGCGGGTCCGTTGCAGTTTCGACCAGGCGTTCGATTCGCGTGTCAGCATCCGAGCCTCGTAACGCATACAGGACCTTCACGCCGTGAAAGGCCGATCCTTCAGGAACTGCGCTGTCGGGTCCGCCGTCAAAGACGACGGTCACCCGGGCCTTCTCCACTCTGGCGAAGGCCGCCAGTTTCTCGAGCAGCATCCTTTGGGATTTTGATTTGTCGCGATGCCATCCAGGCGTCTGGCCCATCACGTTGTTGCCGTCAACAATGTAGGCCATAACACACTCAAGCGTCTGCTCCGAGCTTTGAAGAGCAGCCGGCCGGGCACAAAGCTAAAGGCGCCGAGCGGGCTGGACTTCCGTCCGGGGGCTCGGCGCCTAGATGCCGCCACTCAAGGCTCTTCAAATCCCTTACGGCCGGCGAGGCGCGGGCGCTTCCCTGTCGCGACCGCCCCCCGATGACGCGGGAGAAGGAGAAGGAGGTTGATGGCCACCGCCACCTCCGCCGGAACCGCCACCACCCCCGATGGAACCGCCGCCGCCTCCGCTGGAACCGCCGCCGCGACTGGGATGACCGCCACCGCCTCCGCTGGAACCACCGCCGTTACTGGGATGACCGCCACCGCTCCCGCCGCCGCTACTGGGATGACCGCCCCCGCTACCGCCGCTGCCCGTCCAACCACCGTTGCTGTAGCGCCCACCATAATAGTAGTAGCCGTACGGGTTGCACACAGGGTAGTTCCAGCCATAAGGCGAAGCGAACCCGCCTGCCATCGGCAAGAACGTATAACAACGGCAAAACGGATCGTAAATCCACGCGTTGCGCATGAACGACATGCCGAGCGTGCGCATCATGCCTGTGTTGGACAACGCGCTGTTCAGTGCGATCAGCGACTTCGCGCGGTCCTTGCTCCATTCGTCAAGAGCATCCATGTCCTGTTTGTTCAACTTGGCAATGGCCGCCGTGCCTCCTTCGACGACCGCACGCTTACCTTCTCTAATCGTAGTTTCGCCGACGAAGACGCGGCCCTTGCGAACCGCAACTTCAGCTCTCCCGTCCGCGCCGACATTGAACCGATATAGTCCGTCGCGAGAAATCTCGAAGCTCGCCTTCGGCGTCTCGACTAATATTGAGCTGTCGATGGCCGAAGCCTCGAGGACCGCCGAGCCTCGCAGGAGTTTGAGCTTGTCGCTGGTGAAGTTGTCGAACAAGAAGACGAACTCGCTCTGCTCGCCTAGCCGAAGATAGCAGCCCGGATTGAGCAAAATCTCGGCGCGGCCGTTTTGGCCCGTCTTCACGGTGTCGCCGCTTTGCAACTCGTCTCCGGAGATCAGCACTTCGGGCATCGCAAAAGCTCGAGCGCGAATAACTCTCGCATCGCCTTCAGCCAAATTAACGACGCCCGCCTTGGCGGAGACTACGTACTTGTTCATTTCGCCGCGTGGAATTGGCTTTCGATCCTGAGCCAAAACCGAAGTCGCGGCGAGAAGAATAGCCGCGATCCCAAAAACAACTCTGGTGATTCTCATAATAACCTCCGAGTGCGAGGCTGACAGACGTGACCGGGGTGCGCCTCGATGTTTGATCGGCGGGTCATCCTCAAGCGCGCCGACGATTGACCGTGAACTCAGTCCCCATCTACGGCGATTATACTCCCAAGGTGCAGTAAGGCAACCGAAAATCCGTTAAAACACCAATTCTATTTTGTGGTCGGCAGCCGGTGGGGCCAGGAGGTTGACTCATCCACAGCAAGAATGAAGTTGTAATCAAATGAACAATGGGGTAGACTGCGCGTGTTTGACCCCCGTTTAGTGCGTTCTTCGGTGGACGCAAGGCGGGGGTTTCGTCGTTTGAAGGGACGGCGGGCGAGGGTGACCTCGCACGGCACTGCCGCTTTGCCAATAGCCACTCAGCCGAAGCTCAAGAGGCGAGCGCCCCCGCTCCCCACGTTGTGGTCGCGCTTTGAACGAGCAGGATCTGGGTTAGGTTCGAGCAAAAGGGTTTTGCTATGACCACGAAGTACTCCGAAGAACGGTCAGATGAGGTGAGCCGTTTCAGCGTCAGTACCAACGCCGAGATCACAATACAGATCGCCGGGCGCGAAGGCCACCAGTTCATAGTCATAAAGGAGCAACATCCCGCCGGGACGATTTCTCCGACGGAACAGACCATCGAGATCCCCGCGGCACTGCTGCCCGAACTTAAGCGCGCGGTCGCTGTGCTTGAGGAGAACTTCGGCGACGAGGACGAGCTCGAGCCGCGCAATCAGCATCCCATCAGCTTTGCGCACGAATCGGAAGAAGAGTTCGCGCACATACTCGACTTCTACAACATCACCTGGCAGTACGAGCCGCGTACCTTCGCCGTCGAGTGGGACGATGAGGGCAATGTCGCCGGCAGCTTCACGCCGGATTTTTACCTGCCCGACCATGACCTCTACATCGAGCTCACGACTGCCAAGCAACCTCTGGTGACGAAGAAGAACCGCAAGGTTCGTCGTCTGCGGGAAGTTTACCCCGAGGTGAATATCAAGGTGCTTTATGCGGCTGACTACCGCAAGCTGATTGAGAAGTTCGCCGGCAGCGGGAGCTTTCAAGAAGACGGGGTTGCTTGAATGAAGTCGGGCCTCCCGGAAGTGAACTCAGAAAACTCGACGGATGCTTCGGGAGTCTCGCAGAGAAAAGGCGTGGCCTCAAAAATAACGATCCCGAGTGATCTCCGTTTCCATCCTCAAGCCCTCAGCGTCAATGTTGGGAACCCTTGCGAATCCCCGTCGCCCAAGTCCCGAAGGACCTTGGCGTGCGAAACCCTTGCGGGCCTCTGCCATCACACTGAAGTTTTGCTCCTCGTCAACACCCCTTGCGGAGTCTCAACAGATCGCAAACTAGAGAATTTCAACTTCAACCTCTCGGGATCGGATCCGGTTGTTGCCAACCGAACGGGTGTGATACTACCATATGATTTTTTATTGTCAACAAAAAAATGCATCGATGATCGAAATTTTTTATGAAAAACTTTTTAACCAATGAAACCGGGCTTCAAAAAGTGCTGATACCTCAGAACAGGCTCCAGGAGCGCGTTTCAGGGCTTGCTCAGGAAATCTCTCAAGCTTTTGCCGGAAAAGACCTTGCCATCGTCGCCATACTGAAAGGGTCGTTCATCTTCGCCGCCGATCTCATCCGCGCGATGAATATTCAGTGCTCAATCGACTTCATGGGAATCTCCAGTTACGTCGATAAGCCCAGCTCCGGAGTTGTTCGCATAACGAAGGATCTCGACGAAAGTATCGCCGGACGCAACGTGCTGCTCGTCGAAGACATAATCGACACCGGCCTGACCGCAAACTACCTTTTGCACACGCTCAAACAGCGAAAACCTGCAAGCGTCGACATCTGCGCGCTGCTCGACAAGTCCGCTCGTCGGTTAATCGACCTCCCAATCCCCTATCGCGGATTCGAGATCCCGGACGTATTTGTGGTTGGGTACGGCATGGACTATCAACAGCATTATCGCAACCTGCCCCACATCGCAATCCTGCGGTTGAATGGCGGGCAAAAAGCACCGCCAGGCGCTACTGAGTCTGATCAAGCAAATAACACGAGTGTGTCTTGAAAGCCAGCCACACTTCCTTTCCCTCGGAAAGACCTAACTCCTGGACCGCCTGCCGTGTGACGCTCGCATTCCAGGTAACGCCCGCGCGAACGCTCACTACGGTTCGGTTTACCTTGTCATCGATTGCCGAGATGCGTCCGCGTAGCCTGTTCCGCAACGATGTCGAGCGAGGCTCCTCGGTTGCCAGCAAGATGTCCCCCGAAGGCACAGCGACAGTCACATGCTCACCCTGAGCCTCGTTGCCGAATGGAACATCGACATGACACCCTCCGCTCCCGTCTGAAATCTCGACGGTCATCGTGCCGCCGGTCTCGCTCTTGCCAACGATTAGGCCGGCAAAGATGTTCTCGACACCTGTCAGCCGAGCGACGCTGGTCGTAATGGGCGTGCCGAAAACCTCAATCGGCTCCCCACGAGCCACCACTCGGCCTCGTTCGTAAACGATCACCCGCTCGCCGAGCGAGATCGCTTCCTCGCGATTGTGCGTGACGTAGAGGATGGGCAAGCGGAGCTCGCGATTTAGGCTCTTGAGGTCCGAGATGATGTCGAGTTTGGTCGCTTCGTCTATTGCCGAAAGCGGTTCGTCGAGCAGGAGGATCCGAGGCTTGCACGCAAGCGCCCGGGCAAGCGCGACTCGTTGCGCCTCGCCCCCGGAGATTTCACGGGGGCGGCGTCGAGCTGTGTGCGAAATGCGCAGAGCTTCCATCATAGCTTCGGCACGACGGCGCCGATCGTTGTGAGGCCGTTCCGACATCCCGAATTCAACATTAGCCTGAACGGTCAGGTGCGGAAACAGCGCGAGGTCTTGAAAAACATAGCCGACGCCGCGTCTTCGAATGGGAAGGTCGATCCGTCGTCCGGAATCGAACAACACCTCGTCGTCTATGCTGATACAGCCGGCGTCGGGCCGTACGATACCGGATATCGACTTGAGCGTAGTCGTCTTGCCCGAACCCGATGCGCCAAACAGGATCGCGAACCCCGGCGGGACCTCGAATTCTACGTCGAGCTCGAATCTTTCGGTGTGAGCGCTTCGCTGAGATTCCAAAGAACCTGTGACTGGGCCCGTACTTTGTGAGTTGCCGCCATCAAACGATCCAAGCGCTTTCTTTATCTTTACCGATAGCGTCATGAGAGATGCGCCCGCGCCGATGTTCAGCGACTTCTGGTGATTATTGCCTATCGATTGTCAGCTTGTTAGTCGCGTAGACGAGCGTTAGCGTTACCGCCGATAAGATGAGCACCAGGACCAGCGCGTAGTTGTCCCGCCCGGCCTGCGCGGCGTCGAATATCGCGACTGCCGCGGTTTGAGTGCGGCCCGGTATGTTCCCGGCCACCATCAAGGTCGCGCCGAAATCCCCGAGAGCGCGCGCGAATGCAAGCATAGCGGCAGCGATTA
>Ga0137403_10009705_pt1 | contig 10685 bp, 9 predicted proteins | sample CZOMad2_1_16fung_FD_122057 | JGI IMG/M metagenome (GOLD analysis project Ga0137403, IMG submission 122057) | Vadose zone soil fungal communities from Angelo Coast Range Reserve, California, USA - CZOMad2_1_16fungal (Hybrid Assembly) | ecosystem: Environmental > Terrestrial > Soil > Vadose zone... | reverse complement strand
CGGAAAGGGCTGTGACCGAACGCAGTCCGCGTTGAGCGATCTGGTTGGTCCGCGCCTCCGGACTCTCTGCGCAGCTCTGGCGGAGGCGGGCCTGCCTGGCGCGTTCGACGGCCTCGGCGCTTTGGCCGTCTCCGTTCAGCAGCGGATCTCCGAAGCCGATGAACGGCTTGGGCGCCGGGCTCTTCTGCGCGATCTGACGCAACGCCTTGAGGCTCGAGACCGATGGCAGGACGGTCGTCGCAAACCGCTTGACCAGCCAGGGCGCCTTGGCGAGATCGGGCCGACCGCTGTCCGGCTTGCTTGTCAGCAGGACCTCGAACGGCAGCGTGGCGAGCGGACCGGACGGAATGAGAATCAGCTCCTTGCCGTCGATCTCCTTGGCGGCCGGTTCAAGCAGCGCCTGATAGAGGCCGTAGGCGCGGTCCAGATCGAAAGGCAATGGCCCGCCCGAGCCGGCTGTGCGTTGAAGACCGGCGCAAGCGGCTTGGGTCTTGTCGAGCCGCGCCGCTTCATCCAGGCCGCAGCGCAGGATGCCGATGGTCTCCGCAAGCTGCTTTTCGCCGATCGGCGCGGCGTGCCAATGCACGTCCGCGCGCGTGACGGTCCAGACAAAGGTGAAGCGCGACGTCGTGGTGAACAGCAGCAAGGCCTCCTTCGGGCTCAACTGCTTTTGGACCTCCGCGATGGACGTCGGCGTTTTGGTGACGAGCGCGGAATAGCCTGCGAATTGCGCGGCGATCGAACGGTCGAGGTCGTTGATCTTGTTCGCGATGGCCGAGGCCTGGGCGCGAAGGGCCTGTTCGGTCTCTACGTTGCGCGTGGCGCTTGGCTGTGAGATGACCGCGATCAGCATCTGGTCGATGGCGAGCGCCTGTTCGCTCAAATCCTGCCGCTCGCGAACGCGTACCGACAAATCCCCGCTGCCCGCGGCGATGCGAGCCGACATGCCGGCAATGGCGCGTGCGGCCTGCTCGTCGCCGATCCATTGCGCGGACTCGAAAGCCTGGGATCGCAGCGCAATCGCTTTCTCGCGATCGGAGGCCGCGAGGTTGTAGGCGGCGACGATCAGTCCGGGAAAGGGGTTCGTGTCCGCATGGATTTTCAAATCGGCATTTGGCTGCCCCTCGCTGGAGTCCATGCCGCGGCGGCTGATCAGGATCGATGACGCGCGCGCAAATGCATCGTAGGCCTGCTGCCAGTCCTTCAGGTCCAGATCGTGCGCGCCGAGATTGGTGAAGCTGTTGGCGACATCAGGGTGTGTCTCGCCGAGTGTGCGAAGGCGGATATCGAGCGCCTGTTTCAAGAGCGGTTCGGCCTCCTGCGGCCGTCCGGTGCTGTCCAGGATCACAGCCAGGCCGTTGAGGCTGTTGGCGACCAGCGGGTGGAGCTTGCCGAGCGCCGCTTCGCGGATGGCAAGCGAGCGCCGCGCCAGCGGTTCGGCGTCGGCGTAACGCTCGTCGCCGCAAATCAGCGCCACGAGATTGTCGAGGGAGACCGCGACATCGAGATGGGTTGGGCCGAGGCTCTTTTCGCGAACGGCCACGGACCTGCGAAGCAGCGCTTCGGCATCGTTCTTCCGGCCCAGATAGATGTCCGCATCGGCGAGATTGTTGAGCGAGATCGCCACATTCGGGTGATCCGGACCGAACGCCTTTTCCTGGATGGCAAGCGCGCGAACGAACAGGCCTTCGGCTTCCGCCGCGCGGCCCTGCCTTTCGAAAACAAGCGCGAGATTGTTGAGGCTGGCGGCGACGTCGGGATGATCGGGACCCAGCGTTTTTTCCCTGATGGCCAAGGCGCGCCGTGCCAGCTGCTCGGCCTCCTGAAGCCGGCCTTGCGCGCGCCGGAGTTCGCCGAGATTGCTGAGCGTCGCCGTCAGGTAAAGACTGTCGCGGCCATGCGCCTTCTCCTGAAGATCGAGCGCTTCGAGAAACCGCGTCTCGGCGGGCTGGTATCGGCCTTGTGCCCTGTAGACCTCCGCGATGTTGTTCAGCGCGACCGGAACCATGATGTCCGCTTGTTCCGGCGCTTTCTTGAAGGCGTCGAGCGCGCGGCTGAAAATATCGAGCGCCTCCGCCTCTCTCGATTGGCGGTGACGAAGATTGCCGAGCGGCATCCGCGCCAACGCGGTCGTAAGATGGTCGGGGCCCAAGGCGGTTTCGTCGATGGCGATCGCGCGCGAAATATCCCGCTCGGCATCCTTCAACCGGTTTTGGGCGAACGCGATCTGGCCGAGGCTGGTCAGGACGGCGGCAACGTCGGGATGATTGGGGCCGAGCGCCTTCTCGCGGATGGCGAGGGCGCGTCGCAACGCTGTTTCGGCCTCGGCCGTGTTGCCCTGGGCCTGCAAGGTCTGTGCAAGAACGACAAGGGTTGTCGCCGTCAGGGCCGACTGCCGGCCCGTGGCCCGTTCCGCTTCGCTTTCAAGCTTTCGCGCCAGCGCGACGGCGTCTCCGTATCGCCCCTCCTTGGCCAGCGCCGTGATGCGTTGCATCAGCGCCAGCATGTCCTGGGGGCCGGCCTGGCACGGCCATGCAACGACGCATGCGAGCAGAGCGGTACCGACAAACCGCGCAACAAATCCATGAACTCGCATGCCCGATCGCTCCGATCCGCCTTCCAACGCCTTTGCTATCGCTACGCCGTGGGGCCGCAGCAAGGCGAAGGCCGGATTCCTCCGCGCCTGTTCGGGCGGCTTTTTCGAAGACGTGTTGCGGATGGAGGAGGGGCCAGAGTCCTGGGTTAAGCACTTGTCCCTGAAGCGGAACTTAACCGGTGAACATCCAAAGCTGTTCGCTTGCCATATATCCTCCGAGCAACAATGCGCCGAAGGCGACGATCAACCCCGCCGCGCCGACCTCGATCGCTCTCATCAAGAGCATACCAAATCCGGACCGCGCCTTGGCGATGCGGCTTGCAACCGTCCGCGCGCTGACCGCGACGGTCGCAATCGCGGCGACGGTGATGGCCGTCCCCAATCCCATGATCAGCGTTGCGGCCGTGCCCGTCCAAAACAGATCCTGGGCCAGCGCGAAGATGAGAACGATGATCGCGCCCGAACAGGGACGTAGTCCGACAGCTATGACTGTGGACAGGCCGCGGTGCCAGCCGCCAGCGCCGGCCAGTTCTGCCGGTTCCGGTCCATGCGCGTGCCCCCAGGCGGAAGCGTGATGGTCATGACTGTCATGGTCGTGATCGCCATGGTCGTGACAATGATGGTCGTGACCACGATGGCCGTGAACGTGGTGCGCGTCTCCACCGTCATGGCTGTGTTCGCAACGCGTCGTCGTTGCGTTGTGACCGTGATCGTGACGATGAACGGTGTTGGCTTCACCGGAAGATGACGCGGTGGCTTCGCCGGAAGGCCGCGATATCAACTCGCGGCAAGCAATGAGGAAGCCGCGGCCTTTGACAAACAGAAGCCGCAGGCCGATCAGGATGACGAGAACGTAGCTCACGGTCTCGACGACGCGGACCGTCAAACCGATCGCTTTGGCAGTCGCACCAAGAAGCACGGCGGCGATAGCAACGACGACGATCGCGACGACGGATTGAAGGCCCGCCGAAACGAATGACAGCACCACGCCTCGGCGCCAGGTCTCTTCGTTAGCGACGAGATAGGAGGAGATGACGGCTTTGCCGTGTCCGGGACCGACGGCATGAAAGACGCCGTAGAGAAACGAAATTCCGAACAGGCCCCATATCGCGGCGCCGTCGTCCTTGCTCGCCCGGATGAAACCCGACAGGGAACGGTAGAAGGCCGCCTGCTTGGCGAAAATCCAGGCCATCAAACCAGATTGGGGCATGATCCCGGCATCATGATGCGGTGCGCCGAACGGCGTGCCTTGCGTCCATGCGGGATTGATCGCGACGATAACCAGAATTGCCGCCGCGGCCGTCAACATCAGAGAACGCGACCTGTTCATGGGCACTTCACCAGAATCTTGTTGGCAAATATTTCTCCGTATGTGCTCGAGGCCTCGAGCGGAACGTTGTCGAGTTGACTGAGCCGCAACTGCTCGGCCGGCGTCGGCTGATGCGGCAAATCAGCCGTTATCAGGCATTGCGGAGGTGCTCCGCTCAGCAACGTCGGCTTGTCCTTGGCAAATTCGAAATCCACGAAGATCGTGGGGTCATAGATCTCGATCTGCATGGCCTTTGCCGTGGCGGAAGCCTTCAGCGGCAAAGTGAAATGCAATGTCAGGGCAGCGTTCTTGAACTCGAGCCAGTAGTCGGTCGCATCTGAAAACTTCAGTTTCTTGCCGTCCGCACGCGCATAGGTGAAGTAGTCGTATTCCTTCAGCGAGGTCACGTTCACCTCGGCGAGCGAGGCCAGTTCCTCGCGCGTATATTGGCCCTTCCTGGCATGCGCGATGCCCTGGAGGGCGTAGGCAGAGAACATGTCGTCGAACGTCCAGGCATGACGGACGCCGGTCATGGTCCCGTCCGCGGAGTAGAGGACTTCGCTGTGGAGCGTGACCCAGACGTGCGGATGCGCGTCCGCGTTTGCGATTGAGAGGGAAAGCAGCAGCGCGGCAAAAGCGCAGCAACCCGTTCGTTTCATCATTGGCGTGTGTCCACCGAGCAGGAGTTTGGGTGTGAACGGCCGCAGCCGAGATGCGCGGCCGATCCAGTTTTCGTAAGGGGCGTTGCGATCAGCGCCGCATGGCGCGTTCACACCGTCAGGAGCTTAGGTCGCGTCGCGACCCATGCACCGCGCGCGTCCAGCGCGCATCAGCGGGCTCATCGAACGGAGAAGGCGCCGGACGCCGCTGGCATCGGCTCTCGGTTCGCATCTTTTGGAAAACGTGAAGGCTTCAATCGTGCAGGCGTCGCCAGCATCGCGTGCCGGCAATGCCAGAGACGGCGGCAAGCCCGTCAGCCGGCGGGCGGAGCGCGGGATTGAAACGCGGCGCGGTCAGACCCAAACACAATATCGAAGGCCGGACCGAATGAGCGACCGACGTCCTGGAACACCGAGGATGGTGAAGCCTGAGGCGCGTCCGGGATGAAAGAGGTGGACAGAAGCAGGGTGACGAGGCAGATCGGGCAATGCTCGTCATCGTCCGCGAGCCCTGACGGAGACTGCTTCGAGGCTTCCAGTCTTGCGGGCGCTTGCAGTTTTGTGGGCGCTTGCCAGCCGGCGACGACGTCTATTCTTGAATAACCAACAATGTCGTGACGATGAAAATGCCCGAATGACACTGCGAGCTGCAGCGCCAGAGCCGTCAGCACCAGATAGACGCCGCATCGCCGGGCGAAGGTCCGCAACAAGATTTTGTCGGCCTCGGCCAAAGCGCTCGCCCTTCAGTTCAGATCCCGGCAGGCCGAGAACCTAACGTCACTGGATGACAGCATGCAATAGCGATCTTCACGGCTCAGCAAGCGGCGGACACCGTCATGGATCTTTCAAGCCAACTGCACGGGCCCGTGATCATCGTAATGATCGCCGTGCGGATGGTGCAGCCGGCCGTTCACAAGATAGTCAACATGGTCGGCATGCGGCACCAGTTCATGTCGGCAATTTGGACCGAGCGCCGTGTGAGCAGGGAACCTGCGGCGTGCATGTCACGGGATTTGTTCCGTGAGCGCGATGACATGTTCGTCCGCGTGACCCCTGCATATTGGTGGAGATGGCCGTCGTGAGGAGGGCCATGCTTATGAGCGTGGTTGGCACGGTGCTTCTGGGTGCATGTGGCTAGGGCGAAGCGCCTGACGAACGCCGGGGCTGCCCTATCGATGCCGATCCTCTGAGTCTCGAATTCAAATTGGTTGCAGGAGCTGGTGAGGCCGAGCGCAGCCCACCAGTTGATTGATCTCCCAGATGTAATGTTATAACATTACATGAATCATCGATTTGGTTCCTTGATACCGGTGGATTGACATGGCTGCTGCTTTCTTCGCGAGGAAAACGTCGAACCGCCGAACGAGCACGGCGCTTGAGTTGAAAGAGCATGCCCGGACCGTCATCAACGCCGATGACGAAACTGTCGTGAGCATCAGCGAACGCGATTGCGGTGATCCTGGTTGCGGCGGCGTCCGGACCATCGTGCTGATCCTGCATCCGAGGCGGCCGGCCGAGGCCGTCAAGATCGACAAGCCGCTTGAGCAGATCACTCAGACAGACCTTTTCGATGCGCTCGCGCCATTGGCCGCACGAGCCGGCCTGCCTGATCCTTCATCGAAACCGAGATGACCATCGACGCGCCGTGCATCGACGCTGGCCGGCTCGCGCTAATTCAACTTCAGCAAAAAGGACGATCCCATGCAGGCGGCACTGAACCAGACTCCCGTCACGGTGATCACCGGCTATCTCGGCTCAGGGAAGACCACGCTGCTCAACCGCATTCTCTCGGAGGCGCATGGCAAGCGCTATGCCGTCATTGTCAACGAATTCGGCGAGGTCGGAATCGACAATGATCTCATCGTCAATGCGGACGAGGAAATTTTTGAAATGAACAACGGCTGCATCTGCTGCACCGTGCGTGGCGATCTCATACGAATTCTCGGCGGCCTGATGCGGCGCAAGAGCCGCATGGACGGTATCATCGTGGAGACGACTGGCCTCGCCGATCCCGCGCCCGTCGCGCAGACGTTTTTTGTCGACGAGGATGTCCGCCGCCGGACCAAGCTCGATGCCATTGTGACCGTGGTGGACGCCAAGCACCTTCTTGGTGAGATCGATCGCGCGCCGGAGGCGCAGGAGCAACTCGGTTTCGCCGACATCGTGCTGCTCAATAAGACCGATCTGGTCACGTCGGACGATCTCGTCTCGGTCGAAGCGCGCATTCGCCGGATCAATCCCTATGCCGGCATCCATCGCACCGAGCGTTGCGGCATCGATCTCGCCCAGGTGCTCGGCCGTGACGCCTTTAATATGGAGCGCGTACTTGAGATTGTGCCGGATTTCCTCATCGAAACACACGACCATGAGCACGATGATGAAATCGGCAGCCTGTCCCTGACGGCCGAGCGCCCGATCGATCCCGAGCGCTTTGTTCCCTGGATCGAGAAAGTCACGCAGGATTTCGGAACGGACATCCTGCGAATGAAGGGCATCATTGCGATGAAGGACGACGACGAGCGCTTCGTGATCCAAGGCGTGCACATGCTTCTCGAAGGTAGTTCACAGCGTCCGTGGAAATCCGACGAGAAGCGCGACAGCCGCCTCGTGTTCATCGGAAGGGGATTGCCGAAGGAGAAGCTCAGGCAGGAATTTGAGTCCTGCCTCGTCTGATCGCCGTGACGTCTGCATTGACTGCGGGCAATCATCTACTCAAGTCAGCTTTTCGCCCCAAGGCGGACATCACCGCGCATGCGGCGGATCAACCGAGGCGCAATCCGCCGGCATGCGCGCCTAATCGCCGTGGCTCGCCATGACCGGGTGCGGCTTATTGACCGCCGCCGGCGCGTGCGACGACCAGCCTGCGACGGTTGCTTCGGTGCGATAGCGCGGCAGATGATCCCCGAGCGAATAGAAGACGCAAAGCGCGAGGCTTGCCCAGACCGCCGCGCTGAAGTAGAGCGACATCCAGGCAATCTCGTCCTTCCACTCCGCAAGGTCGTGCGTCACGATCCAGCGCGTGGTGACGTCGCGCAGACCTTCCAGGGGTCGAAGACGCTTGCCGCCGTCGGCAACCGTGGCCCGCCATCGGCTCAAATACATCGGGACGTCGACCGTCATCAGAAACGCCAGATAGGCTGCAATCCCGATGATCGCCACGGCGAGGACGACGCGAACCGGGCCGTCGAATTCCGGCAGCAACCGGCAAAGGCCGGCCCCGACCACGAAGAAGGCGACCGCCCATAGCGAGTTTTCGATGGCGTTGCCCAGATAGTGGGTGGTCAGCACCGCATACCATGAGAAGCATTCCGCGATCAGGATCAGCGGCACGATCACCCACGCGGCGGTCAGGGTGGTATCTGCTCCCGTCATCGCGCCAAGCTGGTGCAGCATGATCGCCCACTGCGCCGCGAAGCAGATCTCGGCCACGGTTGCCACCGACCGGCCGACGGCAACGCTCGACAGCCAGGTGTCGAACAGGCAGATCCTTTGAACATCCGCGCGCGGCAGGAACGAGCGGAATGCGCAGCCGAAAACATAGGCCGCACAGAGCAGGAGCATGAGCTCGACGCTGAACTTGCCATCGAGACCGCCGGGCTTAAGGAGCGTGAGCGCGATGCCGGACACGCTGCCGGGGCTGCCGGCCGGCTGGAGCTCGCGATAAAGCACGAACCAGGCCGCGATATTCGCGCCGCTGACCAGGGTCAGCAGGCCCCACCACCAGGCCAGGGGATTCGACCAGGCCAGAGACCTCGGCTGCGCCCGCCATTCCAAGCTCATGGACCGCTCCGCGTGTAGTCAAAATGACATCTAACTGTAATAATGGTGTCATAAATCGCGGGCAGTCACGACAAAAATATGTGTGCGGCGGGTGTCTGCGGGTGATCGCGCGCGCGTCCTTGGCCGATGCCCAACAGCGTGGGTCGGTCCGGGAGGATTCGCCTACCGGCCTTGCGGGTCGCCACCCGCGGACTATTCAAAAGTCAGTTTTCTGATCAGCCGGTGGATTTCGCGGATAACTGACAGTGCCGGAGCAACAAAGGTGTTGCGTTCTCAAACCTTCATCGAGCTGCAATGTGGCCGTGTCTTCGTTCCGCGTGTAGGCGACGTCCCTGAAGAGCCCCAAGACAAAGCCTCAAGACCGCCGTCCAATGGCAGGAGCAATCAAAATGACGCGGATGGACCGACGAGCGCTGGAGCGGAAGTTGGAGCAAACCCGCAGGCTCGCCCTGGAACCCACCGATGCCCTCACGCGGGAACGGCTGGCCCAGATGATTGAAGAGCTGGAATTTCAGCTCCGAGACACGCGAAAGGTCGCCTGAACCCGTTTGAGCCTGCCCCGCACTTTCATGCGGGGTGCCTCCTGTCCGCTCAACGGAGAACCTTGTCCAGGAAAGCGAGCATCACGCCGTTGAATTGCTCCGGCCGTTGCAGTGGCGCGAAATGGCTCACGCCTCGTAGCAGGATCAGTTCTGCTCCAGGAATGCTTCGCGCCAGATATTCGGCATGTTCCGGCTTGATGAACTCGTCATGCTCGCTTTGCACGATCGCGATGGGCACCTGGATGTCAGCCAGGTCGCGCGTGGAATAATTGGGCTCGCTCTTCTGCATCCGGCCGACCGCCGCGGCGAATGCTTCGAACTGATCCGGCGTGGCCGACAGTTCGGCATAGTCCTTGGCGTGTCGGCGGAAACACCGGCCGAGGACCGGACTGGGCGCGATGGTCTTTGTGCCGCTGGGGTCCATGTTGCACGCAAAGAAGAAGACGCCGGCGACCCGCGCGGGAGCGTTCCGGGCAAGGACCAGCGCGGTACATGCACCGTCGCTCCAGCCGACGATCGGCGCCTTTTCGATTCCCAACGCGTCCATCACGGCGAGAACGTCGGATGCCATCAGTTCATAGGTGAAAGGCCGCACATCGCGCGTGCTGCGGCCGTGGCCACGGCTGTCGATCAGCACGGGGCGATGGCCGGTGCTGACCAGCTTTGGAACCTGAAAACCCCAATTGCCGCCATGGCCAAGGCCACCGTGCAGCAGGATCACGGGAGAGCCGGACCCGAATGCAGCGTACCAGATCCGAGCGCCGTCATGGTCCACATGGCCATGCTCGTTCGTGACCGGCAGCGGCGCGGCGCCGTTCGCTTCGAAATTTGTCAGATCGTCGTCGGATGATTCCATATTGGCTTGTTCAAAGTTCGCATGGCCGCTTCGACGATGACGTCGCAGCCGCCGCTCATGAGGGCAGGGGCTTGCCGGCCTGCTCCCGGACGATGTAGTCGGCGTACCAGTTGGCCCAGTCCGCATCGTGCTGGCCGGTCCGCTTCTCGTGCTCGCCATGCGCCGCCGCCGCGCGTTGGAGCGCGGCCACGAGATCAGTCGTGGTGGCGAATGTCGTGCCCTCCGCGTCGATGCGTCCGGGCAATCGCGTAGTGATCTCCTGGAACAGCCAGCCGTTGCCGTCCGGATCCTTGAAGGAGGCGAACGAGCGGTAGCTGCCATGGTCGGGATCCGGACCGCTCACCCGGTGCCGCCCGAACAGATAGGGCTCGTCCGTGCCGGCGTATACGTCGCCGGCGCCGTGGAACGCCTCGCTGATCTCGACACTGCGGCTGCGCAAATCGTCGCGGGCGGCCTCGAGATCGGAGACGATCAGGTACAATCCCTGCGCGGAGCCGGGTGCTGCCGCGGTGACGTTCTTGCCGAAGATGACCGAGCAGGATGAGCCGGGCGGTGTGAACTGGATCACGCGGAAGTCGTCACCGGCGGCGAAGTCGGCATCTAACCGCCAGCCCAGGTCGCCGTAAAAACGCTTGGCGCGATCGACGTCCGAAACAGGGATGACGACGATCTCGAGCTTCATGTCGATCGTCCGATGCGCTTGAGCACTACTCATGTTTACCTCCTCAGGTTTGGGACCTCGAGATTGGCGATACACGTTCAAACATGGGTCACGATCATGATCGTTGCTCGGGGCTATTATTTGACCAGCACGACGAGCGGCTTGCCTTTTTCGACGACATAGGTGGCAAGCTCCGCCCCGTGGCTGCCGCCGACATTCTTCGCCGCGTGGATCGTTCCGGCCGGGATGAACAGGACGTCGCCGGCCTTGAGGGTCACCGGC
>Ga0137403_10009704_pt1 | contig 10685 bp, 10 predicted proteins | sample CZOMad2_1_16fung_FD_122057 | JGI IMG/M metagenome (GOLD analysis project Ga0137403, IMG submission 122057) | Vadose zone soil fungal communities from Angelo Coast Range Reserve, California, USA - CZOMad2_1_16fungal (Hybrid Assembly) | ecosystem: Environmental > Terrestrial > Soil > Vadose zone... | reverse complement strand
CAGCGCTCGAGACGGTGGCCGACGGTCAGAAGCCCGAACGTGATCGCAAGCGCGACCACGACAATCCGCCATTGCCCAATCCCGCAGGCGATACCGACGCAGGCCGTGAGCCAGGTACAGGCGGCGCTGGTCAGCCCGCGAACCCGAAAATGATGTTCGGCGCGGACGATGACCCCCGCGCCGAGAAAGCCGATGCCGGTGAGGATTCCCTGAATGACCCGGCTGGCTTCGGGAGAGATTTTCGCGGCGTCGCCGGACGGGTCGGCGAGCACCACGACCATTGCCGTCGCAAGGCCCACCAGAGCAAGCGTCTTCAAGCCGATCGGCTTGCCGTGCAGATCGCGATTAAGACCGATCAGGCCGCCCGCCAGCGTGGCGACCCCAAGACGCAGCACGATCTCCGGCCAATCCAGCAATGCGTGACCTCCAGGTGAGAGGATCGCCACGATAGGCCAAGGTCCGGTATGCCTCAATCGCCGAATTGCATCTCGTATCCGACGCCGCGCGGCTATTTCGGCAGACGTCCCATCATGTAGAATTCGTCGTTCGGGCGCATGGCGGTGACGTTAGCCATCCGGTTCGACAGCGCGAAGAACGCCGAAATCGCGGCAACATCCCAAATGTCGTCGTCGCTGAAGCCGTGACCAGCGATAGCAACAAAATCCTCTTCGGAAATCCTGTGCGCCTCGGTGCTCACCTTCATCGCGAAGTCGAGCATGGCTCGTTGGCGTGGTGTGATATCCGCCTTGCGGTAGTTGACGGCGATCTGGTCTGCGATCTGCGGGTTCTTCGCCCGGATGCGCAGGATCGCGCCGTGGGCAATCACGCAATAATGGCATTGGTTGGCGCTGGAGGTCGCCACCACGATCATCTCGCGTTCGGCTTTGGTCAGGCCGCTATCCCGCTCCATCAGCGCGTCGTGATAGGCGAAGAACGCCCGAAATTCATCGGGACGATAGGCCAGCGTCAGGAATACGTTCGGAACGAAGCCGGATTTCTCCTGCACCGCGAGCAGGCGGGTGCGGATATCGTCCGGCAGCTTGTCGATCGAGGGGGTCGGAAAGCGTTTGGCAATCGGCTGCGTCATCGGGAGATTCCGGTTCATACCGCGTGCTGCGGCTGCCCGCGATCATATTCGATGGCGGCATCTCGCGCAAAGCGCGGCTTGCGCGACGCGGGCGACGGAAACGGGCGGCTCCAGGCCGTCAGCGCAGCGGTTTTTTCAGCAGCGAAAAGCGGTCGGGATCGAGACCCATCGATGGCTGCAGCATCGGCGCTTCCACTGTGCGTGGGGCTGGCCGATCGTTGGCGCCGGGATCGTTGGGAACATCGCGCTGCGAGGTGGCGCCGCGCCAGCGCTCCAGCACGGCGCTGACGAAATGCATGTCATGGCCGGCGGCGACCGACGCAACCGTTGCAATGGTGGCTTCGCTGCGCGGCAATTGATGCACCGGCACTTCCTTGAAGCGCAGCCGGGTCGGAAGTGCGACGCCTTCACCGAAGGCCAGGACTTCGCGGGTACCGAGCGAGGGGACGAACGACAGCAGGTTTGCCGCGGCATCCGAAACCGCCGAGCGCAGCAGCGTCTGGTCGCGTTCGTTGGCAAGCCGCATCGCAAACAGCGTGTTGCACTGGGAAATGATGGTGGCATCGAGTTCGGCGGGACGCTGGGTGACGAGGCCGAGATAGACGCCGTATTTGCGGCCTTCCTTGGCGATACGCGATACGGCTTTGCGGGTCGGCCCAAAACCGATGCTGCGATCGGCCGAGGCGTAGCGATGGGCCTCTTCGCAGACGAACAGCATCGGCGAAACGCCGTCGCTCCACAGCCCGAAGTCGAACGCCATCCGGCACAGCACCGACACCACGGAATCGACGACTTCGGCGGGGAAGCCGGCAAGCTGCATGATGGTCATCGGCCTGCCGTTGGCGGGAAGCCGGAACAGATGGCTGACGACTTCCGCCATGGTGTCGCCGCCGACATTGGCGTTATCGAACATGAATGCGTAGCGCGGATCGTTGCGCACGGTCTCGATCCGCGAAATCAGCTTGTGATAGATGATGCGCGATGAGCGGTTCTCGAGCTTGCCCATGCGCTCGTCGATCAGCGAAATCAGATCGACCAGGCGATAGGGCACCGGCGTATCGACGGTGTAGCCAGCTTTGGGATCGAGGCGCTTCAACCCAATCCGATCGGCGTTCTGGTACTGGGTATAGATTCCCTTCGCCATCGGAATGATTTCGGCGAGAATATCGAGTTCCTCGGGCACGCCGGGCCGGCCGCCGAACAGCACATCGACGATCTCTTCGAAATTGAACAACCAGAACGGCAGCTTCAGATTGCGCGGATTGAGAACAAGGGCGCGGTCGCCGAAACAGCGGCCATATTCGTTGTGAACATCGAGCAGGAAGACCCGTAAAGTCGGCCGTGCCTTCAAAATCTCATTCAGCAACAGCGATACGCCGCTGGATTTGCCGACGCCGGTAGAGCCAAGCACCGCGAAGTGCTTGGAGAGCATCTCCTCGACATCGACATAGGCAATGACGGAGGGATCCTGCTGCAGGGTGCCGACATCGATCTGATCCGATCCGGACGGCGCATAAACCGTTCGAAGCTCCTGATTGGTGATCAACTCGACGGCATCGCCGATCGTGGGATAATGGGTGACACCGCGCTGGAATTTGGGACGCTCCGGCCCGCCGAGGATTTCGCCGAGCAGATCGACCGAGGCGCTGGCAATATAAACGTCGGAGACCGGCAGATCCTCGCAGGATACTTCCGTGATCATGGCGACGATGGTGGAATTTGCGCAGCGGATGCTGACGAACCGGCCGACGGTGGCCCTCACTTCGGGGATGGCCAGCTGGCTCGCGGCCAGCAGTCCGACTCGCGCGAGGGATCCACGCACCGAAATCACGCGTCCAAAGGATGTCACAGTGGTCAATTCCGGCATGTCATGAATTCAGATCTGTGCACGACTATGCAGCTGGTGGTTGGACAAACGGTTAAGCCCGCGAACCTCCGGGTTGGTTAAATCGGCGGTATCTTGGTCAGGATATGGTTTTGCCGGGCCGCTCTGGCGTGCCTTCATCGTCGGATTTGCTGGAAAATCGACGATTTGAGCTCCGCCCGTCAGCGCCCGCGGCAGGTCCGGCTTAACGTCGGGTTTACCACCCGCGGAGGAGACCTGCTTAACGCGCCGGCTTTTTTGCGGGCACGGCCGGGGGCTGGCCTCGGCCGCCGCGACGCGGTAGATTTTGCCCCAATAAGAAACGGGCAGGGTGGAACGCGATGAAACGCGGCATCGAGTTTTGAGCGAGTTGGCGCGGCCTTCCGCGCTCGCCCCCTTCCGTTACAGGAATTATCGTTTTCAGTGGCCCGCCGACCTGCTCACATCCTGGGCGTTCGAGATGGAGACGCTGATTCTCGGCTGGTACGTGCTGGTCGAGACCGGATCGGTGCTGCTGCTGACCTTGTTTGCCTCGCTTAGCTACGTCGGCACGCTGATTGCCCCGTTGTTCGGCGTGGTCGGCGATCGCATCGGTCACCGCGACCTGCTCGCCATGATGCGCGCGACCTACGCGCTGCTGGCGGGCACACTGATGACGCTGGCGCTGACGGGGCATCTGAGCCCGCTCTATGCCCTTGTCATCGTGGCTGTCATGGGCCTCGTTCGACCGTCGGACCTCGGCGTGCGCGGTGCGCTGGTCGCGACCATCATGCCGTCAGGTCAATTGATCGGCGCCATCAGCCTTTCCAGGACCACGATGGATACCGCGCGCATCGCCGGTGCGCTGAGCGGGGCCGGATTGTTCGCAGCCCTCGGCATGGGCCCGGCCTATATGGCGATCGTCGGCCTCTACGTCGTCAGCACGCTGCTGACCCTCTGTGTCGCGGCGCCGTCGAAACCGCATCCGATCGATGAAGGGGCCGGCGGCACGCTTCAGCACTCACCGATGCGCGACCTGAAGCAGGGCATGGCCTATGTCTGGACCACGCCGCGGATGCGCGCGGCGATGTGGATCGCGTTCCTCGCCAATCTGACCGCCTATCCCTTGTCGAACGGATTGTTGCCCTATGTCGCGCGCGAGATCTACCGCACCAACCAGACCGGGCTCGGCTATCTGTCGGCCAGTTTCGCGGTCGGCTCATTGGTCGGCTCTGTACTCCTGAGCCTGGTCGGCGGCATTCGCGTCGCGCGGCTGCTGATCGGCGCGACGGTGATGTGGTACGCGACGCTGTTGCTGTTTGTGCAGATGCAAACGGTGCCGGCCGCGATCGCATGCCTGACGCTGGCGGGCTTCTCGCAAAGCCTTTGCATGATCTCGATCGCGGTGATCCTGATGCGCACGTCGAGCGCGCATTTCCGCGGTCGGGTGATGGGCGTGCGCATGCTGGTGATCTATGGATTGCCGGTCGGCCTGCTGGCGGCCGGCAGCCTGATCGACGAGATCGGGTTTGCAGCGACCGGCAGCCTCTACGCGATGGCCGGCGTGGCGTTGATGATGGCGATCGTGCTGCACTGGCGCGCGGATCTGTGGCATGTCCACGCGCCGGCGAATGCGAAGTAAACAACCGCCGATTTTAGGGCTGCGCTTTGATGGCGCCCCTTAATCCGGCTTCCTGCTGAACCCGCTCCAGGAGTCCGTTGGTCTGCACCTCCAGCACAAAGCTTCCAACGAATGGCAGGCCTTGCTCGCGCCCTTTCGGAATTGCGATGGCCATGTGCTCGAGTCCCCAATTGCCATCCAGAACCCGTGCGCCCGGCATCGAATCCGACATTTCGAACAGCGTGGGTTTGTTGGTTGCATAGGTGTCGAGCTCGGCGCGGCTTAGCATCTCGACCGCAACCTTGACATTTTCGGCGGGAACGATCCTGGCGTTCTTGAACTTGGCCGGCAGTGTGCGCTCCGATGTGCTGCCCTTGGTAACCCCTATTCGAACTCCCGGCCGGTCTATCTCGTCGGCCCCGGTGATCGAGGAATTTGCGGGAACGAGATAGCCAAGCTCGACGGATACAAGGGTTGGGCTGAAGCTGACATCGTTCGCCCGCACGGGCGTGGCATTGGTGACCGTGAAATCGACCTCACCATTTTTCATGGCGCTGATGACGTCCGCAACGCGCTGGAAAGTGACGTATTCGGCGGGTACCTTCAGCCGGCTGGCGAACTCCTGTCCGAGGTCGTACGTCAGGCCGTGGCTTTGCCGGGTGGCGGGGTCGACGACCATCGAGGTCGGGCTGCCCGGATAGACGCCGACGCGCAAACTGCCCGTGGGGGCCAGCAGTTCCTTCACTGTACCGGCATCGGCCGAAAGCCCGCCCAGCACGGTCATAGCGATGCAGGCAAGCAGTGCACTTCGAGCGAGGCAGGAGGTTCTCTTGTTTGGACGCATGAGCGAGCGAAGTAGTCTGGATCGTATCATCGTGATGAGGCCCGGTAATAGGGAGGGGCGCTGCATGGTTGCTCTCATTGCACCCGAACATTTGCCGCTTTCAGCACGGGTTCCCATTTTGCGGCCTCCGCGTGCATGAAAGCCTCGAATTCCCTTGATCCGCTGCCGACCGGCGTCGCGCCGATCTTTTCCAGGGTCGTCAGGACGTTCGGATCCTGCAGCGCGGATTTCAGATCGGTCTCGAGCTTCGTCACCAACTCCGGCGGCATCCGGGCAGGTGCTAGAAATCCCCACCAGACCGATACGTCGTAGCCGGGGACACCGGACGCCGCGACGGTTGCAACGTCGGGCAGTGTCCTGGAGGGCTGCGCCGAGGTTACGGCAACCGCGCGCAACTGACCTCCTTCGATCTGGCCCACCACTTCCGCCAGTGGATTGATGCTCATGGGAATGTCGCCTGCGATCACGGCTGTCAGCGCCGGCGCGCCGCCCTTGTAGGGAATGGCGACAATCTTGACCCCGGCCATGTACTTCAGTAGCTCGCCCGCGAGATGCGCGGAAGTTCCGTTGCCTGACATGCCGTAAGACAGCGAGTCCGGTTCTTTCCGCGCGGCGGCGAGGAGATCCTGAAGATTCGTATACGGACTTTTCTTTGAGACGAGGATGGCGAGCGGCGAGGACGCAATCTCGCTGATCGCCGTAAAATCCTTGAATGTGTCGTAGGGCAGGCTGGGATAGATGAACTGATTGAGCGGGTGCCCGCTTGCCACCAGGATCAACGTGTAACCGTCAGGAGGCGCCTGAGTCAGTGCTTGCGATGCGACGATCCCGCCGGCCCCGGGACGGTTCTCAATGATGGGCTGCTGGCCCCAGGTCTTTGCCAAAGACTGGCCGAGCGTGCGCGCGAGCACGTCCACCGCACCGCCCGCCGCATACGGCACCAGAATGTGGACGGGCTTGTTCGGAAAGTTTTCGGCGTTTGCGCCGACGCTGAGAAGGAGCAGTGCAGCTCCCGCGACGACACGGCCGATCTTCTTGCTCATACCCACCATGCCCGTGCGGTCCTGTTGGTTTTACCTTGTTGCGGCTGATCGGCGCGACCGGCCTTGCTGGACAGGAATTGCCAGCCGAGGGCCTCGCGACAGGCTGCCTAGGCATCAGTACTATCGCCCATGGTTATTGTTGACTAGACCTTATCTTTTGTACGATAGTACAAAAGATGGTCCGCACCTCCACCAGCAGCGCCACCGCGACCCGCAAACCGAATTTGCGGGAGGCGATCCTTGCCGCCGCGGAAGAGCTGTTCGCGACGAATGGCTTCAACGCCGTTTCAATTCGGGATATTGCGCAAGCCGCCGGCGCCAATCCCGGCAGCGTGACCTATCACTTCAAGACAAAAGACGGCCTGCTTCTGGAAATCTACCGTCGTCATTGCGGACCGATGAACCGCCGACGCTCGGAATTGCTGGCTGCCGCCAGGCGGGTTCGTGACCAGCAGGACAGGCTCGAGGCGATCGTTCGCGCCTATGTGCTGCCCGCATTCTCTTCAGGCAGCGATCTCGCCGGCGGCGGAGCGCGTTTTACGCGGCTGCGCGCGGTCATGTCGGCCGAGGGAAACGAAGTTGCGCGCCGGATCATCGCGCAGACCTTCGACGATACCAGTCATGCCTTCATTGATGCGGTCCACGAAAGTCTGCCGCACATCCCGCGTACCGAAATCGTCTGGCGCAGCCACTTCCTGCTCGGAGCGCTCTACTACACGCTGGTAACTCCCGAACGCGTGTCTCGGCTGTCGCGAGGCAGCGCCGATGGCGCCGATGCGGGAAATGCCATCGAGCAGCTGGTGCGGGCGACAGTCGCTTCGTTTCAAGCGCCCCCGCTTGATTCGCCGGCACCGTCACGGCATCGAGCTACAGAGCATACCAAGACTTAGGCTGCTCCATGAATGAAGGCAGCGAACGCTGCGAATATCATGGGCGCGAGTACCGCACCATCGTTTGAACGAGACTGCAAGCGCGATGAAGGAGACATTGTCATGAGCGTACTACCGTCCCACGACGCAACATGGCCGACGCCCGAAGCCGCAGGCATGGCAGAGCCTAGGCAGATGGTCCGCGCCGGCCTTCTCGGTGGTCTTGCCGGAGGCGTCATCATCTGGATTTATGAAGCGATTGTCTGGGTGGGGGTGCAGCATCTGATGCCGATGGCCGGCATTCCGCGCAATGCGACGGGCCTGGTGTTCGGTAAAGGGGTCCAGGAGTCGCTGGGAGCGTTGGCCTACGTTGTCGGCACAACAATTCACTTCTTCTTTGCGCTCGCCTGGGGCGTACTGTTTGCCTTCATCTGGCCGTACTTCCGCCGTCGCGGATATGAAGCAACGCTGGTGGCATTGTTCTTTGCCATCATTCTATGGATTGTAATGCATGTCGCGATCGCGATCGCCTCGAACGATCATCCGAACTATCTTGATCCGTCCGTCATCATTGGCGGCTTCATGTCGCACTTCTTCTATGCGGTGCCGCTCGCATTGATCGTCAAGCAACGTCTCCGGTGACGTGAGGATAAGGAGGCAGATCCAAACGGCGCGCTGCTGGCGCTTGCGGGTCTGCTGGAATCGTTGAACCAGGGAAGAGGACGGCTGGAATGGCAAAGACAGGTTTGGTGGTTTCGGCACATCCGGGGGATTTTGTCTGGCGCGCCGGCGGCGCTATCGCGCTGCATGCCAGGAAGGGCTACCGCGTCAAGATCGTGTGCCTGTCCTATGGCGAGCGCGGCGAGAGCCAGTTCGCCTGGAAGGAACAAGGCGCGTCATTGGCCTCCGTCAAGGCCGGGCGCAAGGACGAGGCCGAACGCGCCGCAGCCGCACTTGGCGCCGAAATCGAGTTCTTTGATTGCGGTGACTATCCATTGAAGCTCAACGAGACCCATTTCGACCGGATGGTCGATATCTATCGCGAGCTCAACCCCAGTTTTGTGCTCACCCACGCGCTTGAGGATCCCTACAATTTCGATCATCCCGATGCGGCGCATTTTGCGCAGCAGACGCGGGTGGTGGCGCAAGCGATGGGTCACAAGCCGGATGCGAAATACCAGTATTCCGCGCCGCCGGTTTTCCTGTTCGAGCCGCATCAGCCGGAAATGTGCAATTTCAAGCCGCAGGTCATCCTCAACATCGACGAGGTCTGGGATATCAAGCGCAAGACCTTCGAGATCCTCGCCGCGCAAAAGCACCTCTGGGCCTATTACGAGCGGGTGGCGCTGCAGCGCGGCATGCAGGGCGGCCGCAATTCCGGCAAGGCCATGACCTATGGCGAGGCCTATCAGCGGCTGTTTCCCGTGGCGTTGGAGGAACTGGCATGAAGACGGTCGTTGTCCGTAACATCAGGCGAGCCGACGCCGATGTCGTCAAGCGGCTGGGCGCGCTTGGTGCATCAACGGTGCACGAAGCCTACGGCAGGATCGGGCTGATGAAGCCCTATCTGCGCCCGGCATGGGCGGGCGGCGAAGCGGCGGGTACCGCCGTCACCGTGCTGGCGCACCCCGGCGACAACTGGATGATTCATGTCGCGGTCGAGCAGTGCCGGTCGGGTGACATCCTGGTGGTCGGCTGCAGCGCCGATAACACCGACGGCATGTTCGGCGATCTGCTCGCGACCTCGCTGATGGCGCGCGGCGTCACCGGGCTTGTCATCGATGCCGGCTGCCGCGACGTGAAGTCGCTGCGGGAGATGGGATTTCCGGTGTGGTCGAAGGCCATCTCGGCCAAGGGCACGGTCAAGGCGACGCTCGGCGCCGTCAACATCCCCGTGGTATGCGCCGGAATCAATGTTGAACCGGGCGATGCCGTGATCGCCGACGACGACGGTGTCGTGGTTGTCAGGAAGAAGGATGCCAGTGAGGTCGCGGCCAAGGGCGAAAAGCGCCAGGCCGATGAGGAGGGCAAGCGCAAGCAGCTCGCCGCCGGCGTGCTCGGGCTCGACATGTATAATATGCGCGAGCCGCTGGCCAAGGCCGGCCTCGTCTATGTCGACGAGCCGGAGCAGGACTGAAGTGGCGATGCGGCTGCGCACATTGCTTGGCGACCACGCTTGCACATCCGCGCTGAAGGATGGCTCGATCAAGTCCGATCTGGTCACGCTGGATTTCGCGGAGTATTCGCCGACCAATAAAGGCTTCAAGCCGATGGTTCGCGAAGCGGCTTTCGACGTCTCGGAGATGGCCATCGTCACCTATCTGATGGCAAGAAGCTTCGGCAAGCCGATGGTGCTGCTGCCCCATGTCGTGCTGGCGCGGTTTCAGCATGCCCATGCCGTCTACCGGGCCGAACTCGGTAACCTGAAGCCGCGCGATCTCGAGGGCAGGCGCGTCGGCATCCGCTCCTTCACCACCACGACCGGCGCCTGGCTGCGCGGCATCCTCGCCAATGATTATGGCGTCGACCTGAATTCGATTCACTGGGTCACGTTCGAGGACGCCCATGTCGCCGAATTTCGCGACACCACCGTGCGTGCGCCGCAGGGCAAGGCGATCATCCAGATGCTGCTCGACGGTGAGCTCGATGCGGTGCTCGGCGAGAAGGTGGAACGCCCCGGCCTGAAGCCGCTGTTCGCCGATGCCTTGAGCGAAGAGCAATCATGGTTTGCAAAACACCAGGTGGTGCCGATCAATCATATGGTGGTGGTCAGCGAAACGCTGTCCAACGAGCAGCCGGAAGCGGTGCGGGAAGTTTTTCGGCTGCTGCAAGAGAGCGCGGCGCTGGCGCCGCCGCCCGCTGTGCCACGCTTCAACGCCGAAGAAATGCGCCGCTCGCTGGAGTTGATTATCCGATATGCGGCGCAGCAGGAGCTCATTCCCCGTGGCGTCTCGGTCGATGAGCTGTTTGACGATCTGACGCGGACGCTACAGTTGTAGGGTGGACAAAGGCGCGCTTGCGCCGTGCCCACCACTTCTTGATTGACCCAAGATGGTGGGCACGCTGCGCTTTGCCCACCCTACGAATTTGCCCACCCTCGAAAGAGAACGCGATGCAACCCGAGCCGATTTTCGATCTCGCCCATCTCGGCCACATGGAATTGCTGACGCCGAAGCCGGATGAAAGCCTGAAATTCTTTGTCGATGTGATGGGCATGACCATCAGCGGCCGCAAGGGCGAGTCGGTTTACCTGCGTGGCTGGGACGATTACGAACGCTATTCGCTCAAGCTGACCGCCTCGAAGACGTCAGGCATGGAGCACATGGCGCTGCGGGCGCGCAGCCCGCAGGCGCTGGAGCGCCGCGTCGCCGCGCTGAA
>Ga0137403_10009703_pt1 | contig 10686 bp, 15 predicted proteins | sample CZOMad2_1_16fung_FD_122057 | JGI IMG/M metagenome (GOLD analysis project Ga0137403, IMG submission 122057) | Vadose zone soil fungal communities from Angelo Coast Range Reserve, California, USA - CZOMad2_1_16fungal (Hybrid Assembly) | ecosystem: Environmental > Terrestrial > Soil > Vadose zone... | reverse complement strand
CGCATTCAGCCGAGACTATACCGAGCAAAAGAAACGACGCGGAGAGCGAGTCGAATTAGTCGAGATTGCGCGTGCTGGACACTACGATCTGATCGATCCTCGGTCGGAAGCATTCAAAAAGGTGAAATCTGCGGTACTTTCGGCTTTGGGTTGAGCAATTTGCCATTGGCATTACGGCGGTAATTAGGCCGGAGGAGATCGTCCCTTCTAGACTCATCCTGTCGCTCGAACCTTGTCACACGTTAGGAGTGGCAGTCATGAAGTGGCCTTGTGTGGGTGCGCTGGTTTTGGCTTGTGCGATGATCGCCACCGCGCAAGCGCCGGTCCGCGATGCGAAAGCGGAGCGAAGCATGATCATCGCGCTTGAAAATGCCTGGAACCAGGCCCAGATTCATCACGATGGAGAAGCCTTGAACCGGCTAGTGACGGACAACTTTGTCTATACGGACTGGGACGGCACGCTTCTGAACAAGGCAAAGTTCATCGCCGACAGCAAAGATCCTTCCACGGAAATGACCCTGGTCGCGAATGACGACGTGCATGTGTACTTCTATCCCGGAGTCGCTATTGTGACCGGCGCGTATCACGCCAAAGGGACTAATCAGGGGCGGCTTTTCGACCACTACGGACGCTTCACCGATACCTGGATTTCATCCGATGGGCAGTGGCGGTGCGTCGCCAGCCATACCAATCTGGTGAAGAGACCGGGCGCGCGGTAGCCCTCAGGCGGCAGCTGCATTGACCTTGTTTCTGCTGCCATGCAGCGTTAAGGCATTGCTATCCCGTACGCTTTGCAAAATCGTGTCACGGTTTCTCGCAACTCGTCATCCAGCAGTTCCAATGCGCGGATCGCAATGCTGTGAGGAACTCCTCCGTAGAAGGCGCCCGCTATGCCACCCGTGATGCACGCCAGAGTGTCGGCGTCGCCACCAAGGGAAATGGCCAATCTCACAGCATCCTCGTAATCCACGGAGACGAGAAAAGCAGTTATGGCCTCTGGGACCGTTTCCTGGCAGGACTCGTTAAACGAGTAGGTCTCCCGGATCATGGCAGTTGTTCGACTTAGATCGTAACCAAACCGTTCTTCGATGTGGCGGCGGATGTTGTCCTTTGCTTCGCCCTTCCGGGCCAGGAATGTTGCCGCTGCCGCCGCCTGCGCTCCTCGAACGCCTTCTGGATGGTTGTGGGTTACCTCTGCGCTGGCCTTCGCTTCCTTAAGAACTTCTTCCAGCGTCTCAAACCCGAATGCAATGGGACTGACTCGCATCGCGGCACCGTTACCCCAACTGTTACAGGGCTGGCGCGAACCCGATTCTACCCAATGCCAGAATCCGATGCCGTAACATCGGTCGGGATAGTTTTTGGCGTAGGCACGGAATTTATCGAGATAAGAAGATCCGGTCAGCAAGCAATCAGCAACGGCTATCGAAAGAACGGTGTCGTCCGTGAACCGGCTTTCCTCAACAAAGAGAGGGAACTCACGAGTCTTCTCTCCCAGGAATTCGTGGACCGAGCCTATGACATCACCGGCGATCGCTCCCAGCATCCTTCTCTCTCCTTGCCTCAGAGAACAGGTGATCAGGTTGTTGAGTTTCAAAGTGTAGCGCATGTCGGAGGGGCTCCTGCGCCTAGATCATCCAATCATTTCCCAGGGAATCGGTGGTAAAGTTGGAAGCAACGGCCCCGTAGCTCAATTGGATAGAGCATCAGACTTCGGATCTGAGGGTTGGGGGTTCGACTCCCTCCGGGGTCGCCATTTATCACACGGTTGACACTTTACACGGCACGACTTTGTTCTGGGCGCTGGACCGCTTCTCCCGGGAAGGCGTGTTGCTGACCCTCACTCACCTGCAACGGCTGGACGGCTAGGGCGTCGCGTGGCGTTCATTCACCGAACAGTACCCCGACTCCACCGGGATCTTCAAGGACGCCGTGATCTCGATCATGGCGACCATCGGCAAGCAGGAGAACGTGCGCCGATCCGAACGCATCACCGCCACGCTCTCAAGGCTCAAGGCCCAGGGCGTGAGGTTGGGACGTCCGCGCGTCAAGGACTCGAAGGCCACACGCACCACACCGTGGCGACGGCAGCAGGAGGGACGATGAGGGACTGTCAACCGTCGATGGTACATTTCAAAGTACCGTGGCCGAGCGTGAGTACATCTCGTTTGACGAACTAATATGGGATCTACCTCTATTTGATGATCTGTTTCTTTCTATGCAGGGTCAGAACATCATGTTGATAGATTTTTACCTGCGCGATTTGGAACGAGATCTCCTGCGGGAATGGGTGGAAATTGAACGCACGCCCTTTCCGGCGACCCTTGTTGTGTCTGCTCTGAGTCAGATGTGGATCTTTGCGGTTTACGAATTGCTGCGCACATGGCGGCAGCGCATTAAGGACTTGAAGCGGAATGCTCAAAAGCGACCTACTCCCAGTACCGCGCGTTCCCGCCTTTCAGGCATGTATTATGACCAGCAACTCGACAAGCTTCGGACTAAACCTAAGTACGGTACCGAACTAGATCGGGCGTTAAATCGCATGGACCCGCTCTTCAGGCGGATTGAAGCACTCCGTATGAACCTTGCGAAACACGAAGTGCCTAAGATGCATGGCATTCCTGCGGTGGCTCCCGGATACGGGAGAATCGACGGTATGAATGGGTCTATCTCTTGGCAGATTGATCTAGGTAACAACTCTGTGGACTTGGTTTCGCGACGTAGCCTTGCTGACCAACTGAGAAGGCTCGTCACAAAAAAGCGTCGTAGCACAAGACCTAGAGGCTTATGAGATCCTTAGCGGCCCAAGCGCCGTCACGCACCACACTGTGGCGCAGGTCTCGACAAGAGATGTCTAAAAAGTAACCATGCACTCATTACTGGCTTTCTGTCCCAAGCAGGCTTGACTGCTGCTAAACCCGCGCCCCGCGCGGTGTCCACCACGTCATGCCCCAACGCGTTGTATCTCACCCCGCCCTCTTGGCATCTGTGCGTTTTTCACCGACGATGTTAGTTTGAGGATGCCCTAGGATCTGTGGTCCAAAGGATAGGACGCCGGGGTAGCTAGCGGCTCTTGAGTCACTGTGGAGGTGGGTCAAGGCACGCGCTCCGGAGATGGGGTTCGATTCCCCCAGGTCCTCAGGGTTAAGCTACCGTGTCACCAACCCCTGCGCAACACTGAGTTGGGCATGATCTTCCGTGCGTCCCGACTCGAAGGCGTCACGGACAATACTGTGGCGCCGAGCAAAGGAAAGTGCGGATTAGTTTAACTCATCAACGTACCGCAAACCGCAGCAACCGCAACTAGATCGACCTCTGCCCGAAGCCACTTTTCCGTGTCTCTCGTATGGCAGATCAACAGCGGGTCAGAATCTTTAGAGAAATCCCACTCCGGCCGAGAAGAATGAAGTATTTTATTGGCGACCTCTCGAAACGGGAGAACCGTCTCTGTGCCATCCTTCATGATGAGTCGGCCACAATTCGGGATGCTCCCCACCTTGGTTTGGTAGGGGAAATCTCATGTTCGTCGTCAACTATTCGCAGGAACAAGGCTAGTTCCATGCACGCCTTTTCGGCGCGTTCTACCGAGATCTCAAACAAGGCCTTGTCAAGGTACTTCCACTGACCCCTGAATTTTCTCTCGACCATATCCTTGAGCGCCATCCACGAATAGGCGAAGCACATCACGATTGACAAATTCTCGTGTACCAACCGCGTTAGTGGCAGGGAAAAATCGGTCATCCACTCAGACTCCTCGCATGTCGGTATTCCCAACACGAGCTGGCGCGAAGCCCTGCTTTAGGCACTCCAAGTCGATGACGATCTCGCTCAACCCGAGTCTTCGGAGTCGGGCCCGCGAGTTCATCCATCTGCTTGTGGTCGGTAGCCCGAGTGAAAATGAGGGTGACGATGCCGTCTCCGGTCGAGGCGTGAACCCCCATCGTCTTGCCATCGTCTACGCATTTCACTTCTCCAACGGCGACACGTTCATACTTCATGTTGACTCCTTCTACCCAGAGCGTACGCTTTTCATTCGCCGTAAGCAAATGGTTATCAACAGCCTGTGCCTCGTCGAGAACGTTGAGCACCTGAAAGAACCTGAGGGGGTTGAACCCAAATGCGGCAAACGAAAGGGGAACTGTGGTGGGAACCCTGCACTTCCGCACCAAAGTAACCTTTACATTGCTGAATGGTGGGAGGCAAGATCGAAGATGAACCAGGTTCCGTAGTCCAACGGATAGGGCACCGAAGTAGCTAGCGCTTGATGACTCGTTTTACCTCGGGCCAGAGGCTGAGACCATCATCCGTGCTTCGGAGGTTGTGGGTTCGATTCCCGCCGGGACCTCGGTCTATGCTTTGGATTTCCTACCATACGCCGTGTGTTGCACCTGCGGCAACATTACTTTGGTACTAGAGGCGGCGAGCTTCATAACAACCGGGCCTAAAGGGGCTTATTCGTGCTTGCCGGAGCATCGCCTAAGCCCTTGGTTTCTTACGGTTGTGAGAGTCAAACTCCAAATCTGAGGGTTGGGGGTTCGACTCCCTCCGGGGTCGCCATTACTCTTCATTTGTTGTTCCGCACGAACATTGGCTCCCCTCTTAGTCGTATATCATTCCGGCGACCATGAGAGATATCGATCCAGCAGGGGAATGGCGAGAACTCTCCGAGCGGTATCGCGGGATGAGCGACGAGGAACTTGTGTTCCTTGCCCGGCAAAGTCCGGCGTTGACCGATGTAGCTCAACAAGCTTTGACGCAGGAGATTTCCTACCGCAAGCTTCAGGTACCGCCCGAGGAAGCTCCCCTTCCGCCCGACCCTGAGCCGGATCCTGAGTCTCCCTACTCCGAAGACCGTGAATTGGTCGAACTCTGTACGGTGTGGAGCTTGCGGGATGCGCTTCAATTGCAGACGCTGCTGGATCGGGCAGGGATTCCATTCTTCATGGGACCAGAGAAGGCTACGGGCGTCGACGCGGTGACGTCGGATTTTGTGAAAGGCGTCAGCGTGCAGGTCATGCGCATCGGCATACCCTGGACGCGTCAGGCGATGCTGAATTACGAACCTGCTGATGAGCCCGGGCGAAAACCGGATGAGGAACTTGAAGAGCTTTCAGTGCGGTGTCCCAAATGCGGTTCCACGGAGGTTGTCCTGGGACGACTGGTTACGGAGTCGCCGACCGCGAAGGACTCCCTTCCTCTATTCGAATGGACTTGCGATTCGTGCGGTCATCAGTGGGAAGATGACGGCATTGTTAGGGAGGAATGAATATCGAGACGCGGTCTCGATTTCGTCTCTCGTCTATTTTTTTAGGTTCTCCGGGGGCGCAGGTTTTGCTTGCGCTTTTTGAGCGTCTTCCGTCCAGGGCGGAACGATTCCGGCGAAACGCGCGTAGGCGATGGACTGGCCGAGGTGTTCGGCGGCGTGCCGGACGATGAATAGCAGAATGCCGCGTTGGGTGTTCTTGCCGCCAAACCAGTCCAGGCTCTTTTCCAGGTTGGCATCGGGCATGTCGGTAATTGCTTTGCGGGCGTGGGCGAAGGAGTCCTTCAGCGTGGCGATGACTTTGGTCTTGTCGGTGGTGGATTTCTCGAGGGTCTTGAGGTCGACGTTGGATGGCGGGGGACTTCCGACCAGTTTGTAGAGGTTATAGTTGGCGGCCGATACGTGCAGGAAGACCTCGGCGAAGGAGCGGACGTCGGGTGCGGGCCGCCAGTTAAATTTCTCAGCGGGAATGGCCTCCGCCAAACGCACGAATTTGTTTTCCTGGATCATTACTTCGGCCAAGACTTCGGAGCGATAGCCGGTTACGCCGGGAGTGCCGTCTTTGTAGGGGTTGATCTGGGCCGCGAGGTGGGGGACGAGAGCAAGGGCGAGCAGGGAGACAGAGAGAATCCGTTTCATGAGATGATCTCCTTCGGAATGCGCATGGGTCGTCCCTCCGGACTGAACTCATTCTCGACGCCACCCAGCGCTGAAGCGCTAGGCTGAGCTGGTTCGCCCTGCTGGGGCTCTGTCATTTGCTGCTGTGCGGCCGGCGACATTCCTGACATTTTAGACCGGGCCCCCGGTTTAATCTGTCAGCCATCTGCGGTCTGTACCCACCTATTACCCACGGATTGCGCCGTGGTCTGTATTCTTGCGCCGCTTTTCGGCTACAAATGCCGTCCAAACAATCTCAAACTTTTCTCTTGACAACCTTAAACATGTAACCATATAGTTACGCATTGTGCGGAACCGTTCGGTTACATATTCGGCGGAGACTACGTTTTACGCCCTCGCCGATCCCACCCGCAGGGCCGTGTTGGACTTGCTTCGCCGGGGAGCTCAACCTGCCGGACAGATCGCTGAATCGTTTCCGATATCCCGTCCGGCAATTTCGAAGCACCTTCGGCAACTGCGTAAGGCGCGCTTGGTGGTCGAACACCGGAGCGGTCGCCATCGTCTATACCGACTCAACGCCGAGCCACTCAAAGCAGTAGACAAGTGGCTCGACCACTATCGCACATTCTGGCAGGCAAATCTGTCCAGCTTGAAAGCCTTTGTGGAGCAGGAGTATGCCCGCGAAACGGGCAAAGTCTTAGGGAAGAACAAATCAACATCTGGAGAATGAACTATGAAACTCGTCCGCTGTGCAGCTGTCCTCTTTGTGGTTATTTGTGCAACCTTTGCGCTGGCTGAGTCCGGCGGTAAGAAAACGTTTGACGCCATAAAAGCCCTGGAAGGCACTTGGGAAGGGAAGAATTCTCAGGGTCAGCCGCTCAAGGTAACCTTCCGCGAAACCGCTGGCGGCTCGGCTTTGTTGAGCGAGATTCTAGGTGGAGGCCACGAGAACATGGTCAGCATGATTCATATGGATGGCGACCGTCTGCTCATGACTCACTATTGCGGCGCCGGCAACCAGCCGCGAATGAACGCCACCCTAGCGCCCGACGGCAAGAGTGTCTCGTTCGATTTTATTGACGCAACCAATCTTTCCAGCCGCGACGCTGGACACATGCAGCATGTCCTCTTCGCTATGCCCGACGCGGATCACCACACAGAGGAATGGACGTTCCTCGATCACGGCAAAGAGATGAAGGAACTGTTTACGCTGCAACGCAGCAAATAAAATCCGGCCGCTTGGAGATACTTATGCGTCAAACCATCGTCACTCCCGACCAGGACACCATAATCTCGGAGATCGACATCGCGGCGCCTCCGGATCGCGTTTTCAGGGCCATTTCCGACGCCGAGGAGATCAGGCGCCGGTCGCCGGAACTGGATGTCTTCGAAATGGATGTCCGCGTTGGAGGACGGTGGCTCTTGAAGATGAACTGCGAGAGCAAACCGTACAAGGGCTTCAGTCGTATCCGGCACGTTGGGGAGATCCTGGAGCTGGATCCTCCCCGACTGCTGGTTTACACCTGGTTCGCTAACTTTCATAACGATCCGAAGATGCGGTCCATTGTCCGTTGGGAGCTGACACCTACTAAAGCTGGCACGCACGTCAAATTGACGCACAGCGGTCTAGCGTCCGAGCCAGAGGCCCGTAAAGATTACGCCGGTGGATGGGTGGGAGTTCTCGAAGAGATCAAAGACTTCGTTGAGTCTCGAAAGTAAACAAGGAAACACGATATGCCCGAAACCATCATCACTCCCGACCTGGACGCTCTCGTTACCGAGATCGAGATCGCCGCTCCCGCGGAGCGGATCTTCAAGGCCCTGACCGATCCCGTGCAGCTCAAGCGCTGGTTTACGTCTCCAGAATGCCCAGCCAAGACCTGGAACATGGATGCCCGCCTCGGTGGCAAATATGACTACTCCACTGAGAAGGGAAGTATCGTCGTTAACGGGGTCAGCGAGTTCAAGTGTCACGGCGAAATCGTCGAAATCGATCCTCCCCGACTGCTCGTCTATACCTGGATCGCTAACTGGCATGACGACAAGCAGCGGAAGACCACCGTTCGTTGGGAACTCGAATCGCGCGGCAAGACCACGCACATAAAAGTCACGCACAGCGGCCTGGCTCAGGAAAAAGTTGCACGCGAAGACTACTGCGGCGGCTGGCCCGGCGTGCTCGAACAACTGAAAACGTTCAGCGAGAAATAGAAGCGAGACACTTTCGCGAATTAAGGAGGACCCTATGGCAACCGTCACAGTCACTCCCGATCAGAACACAATCTTTGCGGAAATATTCATTGCTGCGCCACCGGCCCGTGTGTTCGAAGCAATTACCGACCCCAACCAGATGCCCCAGTGGTGGGGTCAGCACGGGATACATCGCATTACCGCATGGAAAGCGGATCTTCGCCCCGGCGGAAAATGGTCGAGCATAGGCGCCCACGCTGACGGCACGCCCTTTACGATCGAGGGAGAGTACTTGGAAGTGGATCCGCCTCGCCTGCTGGTCCATACCTGGAGACCCAGTTGGACCGTTCCGCTCAAGACCGTGGTCCGCTGGGAACTGGAGCCACACGCGGTGCATGGCCTTCATCCGAGCGGTCCGCGGAAGGCTGGTACAGGCACACTATTGAAAGTCCATCAGGAGGGATTTGCCGGTGCTCCTGCTCACTTGGCTGGCCACAGCGATGGCTGGAAGCGCGTCCTCGGGTGGTTACAGGGTTTTCTCGAGAGAGGTGAGACCGTGGAGGCACGGCAGGAAACCACGCACGCCTAACATGCCGTGGCACAAGTCAGATTTGTATCAGGGTATGCCTTCAGGCATGCCGTACGTAACGCGTTATGAGAGCGCCTTTAGGCGCTGCAGTTGGAGAGTGGAGTTTCACCACTGACTACTGAACCAATTTGCAATAGCAACGAAAAACAATCTGGCATCCAGATCGACGAAAGGAATTACCTCATGGCCACCAATGCAGTCACTCCCGATCAAGACGTCATTGCTCTGGAAGTCCAAATTGCCGCGCCGCCCGAGCAAGTCTTCCAGGCAATCACCGATCCCAGCCAGCTCTTGCGTTGGTGGGGACAGCGGGGGATATACCATAGCACCAAATGGTGTAGTGATCTGCGTCCCGGCGGCCAATGGCGCTCCGAAGGCGTCAGCGACACAGACGGAAGCGCCTATCACGTCAGCGGAGAGTATCTGGAAGTCGATCCTCCACGTTTGCTGGTCCACACCTGGATCGCAAGCTGGTCCGGTTCGCTCAAAACTGTCGTGCGCTGGGAGCTTGAACCCGCCGCTGGCGGAACTCTGATTCGATTGCAACATAGCGGCTTCGCCGGTGCTGGGGAAGGCGCCAAGGCTCACTACGAAGGCTGGCAGCACGTCCTCGGCTGGATGCAGGCGTTTGTGGAGAAAGGCGAAACGGTGGCCACCCGGCCACCGATTTCACCTCCCAAGGCTGAGTGATTCGGTTCAGAGAACGGGCTTCGCCTTGGCGCCGCCAAGCGCTGCTGGTCGTGCAATGCTCCGCAGTTTTGATTTACATTGACTGGTCAGCCAGCAACCGCTGCCAACTGTGGGGGCGCAGGCACTATCCTGGATCTTCTTCGCTTGGGAGGAGTACATGACGCGAGTTCCGGCCGCTGGTCCTTCGTTGCGGTGCTCGATTGCACCCTGGTTGTCCGTTCGAAATAGCGCCCAAGCCGTCGAATTCTACAAGTCGGCTTTTGGGGCAACCGAGATCTATCGTCTGGAAGATGCCGGCGGAGGCGTGGTGGCTAGACTTTCTGTTGACGGCGCGGAATTTTGGTTGAGCGACGAATCGCCCGAGAATGGCAACTTCAGCCCAAAATCCCTGGGCGGCGGTTCGGTTCGAATGATCCTGACCGTCGCAGATCCTGACGCCACCTTCGCGAAAGCGCTGGCGGCCGGTGCAGTCACCATTTTCCCGGTCGGCGAGGAATATGGCTGGCGAGTGGGGCGCGTCGTTGATCCCTACGGGCACCACTGGGAGATTGGTCGCGAGTTGGTTGCCTAATACTTCCGATTTCCCCTACGAAGTGCGCAATCGCTCTTGAGTTTCGTCGCGCCTTCGCACCTGCTTTATACTGGGAGAGATGTCGGACACTGCGGACAAGACGTTTTACCTCGAAACCTTCGGTTGCCAGATGAATGTGCATGACTCGGAAAAGGTGGTAGGCACACTCGTGCAGCAAGGGTATCGGCAGGTTCCGACTGTCGAAGAAGCCGGCCTGGTCCTCTACAACACCTGCTCCATCCGCGACAAGGCTGAGCAGAAGGTTTTTAACCGGCTTGCCGATTACAAGAAATACAAGGCGCAAGGCAAGATTTTCGGCGTCCTCGGATGCGTGGCGCAACAGGAAGGCGAGAAGATCTTCGAGCGAGCCCCGTACGTTTCTTTGGTTGCAGGCTCGGCATCCTACCGTAATCTTCCGGCCATGCTAGTTCAGATTGAAGCAGGGAACCGCGCTACCGGGCTCGACGACCGCGAGACCGATGAGTGCTTCGAGACCGAGTACACCTCCCGCACCAACCCGCATCGCGGCTACATCACCATCATCGAAGGCTGCGACAAGTTCTGCGCCTACTGCGTAGTTCCTTTTACACGAGGAAAAGAGCGCAGCCGCACTTCCGCCTCGGTCCTATCCGAAGCCCGCCAGCTCTCCGACCTCGGCTACACGGAAATTCAACTGCTCGGGCAAAACGTGAACTCCTACCGTGATCCCGATGGAAAGACAAGCTTTGCGGAACTGCTTACTGCGATTGGGGAAGTCCGTGGCATCGA
>Ga0137403_10009701_pt1 | contig 10686 bp, 10 predicted proteins | sample CZOMad2_1_16fung_FD_122057 | JGI IMG/M metagenome (GOLD analysis project Ga0137403, IMG submission 122057) | Vadose zone soil fungal communities from Angelo Coast Range Reserve, California, USA - CZOMad2_1_16fungal (Hybrid Assembly) | ecosystem: Environmental > Terrestrial > Soil > Vadose zone... | reverse complement strand
GGCATCATCCAGCGTAGGTCGTCGACGCCAAGACCCATGAGCGGCTGGGGTCCAAATGGCCGGATTTTAACGATAAGATTCATCGAAATGGCCGCAGTATGCCAACCCGATGCTGCGAGCCCTTTGAGTATGGTTTTCTGGGCGGCGGTTTCATCCAGATGGAATGGCTGCGGATCGAACTCGGCCGCGAACCGCTTAATCTCTTCCTTGGTGACCGACACCTCGCTGGTTTTGAAACGCATTCCCAAGGCTAGGTCATCGAACCACTCAATCATTTTGCCTTCGCTTTCGGGCCCAACTCGACCAGGCGCGGAGTGTCGAGCAACCTCCAACTGACGGCAAGTGAGATTTTCCCCAGGGCGGTGACTGAATGCTTATTGTTTGGCAGCGGGGGGATTTGCTTCCGGCGCTGGGGCGGCGGGCTCGACGGCGGGGGTAGTGCCCCGAAGTTCTGACGCCGCCGCACAGTCGCCGGCCCACAGCTTTGTGCCCCTAACCGTTCCAACGAGTTTGCAGCCCATCGGCTCTTTTGGCTTAACCTGTTTCAGCGACTTGCCACCAGCTTTGGGCGCAGCGGTTTGAGCGAAGGAAGGTGCCGAAAAGCTAATAATCGCGGCAAGGATCAGCAGTGACCTCATCGTCGTTTACCCCTTGCTTGGTAGGCCTCATCGGTTGTTTCGGCTGGCCCCGCTTCATCGAGCAAGTCCAACGCGGTGTCGATCTCGGCTAGAAGACGCTCGATTTTATCACCCTCGTGCTGGCCGGGATTCTCCTGCAGCCGTTCGAGTAGCTGCTGCTTTCGCGCAAGCAGTTTTGTAGCCGTGGTCATCTCTTGACCGATCCGGGGTTCTGGTAGCGGTCGACGAACTCCTGCACCGAGGACACTAGATCGCGTCTCTGTTCTGCACAGCGTTGGGTTAGTATCTGGGCCACCTCTTCGGAGACATCGCGGGACCAGCCTTCGGCGGTGTTGAAGGCGACGATGCGAACCGGGTTGCTGTATTGGTCCTCCAGCAAATCCTCAATGAGGGTTTCGAAATCGGTATGTCCGACGCCAGTCTCTCGCCAGGATTGTCCGATACGGCCACCGAAATCGTCCAGCACCAGATACACGTCCTGATCATTGCCAGGCGGCACGATCGAGGGGGACAGATCGGAACTGCGCATGACGCAACTCCACACCAGGACATCCGAGCCGGTTGAAGCACGGTCCCGTCCTGGTGCTATGGGCATAGATGAAGGCGAGACCGTGCCCGAGCCACGGACCAGCGCTTAGGGGCTCACGTGGCCCGGTTCACATAACTAAGACGATGCGACGCGGTTCCGGCCGAGGGAGGAAATCGTGATCGACATCGCCCGGAGGCGTCATCTGGCGCATCGGGAGAGCGGCGGCGGGTGAGGGCGAGCATGGCGCGATTGAACCGCACACTGCAGCGGTGCGCAAATCGCCCTACAGGTTGGGCTTGGATACAACCGAAGCCACTGCCGGTCGCGGGTATTCGCCAACTAGCGGAATTGCTTTGCTTACTCACTCCGAGGCGAATAGTTCTTCGAACTGCGCGGCATATTTTCTGTCAATTCAATGGGAGAGTACAATGGCAGTAGTGGTTCAATATGTAGTCAAACCGAACCCTGGTAGCGACCTCGGAGGAATAATCGAACTAGCGAAGGAGAGCGCCGCGCTTTGGCGCAAGTACGGTGGCAAAGCAAGGTTCTGGTCCGTCGCCGTCGGTGAGGCCGGAAATTACGTCTTCTCAATAAACTTCGAGACGTTTTCGTCTTACGGCGCGGCAGTTGACAAACTAAATGCCGATCCAGCGTTTCAAACTTGGCAAGCGAAGAGACTGAAAGCGGGCTTGACTACGCTTGTGCGCGCGAACATGGCGACAGAAATTGAAATTTGACGACTGGCGTCAAAAGCCGTCTCCGGGACGGAATGGTGGCGGCTTTTTCTTTGCCAGCCTGGTGAGCCTTCGGCGCAGGATTGCGTTCGCGACACGGCACATTTCGGATTTTATGCCGTCGGATTGTGGCGCCCGGCCGACGTCGTGATGCTGTGCGGCGGTTTCCAGTCAGGCGGCATCCGCTCGCATCCCGCTGATCGCGCCAAGCCTGAAAGTCGGCCTCGACTCGTTTCGACGAACAAAGGGGGAGCGGGGCTGCCCCCTCCGCTGGTGACGGAGTCGTCGTCACGGGTCCCGCGTGACGATGCTCGCATGGAACTATGCGGCGCGGGTTTTGCTTTTTCCGGATCGGGCGACCTTTGCCTTTTTAGCGGATTTCGTCGCAACCAATCCCGTGTCGGTGGGAGCTGCTGCGGCAGCGTTGCTGCCTGAGCTTTCAACTGAGGTCGTGATAATTTCGCGTTGAGCATTGAGCCAATAGATGTCCGCCTGGCCCTCGGGTTGACCATCGGCGATCCAGAGGTGGTAGGCACGTTCGCGAATGGCCTCTTCCAGATTTGGCATGGGATTCTCCTTTCATGATGCGCCCAGCCCCGGCAGGGCAAAGTCTTGCTACCGTAAGGTTAATGAAATCTTAACCGCCGGTGTCGGTTGGATTGCCAGATCGGAGCGCGATCGTCTCAACGCGCACGTCACGCCTGCCTGCCAGCCCTCAGGATTCGTTTTCCGTGGCGGCCGGTCTTAAACGGCGCAGCACGATGCAGTTCATCTGACGACCTATGTGCCTTCGTGCGCTTACGCGCCCATCATGCGCGATGGAACGATTTCAGCCACGGCGGGATAAGGTCGACCGGAGTACGGTAGAACTCGTTACTGTCTGCGTCGGTAACGCGCACGGCATATCCCCGCGCAAGCAGCTCAGGACGAGCGATGCAAAGCTCGTTCGCGAGGCTATCAGCCTTATCGATCGCGATTTCTGTGTCTTCGAGGATCATGCCGCCCTGGTTTTTGAAATCTTCGCCGATGACGAGATCAAAATTGAAGTAGGGCATTGGAACCACCTACCAAGTTTCCAACTGTCCAAAACTAACGTGAGTCGGCTTGGTTCCCTCATTACAACTCCACCCTTCACATCCGAAATTCGGTCGCGGTTGCCGAAACGCAACACGCGACCACATTTCATAGGCTGCCTATTGCGCGGTGAGCATTGGTTCTTTGTCCCAATTAAAATCTGGCCTGACATCGGCGCCCCTTGCTTCGCAGGCCTGACAGACGAACATAGGTTCAAGATCAGACAACCGAACATCGTCCGGCCATTGATCTCCGCTGATCGCGGTCCCGTGGCTGCATCGGAAATCCGCACAATAGACCTATAGGCCGCGAACGCCGGATGGTCGCATTTCGCCGAGTGTGATTTTTTGGTCTCGCGAGGTCTTTTTGCCACGAAGTTTGCTTATTTTTGATTCGGCCATGCCGTTGGGCCAACGGTTTGGTTAGGCCCGACGTGTGTCGTCCGGACAACGTCGCGCGTCGGGCCGATTCAAGACCAAGGCTCTGTCAGATCACCAACGCCGGTAGTAGCCCCGGCGATATGCGTATCCCCGTCTTACATAGGGATAACGACGAACACCGTAGCCATATCGGTAAACCGGCCTCGTACGGATACAGCCATTCGGGCCGCAAACTACGGCGGCCTTCTCGACGTTCGAAGCTGGGGAAAGTGGGGCGAGCGGCATTGCAGACGCAGCTCCCACAGCAGCAAGGCCGCCGATTGCAACAAGCCCTACAAGTGCAAATTTGAATTTCATCGTTTCCTTCCTGTGGCATCCATAACATCCCACACAGTAAGAAGCTCAATGTGAATAGGGGATGAGCGAAGCAAGCCCTCTTGTGGGCAATTCCGCGGCGGGAGAAGTTGGATTTTTGTTCATCGATCCCGTGCCAGCTTCCGGCGTCCCCAATGATGGTCCTTGCGATCGGGATTAAACACGCGCGGGACGTGACGGTTCAATGCTCGCATAACTCCGATCCGGGCAAACATCGTCGGGCCGCCTGACGTCGCGACCAGGATCAGGGCTTCCATTGCGGCCTGCGACTCCGCGGCCTCATGCTCGGCCTTCGGCAGTTTCGTGATGTAGTTGCCGGCGTCCTCGAGAGTGACGAGCTGACGACCGCGCGGCAACGGTATCGGATCGTCAAACCGCCGTTGCCAGCCGCGCTTGCTAATGGCGCCAGCCCTTCTTGTTGAATTCGATCTTGGAGCCTTTCGGCATCCGCGGCGCCATATCATCGTCAATCGCGTTGCACTGCGGACACGGAACTCCGGCCGCGCCACAAGTGCAGGCGTGCAAGCCTTCCCACGGTCGATCAGGGTGATTCTCGCACACCCAGCCGCAGTCCTCACAAAGCGCGCATTTCATTTCAGCGTCGAATCCCATTGGCTGCTTGAGCGGCGGTCACATGCGGAACGTGGATTAGGGTGTGCTCGAGCAGATGGCTGTTGAAAATCTCCCCGCAGGGGCACCGCATCAGCGAACCAGGTCTCTGCGTCGGCATCCGTTTCGCCTCGTTCCCACATCGCATACTTACGCGCCGTCCAATCCCGCTGGTCGCGCCACGCCTGAAAATCGGCCAGCTAGTAGCCGTGCGTAATATGGCCGGAGCGGCCGCAGTCCGCCTGGGACGACCTCAAGGCCTTCCCTAATGCGAATGATTCGTATCTATTGCCTTCTTTTGGGCACGTATGGGGAGGAGGGTCACCGCCTTAGCAAGGGGACTCCCGTAACAGCCACCGCAGGGGGGCGGCTATGACGGATCGATCCTACGAGATGATCTGGCAGGATGCGGACCTCCGCAACCTCGCCCGCCTTGTCTCAGCTTGCACATTAGGCCTCTGGGCATTTTCAGCAGGTTTGCTGATCGGCGTCTTTCTGTTTTCGTGATCGAAGGCGGCCTGCCATTCATGCTTCCACAGCCATCCCTGCAAGATGGCGCGTAGGTGAGTGAGCCCGGGGATCGGCCTCAATCGACCGCTTGCGCTCTCCGAAATTGGGAGTTGCATAGCGTGCGCGCTCTCATGGATCGATGATGAGGGTTATTGCCAGCCGATTGCAGGCTGCGCAGTAAATTTGGTCGCCTTCGTCGGTGGCTACGACCTTGAATCCTTCTGGCAGCCGTTTGATTTTGGCTGTTTCGTTCATCCTACTGGCAATACCAACCAAGGCGCACTCGGGACATCTCACTGCTTCTGCCTGCAGGTCAAATACTATCATCGGACGGCTTCGGTGGCTTGATCCCCCTAAGTATTCCGCGGCGAGCTTTCTGGCGGTGATGCGCAGTCCCCGACTTGTGCGTGATAGTCGCGCGGGTGGATAGACTTAGCGGGGGAACTTACAAGTGGCAGGCAGACAATACTTGGCGCGGCAGGCAATGATCCTTCTCAAATTAGCCAAGACAACGTCGGACCCCCAAACCGCGGCTGCACTAGTCGAGAAGGCGGCCGATCTCAAATCCCAGATTGACGATTCCAGCTTACCGGACCCGACGCCAGTAGCGCCTGACGTTCAGCGCCCTTCGGTGAGTGAGCCATGAAGCGTTTTTTCTTCAACCTTCAGTGCGCTTGAAAACACTATCGATCCGTTCGGCCTGTTTTTACGAGAGCGATCCAGAAGCCTTCCGAGCCGCGCAAAGGCACGGGACTTGTCCAATGGCCCCAGTTGCGCGGAAATAACCGCGTGGTGATCGCGAACGGTGATCTCTACTTTATAAGTATCTGATCGCAGTAAGGCCGCTGGCGGCCTCTTTCAGTCCCGGTGATTCGAGAGCTCGGCGCGGGCGAGCGCAACTTGCCGACCGCGATCATCGAGAAGTTCGTCGCCGGTCCTAGCGGCGCACTGCTGCCGCTCACGGAAGGATCGACCCGGCCGGTCGCGGAGACCCGAACGCATGCGGGCTCGTCAAGGTGATGCGCCACGCCTTCGGCATGCCCTTGATGCTCGCGCCGAATGTCTGATATTGGGAGAACAGCGGAAAACATCTGCTCGCAGCGAGTATTTCGCCTTTTGACCCGTCACGGACATGGGCACCATCACAATGTTGAGACAATGGCAGACACGTTTAGCTGATGGCGGTTTGTGAATTATCAAGCGAGAAGCTGCTTCGGCCTCAAAGAAAAAATGATCCGCAATGAATGCTGCTCCAGCCATCGGTTAGCTATAGTGCGACGCGCCAAGTCAATTTGGCTCGCTCTTTTAAAAGGGAGGATTTCATGAAGTACATGCTTGAATACAAGATCCGCGCAACCGGGACCTACGACGAAAATTTTGCAGGCTCGGAAGGGCTCCTGAACGCGTTCGGCAAATGGAAGCCGGAGGACGGCTTAACGGTCCACGCGTTCGTCTCGAACCTGGCCGGTAACGGAGGTTACGTTCTGGTCGAGGCCAGCGACCCCAAGGTCATCGTCACGTTCGTCTCAAAGTACAACTTTTGGAACGACGTCAATGTCGTTCCCGTGGTCGACGTCGGCGAGGCGGTGCCGATAGCTGCGGCGTCCCTTGCTTGGGCGCGGAGCGCTTCGAAAGGCTGATCGATTTGCTGAGGCCGAAGCGGCACGGCTCATCGCATTTAATGAGAGAGGCCGCCGCGAGGCGGCCTTTCTACGCGGCTATTATCGGAATGCTTGGTGTGGCGCGCCGGGACCTCGGCCTCGGTGTTTGAAGATTGCTGCTCGCCGGTGCCCACCGAAGTGATCTAATGATTTCGACGGTTTCCGAAATTGGCACCTTTGAGACATGCCGCGATGTCCGACTTGAGTCTGTAATGCGCTTCAAAGCGGACATTGGGGCTCGCTGAGCGCTGTTCGATACTTCACACGCAGCGCGAATGAAAAGGCCGCTGGACATTGCATCCAACGGCCACCGGGCTCAAAATCAATTGGCTATAAATGACCCGCCCCGGTGCTTATAGACTTGCATAGCGCCAGCAGCAGGCGCGAATCACAAAATGCCTTCCGGCGAAGGAAAAAAGGAACTGTGGCGACGCGACCACACTCTTCGGCGCTGGGCCGCACAAGTGGCCCCGCGACAGCGTGTTTGATTGTGGCTGGAAGGTCAGCAAGAAACTTCAAGAAACGTTGTCGGGTTCATTGGCCTCGCCGCCCGGCCATTCATACTCATCCATTGTCTGCCTCGCCTTTTCTTGCGCCAGCGCAGGAAACGTCGGCCAAGCCTACTCGGGTCGCGTTTAGTTAGGCTGTCTATTGCTTGTCAGCTGGGGGGTTTGCTTCCGGCGCTGGCGCGGCGGGCTCTACCGCCGGCGTGGTACCCCGAAGTTCCGACGCGGCCGCACAGTCGCCGGCCCAGAGCTTTGTGCCCCTCACTGTTCCTACGAGCTTGCAGCCCATTGGTGCCACCGGCTTTACCTGTTTCAGCGGCTTGCCACCAACTTTGGGCAGCGCACTTTGGGCGAATGCGGTTGCCGAAAAGCAGATAGAAATGAGAATGAGCAGGGACTTCATCATTTACCCTTTGCCTTCGGCAGTAGAGCCGAATGAACAGCAATCCTTCTGTGGCTTTCGGGCTGGGGCTAGTTGCCTTCCCCATCATCCTCGTCGCATTCGTGCTGCTCATTTCACCGTTCATGAACTGGTTGAACGGCTACGGTTTCACCTGGATTTTCTGAGAGCAATAAAAAAGCCCACCATATGCGCTTCCATGAGAGGCGGGGCGGGGGTGTTGTTGAGGAGTTACATACTCAATGCTTCCGCTCCCTCAAGGTCTCCGTCCCCTCGAGCACCAGGGCGGTGCCCAGTTCGATCAACTGTTCCGGCGTGTACAGCTTCGACAAGGTATCCACTAGGGGCTCATGTTGAGCCATTACCTGCTCGAACTCTGCACCCAACTTCTTCACCATCTTCTCTCGTACTGACATTCACACCCTTTCTTCTGGACAACAGGCGGGTCAATCACAACGAGCGAAGGTTCGTTCCCGCATCAATTGTTAAAAATGGAGGGGAGAGGGTACATCTCGACAGGCCAACCCCTTCCCAAACCCTTCCCACACGGAACTTTCGAGATGGGTCGTGGGAGGGGAAATTCAATAAATCCTTATTTGTTGGGGGTTTTGTGGTGAGCGCGGAGGGACTCGAACCCTCGACCCCATGATTAAAAGTCACGTGCTCTACCACCTGAGCTACGCGCTCACTTGCCGCGCTGTGTAGGGGCCGGCTTGGTGCGGGTCAATAGCGCCACCGCCGCAAACGTCCAGCCGGCCGAATGCGGATTACCATGACGGCACCGGCCGTTAGCAGGAATTCTTCAAGCGGGCCGCACGGCGAAAACCGGCTCCGGTCAATTGGCTTCCTGGCGAACCTCGGAGGGGACCTGCTGGGAGGGGCTGACCACCGTCGGCATCGCGACCGGGCGCAAGCCGATCAACTCCGCCGTCCGGATGCCGGTACTGCGCCAGAACGAAAATTCGTTGACGCGCGAATTTTCCAGAATGGCGATCGCGACCGCGGACAGGAACGGCAGGCTTTCGAGCACCAGCACGGCCGCGAACACGTAGATCTCGTGGATTTCCTTGTAGTTGTTGGTGACGACCAGAACGGCGGCGCCGACCAGCAGCAGAACGCCGATGACTGCTTCCCAGAACGCCTGGAATTCGATCGACATCCGCGACAGGCCGCCCTTCGAGGTGCGGGCGAACGGCAGATGCTCGGTGATGAGACCATTGGCCACCGCGCGCGACACCGTCCATTGCACCGACATCGCAGCCACCATGGCGCCCAGCATTTGGCCCCACTTCACCGGCACGCGCAGACGGTACAGCGCCACGAAATGCACCAATGAGACCACAAAGGCGGCGATTATCGGCAACGTCAGGATCTTGTCGGGAATGGCGATGTCGGCGAACGCGACAATCGGGACCCAGATCAGGTTGAGGATGGCAACCAGCACGCCGAGGCTTTCTGCGCCGAGCCAGTTCAGCCAGCCCAGGGCGAATTCGCGCCGTTGATCCGGCGAAAGCCGGCTGGCGCCGGGAAGAAAACGCCGCCAGTGCTTCTTGACGATCTGGAATCCGCCATAGGCCCAGCGATGGCGCTGCTTCTTGAAGGCCTCATAGGTGTCGGGCAACAGGCCATGGCCGTAGCGGTGGTTGGTGTAATGCGTCAGCCAGCCGTGCTCGATGATCGCGAGACCCAGATCGGTGTCTTCGCAAATGGTGTCGCCGGCCCAGCCGCCGGCCATATCCATCGCCGCGCGCCGGATCAGGCACATGGTGCCGTGAACGATGATGCCGTTGGCCTCGTTGCGCTGGACCATGCCGATGTCGAAGAATCCGGCATATTCGCCGTTCATGATGTAATGCATCAGCGAACGGCCGCCGTCGCGATGATCCTGCGGCGCCTGCACCAGCCCGACGCGCGGATCGGCAAAAACCGGAACCAGATCCTTCAACCAGTCCGGCTGCACGACATAGTCGGCGTCGATGATGCCGATGATCTCGGCGTCGGCTGCGGTGCGGTCCATGGCGATGCGCAACGCGCCGGCCTTGAAGCCTTCGACCTTCTCGGCATTGATGAACTTGAAACGTTCGCCGAGCGCGCGGCAGTGATCCTGGATCGGCTGCCAGAATTCGGGATCGGGGGTGTTGTTGATGATCACAACGCATTCGAAATTCGGATAATCCAGCCGCGATACCGCATCGAGCGTCTGCTTCAGCATCTCCGGCGGCTCGAAATAGGCCGGCACATGGATCGAAACTTTTGGAAACGCCTCGGTGGCTGCGGCGGCCGGCACCTCCGGCTGCGCCTTGACGAGCAGCCGGCGGGGGTTTCGGCCGAATGCAACCGCGGCGATTTCCTCGATCCGCGCCATCGCGATCAGCACCAGCGGCACCAGCAGGATCAGTCCCAGCGTCAAGGCAAAGGCCGAACCGAAAACGAAGTAGTGCCCGTTCCAGTAGGCGAAGACGGTTGCGACCCAGGCGCCTACGCCATTCGCCGACGCCGACAGCATCAGCGACTGCATCACGGTGGCCTCGCTCAGCCGCAGGATCGGCAGCGACATCAGCACGCCGACCAGCAGCGCGATGGTGGCCAGTTTCCAGTAGGCCTCGTCGACCACCGGGCCCGACCATGCGAATTTGGGCTCGCGCGCCGCGTTGAGGATTCCCCAATACGGACCGACGCCGCCCTCGAAGAACTTCCAGGGCTGATCGATCGCCTCGACGATGTTGTATTCCATGCCGATCGCTTCGGCGCGGCTGACGAAATTGCGCAGCGTCACCGCCTGCTCGAACGGCCCGGGCATGCCCTTTTTCAGATTATAGCCGGCGCTCGGCCAGCCAAATTCGGCAATCACGATGCGCTTGCCTGGAAAGGCATCGCGCAGTTTCTGGTAGATGATCAACGCCTGATCGACCGCCTGCTTCTCGGAGAAGCCTTCCCAGTAGGGCAGGATGTGCGCCGCGATGAAATCGACGGAGGAGGCGAGTTCGGGGTGCTCGAGCCAGATATTCCAGATTTCGCCCGTGGTCACGGGCACGTTGACCGACCCCTTGACGCGCTGGATCAGCTTGATCAGGTCTTCGATCTTCTGCTCGCCGCGGTAGATGGTCTCGTTGCCGACGACGATGCCGTTGACGTTGCCATTGCGCTTGGCGAGTTCGATCGCCGACAGCATCTCGCGTTCGTTGCGGTCGGCATTCTTGTCGATCCAGGCGCCGACCGTGACCTTGAGACCGACCTCATTGGCGATCGGCGGCACCAGCTCGACGCCGC
>Ga0137403_10009700_pt1 | contig 10687 bp, 7 predicted proteins | sample CZOMad2_1_16fung_FD_122057 | JGI IMG/M metagenome (GOLD analysis project Ga0137403, IMG submission 122057) | Vadose zone soil fungal communities from Angelo Coast Range Reserve, California, USA - CZOMad2_1_16fungal (Hybrid Assembly) | ecosystem: Environmental > Terrestrial > Soil > Vadose zone... | reverse complement strand
CTGAGACCCATCGAGCAGCCGCGACGGCGGCGCCATTTCGCGGCTTGCACGCTCGCCACACTGATCGTCTTTCCGGTGAGCTATGTGGTGACCGAACTCGGCGAGCCATTCCTGCGCGACCGGCCGAAGGCAACCCAGTTTCCCGGTCACGCGATGGCCGAGGTGATCACTCGTGCCTGGCACGAGCGATTCGGAACGCCACTCGTCTATGCCGGCGGCACCGAGTTCGTGGTCAACAATCTCGCTGTCTATTCATCCGACCGGCCACATGTGCTGCCGCACGGCAGCCCGAAGCTCGCGCCCTGGGTCGACATGAGCGATCTCGCCCAGCGCGGGGTTGGTTGTAGTGTGGGAGGAGACCCCATCTACGCGCGCGGCCTGAGGAGTGGCGCGAGACCTTCGGGCCCCTCAACATGGAGCCGATCCTCGTGCTTGCGCGCCAGACCTGGAACAAGAAAGTCGCGCCGGCGCGCATTCTCTATGCCTTCGTGCCGCCGCGGCCGTAGCCGTTACGGCGCTGGCTTGGTCCTAGCCTTGCCGCCATCGGCTCCGACGACCGCGTCTTTAGCTGTTGCTTGTTGTGGCGAGCCCGCGAGGACGCTTGCGCCCGACTGCGGCCTCGTGAAGATTGGACGCTAGGCGAATCACCTCGCCCCGCAGGCGCCGCTACCGGAGATCCCATGCGCCTCGACCTCGTATTTGTTTCCGTGTGCATAGCTCTGATCGCCGGCTCCGCCGGAGCGATCGCCTATTCGGCGTTCGGCTTCGGCGCGCCTTCTGCCATGCTCACGACGATTGCGGTGCTGGCGCTGCTCAGCCTCTACAATCTGTTGTCGATGCGCGCTGCGGTGCGCCAGCCTGCTCAGAACCAGCCGGCTGATCTTCTGCGCATCACCACCGACACCGTGCGCCAGGAGGCCGCGCGGCAGGACGCTCTGCGCCAAGAAATGCGTCAGGAGATACGTCTGGACATGGCGCGCCAGGTCACACAGGTCGAGCGCGACCTCGCGGCGCTCGAGCGGCGAGTCGACGGCACGATTGAGCGCACGCGAGCAACCACGGAGCCGCTGACCGCCGAGATAGGCGAGCTTGGCACCTTGGTCCGGCAGCTCGCCGAGACGCTGTCTGACCACGAGAGCAAACTCACCGAGATCGAGCTTGCGGAGATCGAGCAGGTCGAGGGCATGCATGCGCGGCCGAAGCTGGAGGTGCCGCCCGCGCCACCCGCGCCACCGGTTGTGCAAGCTCTATCCCCTCCACCCGTCGCAGCAGCTGTGCCGACAGCAGCCTCGACGCCAGCTCCGGCGCCGGCCGCGGTCGTCACACCCCCGGCGCCGAAAGTGACCGCCGCCGACACGATGGCAGCCACCATCCGCTCGGCCATCGATGCCAACCGGGTCGACCTCTACTTGCAGCCGATGGTCACGCTGCCGCAGCGCAAGATCCGCTACTACGAGGCACTGTCGCGACTGCGCTCCGACAAGGGCGACGTGGTGCTGGCAACGGATTTCCTCGGCTCGGCGGACGCGCACGGCCTGCTGCCCAAGATCGACAATCTCGTGATCTTCCGCTGTGTGCAGGTGGTCCGCCGCCTGCTCGCCAAGAATCGGGAGATTGGCCTGTTCTGCAACGTCTCAGGCTCGACACTCACCGACGGCAGCGTATTCCCACAGCTGCTTGAGTTCCTCGAGGCCAACCGCGCGGTCTCCTCCTCGATCGTGCTGGAAATCTCGCAGAGCGCGTTGACGTCCGCCGGGCCGATCGAGCTTGAAAGCCTCTCAGCCCTTGCTGAGCGCGGCTATCGATTCTCGCTCGACAACGTCACCGACCTGCGGTTCGAGCCGCGTGACCTGGTCGCCCGCGGCTTCCGTTACGTCAAGGTGCGGGCTGACGTCCTGCTCAAGCGGATTGCGGTGGCGAGCGACATCGATCCGGCCGACCTCGCCGATTTGCTCCGCCGCTTCGGCATCGATCTCATCGCCGAGCGGATCGAGAGCGAAGGATCGGTCGTCGATCTGCTCGAATGCGGCGTGCGCTTCGGCCAGGGCTTTGTGTTCTCGCCGCCGCGGCCGGTACGCGCCGAAGCCCTGCAGGGCATCGCAGACCGTGGCGAGCCCGCCGAGAAAGCTCCGCCGGTGCCGCCGACAGCGCCAGCGCGCTCGCAGGTCGCGGCGCCCGCGGGCGCCGCGACGGCGCGACGCTCCTCAGGGCTGAGCCAGATCGCACGGCGCATTTGATGTGGCCGCGCCGATCGTCTATGGACGGGCGCAGCTGCCTGTCGATCTCTCGCATCTTGTCGCGCCGCCGCTCACCTGTCGCAACAAAGCCTGCTCGTATTCCAGCCTGCTCGTATTCCAGCCCGCTCGCATCCCAGCCTGCTTGTGTCTCATGTCTGCCACCACGCCTCCCCTGACAGCCCATTTCGCGACGCTCGCTCGACGCTACGACGTGTTGCTTTGCGACGTCTGGGGCGTGGTGCACAACGGCGTCGCCGCGACCGTGGAATCCTGTGCGGCGCTGATCAAGTTCCGTAACCAAGGCGGCACCGTGGTGCTGATCACCAACGCGCCGCGGCCGGGCGACTTCGTGCAGAGCTTCATCGACACGCTCAAAGTGCCGCGCGAGGCCTATGATGCGATCGTCAGCTCGGGTGACGTGACTCGCTCGCTGGTCGCCGAGCGCGCCGGCGAGCGCGTCTTTCATGTCGGCCCCGAGCGCGACCTGCCGATCTTCGAGGGGCTCGATGTCGAGCTCGCGCCGATCGAGCGGGCCGACTTCGTGGTCTGCTCGGGCCTCTACGACGACACCCGCGAGACGCCGCAGGACTATGTCAAGCTGATCGAGGAGATGCACGCGCGCAAGCTCTCCATGATCTGCGCCAATCCGGACGTCGTGGTCGAGCGCGGCGACCATCTGGTCTATTGCGCAGGCGCGATCGCGGATCTCTACGCCCATGTGGGTGGCAAGGTGATCTATGCTGGCAAGCCTTATCGACCGATCTACGAACAGGCGATCGCGTGCGCGCAAGCGCTGCGCGGTCGCGCCGTCGACCATGGGCGGGTCATGGCGATCGGAGATTCAGTACGCACCGATCTCAAGGGCGCCGCCGCCTTCAACATCGACAGCCTGTTTGTGACCGCAGGCATTCACGCGCAGGAGCTGGGTGGACGCGACGAGCCCGATCCGGCAGCGCTGCGCGATATCCTCGCGGCAGCCGGCGTCGCTCCAACCGCGGTGATGCGTCGCCTCGAATGGTAGCAGGGACGGTGGGCTGTGGTGCAGCTAGGCGGGCTAGTGCCCCGTTTCCGAAGTTCGTGATACACCTCAGCACGCTCTGACACGAACTTCGGAAACAAGGGGGCACTAGCAACGCTATGATTCTAGTGCCGCTTTCGATTTGAAGTTCCTAACAGAGTTTGCGGCAGGTGGTGTAGGAACTTCAAATCGGCGGCACTAGCTCGGCGCGCTCGCAAAGACCGCCTCGATCTTGTGCTGCAGGGTCTGCGCGTTGAACGGCTTGACGATATAATTGTTGACGCCAGCCTTCTTGGCCGCGATGACGTTCTCTGTCTTGGATTCAGCCGTGACCATGATGAACGGGGTCGCGGCCAGCGCGGGGTCCGCCCGCACCTCGCGCAGCAGGTCGTACCCGGTCATCGGCTCCATGTTCCAATCCGAGATCACGAGCCCATATTTGCGTGAGCGCAGCTTGGTCAGGGCGCCGGAGCCATCGGAGGCGTCATCGATGTTCTCAAAGCCGATCTGGCCAAGAAGATTCCGCAGGATGCGGATCATGGTCGCGTAGTCATCGACAATGAGGACGGGCATCGACAGGTCAATAGCCATGGTCATACTCAAATGGCCGCGCCTTGCGGCAGGATTCCGGACGCTCCACCGGGCGGAGGCATCGCGGTCATCTGGCCGCAACCACTCCTGCCCCTCCTAGCCCCCTAGCAAACCTCGTTGAATATCCGGTTAATTGTCGGTGTAGCGAGCACCAAGCGGGGGATGTCCTTGCATCAGGCCAACGATTTCTTGAGAAAAATGGAACATTGCTGCGATTGGGTCGCTGCACGGCCATGGGGGCGGCCATGGGGGTGGCCTTGGGGATGGCACGCGCAATGAACTCCGCCTCCAGCCCATCGTTCGCGATTCAGCGCGGGACCGGCCGCCCCGACCCCCGGCTCAAAGGCGCGGTCGTCGCCATCGGCAATTTCGACGGCGTGCATCGCGGCCACCGCGCCGTGATCGCTGCGGCTCTCACCCGCGCGCGCGCGCTCGACCGACCGGCCGCTGCGCTCACCTTCGAGCCGCATCCGCGCAGCTTCTTCCGGCCGCAGGAGCCGCTGTTCCGCCTCACCGACGAGCGCGCCAAGCTGCGCCTGTTCGCCGGCACCGGACTTGACGGCGCCATCGTCCTCACCTTTGACGCCGCGCTCGCGGAGCCCGCGCCCGAGGACTTTGTGAACGACGTGCTGCTTCATCGCCTCGGGATCGCGGGCGCCACCGTCGGCTACGACTTCCGCTTTGGCAAGAACCGCGCCGGCACGCCTGACCTGCTTGCCTCCGAAGGCGCGCGGCGACATTTCGCCGTCGACATCGTGCCGGCAGTCGCGCCCGAGGGTGAGCGCATCTCATCCGGCGCGATCCGCGCGGCGCTCGCGGCCGGCCACGTCAAGGAGGCGGCCCGCGCGCTTGGCTATCCCTGGTTCGTGAGCGGCGAGGTCGTGCATGGCGACAAGCGCGGCCGCGAGCTCGGCTATCCGACCGCCAATCTGCGGCTCGATCCGTCCTGCGGGCTGCGCCACGGCATCTATGCAGTGCGTGTCGGCATCGGCAGCCATCGTTACGACGGGGTGGCGAATTTCGGGCGCCGGCCAATGTTCGATGTCGGCACCGTGCTGCTGGAAGTGTTCCTATTCAATTTCTCCGGCGACCTCTATGGCCAAACGATCGACGTCGCCTTCATCGACTGGATCCGGCACGAGCTCAAGCTCGACAGCATCGAAGACCTCATTCGCCGTATGGACGAGGACAGCCGCCTCGCCCGTATCGCGCTCGCACGCTCAGGCGAGGCGTTTCCGCAGCTTGGCGAAGTGACGTGATAAATGTGATCTCCCTTTTACGGAGCTTCATCGTCAATTCGTGCCATATTCTCCGCTCATTCCACTTGGCTAGGCTCTTGGACATTATTGCGCTGGGGGAGCGTCACTCGAGCGAAATGCCGTTTGCCTTGATCGTCTTCGCCCATTTCTCGATCTCCGCCGCGATGAATCTGCCGAGATAATCGGGCGTCATACGCTCGGGGGGCACTAGATCAGAGCCGATTTCCTTGAGCCGCTGTTGCACCGTAGGGTTCGCGAGGGTCGCGACCGTTGCCTTGTTGAGCTGTTGGACGATGCTCTTGGGTGTGCCGACGGGGAGAAACAGAGCGTACCAGGTCGGGATGTCGAAATCGGTCAGCCCCTGCTCGTGCGCGGACGGCAGACTCGGCATGCTGGCCGAGCGGTTCCGACTCAGGATCGCGAACGCTTTCACGGTTCCGGCGTCGATCTGTGGCAGCGCCACAGGCGCGCTCGGGCACTGGTAGTCGATGCGGCCCGCCAGCATGTCCTGCATCGCCTGCGCGCCACTTCGATATGGAACGTGAGTGATATTGATCCCCAGTGCCGAGTTGAGCAGCGCACAGGCCAAATGATTGGAGCCGCCGGTACCGCCCGAGCCATATTGCAGCGTCGACTGATTGGCTTTTGCGTAGGCCGTGAACTCGCGCAGATTGCTGGCCGGAAAGTCCTTGCGGGCAACCAGCACGAGCGATTGGTCGGTGACGAGCGCGACCGGCGCGAAATCGCTTGCGGCGTTGTAGAGCGGCCGCTTGTAGAGCGACTGGTTCTGCGCGTGGGTGCCGACATTGCCGAGCACCATCTGATAGCCGTCCGGCGGCGACTTAGCGACGCGGCTCCCGCCGACCATGCCGCCAGCGCCGCCCACGTTCTCCACCAGCACCGGCTGCCCGAGCTGCGCCCGCAGGCCTTCGGCCAGCAGGCGCGCAATGACGTCCGACGTGCCGCCGGCCGCAAATGGAACCACCAGGGTCATCGGCCGGGTGGGCCAGCTCTGAGAGAGAGCGGGCGCGGTCCCTGCCAGCAGCGCCGCTATGGCCATGACCCGGACCATCCGCATAGAGCGCCTCCCGCTCGAGTACATTGATCAAGGACAATCTTTCATGGCCCTCCAAAGGCGCCAAAAGCATGGAGGGCGCCTGAGCGCCCTCCGAATTCCCACGTTCATCCGTGCAACAGCGCTACTTCGCGGCCGCCGGGAATGCCGGGAGCTTGCTGACGTCGCGCGCATCGTGCTGAATGATGACGGTTGCCTTCAGATTGCTCGCAATCTTCTTGAAGCGGTCGATCGACGCCACCGTCTCAGCGCGATTGACGTTGAAAGAGGGCACGCCGTTGTTTTCATAGTTTTCACGGAAGTGAGCGAGATCGCCGGTGAGCAGCACATTGCCGGTCTGCGGCAGCTTCACCATCAGGCTGTGATGCCCGGGCGTGTGGCCAGGCGTGTTCAGCACCATCACGGTGCCGTCGCCAAACACATCCTTGTCCAGGGGCAGCGGCTCGACCTTGCCCTCGCCCTTGATCCAGTTGGCGAACGGCTCGGGGTTCACGCCAGGACCCGGCTTCGCGCTGGTTAACGCATCCCAATCGCCCTTGCCGATCAGGAGCGTCGCCTTCGGGAACGAGCCGACCTGACCAATGTGGTCGCCATGATAGTGGCTGACGCCGACATATTTGATCTGATCGGGCTTCACATTGACCTGGCCCAGGAGGTCCACGAGACTCACCTTCGGCGCGACCGCACCGGCACTCATCGAGTGGCCGGTGTCCCAGATCATGTACTCGTTGCCATGCTTGATCAGATAGCAACTGAAGACGAACTGCAGTTTCAGATCGCCGTAGGCATACGTATCGGAGAAGCGCAGATTGACTTCGGTCGGAGCCTGTTGGGTGCCGCACTCGAAGCGAGTGAGCGTCACCTCAGGGGCACCTTGCGCCGAGGCCGAGAGGCTGACGAGAGCGTTGGCGCAGACGCCGATCGCCAGCAGGCTGAGAATTCGCTGCATGGTTTTCCTCCCCATAGCGCGAACGAGACATTATCAACCCAGGGATGTTGCCCGGATGCGCAGTCTCGGTCAACGCGCCTTCCGCCCACCGGCTGCGCATCGTGCGAGCGCTGCACGGAAAGGGATTTCGCAGCGCGGAGCGCATCGCAGCGCTCCTCCGATTCGCTCTTGCCACATAAGCAACGACCCGCCGTGGCTCACGCCGCGACGGGTCGGAATATCAATAGAGCCTGGTCTCAGAACGCGACGTTGAGGCCGACCTGACCGCCGTAGTTCGTCACCTTGTCCTGTCCCAGCTGACCGGTGAAGGACACCAGCCCTGTCACGCCCTTTGCGAGCCCCACCGAAACGCCGGCGGTCGCCGATGCCCAGTCCTTGCCCAGGTCGACGGCGGGCAGCGACGAATAGCTCGGCGCCACCGTCGAGGTCAGCGACGCGGTGACCAGGCGGTCGTGCGAGACGAACTCGTGGTTCCACAGCACTTTCGCAAACGGTTGGAACCTACCGAAATCGAAGCTCGCCTGATAGCCGAGCACACCGAGCGAGGAATGGCGATACTGTTCGCCAAAGGCGAGGCTGGTGACGTTGCCGCTCTCGGTGAAGCCGTCGATGTGAACCGACTGCAGCGTGAGGCCAATGACCGGGCCGTGGGTGAGCAGGCCGACAACGGCATTGTAGCCAGTGCGGACCGAAAACGACATGTTGGTTCCATTCGTGGTCGTGTTGTTCTGCTCCGGCACCGGGCCAAGCGGCACGACGCGATTGACGTCGTAGTGGAGCGCGCCAAATGTTCCAATCATGTTGGCCCAGATCGGCCCAAGCGTCGCCGCGGTGTAGCCGCTCACCGCGAACTCGTCTTGCGTAAAGCTGCCGCCTTGGCTGAATTTTGCTTTCTTTGTTCCTGCCGATACGGCCATTCCCAGCAGGATGCCGCCACTCGTCATGGTGTCGATGCCGGCCGTCACCTGCGTGGGCGTCGCGCTTTCGCCGACAAAACCCACCGGCCGGTCGATCTGCAGCCGCGACACATCGCCGGACGCCCAGACGTTGAAGCCGAGCGGCCCCCGCGTCCGCTGCGAGATCGGAATCTGATTCATGATCAGATCGATGGTGGCGGCACGGCTCTTGACTGGATTCTCGGCAAGCAGCGAGATCTCGCTCGGGGCAATGACAAGGCTGTATAGGTAGTCAGCCCAGATCTTCTGACCCTTGGTCGCGAAGTGCCCCGCCGCGTCAGCGAACAAGTGTGTCTGATCCGCATTCGGCTCAACGAGAGGGGCCTTGCTGGTGGCACAGAGCAGCGCAGCGGCGTCCACGGGCAGGACGGGCGCACAAGCTGGATTATCGATGCTAACGGTTGTGAACCCGAAGGCCGCCTGTTTGGCGTTGATCTCCTTCCGCAGGCCGTTGAAATCGGCTGGGATAAAGTTGACACCAGCAGCCGCCAATCCGTTCCACAGCGCAGTGTTATAGGCTGCACGCAGGGTCTGCGCATTCGCGCCGCCGAATGATTCAGGCAGGTTGGGAATGATGATGTAGCGCGCGCCGGCAGTCTTAAGCGTCACGACCGCCGCGACCTCATCCTTGGCAGCCTGCGTCACATAGGCGACCCGCTGGTTGAGCGGGAGGTTGTCGATCGCAAAGGCGACATTGTTGCCGCCGGAGCTGATCAAATAAAGCGCGTTGGGGTTCGCAACACCTCCATTCGCCCCGAGATAGTTGTTGATCTGCGTGACTGTGGGCACAGCCTGGGTAAATAGACCGTCGCCTGGGTTATTCACCTCGTTGTTGCGGGCGCCACTGGTTGCATAGTTGGTGCCGCCATCATTGGCCGGCCTCGCGGTGGTGCCGAAAAAGCCCGCGAGCAACTCGCTCGACATCAGACCGGGGCTGCTGGTCGCACGGCCAGCGCCTTCGTTGACCGCGTCCGGGAACAGAGCATTGAAGTTGTTGCCGCCGCCCGCGAATGGCACCCCACCGACAATGTTGTTGCGGTACCAGCCCGAGTCGATGGTGCTGTCACCGAAGCCAACGAACTGATTGATGGATTGTGCAGCAGCTGGGCTCGACACCGCAACGGCAGCACCGAGCGCTAGAAAACGCAATACATGATCCACCCTACACCCTCCAACGAAATTTCATTCTCCGCGTACCGCGGAATGATCAGCGCCGCTGTCGCGAGCGCGCAATAATCGAAGCTTCAGTTGCGAGGCCTTGCGACGATGCCGTGGCCCGTTACCGACTGACATGGCAGATGCCCCTTCTGACGGCGCTTGCAGCTAGCGATGACGCAACCGAGCACCACGCGTTTTGTCAGATCGATCTGCTTCAGGGCGTCGTCCAATTAGTGGATGCAACGAAACTCAAATCGCATGAAGCAAATGGGCAACACGTATTTTGATACCAGCGCCGTGCACGAGCTTGGCGGCATCGATTGATTGAAGACAAAGTATTGGGATTGAGATCGGCGCAAGCGCGTAGCGCGCGACGATCGGCAACGGATCGAAAAACAAAAAAGCCCCGCCAGCGAGGGCGGGGCCAAGTTGGCCCCGGCACGCTGAAGATGGCAAGCGCGCTCCCGAGGCTTGAGCTTGGTCGCTCCGGCTTACTGGACGGTTTGCATTTTGTTGAATTTGCATTGCCGCTTTGCACCTGTGTGCGCGTCTGGGGCCATCGCTGCCAACGCGGCCTCTCAACGGGTTGGGGAAACCGACCTTTCCGCGGCACCGGCAATCTGGTAGTAAGCTGCCATGACGGCATGCCTTGCACCTCTCGCTCTGATCGGGTCGGCGCCCATTATGAGCCCGGCCTCCGCCTGACCTTTCGGTCAACGGAGGACCGGGATTGCCGAACCCTTAAGCCGCCACCTTTTATCCCTGGTAAGGTCATGACCGACGCCGCCCGCGACTACAGCGAGACTCTGTTTCTACCGAAAACCGACTTCCCCATGCGCGCGGGCCTCCCGCAAAAGGAGCCCGAAATGCTGGCGCGCTGGGCCAGGATCGGCCTCTACGCCCGCCTGCGCGAGGCTTCGAAGGGCCGGACGAAGTTCGTGCTGCACGACGGCCCGCCCTACGCCAATGGCAACATCCACATCGGGCATGCGCTCAATAAGGTGCTCAAGGACGTGGTGGTGCGCAGCCAGCAGATGCTGGGCTTCGATTCCAACTACGTGCCGGGCTGGGACTGCCACGGCCTGCCGATCGAATGGAAGATCGAGGAGGAGAACTATCGCGCCAAGGGCAAGCCGAAGCCCGACCTCTCCGACCCGGCCGCCATGATCGCGTTCCGGCGCGAGTGCCGGGCCTCGGCCGAGCACTGGCTCGGCGTGCAGCGCGAGGAGTTCAAGCGGCTCGGCGTTGAGGGCGACTGGGACCATCCCTATTCGACTATGGAGTTCGCGGCCGAGGCGCAGATCGCGCGCGAATTGATCAAATTCTCCCAGAACGGCACGCTCTATCGCGGCTCCAAGCCGGTGATGTGGTCGGTGGTGGAGAAGACCGCGCTTGCGGAAGCCGAGGTCGAATACGAAGACTATGTGTCCGACCAGGTGTGGGT
>Ga0137403_10009698_pt1 | contig 10688 bp, 7 predicted proteins | sample CZOMad2_1_16fung_FD_122057 | JGI IMG/M metagenome (GOLD analysis project Ga0137403, IMG submission 122057) | Vadose zone soil fungal communities from Angelo Coast Range Reserve, California, USA - CZOMad2_1_16fungal (Hybrid Assembly) | ecosystem: Environmental > Terrestrial > Soil > Vadose zone... | reverse complement strand
CCCGGCGCGCTTCGCCGCGGCGAACAACGCGTCGAGTCGCGCGACGTCGTCGGTGATTCCGGGCAGGACCGGAGCGATGATCAACCCAGCGTTCACACCCGCCTCCACGAGCTTCCCCAAGGCGCGCAGGCGCGCGGCAGGAACGGGGGAGCGTGCCTCGAGCTTACGTGCCAGCGCGGCGTCGTACGTGATCAGCGAGATGTGGATCTGGAGCTCGTTGCGCTCCTGCAATCGCAGGAGCAAGTCGCAGTCACGTGCGATGAGCGGACTCTTGGTGATGATGCCGAACGACAGTCCTTCGCAACGCGCCAGCCGTTGCAGCACCGCTCGCGTCACGCGGAACCGGCGCTCGGCAGGTTGATACGGATCGGTCGCCGTACCGATGACGATGCACTCGCCGAGCGGGACGCGTTTCAGGTCGGCCTCGAGCGCGCCGACCACGTGTTCCTTTACGAAGATCCGCTTCTCGAATGCCTCCCACCCGTGCGCCCCGCGGTAGTCCGCAAACTCGGCATCGGTCAGCTTGCCCGCATCGTGCGCGCGCTCGACGACGTAGCGATGCGTGTAGCGAGCGTAGCAGTAGCTGCAGCCGAATTCACAGCCGACATACGGATTGAGCGACCAGTAGTCCATGCCGGTCGCGGATGGTGGGTTGAGCACGCGCTTGGGAGTGAGCGAAACGAACCGAGTGCCGCGGAGACGCTCGTCGAGGATGACGGGCGGTGGGGCGGATGGGCGGATGGGCTGTATTAGCGGGATTTGAGGCGACGGGTTCGGCACAGCCCCGCCGCCCATCTGCCCATCCGCCCCACTGCCGTTAGTCACAACGTGCCCAGCCGCATTGGAGACAGACAACACACCCGCATTGGTGAGCGGTTTTGGCGCCGCAGTCAGGACAGGGAGGGGTTTTGGGAGGGGCTTCCCGGGGTTTCTTCACCGCCATACACCCCGAATATAACCCGAAGATCGTCCTCAGCAACGAGGGCCTTAGGTCGGCTTTACGTACCGCCTCCACCCGAAGTACACGGGCACGCCCAGCAGCACGAGGATCAGACCCAGGAATGCGTAGGTGCGGGTCGAGTCCTGTACCAGCAGATCGACGGCGATGAGGCCGGTCAGCACAACGTAGAGGCCAGGCAAGAAGGGATAGCCCGGGGCTTTGACGGGACGCGGGATCTCAGGCCGTTCTTGTCGCAGCCGGAAGATTCCGACCGCCGTCACCGTGTAGAAGACCACCGCAGCGAAGATCACGAAGTTGAGCAGTTGTCCGTAGGTGCCCGACAGACAGAGGATGCAGGTCCATATTGCCTGGACAATCAATGCGAGCGCGGGCGTCTTGTACGTGGGATGCAGATTGGCTGCCGACTTGAAGAAGAGGTTGTCGGTCGCCATTGCGTAGTACACGCGCGCCCCCGACAGAATCAGCCCGTTGTTGCACCCGAACGTCGAGATCATGATCGCGATCGCCATGATGTACAGGCCCGGCGTGCCGAACATTGCCTGCAGTGCCGCCGTCCCGACGCGGTCCTGTGGTGCGTGGGCGATAGCGTCCTGGGGCAGCACGACCAGGTAGGCGAGGTTGGCGAGCACGTACAGCGTGGTGACCGTCAGCACACCGGCGCCCATCGCGAACGGCACGTCCTTCTCGGGATTCTTGAGCTCCCCGGACGCGAAGCCGACGTTATTCCACGCATCCATCGAGAACAACGACCCGACCATGGCCGCGCCTACGACCGGTAAGACCGACAGCGTGAGGGCGCCGCCGGCCCAGAAGTTCGCGCCCCAGTTGGCGGCGATCGCCTCGGCGTTTCGCCCGATCGTGATCCCCAGCAGAATCAGCACGGCGAGGGACGCCGTCTTGACCGCCGTCAGGGTGGTCTGGATGAACGCCGCCGTCCTGACGCCGCGCACGTTGATCCAGGTGAGCAGCACGATGGAGGCGATGGCGAAGATGCGTTGCGGTGAGATACCGACGGCGATGTCGCCGATCGGCTGCGGCAGATGCAGCGTGGTGCCGAGACCAGGAAACACGTCCGGCGAGAGGCCCGGCCACAGCACCGAGGTAAAGCGGGCTAAGGCAACGGCGACCGCGGCGATCGTACCGGTTTGAATCACAACAAACAGCGTCCAACCATAGAGGTAGCCGAAGAGCGGTGAGATCGCTTCGCGCAGATAGATGTAGTTGCCGCCCGCTTTTGGGTACATCGCCGCTAGCTCGCCATATGACAGCGCCCCCAGCAGGGTCACGACTCCCGACAGCACCCACACGAACAGCAGCACCCCGGGGGAATGGACCTGCCGCAGGATATCGGCGGACACGATATAGATGCCGGATCCGATCATCGATCCGACGACGAGCGCCGTGGCGTCGAGGCGTGAAATCGCCCGGACGAACTCGACCCGCTGCGGCTGGATGGGGGTAGCCATGAGGCTGATAACCTAGTGGTCGTTTTGCGGGGCCGCTATGTTTCCCGCGCTCACTTCCAGGGGACTGCGTGCGCCTGCTGCCGCGTAACGAGGAATTCTTCGACCTCTTCACCGAGGTCGCCAATCGCAACAAGGAAGCGGCCCAACAGCTGAGCAATCTGTTCGAGGCCGCGCCAGACCGGCGCACGCCGCACGTCGAGGCGCTGAAGCGCCTCGAGCACGAGGCGGACCAGGTGACGCACGAGGTCGTGAACCGCCTCGACCGCACGTTCATCACGCCGCTGGATCGCGAAGACATCCACCAACTCGCTTCTGATTTGGACGACGTCATGGACGCGATGGACGGGACCGCCCGCCGCGCCCAGATCTTTCGGCTCGGTGTCCCGCCGCAGGGCGTGCGGCGACTGGTAGAGGTGGTGCAACGCATGATGGCGGTCCTGTACGAGGCAGTCAGCAGGCTGAAGAAGGGCGATGACGTCATGAAGTACTGTGTCGAGGCGAAACAGCTGGAGGAAGAAGGCGACTCGATCTATCACGAGGCGCTGGGGCAGCTGTTCGAGAAGGAGCGCGACGCGATCGAGCTGATCAAGTGGAAAGAGATTTATGACGATCTGGAGGGCACGCTCGACCAGGCCGAGGACGTCGCGAACGTGGTCGAGTCCATCACGATCAAGCACGCCTGATGGCCGGCTCTGTCTGGTTCGTCCTCGCGATCGTCTTCATCGCGCTCATCTTCGATTTCATCAACGGCTTTCACGACGCCGCCAACTCCATCGCGACCGTCGTGTCGACGCGCGTGCTTTCGCCCAGCGCGGCGGTCGTGTGGGCGGCCGCATTCAATTTTCTCGGTGTGTTCGTTCTGGGCACGGCGGTCGCCAAGACGATGGGCAAGGGTTTGGTGGACTTGAACGTCGTGGATGCGACCGTCATACTCGCAGGGCTCATCGGCGCGATTGGTTGGGACTTGATCACCTGGTGGATCGGTCTTCCGACGTCGTCGTCGCATGCGTTGATGGGCGGTTATGCGGGCGCCGCGGTCGCCAAAGCGGGATTCCACGCCATCATCGCCAGCGGCTGGATAAAACCGCTGTTGTTCATCGTGCTATCGCCGCTCATCGGATTGCTGCTCGCGCTGACACTCACCGTTGCGCTGTCGTGGGCACTCCGGCGCTCGCTGCCGCGGCGGGTGGACCGCACATTCCGCGTGCTGCAGTTTTTCTCGGCGGCCGCTTTTTCGCTCGGCCACGGTACCAACGATGCCCAAAAGACCATGGGGATCATCGTTGGGCTGCTCGTCGCAGAGCAAGCCCTGTTCGTCAATTTTCCGGTGCGTGCGTTCCATATCACCGCCGTGGAGACGATCCCGCTCTGGATCATCATCTCGGCCGGCGCCGCGATCGGCCTGGGCACCGTGAGCGGCGGTTGGCGGATCGTCAAAACGATGGGCCAGCGGCTCACCAAGCTGACGCCGTTCGGCGGATTCTGCGCCGAGACGAGCGGTGCGATCACGCTCTTCGTGGCGTCGCACTTCGGCATCCCCGTGAGCACGACCCACACGATTACCGGCGCGATCAGCGGCGTCGGTGCCGCGCAACGGTTCTCGGCGGTGCGCTGGGGTGTAGCGCGGGGGATCGTGCTGGCGTGGATCGCGACGATTCCGGCGGCGGCCGGCATCGGCGGGCTCAGCTACCTGTTGCTGCGGGCGATCGTCTAGCGAGTCACTTCACTCAGTCACTGAACAAGCGACGCAGTCCGCGTTCCGTTTCCGCCAGCGCCTCCTGGAAATGCTGCAGCTCGCCGCCGAAGCCAAACCGCAGGAATCCGGGCGTGCCGAAGTGATCGCCGGGGCAGAGCAGCACGCTGTGCTGCGCGCGCAGCTTTTCGACGACGTCGAGCGCCGGGATCGCGCCGCGGTAGCGCGCCCAGCAAATGGCGCCGGCGCGCGGTGCGTGCCAGCTGAACGTGTCACCGAACGTCTTGAGCCACGCTTCCATCACCGGATAATTCGCGTGCAGGATGCGCCGGGTGCGCTCGATCAGCTTGTCGCGCACGTGGGGATCGAGCGCGACCGAGGCGAGGTGATCGGACGCGCCCGACGGCCCGATCGTGGTGTAGTCGTGGCGCGTCCATGCTTCCAGGCTGAACCCCGGCTCTGAGACTATCCAGCCGATGCGCAGGCCTGGGAGGCCGTACGCTTTCGACAGCCCGTTGACGATGATGAGCTTCTTGTAGCCGCTGCTCCAGAACGACTCGGTCGTCTTGCCATCGAGCTCCGCGCCTCGATAGACCTCGTCCGCCAGGATCCAGGCGCCGACTTCCGCGGCGCGGTCGAGGATCGTCTTGCGCGATGCATCGCTCAGCACGTGGCCGGTCGGGTTATGCGGATTGGTGACGACGACCAGCTTGGTCCCCGGCGCGATGGCGGTGCGAATCTCCTCGGCGTAGGGCTCCCAGCCTTCCTTCTCGTGCAGCTGAAACGGGCGGACCTCCGCGCCGAAGTTCTGGGTCAGCCCGGCGGTCTGCATGTAATTCGGCATCATCACGGCGACTTTGTCGCCGGGCTCGATCAGGCGCCAGCAGGTCACGAAGTTCGCTTCGGAGCTGCCGGTGGTGACGAGGATCTGGTCGGGCGAGGCGCCGGGGTAGAGCGCGGCGATGCGCTCGCGCAGGAGGTCGGTGCCGTTCGACTGCGCGTAGCCGAGGCGCACGTCGAGCAGCGGGAGGGCGGAGGCGCCGGCGAGACCGAGCAGCTCCTGGATCGAGAGCGGATGCACGCCGGACTCGGAGAGATTGAAGCGCACCCGGTTTTCCCAGGTGCTCTGCCACCGTTCCAGCTCGAAGGGGACGAATTTAGGGCTCATGGCTCGTAAAGCTCGCGCAAGTCCTGGGGTTTCTCCAGCCAGTAGTCGGGGGCTAGATCTTCGAGGTCCGCCCGGTCGAACGGGCCCCACAGGACCGCGGCGGTCTTCACGCCGGCCGCACGGCCCGACTCCATATCGTGGCGGGAATCGCCCACAAAGACCGTACTCTCTTTTTGGACTCCCAATTCGTCGACTGCCTTCAAGACGGGCTCTGGATGCGGCTTGGCGTGGGCAACGTCGTCGCACCCGATCACGACGTCGAACGCTTCGTCGAGCCCGGAAACGCGGAGCCCGCGCATCGCGCCGTCGCGCAGCTTGCTGGTCACGACACCGAGCCGCTTGCCCGAGCTCTTGAGGCGGCGAATCTCGTCGACGACGCCTTCATACGGTTTCACGAGCGCGTCGTGGTGGAAGAGGTTGTAGGTGCGGTAGGTCTGCACCATCGCCTCGATCTCTTCCTTATCGTCGGTGATCTGGCCGAACTGCGCCCAGAGTGGTGTGCCGAGGCCCTCGATCCACATGTCATCGGGGGGAAGGGGCTCGTTGCCGCGGTGCAGCTGCATCGTGTGGCGGTAGGAGCGCAGGATCAACTCGATGGAGTCGATGATTGTGCCATCGAGGTCGAAGAGAAACGTGGTGAGGATCATCGCTGACAAGCTAGCGCACCGGTCGTATGATTGCAGCGTGCACAAGATCCGCACGATTGTGATTCTCGCGGTGCTGCTCGTCGGGGCGATCGCGGCGTTGTACTACGGAGTGCGCTGGTTCGGCCGCGAGCTGCGTGACAAGCCTTACGTCGCCAACGTGAAGACTCAGCTGCGCTCACTCGCCGCCGCTGAGGAAGCGTATCGCCGAGACAGTCTTTCCTACACGAGCGAAGTCGCGCGCGTCTGGCATCCGAGCGCCGAGACGCAGGGCATCGAGATCGGTATTCTCGAGGCGGGAGCCGACGGCTTTCTCGCGGAAGGCCGGCACGATTCCTGGGCCGGTCGCTGTGTGATCGCGGTGGGCCGCTCTGCCGGTGATAGCCTCCCGGTTGGTGAGCCCGTCTGCCATTGGGGGCGCGACTAGGATCTGGCGACAACCATCAGCGCGGCAACAAGCTCGACGCTGATGGCAGAGTCTTCCGTCTCGGCCGGCGGCAGCGCGTGATGCCACGCCAGCAGGTCGTGTACAAGTAGCGGCTGTGGCCGCGACAACAGGTCATCGAGCAACAGCTCTTCACCCGCCGTCATTCCCGACGACAGTCGTGACACCAACGCGTCGAGCGCGCCGAGCTGCGCCCCCTCGCCACGACGGGCGGCGCGTCGCGCGGCCGAGAGCACCCAGGGAATGAGCCGCCGCGCGAACCGATCCCGGTCAGTCGCCCGCCAGCGCGCGTCCTGAACGGCGGCCAGGCGTGATCGGATCAGGGGAGCGGCGCTGTCGAGCGCCCGCTGCAGCGAGCTGCGATCGACAACGGCCGGCTCTGCGCCACTGGCGGCCGCGAGGATTCGAGCCGCCGCGGCCGGATTGGCGCGCGCCGATTCTCCTTCGACGACGAGTGCTTCGACCGCCTTCCCGATACGAACCACCAGGACGGTGCAGGGTTGGTCTCCCCGAATCGCTGTGCAGGAGCCCGCTGGAGCATTGTCCGGCGGGCAGGCGAGTGGCGCCAGCTGATCGCACCAGTCCAGCCGACCGTTCGTGCCGGCGACTTGCTGCGCTCCCGTCTTTCTTGCCAGGCGCTCCTCCATTGCGAGCGCGCGGGCCAGCGCTGCAGGCGGAAGGAACGTGACGGTCGTGATCGAGTCATGCGACGAGCCCAGCCGGTCGATTCTGCCGACGCGTTGTGCCAGTCGCGCGGGACTCCACGGCAGGTCGTAATGAACGACGCGCTGTGCATCCTGAAGATTGAGCCCCTCGCTCAAGAGGTCGGTTGCGATCAGCACATCGGTCTCCAGCGCCGCGACCGGCCGAGTGCCACCCTGAGCTCGAGGCGCGAAGGCGCGCAACACCTCCTGCCTCGGCGCCTCTCCAGATGCAAAACGGCCGACGTGACCAAACACGGCAGCCACACGGCCGTGCCGGAGCCGCTGCAGCAGATACCGCGCGGTCGGCTGGGCATCGGTGAAGACGACGGTCTTCTCCGGTCGCGCAGTGAGCAATGCTTCCAGCGCGTCCGCCTTCGGATCGAGTGCGGGCGCGCGTGCTAACAGCTCACGCAGTCGGGCGAGGATGCGGCGATCGTCGGCGAACGGCGCGGCACCAGCGCTTCCCTGCTCGAGCAAGAGCGGAAACAGGACCAGCTGAATGTCGGACTCCGCGGCACGTGGAAAGCACCGCTGGAACTCGCGCGGGGTGAGGGCACGACCTTCTGTCGCCGCGCGAGCCGCGAGGTCGAGGTAGGCGTCGTGACGTGTCAGCGCGGACCGGAAGGCGGACAGACTCGACCCCAGGCGCCGGAGCAACATCAGACGGAGCAGAGGCGCCGCACCAGCGCCCGCGCGCAACCGCGCGACCCCTGCCACGAGATCGGAGATCAAGGCCTCCGAGCCTGGTCCGGCACGGAGCGTTTCGGTGGTCGAGCGCGGGAACACCATGCTCACGGGTCCGCCGTCATATCCTGCGCGCACGCGCTCGCGCGAGCGCGCCACGATGACCCGAGACACGGCGGCGTACGCCAGCGATCGGTCGGCTTCGCGCCGCGCGGCGTTTCGGAGCGAGGGAAGGCCCAACGCCGCGAGCGCGTGGTCGCGCAGAAACAGTCGAAGCAGATGGAGCAGATCCGAGACGCAGTTGTGGATCGGCGTCGCGGTCACGAGGAGCACGCGGCTGCCGACAACGAGGCGCGCCAGCGCGCGATACCGGTTCGTGTCGGGGTTTCTGAAACGATGGGCTTCGTCCACGACTACAAAGGCGGCGGTCGGACGGTCTGACGGTCGGACGGTCGACACGCTCAAGGATTCGTGCGTGATGATCGGTACCGCGTGCTGGCCGAATCGGGTGAGCAAGTCGCGCCACTGCGAGACCAGGACCGCGGGAACCACCAGCGTGAACGGTCCGTGTCGTGCGAGAGCCACTGCGAGCGCGACGTACGACTTGCCCAATCCCACCTCGTCCGCGAGCAGCGCACCGCCGTGCCGTCCGATGATCGCGCTCAGTCGCTCGGCGGCCGGGACCTGGTGCGGCGCGAGCCAGGCGGGCCAGATGGGCGACGCTGTGCTGCTTGCCAGTGGCGCGCCGTCGAGCAGGGCCCGCGCCGCGCTGGCGACGACCGCGCGCGGCGCCGCCTCCGCCGTCGGCTCGAGCGCGACGGTGAGAGGCTCAGCAACCGGAACGAGGTGCTCAGAGAGAATCCGCGGCCAGCGCGCGACGGTCGGTGGCATCGAGCTGAAAAGCGTCAGCGACGAGGTCGTCAGCGGGCTCGGAGCACTGGCCGCGGCGGGTGAGCTCTGCCCAAACCGCTCCGGGCGCCGGTACCGGCAAGCCACGCACGACGCGGGCGTTGAAGCGGCGGAAGCCGCCGCGCGCGGGATCGGCGACGAGGCGGGCCAGCGCGGTGAGCCAGTAGGAATTAAACAGCGCGGCCAACGCCGCGGCGTCGAGGGCGTCCCGTGTGGCGATGCCGTAGAGGGTATTGAGCGGCACCAGCTCCGGGGCCGGGACCGCCGCGGTGAGGCGACGGCCAATGTCGGGCCACACCACACGATGCGCGGCGAACCCGAGGCCGGTACGGAACAGCTGCCACGGTGGTCCCGCTCTGTAGTCGGCTCGCCGGCGCAATCGCTCCTCGTGGCGTGAGAGCCGCTCACTGAGCTCGCGCGGCAGGCGCGCGAGCGGCAGGCCGTCGGTGCCGTGGGTCCAGAGTAGGTAGCGGCGCGGCCGGCAGCGCCAGGCGGTGACGTCTCGTCCCCGTACCGCCGGTCGCGACCCTGAACACTCCCGATCGAGCAGGAAGAGATCGTCGGCCCCCGTTTTCACACCGAGCTGCGGCGTCCAGTGATCGCCGACGATCGGGAATTGGGCGCGCAGCCGCCGGCTCACCCGCTCCGCACCCGGGGCGAGAATCCAGGGGCCCTCGCGCTGCAGCTGTCGTTGAGAGACTGACGGTGCCGCGGGCTTGGGACCCAAAGCGGTGGCTGCCAGCTCCATCCCGGTGGGATCGGCTCGCGCCGCGACCAACGCCATCGGGTATACCGCCGCGCCAAAGCTCCGGGCCACCGGCTCCGGCAGAGGGGACGCACGTTCGATACGCGCACTGTGGCTGAGCCGTCGGCGCAAAGGTTCGGCGTAACCGCTGGTTGCCAGTTTTGCCGGAATCAACAGCGCCACGACTCCGCCCGGGCGGGTGAGCTCGAAGGCACGCTCGACGAAGGCGACGGCAAGATCGGGCAAGTGGGCAAAACCGCGTGTCGCGGACGGACGCCAACAGGTGTAGCGCGCCGCGAGCGCTTCGCGCACGCGCGGTGCCAGCCGCTCGGCCCGTACCCACGGCGGGTTCCCGGTCACGAGGTCGAACCCCCCATGAACCATCACATCCGCAAAATGGGACTCGAACGAGAAGAACGGCGCCGCGCCTTCGACACGCAGCTTCCGCCGCGCTGTTCGCAGGTCCCGTATGCTCCGCCGCAGCCGCGCGAGCCGCAGCCGCTGCTCGAGGTCGAGGCCACGCCTCCGGCCGAACAGGTCGCGATTGCGGCCGGCATCGAGTAGCTCCGCGACTGCCGATTCCAGCGCCGCGCAGCCATCGTCGAGGAGCTTCCGCGCGAGCGCGGTTTCCGCCCGACTCAACTCCGCCTGCGCCGAACGCTTCGCTGGACCTGCGAGGGAGAAGTGTGTGCGGCGCGCCGCGGCGAGTCGCCGGACTTCCGCAGCGCTCCCACGAAAGGCGCGGCCGCCGAGGGATGCCGCCATCATCAGCGGATCGAGGAGCGCGTCACCCTGAAGGACATGCCCGTCGAGGTTGGGCAGCGGCGCAATCCGGGCCACTTCGGCACCATCCTCCTCGGCGACGAGCGCGAGCCACAACCGCAGCTCGGTGAGGCGCACAGCTGTGGGTGTCAGATCTACGCCGAACAACGAGCGCGCCAGCACATCGCGCTTGACGGCCAGAGCCGGACCGTCGCCGGCCGCGCGCCGAAGGCTTACCACCTCATCGAGTGCTCCGAGCAAGAACGCACCCGATCCCGCGGCCGGGTCGAGCACCGTCAGCCCGCGCAGGTCGGGAGCGGGATGCGGCGCGACGCCTTCGTGTACCCACCGGGCGGCGGCAGTCGGGGGAATCGCGAAACGATGGGTGAGCGCGGCCTCGAGCCCCGCGCGGACCATCTCACGCACGAGAAAGGCCGGCGTGTAGTAGCTCCCACTGGTGCGCCGTTCGTCGGAGTCCATGACGCCTTCGAACACGCGACCGAGCAT
>Ga0137403_10009696_pt1 | contig 10691 bp, 16 predicted proteins | sample CZOMad2_1_16fung_FD_122057 | JGI IMG/M metagenome (GOLD analysis project Ga0137403, IMG submission 122057) | Vadose zone soil fungal communities from Angelo Coast Range Reserve, California, USA - CZOMad2_1_16fungal (Hybrid Assembly) | ecosystem: Environmental > Terrestrial > Soil > Vadose zone... | reverse complement strand
GCGTTTACTGACCCTGCCGATGCCATCAGGACGAGCGCGATCAGCATAGAATATTTCCTGTTCATGGTCAATTTTTTTTGGATTAATTTTTGACATTCATGCCCGTTAAATATTGAGAAAGTTTTTCTATATTTTGCTTTAATCCCTCATCTGCCTTGAAAGTTTTTACCACCTGGATGAATTCCTCCGCCGAGGCGAAAAGCATATGCCAGGTAATGAACGTTGCCTCACCCTGCTCTTCAAATTCAATGGTAGCAATAAACTTAGGGTATGAAACGTGTTCATAAACTATCTTTTTGTGGAGGACGATCTCTCTAAACACGCTTTTGTTGTCATAGTCCCTCCCGTCGGGGCCATGCATGACCAGGTTCCATTCACCGCCAGGTTTGACATCCATGGTGCTGATTGTATTCGTAAATCCGTCAGGTCCCCACCAATTTGCGATATGTTCCGGCTTGGTCCAGGCTTCCCAGACCAGTTCTACGGGAGCATTTAGTTTTCTCGATAGGGTCAGCTCCCGGTCCCTGGTGCTATTTTTTTTGTTTTCCATCTCTCTGTTTTTTGAGTTTATCGATATATGTTTCCAATGCGTCAATTTTGCTTTCCCAATGCTGCCGGTAGCGGTCTACCCATGCGGATACTTCGCTCAAGCGGTCCAACCGGGCTTCGCAGAACCTGTCCCTTCCACGCTGTTTGACGATGACGAGGCCGCAATCCGTCAGGATCCTGACATGGAGCGATATCGCCTGGCGGCTGACCTCGAACTTTTCGGCAATGGAGTTCACATTATGGGGTTGATCGGCGATCATGCCGATGATCGCCCTGCGGGTGGGATCGGCGATGGCCTGGTATACGTCACGTCTGGCTTTCATGATAATATGCAAGTAAGTGCTTGCAAATATAAGCGCAAGCATTTACTTGCGCAAATTTTTCTTCCCTCAATCCCCCTGCAGCGGCTTATTATTGAGCAGATCATTCGGGTTGATTCCATTCTCGAAACACTCATGTATCCCTTCCACTGATTGGATCTCGATATCCGTAATAAGCTTTTTTAGATAATCCATATATTTATGTAGATTTTTCCATTCAATAAAAAATACGATTTAATGAGATTCAATATTTTTTTCACAGGGGCCTCCATCCTTTCTGCTTTTTTCATCACTGCGTGTCCCGTTGCCAATGCGCAGGTAAAGAACAATCCGGCGTCAGCCCCGGCAGGCCAGCGATACCAGCCAGCACCCTATGTCCCTGAACCGAGGGAACTATATGATGCCATTGTCCATATGGACAGCATTTATTTTGATGCCTATAATAACTGCAAATTGGAAAAAATGGCATCCCTGACTTCGGACAGCCTCGAATTCTATCACGACAGGGATGGCCTTATGACGTCAAAAACTGCCTTCATTGAAGCCATTAAGAATAATATCTGCGGCAAGGTGACCCGCGAATTGATGCAGGGCAGTATCGAGGTCTACCCGATTCATGGTTATGGCGCCGTCGAGATCGGGTATCATCGTTTTCACAACAACCAGGAAGCGGGCGGCATTACCGGAAAGGCCAGTAAATTCATAATAATCTGGCATCAGAAAGAGGGTAGGTGGGAAGTTGCAAAGGTTGTGAGCCTTCATTGAATATGATTGCGGATTTCAATTTTTCCTTGTATATTTCGTCATGCTTTTAATGCGAATTGCCCTGCTGCCTATTATTGTTTTTTGCTTTCTTTCCTGCCAGCATAGCAGTCAACATACCAGCAGTCAGCATACTATAGATGTCTCGTCTGTGATCCATGAGGGCCTGGGGGTGGATTCGATCACCCTGGGGAAAGTCGATCGGAATTCCCTGAAACATTATTTTTCTTTACCCTATGACTCGGCGCTGTATGGGAGCTACTCCATAGCCATATCTTACCCACGATTTGGGGCCTTTTTTTACTATTTGCAGAATGACGATTCTGCCAGGATCTTTTCGATGAGTTTTGATACTGCATTTAAGGGACTGACAGGCCGGGGCTTTGATCTCCGTCGTATGCTTGTCCGGGATATGATGCAGATCTATGGGGAGCCCAAATGGCAAATGTTGGAGAGTGAACATATGCTTTATGCACATTATGACAGTTTAGGCATTTACTTCGCCATCAATCCCAGGAACGAACCAGAGCCAGAATTTTATGCCGACGTAAAAGAAGACGATGAGGCCGGGGATTCACTTGCCGACAACCGGCAAAAACATTATTACGATACCGCCTATGCACGATCTCACATCGCGGAGATTACGATCGGTCTTCCAGGGACAAGTTATTAGGGTTGGCCTCCTTCGCCCAGCCTCGCAATCACAAACGGAACAACTGCTGTATCAAAAACGGACAGTCGGGCATCGAAATACCTCTTTTACGTTGGTGATCCTTAAGATATTACGAAACAGGCATTTTTTTGGATGCCGCATGATCATGAAACTAAACGGCATAATGAAAAAAATCTGGCTTTTTTCTACCCTGTTCCTGTGCATTTACCTACCCTCCCGGGGACAGAAACATAGCGATGATCCCAAAACTGCTGTGGAGCGTTTGAAAAAGGATATCCCTGAACTCATGAAAAAAGCGGATGTTCCGGGTATGTCGGTGGCGCTGATCCATGATGGGAAACTTGTTTACAACGCTGTCTTCGGTGTGACGAATGCCGCCACCCAAAAACCCGTCACCAGCGAAACGGTCTTTGAAGCCGCGTCCCTAAGTAAGCCGGTTTTTGCCTACGGCGTCTTAAAATTGGTTGACGAGGGGAAACTGAACCTGGACACCCCGTTAAACAAATACCTGGGAAATAATTACGATGTGGTCGATGACCCGCGTATAAACCTCATCACGGCAAGACGTGTTCTGAGCCATACCTCCGGTTTTCCGAACTGGAGGGATAATGACCATACGAAAACCCTGCTGATCCATTTTACGCCGGGTGAAAAATGGAGCTATTCCGGGGAGGGCATGGTTTATTTGTCAAGAGTGGTCGAAAAGATCACCGGCCTGTCGCTGGAAGATTTCATGCAAAAGATGGTTCTTCAGCCTTTGGGCATGGGCTCCAGCAGTTATATCTGGCAAGACAGGTACGATTCGCTGAAGGCTTACCGGCACGACGCGATAGGGGACACCAGCGGAAGGTGGCAACCTCCGGGGGGACATGCCCAGGCAGTAAAGGAAGGCGGGAATGCCGCAGCCAGTCTGAGCACCAATGCTACCGATTATGCAAAATTCATTATCGCCGTTTTGAACGGCACAGGCCTGAAAAAAGCAACCTGGGATCAGATGCTCACGCCCCAGATCCGGGTGACTGAAAAATACCCGCCGCTTGCCTGGGGCCTTGGCATTGGGCTTGAAACCATGCCCGGAGAGACCTATTTCTGGCACTGGGGGGATAACGGCGACGGAAAAGCGTATGTCACCGCAGCCGTATCCCGGAAAGATGCGGTGGTCTATTTTGCTAACAGTGCGAACGGCCTGTCCATTACCCGGGAAATACTTGCAGATGCGTTTGGAGTAACCGAGGGGAGCGAAGCTCTACATCCTGCCGTCGCAAACCTTGGCTATGAAAGATACAATAGTCCATCCCGTGTCTTGTTTAAATCTATCCTCGAAAAGGGTGCTCCCCAGGCGCTGGCGACTTACCGGGAACAAACAAATAAGGATACTGCGCAAAAGATTAATGAAACGGCTATGAATACGCTGGGCTACTCATTATTGCGATTCAAAAAATTGGATGACGCCATTGAGGTCTTCCGCCAGAATACGGTCGATTTCCCCAGTTCCTATAATACCTGGGACAGTTTTGCCGAGGCGTATATGAACAAAGGAGATAAAGCGCTTGCTATCAAATACTATGAAAGATCGGTAGAACTGAATCCTGCCAATGAAAATGGGAAGGAGCAGCTTAAGAAACTAAGGCAATGACCGGATCATCCGCTCCCGTACTTTTTCCATGGCAATAGCTGGGTCATTATTGTGTGCCTTTGTGTCTATTCCATTCAGGTCGGAAATATATTGTTGATAACTGTATTTTGTCCGTTCCGGCACTAAGGCACTCTTTTTCTTTTGCGAATCATCTCCTAAATTCCTGGCTCCAAAAAAAATACCTAATTCAAAGGGCATATTAAAGCGAGGATAATCGGATGCATTCAATTCAATGCGTGACAGGTCGTGAATGCCGTACCGTGAATCTTTGATCTTGCGTATGATCTTGCCTAGCCTGTTATCCAGGCCATCATCCTCGTCTAATGCCGATTTTGGAAAAAAGCCGCATCTGTATACAGTGTAAACGATAGCCCTCAGTATGGGAGTATACTGATTATCAAATGAACAATTGATAAATACAGAATCATTATAGCCCGCTACCTTCATATAACGGGTTATTGAGCTTGGAGAACGCTAACTCTAATCTTCTTAACTGCCGTTGCTTTTATAGCCTGGGCTGGCTTTATTACTTTGGAGTTGCCGAACACATTTTGCACAGCCTTACGGATGGCCGCACGGGACACAGTCCCCTTGCGCTTCCTTGCTGTTTTTAATATGATCTTTTTGGCTGACATTTATACAAATTTACAAATTATTTCAGGCAATTATAAATAATGTAATGCCTCTTTAAACTAATTGTGAAAAATACAAAGACCCTGACTTTCGTCAGGGTCTTTGTGCCCCGGATTGGATTCGCATTGTGTTGATCTTCATCAGCAACACTTATTCAGCCTTTGTCCGCTGGTGGTCGGTGCCTGTCGAGACGGGTTCCCATTCTTCTACTTCCTTGCTGATCTGTGCTGTCTTCTCGCGGAATTTTTTTATCGCATCGCTTCCGATGGGCAGGTGCAACGGAGGATTTTCGCTGGCCGCCAGTTTTACAATCACGGCAGCAAGTTTCGCCGGGTCGCCGGGCTGGTTGCCGTGAAATTGACCCACGTAAGCCCTGACGGCTCCGACCGTTTCTTTATAAGCATCCAGGACGACGGCTGAACTCTGGTAGGAATCCGCGGATACGAAATCCGTGCTGAACAGGCCCGGCGCCACAGCGGTCACCTGGATCCCGAGGGGCTTCAGTTCGGTGGCAAGCCCTTCGGATATGCCTTCTACGGCGTATTTTGTCGAGCCATAGAGTCCGAAGCCGGGCAGGTTGTTGAGGTATCCGAACAGGGAAGAGATATTGATGATATGGCCCGATGCCTGCTTACGCAGTTGCGGCAGGATGGCCCTCGTCACGTTGAGCAGGCCAAAGACATTCGTATCGTACTGTTTCCTCACTTCTTCGGCAGATGCTTCTTCCGTTGCCGCCAGCAGACCATATCCGGCATTGTTCACGAGTACATCGATGCGCTTGAACCGGTCGATCGCCTCATCGACGCCCGCTTTCACCTCTTTTTCGCGGGTCACGTCCAGCGTGACGACCAATACCCGGTCTCCGCCATTCAGCCTTGTTGCCAGTTCCCCGGCATTTTTTCTTACGGTGGCGACTACCTGGTCACCGCTGGCCAGCGCGGCTTTGGCAATTTCAAATCCAAATCCCTTGGATGCTCCGGTAATGAACCAAACTTTGTTTTTCATGACTGTATATTTTAAATAAGATTATATTCAACGTCCACGTTCCCCTTTATCGCCTTCGAGTAGGGGCATATGCCACGCGCAGCTTCTACCAAAGAGAACGCTACTTCGCGATCAAGGCCTGGCAGATGCACGTTGAGCCGGGCCTGCAGGAAAAAACCTTCGCCATTCAAACGCAGATCAACCTCTGCATCGATGGCCGTGTCAGCCGGCAGATCGATCCGCAATTTGCTCGCCGCTATGCCCATAGCTCCTTCGAAGCATGCCGACCAACCGGCGGCAAACAATTGTTCGGGGTTGGTACCGACTCCAGCGGAACCTGGCGTTGAGAGTCTGATATCGAGGTTGCCATCGGAGCTACGGGATACTCCATGTTCCCGGCCACCCGTCGTGTGGGTCTTTGCGCTGTACAATACTTTTGTTTTCTGAGATGTCATCGTTTCCATATAATTATTTTGTAAAATGATTGGAAGATTATGATTAGTTTTTGAGAAAATAGGCTGCTTCCTGTACGAACAGTTCCGGGTACTGGAAGAAAGAAGCGTGGCCGGCGTCCGGTAAAAGGAGAAGCCGTGAGTTGGGCATCGCCTGATACAGCTTCAGCGGATTACCGACGGAGATGAAAAAGTCATACTGTCCGCCCACGATCAGCACGGGGTTTGAAACGGCTTTAGCCCGTTCGAATCCGCCTGGATCAGGCTGCGCCCAACCAAGCACTGCGGTAAATTCTGCACCGAAACTCTCTTTTGACAACGGAAGATCGCGGCCTTCCTTTTTTGCCTGGATACGTGCAAAAGATTCCTTTCCCAATTGCCTGCTGTGATCGGAAGGTGCAAAGAAACCCGCCAGAAATAGTTCTTCAGGGCTCAGGTTGCCTGCCGACGACAGTTTTTGACCAATCTCGGAAAGCCCTTCTGATCCCTGCGGACCGGTGCCAACCAGGATAAGCTTGTTCACCAACTGCGGTTCGGTCTCTACGATCTGCTGGGCAATAAATCCGCCCATCGAGAATCCAAGCAGGTTCACTTTCGGATAACCTAATGCATTGATGAAGGAAGTGGCATCATGCGCCATTTCTGCAATAGTAGTTGGGGTCTTGCCCGAGGAGCCGCCAACCCCCTTGTTGTCAAAAACGATCACCGTCGAATATTTGACCAGTCCGTTGATAATGGCGGGATCCCAGTCATCCAATGTAGAGCCAAGCGGCGATAACAGGATCAGTGGAGTCCCTGCTTTGTTACCATAGACCCGGTAAACGATTTTTGCATCATCGACATTGATGATCTTTGTCTTTTCTGATTTACTTCCCCTGTTCGCATAAATAGGAGAGGGGTAAAAGGCGAATGTGAGTCCGGCTACAATAAGTAATGCGCCGGAAATTAAACGTTTCATGATTTGTGTTTTTATTTTTTATAATTATGACCGATCGGTCAGTTTTGTGACAAAAAAAAATTAAACTAATTGGGCCTCTATCATTTTCTTAAGGTTACGGTTGATAATAGCCACCTTATCGATCTTCCGGGTCGTCTTGCTGATCAGGATGCCCCCCTCGATCATGGCGAACATAATGGTGGCGAATTCCTTATAATTCCAGTCCGCCTTGAAAATGCCCTGCCGGATCCCCTGGGCTATGATATCGATGATCAACTGCTGGCTCCGGTTCACCATTACAGCCACCTTTTCCCGCACCACCTCATTCTGATCGTCGGCTTCCATGCCGAAATTCAACATCGGACACCCCCCGTCCACCATCGGGTTCAGCGGGTTGCGGTAAGCGTCTATATAAGCAAAAAGCTTGTCCTTCGGATTTTCATGCCGGTTGATGACCGCCAGGGTCCTTTGCACCAGGAGTTCCATATTATAGTCGACCACCGCCTCCGCCAGGACATCCTTATTGTCGAAATGGACATAAAGACTACCCTTGGAGAGATCGGTGGCATCCATAATATCGCTCATGGCTGTGGCCGCTATTCCCTTCTTGTTAAAGATGGACGCCGACTGCTCGATGATCATTTGCCTTGTTTGTTCTCCCTTGCTCATTTTTTTCGATTGACAACACAAAGGTAAATGACCGATCGGTCATATCCAAATTTATTTTGAAGTTTTTTTCGCGGGCATCATCCGCCTCGACGATTACGTTCGGCCGGGGGCAACAAAAAAGCCCCCGATATCTTCTGAAGGCCGTGTGCACCTAACAGGAGATTTATCGAACCAGTTTATGGAAAATTTCAGACAAATAATGAGTTATATGTTTGATAATGAATGGCTATTTTGCGGACGACCAGCCTTTTGTGTTAGAGGGTTTGACAAGCATATCCCGATTTGCTCAAAGAAATTCTATCTCAACACAGAATAAGTTTTATTTTGGAGGGAAATTGGCAAAAGATGAATTTCTTGAAAAAAATGACCTATCCCATTTATATGAAATATGTATTTATCATTTTGACATTGACTCTTGCGTCCTGCAACTGGGCTAAGAAAAAGACAAAAGAGACCGCTAACAAAACTGGTGAAGTTGTTGCAAAAACAGGTTCTGAATTTTTCAATGGAGTTTCAAAAGGGATTGGGAAGACATTCCAAAACGAGGTGGAGTTTTCCGCACAACTAAAGACTCTAGGACTTAAGACTGGCAAGATTATTATTCATGGCACCGACACGTCCACAGATAATATCCTGACCTCCTATTTGATTTTTGACGAAAATTTTGACCGGAATATAACAATAAAGATTATTAGTGACGAAGGGCAAGAGTACGGCAGAGTAGCTCAACATGTATCCGGCCAAAAAGACGATGCGAAATATATTGACTTTATTTTTGATAAAAGGACAAACATTGACGGAAGGGGTAAATTATTATTCGAGTAGACTGAATGGTCTCTTTCTGGCCTCCGAATCATGCAGACAAATGTCATAAACTTAGCGTCATGGTTAAATTGATTTAGAAAATATGCGAACGCTCGGTTTATTTATCTAAATATAAAGCTTATATGCCCTACGCCGGATAGTAAGTTTTTGCTACGGTTCCTCCCGGGAAAGCCTTTACATCCACTAACTTCAGGTAAAGCGGTAATGCAAGATCGGTGAAGATTGGCGACCCCGAGCCCAATGCAACGGGATGGATGGCCAAAGTATATTCATCAATAAGACCCGTTGCTATGAGGCTTCGCATAAATCCCGCGCCGCCAATCGCTACGATCGGTTTGCCCGACCCGGCTTTGAGTGCCCTGATCCCTTCGGCAAGATCGCCGTCGAAAATCCGCGCCCCGGCCCAGGAAGCCGCGGCAGGCGACTGCTCCGCGCTGGGCAGGATCCCCGCATATCCTTTTTGGGTAAAGACAGCCTTGGGGATCTCGTTCATCGGCGCGGAAAAAGGCCCGGCCGCAGTCGGCCAGTAAGGGGACATAGCCTCAAACGACTTCCTGCCCATGATGATCAGCCCTGCCTTACTGACTGCCGCGACGCTCCAGGCCAATGACTCCTCATCTCCGGTCTTGAAGATCCAATCATTCTTGCCATTGGTGTCGCTTACGAAACCGTCGAGCGAGATCGACATCTTCATCATCAACTTTCGCATAATGATAGGTTTGTTTTAAAATATATCTTTTCTTTCTTTAAGTCATTTGTTGGCGACCAGGGTGAGTAAAAATTCGTCCAGATTGCGGAATCCCATGGCAGTGCCTTCCTTGAAGTAGCCCCCTTCGATGAACTGTTCCAATTGGGAAAGGCTCGCCATCTTTTTGACAATGGTAACGGTGGTTTTATCGGCTCCGGCCTTGAAGGAATTGGTGGTTATGGAATAGGTAAAGCTCGTATTGATGGGATTTCCATTTTCATCGGCAAAAGAATTCTTTGTGGTGAAACTGGACTTGGGTTTTATTTCGACAAACTCCGCCAAACTAAAGCGGGTTGGTGCGACATTCTCGTCGGAGATCATGGCAAACAACCAACGACCGCCTTCACGGAAATCCATTTCCTTTGTTTGGACCCGCCACGGTTTGGGGCCCATCCATTGGTCCAGTATTTCCGATTTTGTAAAGGCATCCCAGACGAGATCGAGGTCGGCGGCGAATTCCCGCGTAACGTGAATGGTTGCCGTGTCTTTGTCTACGGTGAAATCAAACAGCAGGTTCATTTTTTCTTATTTTTTATGGTGAACAATACTTGATCGAGTTGCTGGAACCTTTCTTCCATAACCTTCCGGAACTGGTCGAGCCAGACATCGATTTCTTTCATTTTATCGATTTTCAGTTCATAAAAGATTTCCCTGCCTTCTTGCTTGTGGGCCAGAAGCTCGCATTCGGACAGGATGCGCAAATGTTTGGATATGGACTGGCGGGTGATGTCGAAGTGCTCCGCAATGGCGTTGGGGGTCATTGCCTGCACAGCCACCAGGACGAGGATCGCTCGTCGGGTGGGGTCTGCAATGGCTTGAAAAATGTCTCGTCTCATGAATAGTAATTAAGAAGCCGAACGGTTGCAAATATAAGCGCAACCGTTCAGCTTCGCAAATTTATTTTTGACAGGGGAAGAAGAGTAGTTCTTTACATCATTCCGCAATGAATGCGACCTTTGTAACTGTTTGAATTTTATCGGTTATCAGTATCGACTTCCAATGGTCATTTTAGGCATAGATGCTTCTATAACATCAAAATCGGCTTGAGTTAGTTCCACGTTTAATGCCCCTAAATTCTCTTCAAGTCGTTGAATCTTTCTTGTGCCAGGAATTGCTGTGATCTCATCGTTTTGACTCAATATCCAGGATAAGGCAATCTGTGCTTTAGTTACTCCTTTGTCTTTTGCTAATTGCTCTACAACTTCGACAAATTTGAGATTTTCCTTAATAGCCTCATCTGTAAACCGTGGGTTACTTAATCTAAAATCGCCAGCCTCTATATCAGCACGACTTTTAATGGCTCCGGTCAAAAACCCCCGACCCAAAGGACTATATGATACAAAGGTGATTCCAAGTTCATTACAAACATCAAAAAGTTCTTGTTCTGGTTCACGACTCCATAAGGAATATTCAGTTTGTAAGGCTGTAATTGGATGAATTTTGTGTGCTCGTCTTATTGTATCAGCATCCACTTCAGACAGACCTATATTTTTCACTTTTCCT
>Ga0137403_10009694_pt1 | contig 10695 bp, 6 predicted proteins | sample CZOMad2_1_16fung_FD_122057 | JGI IMG/M metagenome (GOLD analysis project Ga0137403, IMG submission 122057) | Vadose zone soil fungal communities from Angelo Coast Range Reserve, California, USA - CZOMad2_1_16fungal (Hybrid Assembly) | ecosystem: Environmental > Terrestrial > Soil > Vadose zone... | reverse complement strand
GGTGCTGCTGGCGCTCATCAGCGCTGTGCTGCCAGCCTCGCGCGGCATGCGGCTTCAAGTGGTGGAGGCCCTCGCAGGCCGCTGATTCGGAGCGGTCAGGAAAGGAAGCCCGTGCGTAGTCTGAAACAAATCTTCGCGTTGCTGCAGATGAGCCTGGGTGGGCTCAGGAACCGGCTGGGGCCTACGCTCGTGATTATCGTGGGCACGACCTGCGTGGTCGGAGTGCTCATCTCGATGCTCTCCATGGGGGCGGGCGCAAGGCAACTGGCCATCAAGGGCGCGCGGGCCGATCGTGCCTTCGTAGTTCCAGGCGGAGGGCAGGGCGCCGCTACTCCACTTTCGCGCGAGGCAGTGGCGACAATCACCGATGTTGCCGACATCAAACGCGACAGTGATGGCAAGCCGCTTGCGTCGGGGATTGCGACGGCGATGGCCGAAGGCAGAACCAAGCGCGACGACTCGCGCGTTGCGTTTCCGATTTTGGGTGTACAAGCCCAGTACTTTGCCATCCTGCCGGAAACACACCTGACAGCCGGCCGGCTGTTCCGGCCCGCGGTCCACGAGTTGATCGTGGGCCGCAACCGCTACACCGAAGAAAAGAATCTCGAGATCGGCGATCAGGTGCGCTTGCGGGGTGATAACTGGACGGTGGTGGGGCATTTCGAGACGGGCGGGCTGGCTGACAACACTCTCGTGACCGATGCCGAGACGCTCATGTCGGCCTTCCATCTCGGCACCTTTGAGAGTGTCTACCTGATGCTGGCCTCCCCGGCCCATTTCGCTGCGGCCAGGCAGGCTCTCGAGTCCAATCCCTCGATCCACGTCGAGGTCAAACACGAGGATGAGTACCTGGCGGAGATTTCCAAGGGGATCCGCAAGGTGCTGGATTTCGTCAGCTACTTCGTCGGCGTGGTGATGGCCATCGGTGCCACTGTCGGTGCCGTGAACGCCATGTACGCACTGGTCGATGGCCGCCGCCGGGAAATTGCAACGTTGCGTGCGATCGGATTCCGCTCGTTCCCCATCATCGCGGCGGTGTTGATCGAATCGTCACTCATGGCACTGCCGGGAGCCGCCCTGGGAGTCGCGGCCGCCTGGATTTTCTTCAATGGGCGGCACGTGAGCCCCGCGGGCCAGGCTTTCGACCTGGCCGTCACGACCCAGATCGCGGCGTTAGGGATTTTCTGGGCGCTGTGCATGGGCCTCGTGGGCGGATTGTTGCCGGCCATACGGGCGGCCCGGGTACCCGTTGTCACTGCATTACGGGCGACCTGAAGAGATCGGGTGCCTGTGTTCAGCCGGATCGGGCGCGCGACTCACCGGCATAGAGCTTCGCTGCGGTCTCCCGCAGCGCCGTCAGCATGATCTGTGCTCCGGGGGAAAGCGTGTGTCCGCGCCGCACGATGATCCCGAACGCGCCGATCTGGAGCCCCAGGTCTTTGACCAACACTGTCAGCTCGCCGGATTCGCAATAGGGCTGCACGGACTCTTCCGGCAGCGGCGCAATCATGTTCGTCGTGCGCAGCAGGCTGGTGATCACCGGCAGCGAAGAGGTCTGTACGACGTTGTTAGGCAAGGGCAACCCGCGCTGCAGGAATACGCTCACCAGCTCATCGCGCACCAGGCTCCCCGGGGCCGGGAGAATCCACGGTTGCGGGACGAGGTCCTCCAACGCCAGGTCAGGTTTGCCGGCGAGCGGGTGGTTGCGCCGGGCAATGATGGAGAGCCGCTCATCGGCGAGGGGCTCGAAGGTCAGCGACTCCGCTCCACGTGAATCCAGCACCCGCGCGACCAGCATGTCGAGCTCGCCCTGCAGCAGCCGCTCGACGAGCGGCTTGCTGAAGTCGATGTCCACGCTGATGAGGATGGCGGGGTGGTTCTCCTTCACTCGCGCCACGGCCATCGGGACGAGATTGGTCCCGGGATTCACGACCGTACCGATCGCGGCCTTGCCGGACAGCCCCGCCTTGAGTGCCGCGATCTCCTCGTGGGCAAGGCTGATCTCCGACAGGGCCAGTCGGGCGTGCCGGACCAGGATTTCACCGTACCATGTGGGCGCCACGCCGCGGGCATGGCGCTCGAACAGCTTCACGTCCAGTCCAGTCTCGATTTCCCGCAGCAGTTTCGAGGCTGCAGGCTGGGTCATGCCGGCTGCTTCGGCGGCCCGCACCACGCAACGCTCTTCATCCAGGTGAACCAGCAGCGCGAGGTGCCGGGTTTTCAGCCGCGATCGCACAGGTTTCGGGTGTGGCTCGTTCATCTGAAGCTCCCTCAACGGTCTTGAGCCCGGCTGGCGCGGCTGACCCTTCATTTTGCGAGTCTGGTATGCAAAAAGACATATGGCTAGCGCCCATTATTTCATTGGTCGGATATAGATTGGTAGCGTTAACGTCGCGCCTCATGTGCCGGGGGGCCGCCATGGCAGGTTCGCTTCTGCGCGCGGTGGTCTCTTGCGAGGGGGGTGGTGTCTTGACGAATCGGCTGAAGCTTGCGGTCCGGCACCGCTCGCTGCCTGCGGCGGCGATGCTGCTGGCGACCGCCGCATCGAGCTCCTCCGGCGTCCGCGCGGAGAATTCACCGGAGTTCCCCCGCGTGCTCCATAGCCAGGGCCGCCATGCGCTGCTCGTGGACGGGCGGCCGTACCTGGTACTCGGCGCCCAGGTCAACAACTCGAGCAACTATCCCGGCGTGCTGCCGAAGGTATGGCCCGCCATCGAGCAGCTTCAGGCCAACACCGTGCTCGTACCCATCGCCTGGGAGCAGATCGAGCCACGGCCGGGCCAATTCGACTTCTCGTTTACCGACACCTTGCTCGGCCAGGCGCGCGAACATGGCGTGCACCTGATCCTGTTGTGGTTCGGGGCCTGGAAGAATACCAGCGCCAGCTACGCCCCCGAGTGGGTAAAGCTCGATACGACACACTACCCGAGAGTCATCAACTCCAAGGGCGAGCGGCTGGTCACGCTGTCGCCGCACGTGCCGGCAACAAGGGACGCGGATCGCAATGCCTTCGTTCACCTGATGCGACACGTCAAGGAAGTTGACGCGCAACATACTGTGATCATGGTGCAAGTGGAGAACGAGTCCGGCACATACGCCAGCGTGCGGGACTACTCGCCTGCCGCGCAGAAGCTATTCTCGGCTGCCGTGCCCGCAACGCTGCTGCGCTCGCTGCAAAAGAAGTCCGGCACATGGCAGCAGGTGTTCGGTCACGACGCGGACGAGTTCTTTCACGCCTGGTCGATCGCGAGCTACATCCAACAGGTCGCTGCAGCCGGCAAAGGCGAATATCCGCTGCCCATGTACGTGAATGCGGCCTTGCGCGACCCGCTGCATCCGGGGTCTGCCGAGATGTACGCCAGCGGCGGTCCGACCGATAACGTTCTCGACATCTGGAAAGCCGCCGCGCCGGCGCTTGATCTGATTGCACCGGACATTTACATGCCGGAGTATGACAAGTACACGAAGGTGCTCGATCTGTACCAACGTGCCGACAACCCGCTGTTTGTCGGCGAGACGGGTAACGCGGGCGCGTATCCGCGCTACTTTTTTTCAACCCTGGGCCACCAGGGGATTGGTTTCGCGCCTTTCGGGCTGGATTTCACCGGCTACTCGAACTTCCCGCTGGGCGCGGTCAACATCGACCGCGAAACACTCGAGCCGTTCGCACTGAACTATCGCCTGGTCGGACCGATGATGCGCGAGCTTGCTGACCTCAGCCTGCACGGCAAAGTCCACGGCGTCGCGGAGAACCCCGCGGTCCACACGCAGACAATCCCTCTCGGGCGTTGGCAGGCCACCGTCGCGTATGGGCTGCCGCAGTTTGGGCCTGCCGCCTCGCCGCCCGGCAACCCTCAGCCGGTCGGCGGGGTGTTGGTTGCCGAGCTGGGCGCGGATGAATTCCTGGTCGCGGGTTACCACGCGCGTGTCAGCTTCGATGTGGCGGAGCCTGCGCACGGCGCAAAGATGCAGTTCGCACGGGTCGAGGAGGGTACCTATGAGAATGGCGCCTGGAAGTTCCTGCGGGTGTGGAACGGCGACCAGGTCGACTGGGGTTTGAACTTCACCTCGGTGCCCGAGGTGTTGTAGGTCCGCGTCGCAGCGTATTGAAGGTCCATGGCATGAGAATCGCTCCGCTCCTGTTCATCATCATCGCGCTCGGGCTGCTGGATGCCTGTGGCCAGGAGCCCAGGCACACCGATCATTTCGTGAAGTCGGGTGCCGGCGTCGAGGTCGTGCTGCGCGAGGGTGGGGCGAAGAAGGTGCGGCTGGAGATTCTCACGCCACGGATCATTCGCGTGACTGCATTCCCATCCGAGTCTGCTCAGCTGCAGCCGAGTTTGATGGCGGTGGGGCATGCCGATGGCACCGTTCCTTTTACCGTGGCCGAGGCGAACGATACGGTTGTCGTGAAGACGAGCGACGTGCTGGCGGAGGTGTCGTTGGCCACCGGCCGGATTCTGTTTCGGGACAGCCAGGGCCGCGTCCTGCTGAGCGAGCTGGCGGGCGGACGGCATTTCACGCCCGTGCAGGTGCGGGGCGCGCAATTCTATTCCCTGCGCCAGCAGTTCGAGTCGCCGCCGGACGAGGCCTTCTACGGCCTGGGCCAGCATCAGAACGGGCAGATGAACTACAAGGGCCAGGATGTCGAGCTCGCCCAGCACAACATGGACGTGGCCATCCCCTTCCTCGTCTCGAGCCGCAACTACGGACTGCTCTGGGATAACAACTCCATCACTCGATTCGGCGATCCGCGCGAATGGCAGCCCCTCCATCAGACATTGAAGCTCTACGACGCCGATGGCAAGGAGGGCGGCCTCACTGCCCATTATTACGATGACAGCGGCAAGCTGCGGCTCACACGGATCGAAGGCGAGCCGGACTACCAGTATGGGCCCAAGTCGCCTGACAATTATCCCGCGGAGCTCGCGAAGCTGCCACGCCAGAAGGTGGTGTGGGAAGGCAAAATCGAGGCCCAAGCCAGTGGGCGGCACACGTTTGCGCTCTATGCGAGCGACTACCACAAACTCTACATCGACGGCCGTCTGGTGCTCGATGCCTGGCGCCAGAGCTGGAATCCGTGGTACCGCAACTTCGCGATCGACATGCAGGCGGGCGTCCCACGGGAGATTCGCATCGAGTGGGACCGCACCAGCGGTTATCTGTCACTCAAACATCGTGATCCGCTGCCGGCAGACGAACAGAACGGCCTCTCGTTGTTCTCGGAGGTCGGCCACGCGATCGACTATTACTTCATCGCGGGCGCGAATATGGACGAGGTGATCGGTGGCTATCGCCTCGTCACCGGCAAGTCCGTGTTGCTGCCGCGATGGGCGTACGGTTTCTGGCAGAGCCGCCAGCGTTATCAGACCCAGGATGAGATGCTTGGCGTGGTCAAGGAATACCGCAAGCGGGGCATCCCACTCGATAACATCGTGCAGGACTGGTTCTACTGGAAGGAGGACAGCTGGGGGTCACACCAATTTGACCCGAAGCGCTACCCAGATCCCCCGGGGCTGCTGCAGCAACTGCACGCCCAGCATGCGCAGCTGATGATCTCAGTCTGGCCGAAGTTCTATCCGGGCACCGATCATTTCCGGGAGCTCGACTCCAAGGGTTATATCTACAAAAGAAACCTCGAGAAGCAGCAGAAGGACTGGGTCGGTTCCGGCTACGAATCCTCGTTCTATGACCCTTATTCGGCCGATGCGCGCCACCTGTTCTGGAAACAGGTGGAGGAGAACCTCGGCAGGCTGGGCATCGACGGATGGTGGCTGGATGCCAGCGAGCCCGATGTCCAGTCGAACATCGATCCCGAGGAACGCAAGTTGCGGATGGGACCGACAGCAATGGGGCCCGGCGGAGAGTTCTTCAACTCGTATCCGTTGATGCATGCACAGGGTGTCTATGAAGGCCTCCGTGCCTCGCACCCCGACCGACGCGCTTTCATTCTCACACGCTCTGCATTCCCAGGACTGCAGCGGTATGCGGCCGCTACGTGGAGCGGCGACGTAGCTTCCCGGTGGTCGGATTTGCACGACCAGATTTCTGCGGGAATCAACTTTTCGCTCTCGGGCTTGCCGAACTGGTCCTTCGATATCGGCGGCTTTGCGCTGGAGAAGCGTTATGAGAAGCCGGCCGCAAAGGATTTGCGGGAATGGCTGGAGCTCAATACACGCTGGTTCGAGTTGGGTGCGTTCGTTCCGCTGTTCCGCTCTCACGGCGAGATGCCGTACCGTGAGATCTACAACCTCGGCTCTTCCAGCCCCGAGACCTACGAGACTCTCGTCTTCTACGACAAGCTGCGCTATCGGCTGATGCCCTATATCTATACGCTGGCCGCGCAGACGTATCACAACAGTTATACGATCATGCGCGGGCTGGTCATGGATTTCCCGCTCGACCTGAACGTGCGCAACGTCGCGGATCAATACATGTTCGGTCCAGCGTTCCTCGTGAACCCTGTGTATGAATACGGCGCGAGGAATCGCGACGTGTATCTTCCGGCCGGCACGAGCTGGTACGACTTCTACTCGGCCGAGAAGCTCGTGGGTGGCGCACACATCAACGCACCAGCGCCGCTTGCGCGTGTTCCGCTTTACGTACGTGCTGGTTCCATCATCCCCATCGGTCCCGAGATTCAATACACCGACGAGAAGCGTGACGCGCCCATCACCCTGTATGTGTACACCGGAGCTAACGGGACGTTCACGCTGTATGACGATGCGGGGACGGACTACGGTTATGAGAAGGGGGCGTTTGCCACGATTCCGATGTCCTACGACGAGGGTCGTGGGGAGCTGACGCTCGGTCCACGTGCGGGCGCTTTCCCGGGGATGGTGGCCGCGCGAACCTTCAATGTGCGTTGGATCTCCGCGGGTACGCGTGACGCGGCGAATTTCGCCGCCAAACCGGATCAGACGGTGGAGTATTCGGGGGCGCAGGTTGTGATCCGCAGGGGCGCGGCGCAATGAGGACTTTCGCTGTGCGGCACAGGATCGTGGGCAGCAGGTTGTTGCGCGCGCTCGTGGGCGCGGTCTTGTGTGTGACCTCCGCGGTTGCGCACGCGGCGCCCTCGACAACCGCCTATCGCAACTTCAAAGCCGCAATCTACATCCCCGTAGGTACCGCCCGGGAACTGGCCAACCCGCAGACATTGCGTGAGCAATACAACCGGATCGCAAGCCAGCTGCGCTTCGACAAGGTCTACCTCGAGGCCTATCGCAGCGGTCAATTTGCTGACGACAAGTCCCTCGAGGCCATCAAGAAGTTCTTCACCGAACGCGGCATCGCCGTCTCCAGCGGCGTCACGCTTGCGGCCGGTGGCCACGGCGGCCAGTTTGGAACGTTCGACTACGAAGATCCGCACGACCGTGCGGAGTGTCAGCGTGCCGTGGAGCTGGCCGCTCGGCACTTCGACGAAATCATTCTCGATGATTTCTTTTTCTACACCACCAAGAGCGATGCCGATATTGCAGCCAAAGGCGATCGCACGTGGACACAGTATCGCCTCGAGAAAATGCGCGAGGTTGCTACGAGCCTGGTCCTGAAGCCTGCGAAGGCGATCAACCCCCGCGTGCGGATGATCATCAAGTATCCCAACTGGTACGAGCATTTCCAGGGGCTCGGTTATGACCTCGACGTCGAGGCCAAGGCGTTCGATGCCATCTATACAGGTACCGAGACGCGCGATCCGCAGATCACCGATCAACTGCTGCAACAATACGAGAGTTACCTGGTCTTCCGTTATTACGACAACATCCGGCCCCACGGCGGAAATCGCGGTGGTTGGGTCGATACGTTCAGCACCCGCTACATCGACCGGTATGCCGAGCAGCTCTGGGACACCCTGTTCGCCAAGGCGCCGGAGATCACGCTCTTCAGCTGGTCGCCGCTCGCCAAACCCGAGGCGTTAGCGCCTGGGGAGCGCGATGCGTGGAGTCACCAGGCGACCAGCTTCAACTGGGAGGAGATGCTTCATTCGAAGGCGCCGCAGGGCGCCACGGCTGCTTCAGGCACGACGCACACCCCCGGCGGCGCGCAGACGCCAGGCGGCGCACCCCCCCCGGGTGGCACGAGCGCTCTGGACGGTGCGAGCACCCCGGGCTGGGCGCGTGCCGCGGGCTACTCGCTCGAGCAGGTGGACACGATCCTCGGCAAGTTGGGCCGGCCGATCGGCGTGGCGAGCTACAAACCCTATCAGTCCACCGGTGAGGACTTCCTGCACAACTACCTGGGCAACATCGGTATCCCGATCGAGCTCACGCCGGAGTTTCCCAAGGACGCGAATCTCGTTTTGCTGACCGAGGCAGCCAAACACGATCCGGACATCGTCGCGAAGATCAAAGGGCAGCTCACCGCGGGTAAGAACGTAGCTGTGACATCCGGGCTGCTGCACGCCTTACAGGGGAAGGGCATCGAGGACATTGCCGAGTTGGAATACACCGGCCGCAAAGTCACTATCCGCGATTTCTTCAGCGGTTACGGCGCGGGTAACGGTACGAGTCTGAACGACGTCGAACACGACAATCCCGCGATCCTGTACCCGGAGATCCGCTTCTATACCAACGACTCCTGGGCGTTGATCCGGGGTGTCAGCAATGCACACGGATTCCCGATCCTGCTGATGAACCGCTACTCCCGCGGCATCTTTTACGTGCTCAACATCCCGGACAACAGCGGCGATCTGTACAGTCTGCCGCAGGGCGTCAACCGCCTGATCAAAGAGTACCTGCAGGCCGATTTCCCGGTCCGTATCGACGCGCCGGCCCAGGTGAGCCTGTTCGCGTATGACAACGGCACGTTTGTCATTCAGTCCTTCAGGCCCGAAGCGGCTGAAGTCCGCGTATCGATCGCGGGTGCGCCGCGAAAGTTGCGCAATATCGTCTCCAACGAGATGCAGGCCGGCGAGGCGCCGGAAGTGGCCGGGAAACAAGCCGGACCTGGGGGCGGGTCCCAGGCCGCGCCGCGCAGCAGCTTCAAGATACGAATACCCCCGCATTCATACGCCGCCTTTGCGATCGAATGAGAAGAGCACCTCAGAAGTCAGGGTCCTCGACGACGGCACCCGTGTCCAACAGGGCGACTGGGTTTGTGTCGGTCTGCGCTACCCAGGCGGCGTGGCTCGGCCTGCTGTTTGCCGGCGTATCGTCCAGCAGCGGCGCCGGACCGCAATTCGGAACAGCGGCACCGGCTGAGGTAGGCATCTCGCCGGAACGTCTCGCGCGGCTCGATGAGTACATGAAACGCGAGGTAGCGGGGGGCCACATCCCGGGCGCGGTCACCTTGTTGGCGCGTCACGGCAAGATCGTGGCTTTCAACACCTACGGCGAGGCAGACCCGGATCGCCACGTGGCCATGACCAAGGACGCCATTTTCCGCATCTACTCGCAAACCAAGGTCGTGACCGGGGTTGCGATGATGATGCTGTTCGAGGAAGGCCGCTGGCACTTCGATGATCCGGTGACACGGTTCCTGCCGGAGCTCCAGTCGCTGCGTGTGTGCAAGGGGTTGAACGACGACGGCACCATGCAATTGGAGGACATCGCGCGTCCGCCGACCCTGCGGGAGCTGCTGACTCACTCGGCAGGCTTTGGCTATGGACTGTCCGACGACAATCCGGTCGACAAGGCGTACTCCCAATCAAGATTCCTGTACGCAATCAACAGCGCCGACGCGTTGCAGCGCATCCAGAGACTGCCGCTCGCCAGTCAGCCCGGACAGCACTGGAGATACAGTGCGGCCGTGGATATACAAGGCTATATCATCGAGCGCCTGTCCGGCCTCTCACTGGGCGATTTCATGGAGCGCCGGATCTTCGGACCGCTGCGAATGAAGGACACGGCTTTCTACGTGCCCGCCTCCAAACAGCGCCGGCTCGTTGCGTTGAAGGCCTATGATCCCGCGTCCAAATCGTTGATTGCGCCCAGCGGCACGCTCGTGTTCGACTACTCGCGGCCGCCGGGCGAGGCATCCGGTGGCGCGGGTCTCGTGTCCACGGCATCCGACTATCTGCGCTTCGCACAGATGCTTCTGAACGGCGGAGAGCTCGATGGTGTACGTATTCTCGCGCCGGGTACCGTGAGGCTGTTGTCCTCCAATCACCTGGCCGATGACATCCGGGCGAAAGCCCAAGAGTCCTACTCGGAGCACACCGGCATGGGTTTCGGGGTTGACGTCGCGGTGGTGCTCGATTCCGCCAAGGCGGGCACCCTGCGGCCGGAAGGCAGTTATGACTGGGGCGGCGCGGCGGGAACGTGGTTCTGGATCGATCCGAGGAACGACCTGATTTTCATCGGCATGATCCAGGTGATGAACCGCTGGAAGGATCCGCAACTGATGGACATCGACACGGACACCAGCTCACTGGTGTACGGCGCGCTGGTGTCACCTGCCAGATAGGCAGTCCGTTTCGTACATAACACAACCTCGCACTCAGGGTTTCCCTGAGTGCTGGTGGGCTGCGCCCAGCCGATTGCCAGGCATGGCTGAAAGTATATAGCTCAGGCCCTCTTTTTCATTGGTTGTATATCGATCGGAGCGGTAGCTTAGTGATAACGACGTAGTGATCGTGCAGGGGTGCGATGGTAGCGCTAACAAAACGATCGCTGCGCTAGGTCTGGGAGGGCTCCGCCAGCTGGATGGCACAAATGTGACTGAGTCTTAGGGGGAATTTGTGTCTGCAAAGAACGTGTT
>Ga0137403_10009693_pt1 | contig 10695 bp, 9 predicted proteins | sample CZOMad2_1_16fung_FD_122057 | JGI IMG/M metagenome (GOLD analysis project Ga0137403, IMG submission 122057) | Vadose zone soil fungal communities from Angelo Coast Range Reserve, California, USA - CZOMad2_1_16fungal (Hybrid Assembly) | ecosystem: Environmental > Terrestrial > Soil > Vadose zone... | reverse complement strand
TTGCCGTCGGAGAGCGTGTGACCATGAAAGTCGAAATAGAACTCTGTGGAGATGGGGATGTCGGCCGCTCTCCATTCGTAGATGAGCGTCGCGTCCTTGCGCATCCGCACCTTGTATTCGAGCTGGTCGCCGCCTAACCGGCTTCCATCAGGGTTCAATGGAATCTCGATCGTGTCGCTGCGGAAGCCTGACGGATATTCGCGCGCGAGCGGCACCTCGCTCTTGGTGATGTCGAACGGCACTTCGCGCGGCGCCCACAACCGGTTGAGCCCGGTAAGCTTACCGAGCCCGAGCGGATCGAGGTTGAACTCTGCCGGCAGAATGGCGCCGAAGACGATCGCGCTTGCAACGATCAGCGCCCCTGCCGTGATCGCCAGCATGCGTCCGGGCGACAGCGGCTGCGAGATCTGGCCTTCGGTCGTCATCAGACCTTGCCTCCTACGAAATAGCCGGCGAGCTGATATTCCATCAGCACAAAGCCGGCGGCCAGAATAAGCGCATTGGCGGCGACGGCGGAGCGCTCGAAGCTCGCGCTGCGTCGCCACTGCAGCATGATCGCGAGCATGATGGCGAGGGCAATCATCTGCCCGAGCTCGACTCCAATATTGAAGCCGATCATGTTCGGCACCAGGCCGTTGGGGCTCAATCGGAATTCCTGCAGCTTGGTGGCGAGCCCGAAGCCATGGATCAAGCCAAAGACGCCGACTGCGATCCGGTTGTTGGGCTGAAAGCCAAATACCGACTTGAAGCCGCCGAGGTTGTCGAACGCCTTGTAGGCGACCGAGAGGCCGATCACGGCGTCGATCAGATAAGCGTTGACCTCGAGCTTGAGCAGGACGCCAGACAGCAACGTGATGCTATGCCCGATGGAAAACAGCGTCACATAGATGACGACATCTCGCATGCGGTAGAGGAAAAAGATCACGCCCAGGATGAACAGCAGATGGTCGTAGCCGGTGACCATGTGCTTGGCGCCGAGATACATGAAGGGCAGGACGTCAGGGCCCTTGGTCGCAGCCACGAACGAAGCGTCCTTGCCGCCAATGCCGTGCGCGAGCGCGAGGTCGCCGGAAACCAAGAGCAGCGCCAAAATGAGCGCCAGAGCGTAAGCCACACTCCGTTCATTCCCGCGCAAGCGGGAATCCAGCAAAATGCAATCTGGGTCCCCGCTTTCGCGGGGACGAACGGGCAAAACATCACAACTAATTTCATCTCACTGGATCGTGGACGGCGCCTTTGTTGCGCCCTCACCCGTTGCCTTCCGAAATCAGCTTCTCGATACGCTTGAGCTGATCGGACGGCGTCTTGGCGATCTTGTCGATCAGCTGGCGAATATCGTCGCCGCTGATCGGGCTCACCTCGATGCCGATCTTCTGGGCCTCCGCCAGATAGGCGGGATCCTTGTGGGTCGCCATGAAGGCATCCTGCAGCGCCTTGGCGCGCTCGGGCGGAATGTCCGGCGGTGCCGCATAGGGCCGCGACAGCGCATAAGGAATTTCGAGGATCTCGATCAGGTTGCGATCCGCCGCGCTCTTGGCAAGCTCACGCGCCATCGGGACATCCGGATAGTCTGAAAGACGCGACGAACGACCAAACACGACCATCACACGTCCAAGCCCGTTCGGCTTGAGCCAGTCCGGCTTGTTGGCGCGCACGGACGACAAGCCGACAGTGCGGCCTTCGACCTCGCCCCGCTCGATCGCCAGGAACAGAACGCCCGAGTCGGTGTAACCCTGAATGACTTTCATATTGAAGCCCAGCCATTCGCGTAGCAGCACGCCCATGGCGTCACTCGAGGCACCCTCCGCGGTGCTGCCGATAATGATCGGCGGCCCGCCGGGGCGACGCGCGTCCTCGATCGATTTGACCTTGGCGTCGCGGCGCACGAGCAGAATGTAGGCGTCGTTGGCGAGGCTTGAGGAGGAGCCGAGCCAGGTGAACTTGAGCGGGTCATATTGGATGTTCTGATTGGTCTTGAGCTGGCCAATGAGAGCGATGTTGCGTGCAAACGTCCCGAACACGGTGCCGTCGCGCGCCGCGACATTATAGATGTAGTTCGCCCCACGCAGCGATCCGGCGCCTGGCATATTCTGGATGATGATGTTCGGATTGCCAGGAATGTGCTTGCTCATGTATTTGGCGAGCACGCGAGCGTAGACATCGTAGCCGCCGCCGGTTCCGTAGCTCACGATCAGATTGATCCGCTTGCCGCGATAGAAATCAGCAACGTCGTCGGCTCGCGCCTGCGGCGCGGCCAATACGGCGCCGGCCAGAACTGCTGCAACCTGGATCGCTGCAACCAGTATTCTGCACATGCTCACCCCCTCAACCCTTGCTCTCGGCGAACAGCTTCCTGAGATAGTCGAGAAGCTGCGGCGGCGCTTTCTCGATTCGTTCAAGCGCCGCCACTACCTCGTCGGCGCTCATGGGACTGACGTCGACATTGAGCCGCGCCGCCTCTTCGAGATAGAGCGGATCGCGATGCGTGGCGGCGAAGGCCTCTTGCAGCGCCTTGGCGCGTTCAGGCGGCACACCTGGCGGCGCCGCGAACGGGCGCGAAAGCCGGTACGGCAGCTCGGCCAGGTCGATCAGGTCGCGCGCCGCCTCGTTGCGCGCGAGTTCGCGCGCCGTCGGCACATCGGGAAAGTCAGGATGACGCGTCTCGCGGGCGAACTGCACCAGGACATGAAATCCGCTGCCCGGCTTGAGCCAATCGGGCTTGATGGCCTTGACCGACGACAGATCCGTGGTGCGGCCGTGTACTTCGCCGCGCTCCATCGCCAGGAACAGCGCGCCGCTATCGGGATAGCCGACGACGCGCTTGACGTTGAGGCCGATGGTGTCACGCAGGATGATCGGCACGTCGTTGCCGGTCGCGCCCTCCGCGGTGCCACCGAGCACCAGGTGGCCGCCGCCGGGCCGGCGCGCCTCCTCGATGGTCTTGACCGGCGCGTCGGTGCGCACGATCAGAATATAGGCATCGTTGGCGAAGCGCGATGAGGAGCCCAGCCAGACGAAGCGGCGCGGATCGAACTGCGCGTTGGCGTTGCTGCCGAGCAGGCCGATGAGCGGCATGTTGCGGGCGAAGTGCGCAAGCGTCGTGCCGTCGCGCGACGCCACATTGTAGAGATAGTTCACGGCGCGCAGGCTGCCGGCGCCCGGCATGTTCTGCACCACCACGGTGGGCTCGCCGGGAATGTAGCGGCCGAGATGGCGGCCAACGAGGCGAGCGTACACGTCATAGCCGCCGCCCGGCCCATAGCCGACGATCAGGTTGACCTGCTTGCCTCGGTAGAAATCAGCGACCGTATCGGCCCGCGCCTGCGAAGCGGCCAGCGCTGCCAGCATCAGCACCGCTGCCGCCACTCCCTTGCGCATCGTTTGCTCCAGCTCCCGCGCACCACTTTGTCGGGCATTTTATGCGTACCGCGTTCGCCGTTCAACAGCACGCACCGCAGCGCAACATGACTTTATGACTTTTGCGAATTACCCGCCCTTCTGCTCCGCAAGCAGTTTTCTCATATAATCGAGGAGATCAGGCGGCGCTCCCGCGATCTCATCGATCGCGCGCACCACGTCCTCGGCACCGATCGGGCTCACATCCACTTTGAGCCGCGCGGCATCGTCGAGATAAAGCGGATCGCGCTGCACCGCCAAGAACGCCGCCTGCAGCGCCCGCGCGCGATCAGCCGGAATACCCGGCGGCGCCGCATACGGGCGCGAGAGCTGGTAGGGCAATTCGGCGAGACCGATCAGCGCATGTGCACGCTCGTCGGGAGCAAGCTCGCGCGCCGTCGGCACTTCTGGCAGCAACGGATGGCGTGTGCGGCGCGCGAACTGCAGCAGCACGTGCATGCCGCTCTCCGGCCTGAGCCAATCGGCGCGTGTCGATTGCGTGGCCGAGAGCCCAACCAGGCGCCCGTCGAGCTCCTTGCGATCGACCGCGATGAAAATCGCATTGCCATCCGGATAGCCCGCGATCAGCTTGATGTTGAGCCGGAGCGCGTCGCGCAATAGGACGGGAACATCGTTCCCGGTCGAGCCTTCTCCGGTGCCGCCGAGAATGAGCGGCGCGCCCCCGGGCCGGCGCGCATCCGCGATCGAGGTGATCGCGGCATCCTTGCGCACGAACAGCATGTAGGCGTCGTTGGCATAGCTTGAGGACGAGCCAAGCCAGGTGAACTTGCGGGCGTCGAAGCGGAGGTTCGGATTGTGTCCGATGATGCCGATCAATGGCATGTCGCGACCGAAGGTTGCGATTGTGCTGCCGTCCTTGGGCGCGGTGGTATAAAGGTGATTGGCGGCGCGCAGGCTGCCGGCGCCCGGCATGTTCTGCACCACGACGTTCGGTTGGCCTGGGATATGCCGACCGAGATGGCGCGCCATCAGCCGGCCATAGACGTCATAGCGGCCGCCGGTTCCATAGCCGACGATCAGGCTCACCTGCCGGCCGCGATAAAAGTCCGCAACCGGATCGGCGCTCGCGGACTGCATCGCCAGCATCAGCGCGGCCAGCACTGCGGCCCTGTTAAGCATCCTGTCCTCCCTCGCGCCAACTATCGATTGTGTTGCAATGGCGCCCGTTTGTATACTGAGCTTATCGGCGGGGGGGCGTTCCAGCGTCCAACCACAACACCGCCGGACCCGCCACCCAGGGAGGTTGTCATGAAACGATTGATCGCCGGGCTTTTCGTGCTGATGAGCCCGTCCGCTTTCGCGCAGTCGACATCTGCGCCCGAGCTCAACTTCGACTCGGTTCCGAATTTCATCAAGCTGCCGCCGGACATGCATCTGGGCGAGGCCTCGGGTGTGGCCACAAACTCCAAGGGCAACATCTACGTCTACTCGCGCGGCGGCACCGTCGCCAACGCCTTCGGCGCCACCGCTTCGCAGATTCTCGAATTCGATCGCGACGGCAGCTTCATCCGCGAGGTCGGCAAGAACCTCTACGCCTGGGCGTTCGCGCACACCGTGCGTGTCGACAGGGAGGACAACATCTGGGCGACCGACAAGGGCTCGGACATGATCGTCAAGATGAGCCCTTCCGGCCGGGTGCAGATGGTGTTCGGGCGCAAGTCCGAGGCTTCCGACGGCGAGGCACATGCGCATGAACGGCCGAACCCGCCGCTGCCGGCGGTCGACGGGCGCTTCCGTCAGCCGACCGACGTGGCCTGGGATCGCGCCGGCAACGCCTATATCAGTGACGGCTACATCAACTCGCGCGTCGCCAAGGTCAGCAAGGACGGCGAATGGCTCAAGTCGTGGGGCAGCAAGGGCAAGGGCGACGGCCAGTTCGACACCCTGCACTCGATCGCGTCCGACAACGAGGACAACATCTACGTCGCCGACCGCGGCAACCGGCGCGTCCAGGTGTTCGACACCGAGGGCAACCTGAAGCGCAAGTTCTCGATCGACATCCCGCCGCCCGCGGACGCCAAGCCGGCGATCGGCAACATGCCGAACCTCACCAACTATCTCACCACCGGCGGCACGCAGACGCCGGGCGCGCCCTGGGCGATCTGCATCACGCCCGGACCAAACCAGGTGATGTACATCTCCGACGCCTTCCCGGGCCGCCTCTACAAGCTCTCGCTCGACGGCAAGGTGCTTGGCATGATGGGCAAGTCGGGCAAGCAGCTCAAGCAGTTCGGCTGGATCCACCAGATCGCCTGTCCGTCCGAAAACGAAGTGTACGTCGCCGAGATCCTGAACTGGCGCGTGCAGAAGCTGATGATCAAGGGCGACCAGCGCGCCGAGCGCTAAAAATTAGCAAAACAATCCTCGCTCTCACCGCGGGCTCATATGAGAGCCCGCGGTTTTCGTTTGTGCGGCGTGATTTGAAACCTGTTGGTGAATAAGGCAGAGGCGCGCCTAAAGCCCAGAAACCGTCATGCAGCGGCCAAAGTCCGCGGCAGGATGAGCGTACGGCACGGTGGAGCACGCCAATGGGAGCGCGCCAATGAGCATCGATACCTATGACACGTTGGCGATGGTCCGCCCGGGCGCGTCCGCAAGGTACAATCTCGATTGGATCGAGCAGCTGGCGCGCGAGGTTGCCGAAGGCGGTGGCGCAACCGTGACTCGCAAGCCGGCCTTTCCGAGGGGACATCGCATCTGTCTGTCGCAGAATGGCGTCGAGCTGAGCATCTACTACAGCGACGAACCCCATATCGCGCTCGAAAGCCAGGAGATCGCGGCCGAGTACGGCGCACCCTGCCAAGGCAGCAAGGCCCGCTTCGAGCTTCTCGGCAGCGATCTCGATCTCGTGCTGATGAATGACCATCAACGGATCTGCGAGCGACTGCACAGGACCGGCGATTTCATCCTGTTCTCAGGCCAGGCCGGGCTGCTGTTCGAGGATGGGGTCAAAGCGTAGCAGACCGGTCGCGCACGATCGCTGCTCGGATCACCGCCCCTTGCTGGCGGCTGCAGCTTTCTCAACCACAGCCTTGGGCGTCGCGTAGATCTGGCGCAGCAACGTGGCGACCTGCTCGCCGCTTGACGGCTCGACCGCGAGGTTCATTCTCCCGGCGTCCGCCCGCAGCTCCGGATCGCGCATGGTGGCATCGAAGGCGCGGCGCAGAAGGTCGACGCGCTCAGACGGCATGCCGGGAGGCGCGAAGAACGGCCGTCCCATCTTGAGAGGCGCCGCCCAGAGCGCCCAGATCTGCCGCTCCTCCTCGCTTGCAGAGAGATCGAACACCGAGGGCACCCCGGCAAGCTCCGGCAGCTTGTCGAGCCCGATCTGCACCAGCATGCGCACCTTCTTGTCGCGCAGCCAGTCGGCGTTGAGCGCCTGCAGAGTGTCGAAGCTGATGCCGCAGCGGCCGTCGACCTCGCCTCGCTCCATGGCGATGTGGGTCTCGGTCGCCGACTTGTAACCCTCGACCACCTTGAACTTCATTCCGAAGAGCGCATTGAGCACGTTGGGATAGATCGAGTCGGTCGAGGCCGGGCCACTCGAGCCCACCACCATGGTGCGCGTGCGTACATCCTCGATGCTGCGCACCGGCGAGGCGTGCCACGCCATGCAGACATTGGTCTCGTTGTTGGCATTGCCGATCCAAGCGATCTTGCCGACGTCAAACTGGCCCTCGCCCATCAACGGCTCGAACGGGACGCCGCGCTGGATGGTGGCGATCGCGCTGCCGTCCTTGGGCGCGACGTTGATCATGAAGTTGATCAGTCGGCGCCCGCTGGCGCCGGGCATGTTCTGCACCACGACGGCCGGATTGCCGGGCAGGTGCTTGCCGAGATGGCGGCCAACGAGCCGCGCATAGGCGTCGTACGGCCCGCCGGCGCCGGAGCCGACATAGAGGTTGATGTCCTTGCCGCGGAAGTCCTGCGCGGTGGCCACTGATGCAACGCAGACCACGAATGCAAGCACGGTTGTAGGGTGGGCAAAGGCGCTAACCCGGCGTTTCGATCCAGCGCGGGCGTTGCGCGCCTTTGCCCACCGTTGCAGCCAGCGGACAAGCGCGCGACTCGGTGGGCAAAGGCGCGCGAAGTTGTGTTTAAACCGAAACCTCAGTGCAGCGCCTTTGCCCACCCTACACTTCCTTGCCTGAGGCCTATCAATTCACAGCTTCAGCAGCTTCTTGGCATTCTCATAGTAGACCTTGTTCTTCTCCTCGGGCGTCAGCCCGAGCTTGTTGATGAGATCAACACCTTCGCGCTTGAGCACGAACAAAGGCGGCGAGTCGGTGCCGAACAGAAAATGATCAATCCCGACCGTATCGATGGCGCAGCGCGCGCCCGGCGGATGATAGCAGGTCGATTCGAGATACATCATCTTCAGGTAATGCAGCGGCTCGTGCTTGATCAGCATCGGCTCATAGGAGCCCAGGAAGAATGCCTCCTCCTGCAGCCGATAGGCGTAATTCATGCGACCGATCATCTCGCAGATGCCGCCGCCCAAGTGCGTGCCGACGAGCTTGAGCTTCGGGAATTTCTCGAACACGCCGCGCACGATCAGCCGTGCGATCGCAAGCGCGCCGTCCATCGGGCGCCCGATGCTGGAGGCGAGCCGATAGTCGCGCATGCGCTCCTCGCCGAAGCCCACCGACGGCGGATGGATGACCACCGGCACATCGAGCTCCTGGGCGAGTTGGAAGAACGGCACTGCCTCATCGTCGTCAGGATATTTGCCCTGCAGGCTCGACGTGATCCAGGCGCCCTTGAGGCCGTCCTCCCTGATCGCGCGTTCCAACTCCCGCAGGAACTTGTCGCCGCCATAGGGTACGGTCGAGGCCATGCCGACGATCGCGCCGTGATACTTGTTCTGGCATTCGGCGTTGAATCGGTTCTGGCGCTGGCAGCGCGCGAGCTGCTGCTGCGGGTCCATGTCGCGCAGATTGTGGATCGGGTTCGAGATCACCGTGATGTCGACGCCGCCGATCTTGGCGGCCTCGAGCGCGTTCTCGATTGTGGTTGGCGAGGGCTGGTGGCGCGCCCCGATGTTCTTGTGGAACTGCGTGCCGGTGAAGGCCGCCATGTCCTGGGGCGGCAGGACATGCACGTGGAAGTCGATGATCATAGGCGCTTCACTCTCCCTTTCCAAATGGGTCATGGCCGGCCTCGTGCAGGCCATCCACGTCTTCTCTCGTACGATACTCTAAAGACGTGGATGCCACCGGAACTCGGGCCTGCCCGAGTTCCGCATGATTTATCGAGCGCCGCAAGTCGGGTAAACCCGACTTGCGGTGACAAGCCCGGGCATGACGCTGAGAGACACTCACATGCTTCAGCGCGACGGCGCGATGATCGTCTTCTGGTAGAGCTCTTGCCACTTCTGCGCCTGGTCGAGCATCACGCTCGAGTCGATGAGCTGCAGCGGGCCCTTGGTGAAGGGCGAATCGACCTTGCGGCTCGGCGACACGAAGTTGCGGCTCGCGAGCAGCGGCTGCGCCTCCCCGATCAGGAAGTCATAGAACAGCACAGCGGCATGCGGATGCGGCGCGTTGCGCGCGACGCCGGCCGCGGTCGGACGCGCGATCAGCGGCGGAATGATGAACCAGTCGAGCGGCGCGCCCTTCTGTTTGATCTGCTCGGCCGAGAAGCCATAGGTGGTCAGCGCGAGCGGCACTTCGCCGGCCGCCACGAGGTTGGCGAGCAGCGTGTGGCCCTTGCGCACCGACAACCCATTGCTGGCTACTATGTCGCGGAACAGCTTGAGGCCCTGCGCCTCGCCGAGGCCGAGCACCACCTGCGCGAACCAATCATAGTCTTCCGCCTCGATGGCGAGCTTGCCCCTCCATTGCGGCTTGAGCAAATCCTGATAGGTCGTGGGCAGGCCTTCCTTTTGCACCAGGTTGGTGTTGAACGCCTGCACGAAGGTGTTGAGATAGACCGATGCCCATTCGCGATGCTTGGCGATCGATTCCGGGATCAGGTCGTCGAGATGGGGCGACTTCACCGCCTGCAGCAGCCGTTCGCGATAGAGCGGCTCGAGCGCCGAGCTCGAGCCCGCCATGACGTCGACCTCGAACCGCCTCGCCTTGGCCTCGTTCACGATGCGCTGCAGGAGGCCTTCGGAATCGGCCCGCCAGACCTTCACCTTGACACCGTACTTCTTGTCAAAGGCGGCGGTGAGCGCCGCGATGTCCTCGACCGGAATCGAGGAATAGAACATCAGCTCGCCTTCCTTCTTGGCGCCCTCGATCAGCCGCTTCTCGCGGTCGGGCCCTTCGTAGCTCGCGATGTCCGGTAGGGTTGGTGCGGCGGCTTGCGGCGTTTGCGCCAGCGCGGTCGGTCCGCCGGGCAATATCGATGCAACGCCCAACAGCGCCGCCGAGAGCAGCGCTGCAAGTAAAGCCAAACGACCCTGCAGGCGTTTTTGGCTGTTCATCGCATCCTCCGGCGTGTCCAGCCGCGCTCATCCGAAGGTAGGCCGCATGGCTCGCAAAAGCAATGCGACCGTTCGCGCATGGTTTCGCCACCCTTCCCTGTCCCGGTGAATTATGCGCTAAAGTACGAAAGCGGGGGGTGTCGAAGCCGGGGTGGGGGAATGAAGGTTACAAAGTTCGAGCACTTTCATGTCGATTGCGGCTGGGAAATCTATTCCTTTCTGAAGATCAGCACCGACGAGGGGCTCACCGGCTGGTCCGAGTTCAGGGAGCACCGCCGCCCCGGGATCGCGGCCGCGATTCACGGCATGGGCGAATTTGTGGTGGGTCAGGACCCGCGCGCGATCGGGCGCCTCGAGGCGGCGCTCTACTCGTTCACGCGCAGCGTCCCGGGCGGGCTCAACCAGAACGCCGCCGGCGCAATTCTTAACGCCTGCCTCGACATCAAGGGCAAGGCTTTGGGCGTGCCGGTCTACGAGCTGTTCGGCGGCGCGGTGCGCGAGCGCATCCCGGTCTACTGGTCACGCTGCGGGGTGATCCGGGCGCGCTGTGCCGAGTATTTTGACGGCAAGGTGATCGACGCCCCCGCGGTGCGCACGGTCAACGACCTCACGGCCGCCGCCCGCGAGGCGCGCGAGCGTGGCTACAAGGCGATCAAGGTGAATCTCCTGGTGTTCGACAAGAATGGTGGACGCCAATATACGCCAGGCTCCTCGCGCGGCCCCGGCCACCCCGAGCTCAACCTGCCCGAAGAAATGCTCGACGCGCTGATCGCACAGCTTTCCGCGCTGCGCGAGGGTGCCGGCCCCAAGGTCCGCATCGCGGTCGACGTCAATTTCAACTACAAAGC
>Ga0137403_10009692_pt1 | contig 10696 bp, 6 predicted proteins | sample CZOMad2_1_16fung_FD_122057 | JGI IMG/M metagenome (GOLD analysis project Ga0137403, IMG submission 122057) | Vadose zone soil fungal communities from Angelo Coast Range Reserve, California, USA - CZOMad2_1_16fungal (Hybrid Assembly) | ecosystem: Environmental > Terrestrial > Soil > Vadose zone... | reverse complement strand
TATCAGCAAAGCCTTCGCCGGCGTGAAGGCGCTGAACGACGTCAATTTCACCGTCAGGCAGGGCGAGATCCATGCCGTGGTCGGCGAGAACGGCGCCGGCAAATCGACGTTGATGAAAATTCTCGGCGGTATTCATCAGCCCGATTCCGGCTATCTTCGAATCGACGATGACGAGATTGTTGTCGACTCTGTCTCAGACGCGATCGACAGAGGCATCGGCTTCATTCATCAGGAGCTGAAGGTGCTGGACAACCTCGATGTCGCCGAGAATGTCTTTCTGGGCCGCGAACCCGTCTGGGCGGGAATGCTGAGGCTCGTCGATCGACAAAAGATCCACGCGAAGGCCGACCTTTACCTGAAGCGTCTTGGCTTGAATATCTCGAGTCGAACGCCGGTCAGAGATCTTTCCATCGCCCAGCAACAGATGGTTGAAATTGCCAAGGCGCTTTCGCTTAACGCCCGCATCCTGATAATGGATGAACCGACTTCGTGCTTGACCGAGACCGAGGCCGGTCGCCTGCTCGAAGTGACCAGGGAGTTGAAGGCGCAAGGGGTGAGCATTATTTACATCACGCACCGGCTTAGAGAAATCACGAACCTCGCTGATCGAGTGGTGGTTCTTCGCGACGGGCGCAACGCGGGCACGCTCGCCGGTGATGAGATCACCCACCACCGCATCGTAAGGCTCATGGTGGGTCGTGACCTGAACCGTTTTCACGCTCGCGCCGCATCGTCCGGAGAGGCCGGTTACTTTCGAGTTCTCAACCTGCGGACGAGAAGATATCCCAGGCACGCGACCTCATTCGGCATCTGCCGTGGCGAGATTCTTGGATTAGCCGGACTGGTCGGCGCGGGAAGATCAGACGTCGCACAGGCGATCTTCGGAGTTGAGACTGCGCTGGAAGGAACCATTCAGTTGGACGGCAAACCAATCAAGATTCGCTCGCCGAAAGATGCAATTGCCAACGGAGTCTATTTGATGTCGGAGGACCGGCGGAGGACGGGCCTGATTTTGGAGATGTCGATTCGAGAGAACATCACGTTGCCTGCTCTGGCGGCGTATGCTTCGGCAGGGCTGATCGATCGGTTTGCCGAGCGCAAAGTTGCTCAGGACGGATGCAGCAAGTTAAATATCAAAGCGCCGTCGATTGAAGAAACGGTCGCAAACCTTAGCGGAGGCAATCAGCAAAAGGTGGTGCTCGCGAAGTGGCTGTCTCTGGATCCGAAGGTGCTGATATTCGATGAACCCACGCGCGGGATCGATATTGGCGCTAAGGCAGAGATCTATCAACTCATGCGGCGGCTCGCCAAAAGCGGAGTTGGCATCATCATGATCAGCAGTGATATGGAAGAGGTCCTTGGAGAAAGTGATCGCGTGGCGGTGATGCACGAAGGCGCTATCAGCGGAATCCTCGAACGCAACGAGTGCAGCGAAGAAGCAATTATGAGGCTTGCCGTGGGGCAAAGCATCAACTAAAGGAAGTTTGTAGTCCCGCCTTCAGGCGGAAGTTCGTAAGACAGACAGGCTATCACGCGAAACGACTACAAACTTCCGCCTGAAGGCGGGACTACGAACTTTCGTCATAGGAGTGAAAATGAAACCGACAACTCGAAGAAGCTTTATCGCTCGGGCGGCGGCGACACTGTCGGTCCCGCTGTGGCCGCGAGTGAGCGCTCTGTCGTTTCAGGCTCGGGACGCGGGTCGTATCAGAGCGCGCCCGTTTGAGCTCAAGCAGGTCCGGCTGCGCCGCGGCCCGTTCCTCGACGCCGCCGAAATCAACCGCAAGTACATGGCGAGCCTCAATCCCGACAGCTTGCTGCATATGTTTCGCGTAACGGCGGGCCTGCCGTCATCAGCAAAACCGCTCGGAGGCTGGGAGCAACCGGAAAACGAATTGCGAGGTCATTTCACCGGTCACTATCTGTCTGCTTGCGCCTTGTTGTACGCCAGCCTCGGTGACGATTCATTCAAAGCGAGAGGAAATCAGTTGGTGGATGAGCTGGCGAAATGCCAGAAAGCTCTTGGCAACGGATATCTCAGCGCCTTTCCCGAAACCTTCTTCGATCGCCTGAGAGCCGGGACGAACGTGTGGGCGCCGTTTTACACTCTGCACAAAATCATGGCGGGCTTGCTGGATATGCACACCTACTGCGGCAACGAGCAAGCCCTCGATGTTTTGAAAGGGATGGCAAACTGGACGCGCCGATGGGTCGATCCGCTCGGTGAGGCGCACATGGCGCGAGTGCTCGAACGAGAGTACGGCGGCATGAATGACATGTTGTACAACCTGTTCGCCGTTACCGGCGACAGAGGCTACCGTCAACTCGCTGGGCGTTTCGACCACGAACGAATCTTTGCCCCGCTCGCTGAAGGCCGGGATGAGTTGAAGGGGCTTCACGTCAACACACAGATTCCAAAAATAATCGGAGCCGCGCGGCGCTACGAACTCACAGGCGACTCGCGATTCCGCGACATCGCCGATTATTTCTGGCGAGAAGTAACCGGCAAGCGATGTTACTGCACCGGCGGAACTAGTAACGGCGAGCGATGGGGATCAGACCCAGGCAAGCTCGCCGGGGAGCTGAGCGGCTACACGCAGGAGTGCTGCTGCACATACAACATGCTGAAGCTCACTCGTCACGTCTTCGGCTGGACCGCTGATCCGCGCGCAGCGGATTACTACGAGCGCGCTCTGTTCAACGGCATCCTTGGCACACAGCACCCCGATGACGGAATGACTCTCTACTACGTTTCGCTCGCTTCCGGGTACTGGAAGTTGTTCGGTTTGCCGCTGGACGCCTTCTGGTGCTGCACCGGGAGCGGCGTCGAGTCGTTCGCCAAGCTCGGCGACAGCATCTACTTCCACGATGATGACGGCGTGTATGTGAATCTGTTCATCGCTTCGGAAGTCGAATGGCCGGAGAGGGGACTCAAGATAATTCAGGAAACAACTTTCCCGGAAACCCAAACAACGACTCTCAGCTTGCGTTGCAAGCCGCCGGTGCGAATGCCTCTTCGCATTCGAGTCCCGTATTGGGCCACGCGGGGAGGAACGGTGAAGCTCAACGGGCGGGAACTTGAGAGCTTCGCCGAGCCGAGCAGCTATTTTGTATTGAATCGCACCTGGCAGGACGGTGACAAAGTGGAGATCACGTTGCCGATGACCTTGCACATCCACGCCATCCCCGACAATGAAGCACTTCAAGCTGTGATGTACGGCCCGCTGGTGCTGACCGGGCGTCTTGGAACAGAAGGTTTGACCAAAGACGTACTTCGAGCTGAACCCACCAAAATCCGACAGGTCCCTGAGTACAAAGGCAAGGCCGGACCCGCGCCCGAATTCAAAACCAGATCACAAGACCCTCGCGACTGGATCGAGCCGGTCCCCGGACGTTCTTTGGAGTTCCGTACAGTTGGCCAGGCGCAGAACGTCAATCTCATACCGTTCTACAAGCTGCTGGACGAGCGCTACGCGGTCTACTGGAAAGTGGCGCGAGCTTGACTGATAGCTGCTTTGGCAAGTCCGTGATATACTGCGCCTGTCTGAACTTCAGATGAGCTCAGCCTTTCTGTTAGCCACGAGGTTATTACAAATGGCGGCAAAACTCGTTGAGTACCTAGCAACGACGCGTTTGGGTGAGCGCGGAACAATGACTCTGCCGAAAGAGTACCGCGCCGCCCTCAAACTTGAACCTGGAACGCCGATGACCGTGTTGCGGATCGGCGAGGGGCTGATCCTGATTCCCGAGCAAAAACGGTTTGACCAGCTTTGCGATGCCATTGCTGCCAGACTCGAACACTCCGGGATCTCAGAGGCCGCCTTGCAAACGACGTTGCCCGAGGTGCGCGAACACTTGATGAGGCGGCGCTACCCCGGCCTTTTCAGCCCGGGCCGGTCAAAGCCGGCGAAGTCACAGAGGGCAATTAAAGGAAGACGTCAGGGGTGAGCAGCAGTCAATCGCGAAAGCATCTCCGGCTGTTTCTTGATTCAAATGTTCTGACCGGCGGGATCGTGGCGCGTTGGGGATTGGATAGGGCGGTGTTATCACTGTGCGCGGCGCGCATTTGCAGACTGGTTCTGGCTGAAGCGGTCAGGGACGAGGTCGAAGAGAACCTGTTACTGCATGCTGCCGGACTTGGCGTAGACGAATCTCAGCAACTGCTCGATGACTACACGAACCTGATTAAGCTCGCCCGTCCAGAATTGGTCCCCTATCCAGCGAAGCCTGATGTGCTGGCCTCGCGCCGATTGATTGCTCATCAGGCTGACGTGCCGGTGCTGTTATCGGCTATCCAGTCACAACCGGATTGGCTGCTCACGCACAACAGGAAGCACTTCACCCCCCAAGTGGCCAGACGCAACAAACTTCAGATCGGTTCTCCGGCAGACTTCTTCCGGCTGCTTGCACAGGGGCTTTCTTGATTGTGCCTGAGGCATTTCACTTCACCTTCCATTCCTGAATGCCTGCCGACCAGTTGGGTTGGAGAGTAACTTCCAGACGTAGCGCACTAGTCGTCACCGGCTTGAAAGAAATCTTATTGTAGCGATCCTTCTCAACGCCATACGCTTCCCGATTCTCAACAGCCTTCCATTGATCGCCATCCTTATAGAGTATCCGCCACGAACGAGGCGCTCGGCATTCGCCGTGTCCGGTGTCGTCAAACCAGTAGACTTCAACTTCGGAGACCGCAGCTGATTTCTCAAAGGTGTAATCAACCCATTCAGTCGTGCCCTTCCGCGGCCACCAGTGAAAGTAAGTGTTCGATGCGTCTTCGGAAGATTTGGGTTCCGCCTGATCGTTGATCGCCCGTGGATTGCGGCCGCCCGACACAGTGACCTTGCTCATCGAAGCTACAGTTGGTCGCGGCAATGGCCTGGCAGCCGCTTCGTTAGTGGGAATCCATACGATCATTTCGCCGGGGCCGCGATTCGCCCACGCATAGTAAGGAATCGCGGTGAATTCCTGTTCGCTCTTGATCACCTTGTTGTGCTGGTCATACGCAAGCGCGACCGCGTTGCCTCTGATCACAGTGACGCTACCAAGCAGTCCGGGCTTGAACTCAGCGGTCAGCTTCGCGTTGTCAGCCAGCATCAAGTTGCGGACGTGTCCCTGAGGATTGTCGGGCCACTCGGCGCAATAGACTATCGGTCCGCGCTGCAACGCAACTCGCCCACGGTCGGCTTCCACAAGTTCGTTAGCAATCACGCGACGGATCGGCATCGGAAGCGCTAGTTCGATCACGTCGCCTCGCTTCCACGTTCGGTTGATGCTTGCGTAGCCCTTTTCGATATTGAGTGGAATTCCGCTGCCGTTGACCTTCAGCGTCACAGCGTCGTCGACCCTATCAATGAAACGGTAAAGGCCGCCCGGCGCCGCTTCATTGCGCGCCCAGCCGGGAATGCGAACGTTGACAGTGAAGGCGCCGCTGCGATCCGGATCGACAGTCATCTTCACACCACCGTCCCAGGGATAACGAGTCTCCTGGACCAGCTTTACCCGGCGGCCGTTGTCCAGCTTGATATCGGCAGTGCTCGCGGCGAAAAGGTTCACGTAAAGCTTGTCACCCTGCTGCGCGTAGACGTAACCCGGAACAGACGCCAGGAATCTTGTGATGTTGCCGGGACAGCACGCGACGCCGAACCACGGGCTGCGCTGATGCTGGCCGTTGGATTCGAGCGGATTGGGATAAAAGAACAGCTTGCCATCAAGCGAGACTCCGGAGATCAGCCCGTTGTAAAGCGTTCGCTCCATCACGTCGATGTAGCGCGCGTCGGCGTGGAGCAGAAAGAGTCGATGATTCCAGTAGTCGTTGCCGATGGCCGCGCACGTCTCGTTATAGGCGGTCATATTCGGCAGCTCGTAGTTGGCGCCGAACGCCTCGCCCGAACCACTCGCGCCTATGCCGCCAGTTATATAGAGCTTGGCGCTGGTGACGTTCTCCCAGATCTTATCAATGGCGTTGATGTAAGAAAGGTCGCCAGTCAGCGCGGCGACGTCAGCCATGCCCGAATACAAATACGTTGCGCGCACGGCGTGGCCGACGGCTTCGGTCTGATCTACTACTTTCAAATGCGACTGGTTATATATGCGTCCGCTGCCCTTCGCGCCGTCCGGGCCTCGCGCGTCGAGCAGGAACTTCGCCAGCTTGAGATAACGTTCGTCGCCCGTGGCGCGATAGAGCCGTGCGAGCCCCATCTCGGTGATCTCGTGTCCCGGCCAGATCGACTGCTTACCGGGTCCGAACGTCTTGTCGAGCAAGTCCGCGGTCTTCAGCGCAATTTCGAGCAGCGAGCGCTTGCCGGTCGCTTGATAGTAGGCGATGGCCGCTTCGTAAAGATGCCCGAGGTCGTAGAGCTCATGGCTATCGACTTTTTCAAGCTCCCAACGCGCGGCGCCCGCCCACGGGTGGGGCTTCTCCGGATTGATCGTGCGCGCTGGATAGAGGTAGCCGTCCTTTTCCTGAGCAGCCGCGATCTTCTCAATCAAGCCGTCAACATAAGCCTCGAGTTTCGGGTCGGGATGAACGCTCAACGTGTAAGCGGCTCCTTCGATCACTTTGTAAAGGTCGCTGTCGTCAAACGGGTAGGGTGGAAGCTTCTTGTCCTTGAGCTCGCCCTTGAGCGCGGCTGCGGCGCGATTAAAATTCTCGATGCGGCCGTTTTCCTCGCACTTCTGAAAGGCGAACGGAATCGTCACCGTCCGATTGATCTCGATGCGCGGCGCCCAAAATTTGTCGTTGAGGTGGACTGCGGTAAACGGGACCGGCTTGACGGGGTAATCACGTTGCGGCTGAGCGGGCCGTTTCTTTGTAGTCTCGTCTTGCCCGGCTCGCGAGATGATAACAATGCAGAGAAGCAGGGCGGTGATGCCGAGGAACAGCCTAATCAGAATCTTCATGCGCGTCCTCCGTTTTCGTGCGGGCAGGATTCGTGGGGGCAGGCTGCCGCGCCGTTAGCAGGGTAATCTCAATCCACTTCAGAGCATTTTCGTGAGGAACTCGAAAGCTCCTTTGCCGTAGAACACGTGCTCGTCGTCGAAGACTTCATGGCCGATCTTGTCGGGAGCTCCGAATGCCGAGTAGATCGCTTGAGCCTTCCTGACCGCCACCCGGCTGCCGTGGATCGGAAATATCGGATCGCGCGCGCCAGATTCCACGAACAGACCGCGCGGCGCGACCAGACCGGCGAGGTCATACATCTCTATGTAGTTCAAGATTCCGGGCACATAGTTGTCGATGCAATGCGACAGGCTGAGTATGCTGTCGCGAAATGTGTTGAAGTAGCCGCTGACCACGCCAACCTTGATCCTCTCATCCAAAGCGGAGGAGAAAAGCGAAACTGTTCCGCCTCCCGAAATCCCCATCGTCGCAATGCGTGAAGAGTCAATCTCAGACCGAGTCAGTAGGTAATCAATCGCCCTCATTACGTCCCATACCCTCCAACCGATCATTGTCTGTCCGAAGAGCAACGCAGCCCCTGCGGCCGGTTGACACGACGACTGCCCTGCGCCCTTCTTGCGGGACGCGTCATCTCGTCTGCAACCGAAAGCCAGTTGCTCGATGGCGAAAGCTCCGTAACCGTGTTCGACCACTTGCAATGCGAAGTCCCTCTCGTAGCCGCTTTTGGTTTCTCGTTGTTGTCCGTTCTCAGCTATGCCCACGATGTCATCGCAGCCGCGGCCATGACCAGGCAAACAGATGATCGCTGGAACCGGACTCGAGACCTTCTCAGGCAGCAACAGGTAGCCGAACACCGAAAGATTGTCGCGGCTCTGGAAAATTATCTTCTCGCGTGTGTAATTGCTGAATTTTTTTCTCTCGAGAATCCGTGCTTGCAGCGCGACGCGGGTCGACGGCTGGCGCCCCAGTAACTCAGTGAGTTTGCTGCGCACGCGTTTCTGCCACAGACGGGCCGCCGCTTTATTCGTGGCAGAAAAGCTCATCGACGGCCTAATGCCGTTGTACGACGAGAGGCTGAACTGAAGACTGTCGAGTTGCCTGCCGGTCACCTCGGAATCGGTCAATGGTCCGCGATACTGAACACGGGAATCAGCGCCGATCTGCGAGAGGGCTTCGAGGTCATTCAACCCTGATACAGCGATTGCAGTCGCTGCCAGATTTTGCTTCAGAAATTGCCTGCGTACGATTGTTTTTCTGGGCACTGGAATCAACTCCTCTCAGAGTTCTTTTTCTTGTGAGCCTCCGCCGCGAACCTTTTGTTTGGAGTGCTGCACGCTCTCTGCGTTCGCACGGCTTCCCTAGTTCAGAGTACCGACTTTAGTTGGCTCGTTGAAATTGGTCACCAAAAAAACCGCCGACTAAAGTCGGTACTCTGAACTAGGAAAGCGAACGCGACGCACAGACCGCGCCGCACTCCAAAAAGGCCACGCGCTTTGCGGTTAGTCCTCGGGCGCTTTGAAAACCTCGATGTTCGTGATCATCGGGCTCGCTTTCGACTCTTCGATCACGAGCTGGAGCTTGCGCGTACGTACCATTGGGAAAAGCAGAATGCGCTTATAGCCAATCGTCGTCTGCTGAGCGATGGTCTCGTAACGTTCGTTCTTCCAGACTCGCAGGGAGAATCGCTTAACTCGCTGCCCCAGCGCGATATTCTCCTGCGCCAGAAATCGGTTGAATTCTATCTCGCGGCCGAAATCTATTTCCAGCCAGGCCTTCGTCACGCCATCCTCCGTCGCCCAGTAGGTGTCTCGTCTGCCATCAAGCACCTTCTCTCCGCCGTACTCTTTGTCGTTGCCTCTGACGTTGGAGGCGGTGACTCCGCCCCTGGCAAGATTGGTCTTGAATGCCTCCTCGCGGGCCTTCTTAAATTCCATCAGCCGGGCAATGTCGTGTTCATTCACCAGACCGCGCTGATCCACGCCGATGTTCAAAAGCAAATTCGCATTGCGCCCGACGGAGCTGTAGTAGATCTCCATCAGTTGCGCGACCGACTTAACTTTGTCATCGTCGGTCGAGTGATAAAACCAGCCGGGACGAATCGAGACGTCGCATTCCGCAGGAATCCATGAAGGCCCATCTTCATCGCCAACATTCAAAGCCTTCTCGTCGGCAAAGCCCGGAAACGAGCCTTCGTTGTCACGCGTTGCCCAGTTGGTTTCGCCGGCTGTCCCCTTCTCATTGCCAACCCAGCGGATATCAGGGCCCGCGTCGCTGAAGATGACCGCATTGGATTGATACTTGCGGATGATCTGGAAGAAGCCGTTGAAATCGTAGACCATCCGTTTCTTCTGATCGTTTGCTCCGTCCAGCCATGCCTCGAATACATCTCCGTAGCCGGTCAGCACTTCGCGCCACTGTTCCTTGTAAACACGGTTGTAAGCGGGCGTGCCGTACAGCGGATGATTCCGGTCCCAGGGTGAGATGTAGACACCGAACTTCAAGCCGTATTCGCGACAGGCTGCGGACATATCTTTCAACACGTCCCCTTTCCCCTCGCGCCATTTTGATTTCTGCACCGTGTAGGTGGTCGTGCCCGACGGCCATAAACAGAAGCCATCGTGATGCTTGGCAGTGATAATCATGCCTTTCATACCGGCGTCCCTGACGACTCGGGCCCACTGGCGGCAATCGAGGGATGTCGGGTTGAACGTATCAGGATGGGCGCGGCCTTCGCCCCATTCATGATCGGTGAAGGTGTTCATTCCGAAATGAATGAACGCGTAGTATTCAAGCTGCTGCCAGGCCAACTGCGAGGGCGTCGGCAGAGGCTGGACAGCCGAGGGCGGCGAAACCTTCGGCTTGTAAGCGAACGAGATGTTTAGCGCGACACAGACGATAAGAACGATTGCTTTCTTCATTGACTAAAACCTACGAACGTTCTCACCGCTTCACCAGGAACACGTCGCCCGTAATCTTGAGTCGTGCGGTCAACGGTTGCGAAGACGATACACGCCCGCCGATTTGCCCGCGATCCAACCCGGCCCCCGCGTCGGTGTGATCCGGCATACGATTACGCACCACCACTATACGTTGGAGGTCCGAGAGGCGGTTTGCCCAAAAGAAATCGCGGCGCCCTTTCGCTGGTTCGCGGCGTCCGAGCTGGAGACTATTCCGCTGAGCACCACGGTACGCAAGGCCCTGCGTCTGAAGGACCCTGTTCACAAGTTGTGATACCTTCGTAAAACGTTATCCATTAAGGACTTTTCACGGGCGCAATCGAGTACATTACAGAAAACGGGTGTTGATATCAAAAGTTATGCAACGGAAACGTAAGCTGATTCTCGCCAAACTCGCGGTCGCGGTGGTGGCCATTCCGATTGTTCTGTGGGGGTTTGAATACGGCCCCGACGCAGGCTATTCCGGCGTGCCGAGAGAGAATGCGAGCTGCATTTCGTCCGCCTGTCATGTGGGGACTGCTAACGATCCGGCCAACAGGGGAAGCGTGAAGATCACGTTTCCCGGCGGGCTGACCTATGTGGCAGGCGTGAAACAGCACCTGATCGTCACGATCGACGATCCGGCGACCACGCAGCGCGCCTGGGGCTTCCAAGTCACGGCGCGCCTGTCGAGTAATTCGGCCACGATGGCCGGCAGCTTCGCGTCCACCGACCGGAACACAACGATGCTTTGTGCGGCCGCCAATTTGATCCAGCAGTCCGAGCAGACGTTCTCGTCCACCCGGCCCCTGACGTGCCCGTCCAATCAGCCGCTGCAGTATCTGGAACATAGCCTGGA
>Ga0137403_10009691_pt1 | contig 10697 bp, 8 predicted proteins | sample CZOMad2_1_16fung_FD_122057 | JGI IMG/M metagenome (GOLD analysis project Ga0137403, IMG submission 122057) | Vadose zone soil fungal communities from Angelo Coast Range Reserve, California, USA - CZOMad2_1_16fungal (Hybrid Assembly) | ecosystem: Environmental > Terrestrial > Soil > Vadose zone... | reverse complement strand
GGTCTGGGGCATTGGCCCGTCGGCGGCGCTGACCACCAGGATCGCCCCGTCCATCTGCGCGGCGCCGGTGATCATGTTCTTGATGTAGTCGGCGTGGCCCGGGCAGTCCACGTGGGCGTAGTGCCGCTTCTCGGACTCGTACTCGACGTGCGCCGCCGCGATCGTCACCGTCTTGGTCGCGTCGCGCTCGGTACCACCCTTGGCGATGTCCTTGTAGCCCTTGGCCGTCACCGACGTGTACTTGGTCGCCGACCGTGCCGACAACGCCGCCGTCAGGGTCGTCTTACCGTGGTCGATGTGACCAATCGTGCCAACGTTTACGTGCGGTTTGGTCCGCTCGAATACTCCCTTTGCCATTGCCGAAACCTCCGAAATCAGTTTCAAATCTGCCGTCTGCAACCCGCGATTTCCAATCGGGCGTCCGCCGCCCGATCGTTCAATCCCGCGTCGCACACACGGAAAAACACGACCCTTCAAATCACCAGCTGGCACAGGGGCTTGAACCCTGGACCTCCACCTTACCAAGGTGGCGCTCTACCACTGAGCTATGCCAGCGATACGTACTTTCCGCCTCTACCCAGACGTACCGTCAGACTGGGAGCGTAGGAGGGGAAAGAGTATAGGTCGCGTCGGATCGATGTCAATTCCGCGGGTCAAACAACTCGGCCCAAGGACGAAAGTTTTTACAATAGCCGCAGCACCGGTCTTTGTCGGATCAATGCGCAGCACGGCACTATTCTGACCGGTATTGGGGGCGGCGTCGTCGGGGACTGTCTGGTAAATCATCCCGTCAACGGGGTTAAAACGCGGCTGCTCGGGATTGGAGGGCAGCGGGATCTGATCGACAATCACATTGTTCACCAGATCAACGACGGTCAAGAAAAAGGGCGCAGCTGTATTAGCCACGTATGCTCGCTGATTAAGCGGATCATAGTCTAATTCGTCGCTGTCCTGACCAAAGGGCAGCGTGAGCCCCTCTGGCGGGGTGAACCGTCCCAGCTTCAAGTCATAGATAAAGATGTGATTGAGGTCCTTTAGAGTTGCGCCTGCGCCAATGAGACGATCAGTGACGACGAGCTTGTGTAAGTCAGGCGCCACTAGGACACCGCTCGGACACGACCCCGGTATCGCCCCTGCTACATCGCAGGAAGGAACCACGATGGTTCCCAGGTAGGTATTCGTGTTGGCATCGATGACGCTGACGCCCTTGTTGACCCGGTCAGCGAAGTATAAGGTGTTGGTCGAGGGATCGAACGACCATATGTCGGTACTGGCCTGGGTCGCCGCTCCGGTGGTGGTCCAGTTTGGAATCTTGATTTGCGTCAGAAACTGCAAACCCGCTAACGGCGTGTCAGCTCGCGCTTTCTGAGCAGCTCCGAGTCCCGATAAAAGCGCCAGCAATATTAACATTGCAATGGGTCCTTTGAGTCTTCTTGCTCTTCTTCCGTGCATATGAAATTTCATATCGCCTCCCAAAATAACCTGAAGAGGGATGCCCCTATAGAGTCTCCCTTGCCTGAATGTTGGGCACGAATAGATAGAATCGAGGCGAAAAGGTAATTAGTGGTCGGGAGAAATGTTTGAGGCCGGCTTCCGCGGCGAACTCACCTGAAGGCCGTGATAGTGGACCCAATCGAGTGCTGTGAATCCAAGACTTGGAGTCTGCCGCAATATCTTGAATTCCGTCGAGGTTTCGGCCAATGGTCGCGCCATGTTAGCCCACGGAAGAGCCGTTTCACGAGATTCGATAAGCTCCGGTGACGGGATGACTTCGGCGAGGACGATGGATCGTGCTACCGGCTTCAGCAGCCGAGGAAAGTTGGAGCCATCGAGATCCAGCACATCGAAGAAAACATAGGAGATAGCCAAGAAGATACAGACAGCATACGCTGCCCGCCAACTTTTCGAAGAATGCATAGGCCTGAAGTGCGTTAGCATAAAGGCACCGACATGCAGTTACGTCGTCCTCTTGCTTGATAGTCCGTGGCTCCTTCTATAGTGCCCAAGATTCCGACTGTCAAGCAGAAAAATACTTCCCCAAAAAACCTTTGCCACACCCGGCGTTCGCCGCGAATTCTAGGTTTCGCTTTCCTTACTTCGAAAATTGCGTGCGTCGGCGTTCTAACTATCAAAAATGTAATTTTGCCGACAGGTTCGGGCAAGGTTCCCGCGCTAGGTTGCAACGATAATCGGATCGTTTTCTGTCCCCGCTCGCATGACGCAGAGCCGGGACGATAGAGAAAGAGGAGAGATGAAGATATCGCTGCGCTATCGGCTCGATAAAAAAATCCGGGCTGTCGTCATGTGGATCATGGGCCGCATCACCCAAACATCGACCGAGCAACGGGTGGATTTGCGCCGGCAAAATATTAAGAAGATTTTGTTAGTGCGCGGCATATTTCGCATGGGCAACTCAATCCTTGCAACTCCGGCGATCGTTCTATTCCGGAAGAACTTTCCTAACGCGAGAATCGACTTTGTCGGGCCGGGCATATCCAAGTCGCTTTTTCAGAAGCTCCCGATTAACCACCACCATGTGATTCACCAGGAATTCCCGAAAGTCTGTTGGTCGTATCTCCGTCTGCTGCGGGAAATCCGCGCGGTGAGGTATGACCTGGCGGTTGATGTCGGTGGCTCAAACGCAGCCCTGGGTGCTTTTATCGTCGGCTTTTCCGGCGCCCGCTTCCGCGCCGGGCTCCGTGGGAAATGGGATGGTTGGTTTAACCTGCGGTTTGCCAGACCGGAGGAGAAAAACAAGTATGGTCGTTTGCCGCAACTGATCGCCTCCATGGGTTTAGAAAGTCAAAAAATTTTCCCGACTTTGGCGCTATCGTTTAAGGAGACGGAAGCGGCTCGAAAACGGCTCGAAAAGATTGTCGATCGAGTACCCGGTCGCGTTGTCGGAGTTTTCGTGGGCGGCAGAAAAGCTCGCGGAAAAAGATGGCCGAAACAAAATTTTCTCAGAGTTGCCGATGCCCTGCGCCGGCTGGGAGCGGATGTGGTGATCTTTGTGGGTCCGGAGGAGCGAGAGCTGATCGGCTATTTCCAACAAGTGTTGCGAGAGCGGATTCCCGTTGTGTCTGAGTCCGACCCTCGCGTTTTCGCCGCTATGGTAGCGAACTGCGATCTTTTTGTCGCTTGCGATAGCGGTCCCGTGCACCTGGCTTGCGCGCTTAGCGTTAGAACAGTCGCAATCTTTTTGCAAAACAATTTCGACCGCTGGGGTCCGCCTCCAACTCTAGCGCGAATCGTCTACCAGGATAACGGCGTTTCGGCGGAGGAGGTTACGGAGGCTTGTCGTATTGAACTCGTAAACCTGTCTACTCGATGGGACGCAGCCAAGATCGTCAATGCCTAGTCATTTTTGATTTCGGACTCTTGATCTGCGGAAATTGGCGTTAACCGCAAATATGATAACATGGGTCACCGCGTCGGCTAAAAGATGAGCGGCGGAAACACGCCTATAGCTCACGTCATTCTTCTCATCCTTCTTTGCGGAGTCTTGTACTTTCCCTATCTTGGCTCTACGCCGTTTTTTGATAAGGGCGAACCCCGCGAGGCAATGGCCGTGCAGGACATCGTTCAACGTGGAGAATGGTTGGTTCCGCTAAAGAGAGCCTCGGACATTCCCTCCAAACCGCCTCTTTTCCACTGGTCCGCGGCATTGACGGCCAGTCTTACAGGGAAACTTGATGAGGCGACGATCCGCTTTCCATCGGCTTTGTATGCGACACTCGGAGTTTTGATTGTATACTTTTTCGGCCAAAAACTATTCGAAAGACAGGTCGCCTTTCTCGCTGCCGCTATTCTGGCTACGACTTTGGTTTACGCCGATCAGGCACTGAGCGCGCGGGTCGATATGACGCTTTGTTTTGTCGTTACCCTGAGCCTGGTGCTCTTCTATTCCCTCTATCGTGGCTTCTTGACCAACCCGTTATGGCCTTACGTCTTTTACGCCCTCGTGGGAATCGGCACCCTGGCGAAAGGACCGTTAGGCGTCGTGCTGCCTGCGCTGGTTATTGGTACATTTGTGGCCGTAAAGAAGAGATGGGATCTGATTCCAAAGTTTTGCTTCCATCCCGGAGTTTTTCTAACCCTGTTACTGGGAGTGAGTTGGTACGTAGCGGCGGTTACGCGAGGCGGGGAAGGTTTTTTTGATCGGCAAATCCTCCAGGAGAACCTGAGCCGGTTTGCCGGCGGCTCGGGTCATAGTCATCCTCCTCACTATTATCTTTCCTATCTGTTCGCCCTGGGTGCCCCATGGTGCCTGTTTCTCCCTTTTGTTTTATGGGATGCCTTCAAGCAAGGTTTTCGTTCCGAAGACGATATTCTTTTTCTGAAGCTCTGGTTTGCGGCCATGTTTGTGTTCTTTTCTATCTCCATTGGAAAGCGCCCGGTCTATCTTCTTCCCTTGTATCCCGCCTTATCGGTGCTAACGGCTATGTGGTTCTACCATCAAGGCACGACGTCCGACGGGAGGACCTTGCTTTACCGGTGCATCGCAATCGTCGCGGGGTTCACGGGGCTATTGCTTCTTATGATCACGTTAGGAGCGCTGTGGAACCATGATCCCGGTTGGTTGTTTGCGCCCGTTGAAAGGCTTCTCAAACAAAAGGACCGTGCCAATCTCCTAGCCATCAGAAGTCAGCTGGGAGCACTCGGCTGGACGTTCACGATCGTATCGCTGCTGTCTTCGGCGCTCTGGTTATGGTTAGCGGGTGACCTTTGGGCGAGCCGAATGCGCCACGCGGCTCTCCGGCTCGTGTTGCTTTCAATTCTGCTAGCGTTCATCAGCCGGGCGATTGTGATGCCGGTCATGGCGGAGGCGAAGAGCTATCGCCCGTTCATGGAAGAAGTCAACCAGCGCGTCAAACCGGGTGATAAGCTTTACCTTTACGGTGAAGTGTTTAACAGCGACCCGGTGGTTTTTTACCGAGGCGACCCGATTGAAAGGCTCGAGCAACTAGCGGAAAGAATTGTTGCCAAGATCGGCCGCGGCAGCGGATACCTTATCATGGCGGAGCGAGATTGGATTACGATTCAGCAGCTCAATCACAATATGGCGCCGCCGCTCTTGAAGAGCAGAGGCACTGGGCCGGAAGGCGATGCTGCGATTGTACTGGTTCGGTTCGAGGGTTTATAACGCATGTGTGTCGTAGCCGTCTGATCACAGGTGCGTCTAGTGGAGCTCAAGATGGGCGCTGTAAGTCTCGACCAGGAAACTATGAAATCATGTGAGCCCAAGGGAATAGCAGAGATGCAAGAGGCGCATTTTAAGACTTGGGCATTGGCGGTCTTGCTGCTTGCGGCATCGCTTTTCTTCCTAAGACTGGGAGATCGTAGTCTGTGGGGATCTGAGGGGCGGTGGTCCGAGGTGACACGCGAGATGCGGCTGACTCAAAACTATTTCTGGCCGACTATAAACGGCCGAGTTTACTATGACAAGCCTTTGCTTTCCTATTGGCTGATTGCCGCAGCTGCACGCCTCACCGGAGACGTCGACGAACTTGCGTCTCGACTACCGAGCGCCTTCGCCGGCCTGTTGGGTATCGCGCTCTTGATGGCTCTCACTCGGCAGCTCTATGACGGCCGAACGGCGATTTTCGCAGGCTGCATTCTCGCGACCTGCTATAGTTATGTTTTCTGGTCGCGGACCGCATCGGCCGACGTCGAAACTGTAACCGGAGTACTAGCGGCGCTGACCCTATATTTTCGCAATCGCGAGCGGTGCCATAAGTGGTGGATCGTGGGGTTGTGGCTCATTATGGCGGTCACGTCCCTCACTAAAGGACTGCAAGGGTTTGCCCTACCTTTGCTCGTCATCGGCGTCTATTCGCTGATCGCGCAGGGGTGGCGGAATCTCGCAGAAAAGCTTTTGCATGGCTCGTTGAAGGACAGGGTCGCTTGGTTTGTCACCCAAAATGAGTGGTTTTTTAATCGCAAGACGCTCCTAGCGACAATGATCGCGGGACTTATCTACGCGTCAACTTTTGCTGCTTCTCTCATTGTTACTAGTTCCAACCTCGGGCTTTTTATGGTTCTGCGTGAAAATGTGCTTCGCTTTGTCGAGCCGTTTGACCACAAAGGACCGATCTATCTCTATACCTATAGTATTTTTGTGCTCATGGCCCCGTGGTGTTTGTTACTACCGGCCGCCATGGTTCACGCCCATTCCAACCCCGCGGAGAAGAGCGATCGCTTCGTCCTGGCCTACTTTTGGACGACGTTTATTTTTTTCACTCTCTCCGGCTCCAGGCGAGATTATTACTTGCTGCCCATTTTACCCGCCGCGGCCATTGTGGTCGCGCGCTTGTTTGCTTCGAGGCGGGAAACTTGGAACCGGTGGGTACGCTGGCTCGTGCAAGGAGGCTACGTCCTGATCGCTTTGATTGTGCTCCTCATGGTCGTGGCGACCGGCATTACCGCTTTTCTACCTTCGCTGCGGCCCGGCGCCGTGAACGATTTACCTGCTCTGGTGGAACAAAGCGTTTGGTTCGGTTTTTGGGTGTTTCTGGCGATGCTTATCGCGTTGGTCCCTCTTTCGTGGCACTTGCTTCCGCGGAGGCTTGCCTTCTCGATGTTCTTCGCCGCTTATTCCTTCATGCTTTTCATATTTATCTATGTGTTGCCAACGAACGAACCACTTCGCGGGGAGAAAGCCTTCGCTCAAACTGTGCGGGCGACGCTCGATGGGCACCTGGATAAACTCGTGTTGTACAAAACCAGGGGGGCGACCCTGGTTTATTATCTGGGCGCCGAAAAGCCTATCCCAGAGTTCTTTGATAGCGATGATTTAGCGAGCCATATCGATAACAACACAGATGTATGGATCGTGGCCGACGAAAGCGACCCACCAAGTCTCCCATTTCCAATTTCTACGACTACGAGATCAGCGGACTACCGTTGGGCCAAATCCGGTTTCGTGGGCGAATATGTATTGCTTCATGTCGATAAAAGACGGGCTAAGTAATCGTCCAAACCAAACGGTGAGAGAGATAGCCCTTACACTGCAATGATTTCAGTTTCCGGATGCAGAGGCATCACAGGCACGTGCCAAACGAGCGCGGGGGGCTTTGGTAAATTCCGATGGTGCACGGAGCGAGAGTCACTTAAACGCGCCCTCTCGCTCCAACTCCCTCAAGGCGCGTAGATCGACGAAGTCTTCGAACTTGCTGGACTTAGCTTTCGGTTCTTTGCTGAGCTCGTCCAACACCGTCTGAATTCCCGCGGCTGTGGGAAATGGGCGGCGCGCCAGCACCTGTATGCTGCGTATCGTGGCGTAGTCGACGGTTTCGACATCTTCGGTTCGCAGAACCGAACGAACGACGGCCTTGGCTGCGTTCGTGTCGGTTTGCAAGACGGTAATCGATTCGGCCATGCTCTTAATGAGCGCTTTCACCATTTTCGGATTCCGTTCGATGTAATTGCCCATCATGTTCAAAGAAAGAAATGGATAATCGATGTTGGTGGCCGCGAGGTCCGCCACGACGTTAAATCCTTCTTTCTTCGCCCGGGGAACGAAGTCAGCGGCCATGATTGTGCCGTCCACGGTCCCACTAAGGATGGCCGCCATGCGTGCGCCAGAGTTACCGATTTGCAGAACCGTCACGTCCTTATCCGGGTCCAAGCCACCCTCCTTGAGTGCGAGGTTGCTTTGGAAGTGGGAACCGGAGCCGAAGCGGCTGACCGCAACTTTCTTACCTTTCAGTTGCTTAATCGAAGTGATCGCCGGCGCCGTTAGATAGACATGATTGAATCGATTGGCGACCACTGCCGTAATGCGCATGTCGGCGCCGCGGAGTTTAGCTAACATCGCCTCAGAGCCCTGGGAAAAAGAGACGTCGAAGGTGCCGGCGATGAGCGCCTGGTTGAGCAACGATCCGCTGTTAACGTAGACGACTTCGAGGTCGAGGCCGTTCTTGCGAAATATGCCCCCACGGCGGCCCATCTCTAGAACGTAATTGTTGAGGCCCGTACCGCTATAACCGAGGCGCGTTTTGTCCAGTGTCTGGGAGTAAGCGGCGTTAAATGAAACGGCAACCGCCAACAGAAAGACCGCAAGCGAAGCTGCCACGCGAAAGACGACGTTATGCATCCTGACCTCCCCTGTCTATGTCCAAGTACATCATGAAACCTCCTAAGAAAGGTTGGTCTTGAGACCTGGCACAGAGTATATGCCCTACCGGAGAAAAATTCTGCCGTATTGCTTTTTCTTTTCTTCAAAAGCCTTCGCATCGAGATTTTCCATCTGCACGTACTGGATTCGGTCCGCACCGGGTAAAGGCGGATAGATTCCTTTTCGGTTCACAAATTCGCCGTTCTGCGCGAGTATCTTCATGCTTTCATCGTCTAGGTAGTAGTCGAGAAAGGCTTTCCCTGCGTTGGGGTGGGGCGCTTTGTTGTTGAGCACCGCAAAGTGGCAGTCACCGAGCATGCGCTCCAGTCTTACGTAATCCAAGGGCGCTTCCTGTCGGCCATTGGTGAAGACATACTTTACAAAAGTGATCGCGATCGGCATCTCCCCGGTGGTAACGCGCTCGCCGGCGGGCAACATGGATTCCACCAGAATAGGTTTCATGGCCGCCAGCTCAACAATAAACTTCTCCGCTTTCTCCTTTCCCATGATCTTGTGCAGGCTGCTCAGCCACTGGATGGTCGTAACATGTAGCGTCGGATCCGCCATCACGAGCATGCCACGGTATTTTGGTTGCACCAGATCGTCGAGTGTTCTGGGCGCATTCTCGGGCCGAACTAGGTTCTTGTTGTAAACGATGCCGACGATACCGAGCCGGCTGATCGGGCCCAGGTATGGGTCAATCTGATCGTTTGGGTATTTCTTTGCGGTTGGTGAATCGTATTTGGCCACCATGCCTTCCTTAGCCATGATGTAAAGTGGGTCCGTGTTGTTCAGCACCACGTCGTAAAGCGCGTTTCCCGCGCGATATTCGCTCATGGCCCGATTCATTACGCTCATAGCGGAAGCTCGCCAATAGTCCGCGCCGAGTCCGGTTTTCTTTTGAAAAGCTTGGATCACCGCGTCCACCACGGGTGTTTCCGGTGAGCCGTAGATGATCACCTTGCCGCCTTCCTTCTTCGCGGCGTCGATGAGTCTTGGATCCTGGGCGACGGCTTCGGAGATAAACGATAGGAGGACGAGAAATATCAACAATTTCATAAATTTCATTTTGGCCTCGCTGTTTGGCTTCGCACAGGTTCAATCTATGCGACCTTCTCCTAACACAGCAAGGTTTTTAGGGTCAATTCCTATGCTTGACAGGCGCGGAAAGCGCTTGTTATAGCGCTTTCAGAAACTCGCTCGAAAGGAAGAGAGATTATGCAGATCATCGATGCGGATGGACATGTGAACGACCGGCCTTGTATGGACGAAATCTCAAAGTTCATGCCGCCGGGGAATCGTACACAAGTGTTTCCGGCTTTCGACCATATTCACTTTCACTTTCTCGAAGGGGGCGAGCGTCGATCGAGAACGGGAACCGTTGGGCCGAAAGAGTGGACGGAATTTATGGACGAGACGGGCATTGATTGGACGGTCGTCTATCCGACTGCGGGGCTGGCTGTCGGCCGCATCATCTCCGAAGACTGGGCGGTGGCTGCTTGCCGGGAGTACAACAACTGGCTGTACGAGAAATTTACCCATGTGAGCTCGAGAATCAAAGGAATGGCTCTGATCCCTATTCAGGATCCGGAAGCCGCAGTCACCGAGCTGCGCCGGGCGATCAAAGAGCTCGGTATGGTTGGAGCGATGCTGCCATCCAACGGCGAGGGTATCAAAGGCCACCTGGGATCGAAGATTTATTGGCCCATCTATGAAGAGGCGGAGAAGCTCGGGTGTCCGTTGGCGGTGCACGTCGGCTGCCTGCATCATTTGGGTATGGATACCATCGGCGTTTATTATCCTGTCCACGCCTTGGGTCATCCATTCGGCATTATGGCCCAGGCGGCGGGGATGTTGTCTTATGGCGTGTTCGATCGATTCCCGAAGCTCCGTGTCGGGTTTCTTGAAGGAGGGGCGACATGGGTGCCGTTCTTCATGGACCGGTTGGATCGTTCCTATCCACACCACTTGCAAGTGGATGTCGACGGCGAGTTTTTGCCGAGTTCAAACCCCGACGTCACGGCCAGCGAATATTTTAGAAGACACGTTAAAGCTGGCCGGATTTTCATCGGCTTCGATTGCGACGACCGGGGCCTTGGCTTTGCGGTGAAAGAAGCGGGCAACGAACCGTTTCTGTTTGCCACGGATTTCCCACATGAAAGCTTTAGCGCGGAATCATGTAGGAAGGAAATCAATGAGCTGCTGGCGCGCGAAGATCTGACGCAGGTCGACAAGGAAGCGATTCTGGCGACCAACGCGAAGCGGTTTTACGGAATCGGTATTTGATCTGTTAGATTTCTAGCGGCAGGGGGGAAGCTCTCATCTCAAGCCGTCTTCGTCGCGCCTCCATGGGCTAAGGCAAGCTCGATGTCGATGTTTTCTTCTTTTTGAATCGCCGCGAACCGTTCCCGCAGCGCATTGATGTTGGTTTTCGTCGGAACTGAAATACCGGCTTCCAAGCGGAAGATCGGCGTGCCGCTCACTGGTGCAGCATAGGTCGCTGTTTCCATGGATTCGATATTGATGCCGAAGCTGCTCAAGATGCCGGTTATGAGATAGACGATACCGGGATGATCCATAC
>Ga0137403_10009690_pt1 | contig 10697 bp, 11 predicted proteins | sample CZOMad2_1_16fung_FD_122057 | JGI IMG/M metagenome (GOLD analysis project Ga0137403, IMG submission 122057) | Vadose zone soil fungal communities from Angelo Coast Range Reserve, California, USA - CZOMad2_1_16fungal (Hybrid Assembly) | ecosystem: Environmental > Terrestrial > Soil > Vadose zone... | reverse complement strand
GCTCCGCGTAGCATGGTCACGCCCATCGCCTTCAAAAGCAAAAAATACTACATGCTCGGCAAAGTAGCGACGAAAGGGGTTTACACGTTGGATAGACCATGACGGTACTCGAAGCCATTGCCCGCGCTCACGGGCTGGAAAACGGTTTGGTGGACCGGAATATCGTTGACCTCGCGGATTTCCAGCGGAGCTTCCTCATGCGCGGCGGAAAACGCTTTGCGATCAACTTCGAAAAATTGTTCCAGGAAGGTGATCTTTCGCAAAACATCGCCATTGAACCAGGAGATTATCTTTATTTTCCATCCACCAACGTGAAGGAGGTCTATGTAGTCGGCGAGGTTCGTTTGCCTGGACCAGTCAGCTATACGCCCGAGACGACTCTTATTGCCGCGATTTCCGCGCGCGGCGGGTACACCGACCGCGCCTATAAAGCGCGCGTACTCGTCGTGCGGGGTTCAATTAACCACCCGGAAACTCTTGCTGTGGATACGCACGCCATGCTCGATGGCGTAGTCCCTGATTTTAGACTGCAACCCAAGGACATCATTTATGTGAACTCGCGACCGTTTATTCGAGTGGAGGAGTTGACCGAGCTTGCCGCTACGGCATTCATCCAATCGCTTATCACGACCTGGGTCGGAGTTCATGTGGTTCCACCCCAATAAGGCATGAAGTCACATCAAGGTCTCGGACTTGCCTCGGTTGTTTCAATGGTGCTCCTGACCGGGTGCGAGCACGTGCCGCCACAGTTTCCGGACCTGCCGACAATGCGCGGAACTGAATCCAGCGCCCTCATGACCAGGACAACCAACGGTGTCTCGCTCAGCTCAGTCACGCTGAATAAGCAGATCGATCCGTCCTGGCTTCAGCCGCCAATCCAATTGTTCACCCTCGGCCCGGGGGACAAACTCGAAATCGAATTACTCGGCGAACCAAGCTCCAGGAACACAACCATTGTGGCGCCCGATGGCAAAATTTATTTCAATCTTTTGCCCGGAATAGATGTTTGGGGACTGACTCTCGCGCAGGCAAAGCAACGACTCGAGAGTGAACTCGGCAAGTATGTTCGCCAGCAACCGCAGGTTTCGATGGTGCTGCGTGGTGTCGAAAGCAAGCGTGTCTGGGTCCTGGGTCGCGTCCAAGTGCCGGGAGTTTATCCGGTCGCGGCGCCCATGACCTTGCTCGAAGCGATTTCCATGGCGGGCGGAACTCTGGGTCTCTCCTCTTTCCGCGACCAATCGGCAGCAGGAATGACAGAGGAATTGGCGGACCTTCGGCGCAGCTTCGTCCTCCGTCAGGGCAAGCTCTTGCCGGTCGATTTCCAACGCCTGCTCAATCAGGGAGATGTCTCGCAAAATATTTATCTGCAGCCGGATGACTTTGTCTATTTTCCCGCAGCGACCGCTCGAGAAGTTTACGTGCTGGGCGCGGTGAACCAGCCTCGGCCCATCCCCTATACCAAAGATCTCACGGTTGCGGGCGCAATTGCCAGCGTGTATGGAACTATCAACGGTGCTTATATGCATCACGTGGCCGTTGTTCGCGGCTCGCTGCAGAATCCGCAAATTGCCATTGTCGATTACAAACGCGTCATCCGCGGCGAAGCGCAGGATATGCCTTTGCAACCGTACGACATTGTCTACGTCCCCTTCTCGCCGTATCGGTATTTGCAGCGTTACGCTGAATTAATCCTCAACACTTTTGTCAGTGCCTCCGCTATTAATGCCGGGTCTTCTGTATTCGCCAACAAGCAAGCTGGCGCTGCGGGCGTCTTCATCCCGGTCGGCAGCGGCGTCCAAGTCCTCCCACCCGTATCTCCGCCGCCGCGTTAAGACGCCAGCCAGAAGTGCGGAGAGCAGATTTTCCGGAAGAGATCTCGTTGCTCTTGAATTCTTCGCGCCGCTCGGAGCTGAAATTCTTCGCTCCGCTGAGTCAGCTCGTCTTCATCTTCGCACGCAGGAAATCCCTAAACCGGATCGTCTCCGAGAGGTTGTCCACCTCGTTGCAGTGCTCCCAATCAATCCAGACATATTCCACCCCAACATATCCCCGGTAATTTGCCTTCTGCATCGCCCGCAGCACACGACCATAATCAATCGTATTTTCGTGAAAAGAGGCTTGCAGGCGTCCTCGCCGAGCGCCACGAACATGAAAATGGGAGGCATGTCGCACGAGCGGCTCCGCCGTACTGTCGGGCAAACCGGAGCAGGTAAAGTGGGTATAGTCCAGCGTCAGGGTCAGGCCGGGGACCGCGCGCAGCAGTCGCAGCGCCGATTTTGGAGTGGGCACGATGGAGCCCACATGCGCCTCAACACTAAACGTGGTTTGCTGTTTCCGCGCACGTTCGAGCCGCCAGGCCAGCTCATCGCAACACCGACCCCAGGAATCTGCTGGTTTTTCGGATTCGAAGCCCACGCCCGGCAGGGTGGTAACGTGCTTTGCTCCGGCGGCGTTTGCGAAATCCAAAGTTTTCAAAAACCACTCGCGCGCTCGCCGGCGCCGCGCAGTATCGGGATGGTTGATGGCATAGGGAACAAAGTTCGGGGCCATCTGTAGGAAAACATCTGCGCATTGGAGTCCGCGCTCCCTGAGTTTGCGGCCGAGTCGCGTGCCGGAGCTCGCCGGCTTCTGGAATACGCGTGAAGGCCACAGGTGTGAGCGGCCTTCGAACAAGCCGATATCCACCCCATCGAATTCGAGCAAGCCGATCAACTCCAGAGCCCGCTCGTGTTGCAGCAGTGGAAAAGTGAAATCGGCGCAAGCAAGTTTAAGCTTCATAATCATTTCTGTCCGCTCGCCAGCACGGTTTCAAAGTGAGGCGGCTGCTCCTCGCGGGAGACGACGCTGACCTCAATTTTCTTAAAACCTGATTCTTCGAGCCATCGATGCAAATCACTTTCCGGAAATCCAAGCCAGCGATCGCCATAAAGCTCATGCGCCCTTTCGAAATTGTGTTTGAGCAAATCCAGAATCATCATTTGCCCGCGTGGCCGTAGAATTCTGTGGACGCTGGCAATAGCTTTCGCAGGTTGCTCCGCATGATGCAGTGCCTGGCTGAGAACCACCAGATCCACGCTCTCGGGCTCAATGGGTGGATTCTGCAAATCACCCAGTCGAAATTCCAGGTTTTTCAAGTTATTTTTCCTGGCTTTGGCCGCGCCGAAAGCGACGATTTTTTCAGAATTATCCACGGCAATCACCTTCTTGCAGCGGCGCGCCAGCAACTCGCTCAACAAACCTTCGCCGGCACCAAGATCAGCCGCCACCAGAGGCGGCAGAATCCGCAGCAACAAATGTCCGAAGGCCTGCCAGGACCGGCCCGGTCCGTACACCCTGTCAAATCGCCCCGCCACTTGATTGAAAAACACCTGTGCCTGTTCCTGACGCCGGTTCAGGATACGCTTCAAGTTGATCTGATCGCTGGTATGGTCGGCCAACTCCCTGGCGCCGCGACTAGCCAGTTGAATGAACTCCCCCGCCGTACCATTTGCGGGTTGGGTGAGTTTGTAGAATGTGCGTTTCCCCTCGCGCCGCGATTGCACCAGGCCCGAGTCCTGTAAGAGGCCGAGATGTGTTGAAATGCGCGACTGGCCCATCCGTGTGATCTCCTGCAATTCATTGACTGAAAGCTCGTCCTTTTCCAAAAGCGCCACGATGCGCAGGCGCGTCGGATCAGACAGCGCGCGAAGGAATTTCAGGGTGGAACTCATTTTAGTCTGGAGACTCTGTCAGAACCATTGGCAACTCACAAGTTCACACTTTTTCACACGGCAAATGCCTCAGTGAAACCGAGGGCCGGGAACTGCTGAGTGGCGCCCGTGCTCGGGCGCAGAAGCGCGAGAACCGACAAAGCCCGTCAAATGTCGAACCATGAGCCGTTACGAAGTTACTACGCCCGAGCGCGGGCGCGATCCGCCGCGTTTGCTGAAGGATCACACCGCTGCACGCCATTTTCTGTCCGAACCAATTTGCTGCCTTCACCCAACGGCCCCTTGACTCAAGCCCGGCCGCACAGGAATCTTCGCCCATGAAATACCGCCGCTTCGGCCGCACTGAACTGCGTATGCCCGTTTTTTCCTGCGGGGGTATGCGTTTTCAGTTTAAGTGGCAGGATGTGGATCCTAAATCCATCCCGCGTGAAAATCAGCAGAACCTCGAAACGACCATCCACCGCGCGTTCGAACTTGGCATCAATCATTTTGAAACCGCCCGGGGCTATGGCTCATCGGAGATGCAATTAGGCAGAGTTTTGCCGGCACTGCCGCGCGACAAAATCATTGTCCAAACCAAAGTCGGCCCCAAGCCAACCGCCGCGGAATTCTTGCGCACTTTCGATACCTCGATGGAGTATTTGCGGTTGGATTATGTCGATCTACTGTCACTGCATGGGATCAATAATCGCGAACTGCTGCATCACTCGCTGAAACCCGGCGGCTGCCTGACGGCCGCACGCCAAATGCAAAAGGATGGCCGGGTGCGGTTCGTCGGTTTCTCGACGCACGCGACCACCGACCTCATCCTGGAAGCGATCAACCAAGGCGAATTCGACTATCTGAACCTCCATTGGTATTTCGTCAATGACTTGAACTGGCCGGCTATTGCAGCTGCGCGCTCCCGCGATATGGGGGTATTTATCATCAGCCCCAACGACAAGGGCGGAAAGCTGTATGAACCGCCACGCAAGCTGGAGAGGCTTTGCGCGCCGCTGTCACCGATGCAATTTAACGACCTCTACTGCCTAGCCCGCCAGCAGGTGCACACCCTCAGTTGCGGCGCCAGCAAACCGGAAGATTTCGCTGAACACGTCCGCGCGCTGGATTACTATGATGGAATCCCCGAAACGATTGCCTCGATTGAAACGCGGCTTCGAGGCGAGATGGAGCGCGAGCTCGGCGCTGACTGGTGCGCCCGGTGGTTCGAGGGCGTGCCGCAGTACGTCGATGTGCCCGGCCGAATCAACATTCTGGAAATCCTTCGTTTATGGACCTATGCCAAATCACTCGACTTAACCGCCTGGGGCAAGATGCGCTACAATTTGCTGGGCCAAGCAGATCATTGGTTCCCGGGTGAAAACGCCGGCAAATTGGCCGAGGTGGAAATGGATGGCGCTCTGAGTCACAGCCCCTTTGCCGACCGGATTCCGGCCATCCTGAAGGAAGCGCACGAGATGCTTTACGAAAAACCGGTCAAACGGCTTAGTGCAACGTAGATTGCTCCCAATCAAAAACCGTCAAAGCGTCCAGATCCTTCCACTTGCCGCCCGCCTTGATTTTAGGAGTCGTGCGACCTTCGTAAGTAAACACTCTGTGAGGCTCATTCATTTCCACCTTGAAAAATATCGGGTCCACCAGCGCTGCGATCACTGGACTCGTTGCTGCCATCTTGATCACAATCACCTTACGCCCTTCCCACTTCGATTCAGATCCTTTTCTAAAAGTGAACCCCACCGTTTCCGTCCGCGGCACAACGATGAAGCGGCACTTGACACTATGGCCCCGGATGAGCGCGTCCCAATGCGATGCGAGAAACGGCCCAACCATATCATTGATCAGCGTTTCCTTCTGCAGAGATTCGCTGTCTGTGTTCGGTTTCCCGTCGAAACCGGCATTATTTGAGTACTCGAATTGAATTCGACCTTTGGCCGGTGCAGCCTGGTCGCGTCGAATCCCCGCGCGGCCCCGCGCCCCTATTTGCAATTCCTCCAATTCGTAAGAAACCAAATTGTCTCCATGGTAACTCACCCGCTCTCGGGCCGCCAACTTCCCGTCGGGGTGAGTATATTCCCGCAGCACCTGAAGCGCCGCCCCATTTCGCGTTGCCCGGCGACTGAAATTGAACAACAAATTCTTGCCGTCACCGCCTTTTGCATAAATTCGTCCCGCAAGAACTCTTGGCTCCTCATATTTCAGCGGCTTGCTGTTTGTCTTCGCGACCTCGACCGAAAATGCCAATTGGTCTGAGAGGGCTGCAAATATCATAAGCGCTACACTAACTGCCGTGAGGTTCTTCGACCAATCCCGGTTCGTTAACATAGCGTCATAAATTATTGCGACACAGGCTGTACGTGCGAGGAGATTCATATCATAGGCGACTTCTACTACGCGAGCTATCGCCAATTCGAGCTTCTTTCCCTTCGTAGTTAGCGCCGTTCTTCGCACACGAGATCTAAAACGGTTCGACAATTCTGACCCAATCACCGAAGCTGGCCCCATGGTCAAAGTCACCTATTACCTCGAAGTCACTTCATCGTGGTGCTTTTGGGCCGAACCAACCTGGGCTGAGTTGAAGCGCCGTTACGACGGCAAAGTCGAATTCGGTTGGAAAATCGCTCAGATGCCAGCGGAAGCGTATCCCCAATCCAAATCCCAAAGCGAATGGTTTTACCGCCGCAGCGGTTCGATTATGCGTTCGCCCTTCATGCTCAATGCCGGTTGGTTTGAGCCCGAGCTCAAGCAATACCTGATCCCAAATTATGTTGCCGAAGCCGCCAAAGATTTGGGGATCACTGATGATCGTGTGCGCCTGGCAATCTCCCATGCGGCGGTTCGTGAAGGACAGAAAGTGGGCCGCTGGGACGTGGCGGTTGGAGTTGCCGCCAAAGCCGGAGGCTTAGATAAGGGCAAGCTGCTGGCACGTGCCCAGTCGCCCGAAGTCGCAGCGCGGACGGAGGCGACGACTGCGGAATTCAATTCGCTGCAGGTAAATCAGCGTCCGACCTTTCTGATTGAGAATGCGATTGGCGACCGCGCGGTGTTCTCGGGCATAGTGAAACTCGAACCCCTGGCCACGGCCATTGATAGTCTGCTGGACGACGAGGCGGCGTACGCCTCCTGGAAAGCGCATTTCGGCGACCCGCCTGCAACCTGAGCCACGTTACGAATGCCACGACGAGAACTTAAATGCCCAAACCAAGTCGCGCAGTGGCAGGTTGACATGGGCAACCTGGGCAAAACGAATCGGTCTGCCAAGTTAGGGAAGCTTCTTTTTCCTGGTTAAGCATGAACCCTGAACTGGCTGGCAAAGTCGTGCTCGTGACCGGCGCTTCGGGGGGCATCGGCTCGGCCATCGCGCACGCATTCGCCGCCGAAGGTGCAACGGTCGTGCTCCATTACCATCGGAATCGCCGCAGTATTGCTGATCTGCAACGCGAGTTGAGCCACGTCAGAACGCTTGCCGTTAAGGCCGACCTCACTCAGGAGACACAGGTGAAACAACTCTTCAGTCGCGCGATGAAGGCCTTTGGCTGCATCGATACCCTCATTGCCAACGCCGGCTCGTGGGAGACGCAGGATGTGCCTGTACATAAAATGTCCATGCTCCATTGGCAGCGGACGATCGAAGGCGTGCTGACGACCTGCTTTCTAAGCGTGCGAGAGTTTCTACAGGTGGCTGCTCGGCAAAAACGAGGCAACGCGGTCCTGATTGCCTCGACGGCGGCGGTATTCGGCGAAGCCGGCCATGCTGATTACGCTTCGGGCAAAGCGGCGATCGCTTATGGCCTGACGCGCTCGCTCAAGAACGAGATTTCGCGCCTTGCCCCCCATACCGGCACTTATTGTGGCGGGCGAATCAATTGCATTTGTCCGGGATGGACAGTAGTGCCGCGCAGCGCGGTACGGTTGCGCGCAGCCGCCACCGTCCGCAAGGTCACTGCCACGATGGCTTTGCCGCAGATCGCGCGGCCAGAGGACATCGCGCACGCCGCGGTCTTTCTTGCCTCTGACAAGCTGGCGCGCCATATCACTGGGCAAACGCTTGTGATTGCCGGCGGAATGGAGGGGCGGTTGCTTTGGGAACCAGGCGAGATTGATCCGGCTCTGGTTTGACAAATCCAGCGAGGCAGGGGTTAAATGCGTTGCACATGTTCGACCCTTACCAAAAACTAATCAAGCGTTCCCGGGAGATCGCTCTTATCGCCAGTGCCAGCTAGTTGCTTTCCTGGGATCTCGAAACCTATTTGCCGAAGAAAGGAGTTGATTTCCGCGCCGAGCAATTGGCGCACTTGAGCGGACACACTCATCGGCTTTTCATCGCCAAAAAAGTCGGTGGCTGGATTTCAACTGCCCTTCTATGAGCTTCAATTGGAGCATGGGCACGCTCGGCTATTTTCCGACCTACACGATGGACAACCTTAACGCCGCCCAACTCATGCACCGCGTGATGCTGGACAATCCCTCGCTGGAATCCGAATTGGCTCGGGGCGAATATCAGAACTTGCTCGCCTGGCTTCGTCAAAAAGTTCATAGCCAGGGGCAACGCCAGCCGCCGCAGGACCTGATGAAAAGTGCCACCGGCGAACCGACCAAGAGTTCGTATCACGTCGAGTATTTGCGAAAGAAGTTCCTGAACAGGTAATCGATGTCCGTCGCCTTTTCTCCTTGCGCAAATTTGGTTCCAAGCCGCAAGGCGAGTAGTAGCAAGCCTTATTTGACGCCAGAATTCGTAAGAACCGCGGAGGTGTTCGTAAGTGCTTTTACATTAGCAACTACCTTGAAATTTGCAGATCCCTCCGGGGAAAGAACTGTCAGCTTGCCATCTTGTGTGACAACAAGCCCGCTTTGCATTTTCTGCGTCGGACTGCTCTTTCCACTTCTGCCAGTAAGGATGACAATCGTCAGCAGAACAACCAGGACGCAAAGAAGAAGGGCCACGGCGAATTTCGGTTTCATACCAACCAATAGACACCGTGGCGCCATTTTTTGTATAAGTCTGGGAGAGCATTTGCCCGTCTCGAATTCACGAATCAGCTAGAAGCTCTCGGCGAAGCTCAAAATCTCTGGGCGGTCCGGCAAAGCGCTGAACCAGGCCGATGCGATTGATAAGACTCCCCGGCCTCCACGCCGGACTTGCTTGATGTTGATGGCAGCAACATACTCCCGAACGAGCTAAAGAAAGATTATGGCAACATCACCATTACGGGTTGCGGTGACCGGCGCTGCCGGCCAAATCGGGTACTCGCTGGTTTTCCGGATTGCGTCAGGCGCGATGTTTGGACCAAGCCAGCCAGTCATTCTGCATTTGATAGAAATCGAGCCGGCGCTCCCGGCGCTCGCGGGCGTCGTGATGGAACTGGACGATTGCGCTTTTCCATTACTGAAAGGCACCGTGGCGACTGCGAGTTTGGACGAGGGCTTTCGCGGAGTGAACTGGGCGTTGCTGGTCGGAAGCGTGCCACGAAAGGCGGGCATGGAGCGCAAGGATTTGCTCGGTATCAACGGCAAGATATTTATTGGCCAGGGCCAGGCATTGCAAAAAAATGCCGCAAAGGATATTCGTATCCTGGTCATTGGGAATCCATGCAACACCAATTGCTTCATTGCCATGAATAATGCGCCTCAAATTCCGCGCGACCGTTTTTTCGCGATGACGCGCCTGGACGAAAATCGCGCCAAGTCGCAGCTCGCCAAAAAATCGGCAGCGGACGTGACAGCGGTGACGAATGTAACGATTTGGGGCAATCACTCGGCGACCCAATATCCCGACTTTTACAACTCTAAAATCAACGGCTCCCCCGCTACCCAGGCAATTAAGGATGAATCCTGGCTCGAGGGCGAGTTCATTAGCTCGGTCCAACAACGCGGTGCGGCGATTATCAAAGCGCGCGGGGCTTCCAGCGCCGGCAGCGCCGCCAATGCCATCGTCGATACTGTGCGCTCAATTCTGGAACCAACTCCTGCAGGCGATTGGCATAGCGTTTGTGTTTGTTCCGACGGCAGCTACGGCGTCGAAAAGGGGCTCATTAGCTCGTTCCCGGTTCGCAGCGACGGGCGAGCGCTCGAGGTTGTGCAGGGATTGGCGATCAATGAGTTCAGCCGCGCCAAGATAGATGCCACGATAACAGAGTTGAAGGAGGAGAAGTCGATGGTGAGTGAGCTCTTGCCGAAGTGAGACTGTGACGCACGGAACCTGACCTTACTAATGCCGAGCAAAGCAACCGCTACTGCCGAAGCCACGCGTTTGGCGGAAGACGCGTCCAGGAAGAAAAACTGGAAACGCTGGGGCCCTTATCTCGCCGAACGCCAATGGGCGGTGGTGCGCGAGGATTACTCACCCGACGGCGAGGCCTGGCATCATTTTCCCCACGAGCATGCCCGCAGTCGCGCTTATCGGTGGGGCGAGGACGGACTGCTTGGCATCACTGACCGTGAGTGCCGGATTTGCTTTGCGTTGGCTCTCTGGAATGGCCGTGACCCGATTCTCAAGGAGCGGCTTTTCGGTCTGACGGGTCCGGAAGGCAACCATGGCGAGGACGTGAAGGAGGAATATTTTTACCTGGAGGCCACTCCGACTGCCTCCTATCTGAAGGCGCTTTACAAATATCCCCAGGCCGAGTTTCCGTACTCGCGACTAGTCGCGGAGAATCGGAGCCGGGGACGAGATGCTCCGGAGTTCGAGCTTGCGGACACGGGAATATTTGAGGAGAACCGCTACTTCGATGTTTTTGCCGAATACGCCAAGCGCTCGCCCAATGATATCCTGGTTCGCATTACGATTGCCAATCGCGGGCCGGAAACCAGCGAGCTGCACCTTTTACCGACGTTGTGGTTTCGGAATACCTGGATCTGGGGCTGCACGCATGAAGGCTGCTCGCTGAAGCCGCGAATCGCGCCATAGAGCAAGGACGTGCTGTCGCTAACGCACGAGACTCTGGGACGATTCTTGTTCGAAATCGGGCCGGAGCCAACCGGCCAGATTCC
>Ga0137403_10009689_pt1 | contig 10697 bp, 9 predicted proteins | sample CZOMad2_1_16fung_FD_122057 | JGI IMG/M metagenome (GOLD analysis project Ga0137403, IMG submission 122057) | Vadose zone soil fungal communities from Angelo Coast Range Reserve, California, USA - CZOMad2_1_16fungal (Hybrid Assembly) | ecosystem: Environmental > Terrestrial > Soil > Vadose zone... | reverse complement strand
TCACCGACACCCTCGTCTCCCCCAACTCCACCTCTCTCGGTACGCCTAACAACATTCGGTTCTCCTCGCGCTCTGTTCGCTCTGTTCTCTGTTTGTTATTACCAAGACCTGCATCGTGGTCGCGCCGGCGCTTCCGGCACATTGGGGCGGGAGCTTACACGTGCACTTGGGCGGCAACGAGGGCCAGTGTTGCGCAGACAACGCCGCAATCAGTCCGGATGCCGGTGTCCGGCCCACCATTGCTGGGGAAAGTGCTGTTGCGCAAATGCGATGAAGCGGCTTACTTTGGACGGTACGAGTTTGGGTGAAGGAAACACAGCGTGAATCTCTTGCGACGGCAACGTATGGTCCTCCAGCACGGGCTGTACCGCACCGCGGACGATGGAGTCGTGCGCCACATACCACGGCAGCGCGGCCAGTCCCATGCCCTCTTGCGCGGCGACCAGCAATGCCGACAAATTGTTGGAGCGCAGCGGCCCTTTCACCGACACGAGCACAGCGTCGCCACCGCCCGGCACCGTGAAGTGCCAGCGATCGTCACCCTGGACACTGCTGTAGACCAGGCAGGTGTGACGCGACAGGTCTTGCGGTGTCACCGGCGTGCCGGCGCGCTTGAGATAGTCGGGCGACGCCACCACCACCCACGGGTTCATGCCCAAGAAACGGGCTCCCAGCGAAGAGTCGGCCAGGCGGCCCATGCGAACGGCAAGGTCAACGCCTTGCTCGACCAGATCCACGTAGCGATCGTCCAAGCTGAGGTCGATGTTGAGTTCGGGCTGCTCACGAATGAACCGAAGCACCAGCGGCGCCAGCACGCTGCGGCCGAACGCCACCGAGGTGCTGATGCGCAAGGTGCCCCCGACACGCGATTGCAACAGCGCGGCAAGATTGTCTGCCTCCTCGAGTTCGCGTTGAATGGTTTTGCATTTTTCGTAGTACAGCGCACCGATTTCCGTGGCGCTCACGCCTCTCGTGTTGCGATTGAGCAGACGTGCGCCCAAACGCTCTTCCAGCATGGCCACATGCTTGGTGGCCGTGGGCTGCGTGATACCCAGGTCGGCCGACGCCTTTGAGAAACTGCCGGTCTCGACAATGCGGGCAAAAAGTTGAACACCTGTGATGCGGTCCATGGTGAGTCTGTTCTCGATGACACGTGCGGCAAATTCGCACGCCGGTTTTTTGTTTGGTATGAAAAAGTGCGGGTCATTCCGCCACGGAATAGGTCTTATCGATCGACTTGTCTTCTCACCTTTCGAACTTGCGTGAATTATCGGCCCCCCGGTTCATACTTCCCGACCGCGCAAAGGAGACGCGTGGTGTCGCGAACCTGCAGCGGCAAAATGAACCCCATTACGTCGTTGCGCTCTTCGAGACTTGCAACCGAGCAAGCCTCAGAAAGCGTCAGGATCAAATCCCCTTGTTTGTTTTACCTGACACGCCGCGATGGTCGTCTCGCGCGCAGTGACTCGATCAGTCATTCCCGTCAAAGAAATTTCAAGCATTGCCAGCGCACTCTGCTGGCTCACGTTAAGAGGTGTTCGCGACGTCAACCGACGCCGAAATGCCCATCGCTGAAAGGTACCCCGTGATGAGACGCGCCCGTAGCGCCAAGATTGTTGCCACCCTCGGCCCCGCCACGTCGAACGAACAGGCGATACGCGCCCTGTTCGAGCGCGGTGTGGATGTGTTCCGACTGAACTTCAGCCACGGCACCCAGGCCGATCACGCGGAGCGTCTCGCGACGATCCGTCGGCTGGAAAAAGAGCTGGGGCGTCCGATCGGCGTCTTGCTGGACTTGCAAGGACCCAAGCTGCGACTGGGCACCTTCAGCGGCGGCAAGGCGCAACTCGAAGCAGGAAGCAAATTCCGTCTCGACCTCAACCCTGCGGAAGGCAGCGCCAGCCGCGCGCCCTTGCTGCACCCCGAGATCTTCGCTGCGTTGCACGCTGGCACCGATTTGTTGCTGGACGATGGCAAGCTGCGCTTGCGTGTCGACCATTGCGGACCGGACTTTGCCGAGACGACCGTGGTGGTTGGTGGACCGATCTCCGACCGCAAGGGCGTGAACGTGCCGAGCGTCATCCTGCCGATTTCACCGCTGACTCCCAAGGATCGCGAGGACCTGGCGTTCGGTCTGAAGCAAGGCGTCGACTGGGTGGCGCTGTCGTTTGTGCAGCGGCCGGAAGACATCACCGAGGCACGGGAACTGATCGGCAATCAGGCCTGGATCATGGCAAAGCTCGAGAAGCCCGCTGCCATCGATCACCTTGACGGCATCGTCGAACTCGTTGACGGCATCATGGTTGCCCGCGGCGACCTCGGCGTCGAACTGCCTCCCGAGCAAGTCCCCGAACTGCAGCGCCTGATCGTTCGCGCCTGCCGCAAAGCCGGCAAGCCAGTGGTCGTGGCCACGCAGATGCTCGAGTCGATGATCCATGCGCCGGTGCCCACGCGTGCCGAAGTGTCCGACGTGGCCAATGCCGTCTATGAGGGTGTGGACGCGGTGATGCTTTCCGCCGAATCGGCGTCCGGCAAGTACCCCCTGGAAGCCGTCAGCATGATGGACCGCATCGTGACCCGCGCCGAATCCGGGCCGTCTTACCGCAGCGGCATCGATGCAGTGGACGTGCGAGCAGGTTCGACCACGGCAGACGCCGTCTGCTCGTCCTTGCGCCGCGTGGCCGACATGCTGTCACCGGCCGTCACCGTGACGTACACCTCGTCGGGTTTCACCAGCCTGCGTGCCGCACGTGAGCGGCCGGCCGTGCCGATTCTCGGCCTGACACACAGCCTCCAGACCGCTCGCCGCATGGCCATGGTGTGGGGCATCCACGCTGTGTTGGTGGATGAAATTCATGATGTCGGCGAAATGATCGACTGCGCTTGCCGCACAGCGTTGACCGATGGCTTTGCCAAGGTAGATGACGACATCGTCGTCGTGGCCGGCCTGCCATTCGGAATTTCCGGAACCACCAACCTCCTTCACGTCGCGCGGATCACGAAGTAAGCCTCAGAGCTGAAAGCCGTCATTCACGGACGGTTTTCAGTTATTCGAGGGTTATCCCTCATCTATGATAATTCTTAGCGAATGGTATTTATAAAATACTTTAACTATGAATTATCGTTCACCCCCTTTACATTCCTTTCCACAGTGCAGATGTCCGTTGCCTTCAGCAACGGCGATTTGAACTCATTGGTTAGGCAAGTATTGAGGATGCGCATGATGGTTAATACCTCGCTCGACAGTTGCAAGACCCGTGATTCCACCGAAATGGAATGCAACGCGTACAACGCGGCCTTTTATGAACTGGGCCTGCGCTGGCACTGGGACCGCCATACTTTTGCCGAACTGCAATCCAGATCTTGCGAGCGCGAACGGCTGAGGGTGTATTTGGAAACTCACCAAGCTCACCTTCTGCGCGCCTATGACGCAGATTTTCTGATCAACGCGATCGAAGCCAAAAAGGCAGACCTTTTTGCTTCCGCGACCTCTCATGCCTCGCCTTATTTTGACTGGGCGGAAAGCCGAGCAGCCGAATTGGGCGTTTGATCCTCTTCAAACTTTGTTTTTCCTCCGCCAATAATCTATTGCAGATTTTTGTGGCGCGGTTCGGGAAGAATAAAAATTGGTCAGCAAGACAATATCGGAATATTAAGCGGCCCGCCGCACCGATGCAATTTGAGCTTGCCACGGCGAATATCGAGCCGGCTACACACAAGATCCCCCTATGAATATTCATGAGTATCAAGGCAAAGAACTATTGCGCAAGTATGGCGTGAGCACGCCGCGCGGCATCGCTTGCTTCTCCGTCGACGAAGCCGTGCAAGCTGCTCAGCAACTGGGCGGCAAGGTATGGGTCGTTAAAGCTCAAATCCATGCGGGCGGCCGCGGCAAGGGCGGTGGCGTCAAAGTCGCGAAATCGCTGGAACAGGTGCGCGGTCATGCCTCCGAAATTCTGGGCATGACCCTGATCACCCACCAGACGGGTCCGGAAGGCCGGCTGGTCAAACGGCTGTTGATCGAGGAAGGCGCCGAGATCAAGAAAGAGCTGTATGTCGGGATGGTGGTCGACCGCGGCACGCAACGTGTGGCCTTGATGGCTTCGAGCGAAGGCGGCATGGACATCGAAGAAGTCGCCGCCCAGACGCCTGAGAAGATTCACAAGGTTTTCATCGACCCCATCGCCGGACTGAAGGACAGCGAAGCCGACGACATTGCTCGCAAGATCGGCGTGCCGGAACAGTCGATCGCACAAGCACGCAGTTTCATGCAAGGTTTGTACAAGGCCTTCGATGAATCCGATGCGTCGCTGGCCGAGATCAACCCGCTGATCCTGGATGGCAACGACCGCGTGATCGCGCTCGACGCCAAATTCAACTTCGATTCCAATGCGCTGTACCGCCGCCCCGAGATCGTGGCAATGCGCGATCTCGATGAAGAAGATCCCGCAGAAATCGAAGCCTCCAAGTTCGACCTCGCGTACATCTCGCTGGACGGCAACATCGGCTGCTTGGTCAACGGCGCCGGTCTGGCCATGGCGACGATGGACGTGATCAAGCTGTACGGCGGTTCGCCCGCGAACTTTCTTGACGTGGGCGGTGGTGCGACCACCGAGAAGGTGACCGAAGCCTTCAAGCTGATGCTGCGCAACCCGAGCCTTGAGGCGATTCTGGTCAATATCTTTGGCGGCATCATGAAATGCGATGTGATCGCCACAGGTGTCGTCGCGGCAGCCCGCCAGGTCGACCTGAAGGTGCCGTTGGTCGTGCGCATGAAAGGCACGAACGAAGACCTCGGCAAGAAGATCCTCGCCGAATCGGGCCTGCCCATCATTGCTGCCAGCAACATGGCGGACGCTGCGCAAAAAGTGGTTAGCGCGGCCACGGGAAAGTAAACGATGTCCATCCTGATCAACAAGAACACGCGCGTGATGACCCAGGGCATCACCGGCAAGACCGGCCAGTTCCACACGCAAATGTGCCGGGACTACGCCAACGGCAAGAACTGTTTCGTTGCGGGGGTGAACCCCAAGAAGGCCGGCGAAGATTTCGAAGGCATTCCAATCTTTGGCAACGTGATCGAAGCCAAAGAACAAACTGGCGCGACCGTGTCGGTCATTTATGTGCCGCCGCCCTTTGCCGCCGCGGCGATCGACGAAGCCGTCGATGCGGGCCTGGACCTGGTGATCTGCATCACCGAAGGCATTCCGGTGCGCGACATGATCCGCACGCGGCACCGCATGCAGGGCAAGAAGACCATTCTCCTGGGGCCAAACTGTCCGGGCGTGATCACGCCGGATGAGATCAAGATCGGCATCATGCCGGGGCACATCCACAAGAAAGGCCGCATCGGCGTGGTCTCGCGTTCGGGCACCTTGACGTACGAGGCGGCAGGGCAACTGCAGGAATATGGCCTCGGCCAGTCCACCGTGGTCGGCATCGGGGGTGATCCCGTCAGCGGGTTGAAGCACATCGATGTGCTTCGCCTGTTCAACGACGACCCCGATACCGATGCCGTGATCATGGTGGGTGAGATCGGCGGTGACGCTGAAGAAACCTGCGCACGCTGGATCAAGGACCACATGAGAAAACCCGTGGTCGGCTTCATTGCCGGCGTGACGGCACCTCCAGGCAAACGCATGGGTCACGCGGGCGCTATCATTTCTGGTGGCAAGGGCACGGCCCAAGAGAAGTTGTCGGTGATGGAAGCGTGCGGGATCAAAGTGACGCGCAATCCCGCTGAAATGGGCAAGCTGCTGAAATCGGTCCTGTGACGACCTCCCTTTGACCCCCTGTATGCCTGCCTGCAATTGCAGGACTTGAAACAAAGAGAGTAAAACTATGCAAAGGAAATGGGTTCGCTTCGAGCACGCTGGCGCGGTTCAGTTCGGCACGCTTGAAAGCGACAACACGATCCGTGTCCACAGTGGCGACATGTACGCCGAGCCGACGCCATCCGGCGCCGTGCTGCCCTTGGCCGACGTGAAGCTCTTGGCACCGGCGCAACCCAGCAAGGTCATTGCGATGTGGAACAACTTCTTTGCCTTGGCCGCAAAGTTGAACCTGCCCACACCGGAAGAACCGCTGTACCTGATCAAGTCCCCCAACTCATACCTCAATCCGAACGAAACCATTCGCAAACCACTGTGCGATGGCAAGGTTGTGTTCGAGGGCGAACTGGGTATCGTCATCGGAAAAACTTGCACCGCCGTGTCCGAGTCGCAGGCTCTGGACCACGTGTTCGGCTACACCTGTGCCAATGACGTGACGGTGGCCGACATCATCAACCGCGATGCGTCGTTCGCGCAGTGGGTGCGTGCCAAGGGCTTCGACACGTTCTGCCCCTTCGGTCCCGTGATCGCAACAGGCCTTGACGCCGAAAAGCTTGTGGTCAAGACTATCCTCAACGGTGACATCCGCCAGGACTACCCGATCAGCGACATGCGCTTTTCGGTGCCAAGACTGGTCAGCCTGATTTCAGCTGACATGACGCTCCTGCCGGGCGACATCATCTTGTGCGGCACCTCGGTGGGTGTCGGGTCGATGAAACCGGGCAGCCTCGTTGAGATCGAGATTTCAGACATCGGAAGACTCAGCAACCGCTTCGAGTAGCCCGGGCGACAAGTTTTTTTTCTTTGGGTATACGCTATGAAAATTGCAATCGTGGGCGCCGGAGCCATCGGCGGATATGTGGGGGTGAAGCTGGCATTGTCCGGCGAAGACGTCACGTTCATGGTGCGGGGTGCCAACCTGGAAGCCATTCGCAAGAATGGCGTGAAGCTGATCATGAACGACGGCAGCGAACACATCGCTGCCAACGTCAAAGCGACCAACGACTACACCGAAGCCGGTCCGCAGGACATGGTGGTGCTGGCGATGAAGGCGCATCAGGTCGAGGCCGTCGCCAACGACCTGCCTAAGTTGTTCGGCCCGGACACCGTCGTGGTGACGATGCAGAACGGTATTCCGTACTGGTATTTCCACAAGCACGGCGGCGCGCTGGAAGGCAGCCGCGTGCAAAGCGTCGACCCGACCGGCATCATCGGCGAGATGATCCCCGCCAAGCGGGTCATCGGCTGCGTCGTCTACCCAGCCTCCGAGCTGATCGCCCCTGGCGTAATCAAGCACATCGAAGGCGACCGCTTCCCCGTCGGCGAACTCGACGGCAGCTCGAGTGAGCGCGTCAACCGTGTCTCCGCGGTCATGAACAAGGCCGGCTTCAAGGCGCCCATTCTGGAGAACATCCGTTCCGAGATCTGGCTCAAGCTGTGGGGCAACCTGACCTTCAATCCGATCAGCAGCCTGTCGCACTCGACGCTGCAAGACATCTGCCAATTCCCGCTAACGCGTGAACTGGCGGCGTCGATGATGCTGGAAGCACAAGCCATCGCCAACAAGCTGGGCATCGAGTTTCGCGTCACGCTGGAAAAGCGCATTGCCGGGGCTGAAAAGGTCGGCAAGCACAAGACCTCGATGCTGCAAGACATCGAAGCGGGTCGCGCGCCCGAGATCGACGCACTGGTCGGCTCGGTGGTCGAGTTGGGTAAGCTGACCGAGACGCCGACACCGCACATCGACACCGTCTATGCACTGGTCAAGTTGCTGGCCAAGACCATGGACGACGAGAAGGGTCAGGTCCGCTTGCAATGCAAGCTGTGATCGATCAGCGATAAATAAAAAGGCCGCCAGATTGGCGGCCTTTTTTTGTCTGCTCTGCGACTGTCAGGTGATCAGCAAGGCCCGAAAATCGTTCACGTTCGTGAACGTGGGGCCCGGCACCACCAGGTCGCCGAGCGCCTTGAAGTAGTTGTAGGCGTCATTGCGGTCCAGCGTGTCCTGCGCCTTCAACCCCTTTTGCTGAGCCCGCACCAGCGTATCCGGAGTCACGATCGCGCCGGCGTTGTCTTCCGAGCCATCAATGCCATCGGTGTCGGCCGCCAGTGCGTACACGCCGGTCGCGCCTTGCAGGCCGACAGCGCATCCCATCAGGAACTCTGCCGCCCGGCCGCCTTGTCCACCCTTGGACTTGACGGTGACCGTGGTTTCGCCGCCGCTCAGGATCACACAGGGTTTTTGGAAGGGCATGCCGCGTGTGGCCACGGCGCGTGCGATCGCGGCGTGAAGCTTTCCGACCTCGCGCGACTCACCTTCGAGTTCATCGCTCAGGATGTGGGCTTCGATCCCGGCTGCGCGTGCCACGGCCGCAGCCGCCTCCAGCGACTGCTGCGGGGTGGCGATCATGTGCACCTCGTGCCCGGCGAAACGCGCATCGCCCGGCTTGGGCGTTTCGAACACGCCGCTTTCGAGGCCTTGGCGAATCGCCGGCGGAATGTCGATGTTCAGACGTTTCAAGACGGCCAGCGCGTCCGCGCAGGTGGTGCGGTCCGGCACGGTCGGCCCGCTGGCAATGACCTCGGGCGAATCGCCCGGCACGTCGCTGATCAGCAGCGTCACCACCTTGGCCGGCGCGCACATCGCGCCCAGCCGGCCACCCTTGATGGCCGACAGGTGCTTGCGTACGCAGTTCATTTCATCGATCGCCGCGCCGCTCTTGAGCAGCGCCTTGTTGATGGCCTGCTTGTCTTCCAGCGTGACGCCTGGCGCGGGCAGCGCCATCAGCGCAGAACCACCGCCCGAGATCAGGCACAGCACCAGGTCCTCGGCGGTCAGGCCCTGAGCGAGCTCGGCGATGCGTTGGGCCGAACGACGGCCCGCTTCGTCGGGAACCGGATGCGACGCTTCGACGACCTCGATGCGGCCCGGACTGGCCTTGTAAGCCGGCGGCACGTGATCGACGCGTGTGACGACCAGACCCGACAGCGGCGCATCTTTCGGCCACAAGGCGTCGACCGCTTCGGCCATTGCGCCGCCGGCCTTGCCGGCGCCCAACACCAGGGTGCGGCCACGCGGTACTGGCGGCAGGAACGCCGCGGTGTTGGCCGCGGGCAGCGCCCGCGTCACCGCTGCGTCGTACAAGGCCCGCAGAAAGCCGCGCGGGTCGGTTTGCGGCGAGGGCGTGCTCACGCGCAAACGCGAATCAGGTGCAGCGTGGCCATCACTTCGGCGCGTCAGGCATCACCGTGTGATTCGACATCAGCTCGAGCGCGCGCACCAGGGCAGAGTGGTCGAGGTCCTTCATGCCGTTGGCAGCGCAGGTTTGCATCAGCTGCGCGGCACTCGCGGTCTGCGGCAGGGCCACACCCATTTGGCGTGCGCCTGTCAGCGCCAGGTTCAAATCCTTCTGGTGCAGGCTGATGCGAAAGCCCGGCGCGAAGGTGCGCTTGACCATGCGGTCGCCGTGCACTTCGAGAATGCGCGACGCAGCGAAACCGCCCATCAGCGCCTGGCGCACCTTGGCCGGATCGGCGCCGGCCTTGCTGGCAAACAGCAGCGCTTCGCCGACGGCGGCGATGTTCAGCGCGACGATGATCTGGTTGGCCACCTTGGTGGTCTGGCCGTCGCCGTTGCCGCCCACGAGCGTGATGTTCTTGCCCATCAGCTCGAACAGCGGCTTGACCTTCTCGAAGGTGGCTTCGCTGCCGCCGACCATGATGGTCAGCGATGCGGCCTTGGCACCCACTTCACCGCCGGACACCGGCGCGTCGAGGTACTCGCAGCCCAGCGCGTTGATCTTGGCCGCGAACTTCTTGGTTTCCAGCGGCGAGATCGAGCTCATGTCGACGACGATCTTGCCTTTGCTCAGGCCGGCAGCGACGCCGGTTTCGCCGAACAGCGCGGCCTCGACGTCGGGCGTGTCCGGCACCATCAGGAAGATGATGTCGGCGCGCTTGGCGACTTCACGCGCATCGGCACACACGGTGGCATTGCTGTTGCTGATGTCGGCTGGCACCGGGGGCAGGGTGTAGACGGACAACTCGTGGCCGGCCTTCAGCAAATGGCCCGCCATCGGCGTGCCCATGATGCCCAGGCCAACGAAACCAAGCTTGAGTGAGGTGGTCATGGTGGTTCTTTCAGTGTGAGGCGGTTGAGTTTGCTGGAGGTTCAGGCAGCGCGGGCGCGCTTGAACCAGCCCAGCCCGGCTTCGGTGTTGGTCGCCGGCTTGTACTCGCAGCCGATGCTGCCGCTGTAGCCGATTTTGTCGAGGTGGGCGAAGAGGAAATCGTAATTGATCTCGCCGGTGCCAGGCTCGTTGCGGCCCGGGTTGTCGGCCAGTTGCACGTGGCCGATGCGGGCCAGGTTCTTGGTCAAGGTCGACGCCAGCTCGCCTTCCATGCGCTGCATGTGGTAGATGTCGTATTGCACGAGCAGGTTGTCCGAGCCGACTTCGTCGAGGATGGACAGAGCCTGCGAGGTGCCGGTCAGGTAGAAGCCGGGAATGTCGAAGCTGTTGATCGGTTCGATCAACAGCCGGATGCCGGCTTTCTTCAGTTCGGCAGCGGCGTACTTCAGGTTGCTGACGAAGGTCTGGCGCAGGATCTCGAGACATTCGTCGACCTCTTCGGCGACCATATTATGCGCCGCCCGCAAATTGGGCTTGGCGGCGAACCACGCTTCCAGTTCGGCAACCATTGCCTGAAAATGGGGATTGTCGGCCCAGCTTTCACGGGGCGGCCGCGGCATCGGCGCATTGGCAAGCCAGTTCTGCAATCCCTGGAATTGGGGATCGACCGCCATCAGCTTGTGGAGCGCCGTCGTGCCGGTCCGCGGAATTCCGACGATGACAACCGGCGCGCGGA
>Ga0137403_10009688_pt1 | contig 10698 bp, 8 predicted proteins | sample CZOMad2_1_16fung_FD_122057 | JGI IMG/M metagenome (GOLD analysis project Ga0137403, IMG submission 122057) | Vadose zone soil fungal communities from Angelo Coast Range Reserve, California, USA - CZOMad2_1_16fungal (Hybrid Assembly) | ecosystem: Environmental > Terrestrial > Soil > Vadose zone... | reverse complement strand
GAACTGTGGCGAACAAAGAGCGAATAATGCCCTTTTCAGTCCTTGGTTTCGGCTTCCTTATCCGGCGGACGGAACAATTTTGCGGCGATTCGAGTCACAAACCGGCGCGGTACCAGCCGTTCGCCGTGTGCGCCAAGATAATTCCCCAGGCCGGAGATGAGGTAACTCTTGCCTGCAGCCAGCGCCTTCAGGCCGTTGCGTGCCACCGTTTCGGCTGATTGTTCTCGGCCTTTCGAACTCGATGGATGGCCGGCAACTTCGTGGAACTCCGATGTCGTCGTACCTGGGCACAACGCGCACACCCGAATCCCATGCGGCTTCATCTCTTCGGCCAGGCCTTCCGCCAAGAACAAGTCGAACGCCTTGGTCGCTGCGTAGGTTGAAATGTACGGCACCGCCTGGAATGCTGCCGTTGAGGCCACAATCAATACATCGCCCCTACGCTTGGCGACCATTCCCGGCAAATACAAACGCGTCAAGTACAGCACCGCGCTGCAATTTACCTGCACCATATCGAGCAGTTTTTCGACCTCAACTTCGTGTAACTCGCCGTACTGGCCGAAACCTGCATTGTTGACTAACAAATCGATCGCGAGGCCCTTCCCTTCCGTAAAATCAAAAATTTCCCTAGGAGCGGACGCCCGCGTCAGGTCCGCAACGAAAATCTCTGTTTGGATTTTGTGCTTCGCGCGCAATTCCTGAGCCAGAGCTTCCAATCGCTCGCGTCGACGAGCCGTCAGCACCAAATTCGCGCCGCCAACCGCCAGATCTTCCGCCAGCGCTTTGCCGATCCCTGCACTAGCGCCAGTTACCAGCGCCCATTTGCCCCGCCATTCACCGCTCATGGTGTTCCTTTATCTTTCCCAGCCTTGCGAAGATGGCAGACTACCCTGCTCGAGCAAGTCGCCACAAGTACATTGCTTCCATCGCTCTCTGGATTTATGATGCGCGCAACATCCGCCCGTCTTGCCATCGCGAATCGAGCAGTCTGCAGATGGTGGCTGGCCCGTGTCTTTTTGTGACAACGGCTCGGCGCCACGCTGGAGGTTCCATGAAATTACATTTTGTAAAAGCGCTGATGGTGCTGGCGGTTCTTTTCTCCGCAGCAAGCCTCTCCGCTCAACAGATCGGCAAATATGTTCCGGTGAGCGCCGGCTCCGAAGCGGACCGCGCAATGGCGGAAATCAATGCGGCCAGTGATCCCGCGCAAAAGCTCGAGCTGATCGACAAATTCGCCGCTGGCCCCGGACAAGGCGACATGGCCCTGGTCGCGAATGAGCTCTACGTTAATTACTATCTCGCGCAGAAGCAGTACGACAAGGCTTTCGAGTACGGAGACAAACTTTTCGCGATTGATGCTGGTAATTTTCAAAATGCAATGAACATGATTCGCGCCGCATCGGAAAAGAACGACGCCGAAAAATTGCTCGCGTATGGCGAGAAAACACAAAGCATCCTCGCGGCTTATAAATCGTCGCCCCCGCCTTCCGGTGTCCCCGCGGAGACTTGGGAACAGCAAAAAACGCAGACCATCGCAAGCAATCAGGACAACATTCGTTACGTGCAGCAAGCAGTTTACAATGGAGCCTACCAGACGCAAGAACCCGCCAAGCGCGCCGACCACTTGCTGCGTTTTGCAAAGATTTTTCCGGATTCCGAATATACGCTGACTGCTCTGGGAGTCGCTGCGTCATCCTACCAGCAAGCGCAGAACGCGGCAAAAATGTTAGAAGTTGCCAGCGCGCTGCTGGCAAAAGATCCCAAGAATCTGGGAATGTTGTTGCTGGTTTCGGATTATTACGGAGAAAAAGGCGAGCAGCTGGATAAAGCGGAGTCTTACGCGCGGCAAGCTGCCACCCTGGCAGAGTCCGCTGCGCGTCCGGAAAATGTCAGCGAAGATCAGTGGAAACAACAGACCGCGCTGCAAAAAGGCTTGGCGCTCAGCACCCTCGGCCAAGTAAACATGCAGAAAAAGAACAATGCGCAGGCCATTCAGAATTTCCAGGCCGCTGCGCCGCTCCTCAAATCCAATGATATCGGCTATGCACGCAACGCATACCGCATGGGATTTGCATTTCTCAATTTGAAGAAATATCCCGATGCCAAAGCCGCATTCAGCGAGGCAGCGTCCGTCAACAGCCCCTACAAAGGCCCCGCCCAGGATAAGCTGAAAAATCTGCCGGCTACCGCTCCCGCAACTCACCGTAAGCCGGCGAAGTCGTCTTGATTGTGAGTGCTGCTGTGTGTGCGATCTGCGGACGGGAACGGTGTGCATCAGCCTGTCTCCGCTCAGTGCCGCAGGAGCCGAGGGGGCCTAAGAAATCTCCATCGATATTGGTAAAACCTAACCCTCTTGGTGGTCAACAACGAAAACGAAGGCAGCGAATCGAGGTTCCCATCAACCATGGGAAATCTGCTACTTGGGATTTGGCGCGATGTCTTAGGAAGTCTTAGGACGTTCCCCAGCAATTCAGACGACGGCACGCTCCACCCGTGGGCATCGCCGACAGGGATTCCGCCCGATTGCGGCGGCAGTGCTCGTTCAAGCCTTTCCTTTTGGGTGGCTGGCTTTGCCAACCCGTCGGCCACGCCTCTCGCGGCTGGCAAGATTCCTTAGTAAAGTGAATATTCCCGTGCCGCCTGGAGGGCGCATCGGCTGTGCCCCGGCAACCGAAACATTACTGTCCTGACGGTTGCTTCAGGATCAGGGCAGGGACTTCTTGCTGCTTTACTACGTCGTTGTAGGACTTTAGTTCGCTGGCGACGATGGTTTTCCATTTTGCGAGTTGCTCGTCGACGGATTTGCTGAGCATGTCGAAAACTTCGTAGGACTGCTGGGTGGGAGCGGAATCGGCGCTGCCGACCACACCGCCTAACGCAACGAGCTGGTTATTGAGGCGGATGGGGAAATTGAGGACGTCTTGTCCGCTCTTCGCTTTGGTTTGGATCAGGGCTTCCTCGACTTCGATGATCTTTTTGTCGAGGGATTTGCCGGCGTCGGCTACAGCTTTGGCGCGCGCATCATTTTTCAGGCGCTTGTTGATGGCATTGATTTGATCGCGAAGATCGCGGATCTGATTTATGGTGTCGTCGGTCTGTGTAACTTTGTCGCGAATTTTGATCAGCAGATCGAATTGCTTCTGCAAATCGGCTTGCGTGATTTTGAGCCGCGGATCGGACTGGATTTCGAGCGGCTCCGTGTATGTTTTGCCCAAGACGGTCAAGCGTACTTGGTATTTACCCGGAAGCGCTTTGGGGCCATCCGTGCTGCCGCCCCACAGAGGCGCGTGCGGCACTTTGCTGGCGCCCTCGTATTGAAGGTTCCAGACGAAACGATTCAGCCCGGCTTCCCCGGGCAGCACGCCGGTGCTACGATCACGCCCGCCAAAACCTTCGTCCGGTTCCTCCGCGTCTTCTTTTTTGGGGAAATGGCGAACGACTTTGCCCGAGGAGTCGAGTATGTCCAGGGTGATGTTGCGAGCGTCCGCTTCGTCCCCGTTCGCGGATTGCTTTGCGTCGTCCGCTTTTTCCGAAGGAGCGGAACCAGCGGCATTGGCGCCTTCTTTCTTTGCTTCAGGTTTCTCCGGAGATGTCTTCAGCCAGTAATCAATGATGGCGCCCGCCGGCGGATTCTTGCCACTGTTCAAGCCGGGACCAAAGAACGAACCCTCGAACAAAGTGTGGCTGGCGACGGCCGGCGTGAAGAGATGAGCGTCCTGCTGAGGAATGGAATTGCTGTACTGGCGCAAGGGGGTGATGTCGTCGAGCACCCAGAAGCTGCGGCCATGCGTGGCTACGACGAGGTCGTCATTTTTTACCACGAGATCGTTTACTGGGGAGACGGGCAGATTGAGTTGGAGCGGCTGCCACTGAGCGCCGTCATTGTAGGAAATAAAGACGCCGAATTCGCTCCCCGCAAAGAGCAAGCCGGCGCGCTTGGGATCGACGCGCACGGCATGGACGTAGCTGTTTGCGGGAAGACCGTTTACGAGCTTGGTCCAGGTATTGCCGAAGTCGCTGGTCTTGAAAACGTAGGGCGCGAAGTCGTCGAGCTTGTGACGTTCAACGGCGATGTATGCGGTCCCAGCTTCCGTTGGGGAGGCTTCAATCATGCTAACCGTGCCCCATTCGGGCATGGCTTTGGGTGTGACGTTTTCCCAATGCTGTCCAGCATCGCGCGTTATGTGCACGAGGCCATCATCCGTGCCTGCCCAGATCAGATCTTTTTGCGCCGGCGATTCCACGACGGAAAAAATCGTGTCGTAAACTTCGACGCCGGTATTGTCTTTGGTGATGGGGCCGCCTGAGGCTTGCTGCTTTTGCTTGTCGTTGCGAGTGAGATCGGAACTGATGAGGTTCCAACTCATGCCTGCGTCGCTAGTTTTGAAGAGAACTTCGGCGGCGAAATAGAGCGTCTTCGGATCGTGCGGCGAGAAGACAATGGGCTCGGTCCATTGGAAGCGATGCTTCAGGTCGGCCGCGGCCCAGCCAATAGAATTCACGGGCCAGGGATTTACGGCCTTCGTTTCACCGGTGCGATGATCGAGGCGAGTGATGTCGCCGCCGTAGGAGCCGGCGTAGACGATTTGCGGATCGGTGGGATCGGGAGCGATGTAGCCGCTTTCGCCGCCGCCGACGCCGTACCAGTCGGTTCTATCGATTCCGCCATCAGGGCTGGCGCTGGCGATGCCGACCGTGGAATTGTCCTGCTGCGCGCCGTAGATGTAATACGGAAAACGGCTGTCTGTGACTACGTGATAGAACTGCGCGGTGGGTTGATTGTATTGAGTTGACCAGCTTTGGCCACCGTCGACGGAAACAGTTGCGCCCCCATCGTTGCCGTTGATCAGGCGCTTGGGATTATTGGGATCGATCCAGAGCGCGTGATTGTCGCCGTGGGGAGCGCGCACAGGGGCGAAAGTCTTGCCGCCGTCATTGGAACGGTACACGCCCGTATTCAAGATGTAGACGGTGTCGGCGGATTTTGGGTCGGCGAAGATATGTGAGTAATACCAGGCGCGCTGGCGGAAACGGTGGTCGTCGGTGAGAAGTTGCCAGTTTTCGCCGCCGTCGTCGGAGCGGAAGATCCCGCCTTTTTCGGCTTCGATCACGGCCCAGATACGATTTGGATTCGCGCCGGAAACGGTGACGCCGATGCGGCCTTTGACGCCCTCGGGAATGCCGTGTTCCTTGATTTCTTTCCAGGTGGTGCCGCCGTCGGCAGAGCGATAGAGGCCACTGCCGGGGCCGCCGCTATCCATGCTCCATGGTGTGCGCTTGGCCTGCCAAAGCGCTGCGAACAAAATGTTGGGATTGCTGGGATCGAAACTAATATCGATGCTGCCGGTCTTTGCGTCTTTGTAGAGAACCTTCTCCCAAGTCTTTCCGCCGTCGCGGGTGCGGAAGATGCCCCGCTCTTCGTTGTCGGCGAAAGGATGGCCAAGAGCGGCGACGAAGGCGATGTCTGGATTTTTCGGATGAACGACGAGGCGGCCGATCGCGTGCGTATCGGGGAGACCAATGAAATTCCACGTCTTGCCGGCGTCGATGGACTTGTAGACGCCGTTGCCGCCGACGATGTTGCCGCGAATGCAGGCTTCGCCAGTGCCCACGTAGATCACGTTGGGATCGGATTCCGAGACAGCGATGGCGCCGATGGAGGGCGAAGCGTTTTTCTCTTTATCGAAAAGAGGATGCCAGTTCAGGCCGCCGTCCGTGGTCTTCCACACGCCTCCGGCGACCGCACCGAAATAGTACGTGTTGTCTTGGCCAACTACGCCAGAAACAGCGACCACGCGTCCGCCGCGGAACGGGCCGACCAGGCGATAGTTGAGTGCCTTCCAGGGATCTTTCGATTCAGCGTCTTCCTGCTGAGCAGTTGCGCCAACGGGCGCGGTAGCCAGCTGTCGCGTCGCAGGCTCCTTGGACTCCGTGGCCGGATTGGATTTTTTCTTTTGACCGAAAGCAGGAGTGACTACAGACGCAAAGAGAAGGACCAAGGCGATTGTACGCAAAGCTTGCACCTCCCAGGGGCTTGCCAGCGGAGAGGAATCGTAATCGCTCTGGCCGCACAACGCAAAGTGAAAATGGCAGCAAACACCGGGTAGCTTTCTGTTCAATGGGTATTCGCGTTAGAATGCCGGACTTGTTTGTAACCAGAGTGAATGCGCGGACTGGGGCACCAATGAGAAATCAGTGCGGGTCGAAGGGTCTTGTTGCGATTTTGATGAGCATTTTCGGGCTGACGTTTGCGTTTCACGCGAGGCCGGCGGCCGCGCAGCATACTGCGCCTTCGGCGGGAGACAAGCAGCGTGATCCAGCGGAACCCGCACAAGGCAAGCCGCACGCGAAAATTTTGCCGCGGCCGGGAGGAGCGGTCGCGCGGCAATCCGTGGATGAGAAGTCGATGCGCGCATTGATTGAGAAGCTGGTGGGTTGCGGGACACGATTGACATTGTCTTCGTGGATCGATCCGAAGCGCGGAGCGGGCTGCGGGCGCGATCAAATCGTGGCGCGGTTTAATGAGATCGCGAAGGATTCCGGAGGCAAGTTGCAGGTGGTGGTGGACAAGTTTGAGATGACTGCGGAGCGGACGGCGGGGAAACCGGTGCCGCTGGAAAATGTGTATGCGATTGTTCCGGGCACCGATCCGAAGCTGGCGAAGACGGTGTTTCTTGTTTCGGGGCACTTTGATTCGCGGCCATCGAACGTGATGGATCCCGAGGCAGATGCACCGGGCGCTGACGATGACGGCTCCGGTGTGGCGGTGAGCGTGGAGTCGGCGCGATTGCTGAGCAAAGCGTCGGCGAATGGAAAAGGCTATCGCGCGACGCTGCTGTTTGCGGCTGTGTCGGGCGAAGAGCAAGGATTACTGGGCAGCACGCATTTGCTGGACTGGCTGAAGCAGCAGGGCTACACGGTCGGCGGGATGCTGGACGATGACATTGTGGGAGCCGATCCTGCGCCGGGAGCGCCGCATCGCGTGCGGTTGTTTTCTGGGAACGGCGAGATCGAAGATTGCGACTCGCCTTCGCGCGAGCTGGCACGCGCGGTGGAGGAGATCGATGGGCCCTCGGCGATTCGATTGATTTTTCGCCTGGACAGGTATGGCCGTGGCGGAGATCACTATCCGTTTTACAAGGCGGGACTGCCCGCCGTGCGCTTTACGGAGCCGCTGGAGAATTACGATCATCAGCACCAAACGCCTCGCACGGAAAACGGCGTGGAGTATGGGGATTTCGTGAAATATCTGAACTTTGCGTTTATGGGAAATGTGGCCCGAGACAATGCAGAGGCGTTGCGGCAATTGGCGCTGGCTCCCGCTGCGCCCACCGACGCGAAGCTTGCGGGTGCGGTTACTCCGGATGCGAAGGTATCTTGGTCGGGGGAAGACGATCCCGAACGAGCTGGGTTTGAGATTCTTTGGCGCGAGACTACGCAGCCGCGGTGGCAGGTGTACGATTTTGTGCCTTCGGCGGGGCAGGCGGTTTTGAAGGGCGTGTCGACGGACAATCATTTTTTTGCGGTGCGCGCGGTGGGGAAGAATGGTGCGCGTTCGATCGCAGTGGTCACGGAAATTGAGCGCAGGCCGCCACCGCTGCCGACCAAGAAATAAAGCGCATGCCCGTCGCTTACGCGATCCGCAAATTGTGCCGACGGATACCGTTGGAGCGGCCAGAGTCAGCAGACTCATTAAGACATGTTTAGTGCAGCTAGAAGACTCCTGCACAAACTCCGTAAAGAGCCTCAAATGGAAAGAACAATTTACAATCTCGGGCACCATCTCGTTGTGTTCCTCGATGTATTAGGGCAGCGCGACAAATTTGAAGGACTAAGAAAACCTACCAGTACGCATCGTGTGGATGAAAAGAAGTATCCAGACAGAGTAAGGGCCAACGTGAGCAGTCGCATGAAAAAGGAACAGACAAAAAATAAAAAAGAGCAGCAACTCCCGGAATCGTCGACCACGAATCAAGAGCTCGACCTTGTGGACGAGGCGTCGGTCGAGTCATTTCCCGCGAGTGACCCGCCGGCATGGATTTCGAGAGGTACGGAGAAAGCAACGGATCCGGCTGCCAAGGTTGCATGATTCGCCGCTCATGATTGGTACCGTGGGTTACATTCGATCTACGACGATTTGACTCCGTATTGTCGATTTGACCGGCGCTTAACGGACTTTCTTGGTCGTGCACGTCGAGCATGGAATGAGCGTATCAAGAGCGGCCAGTTGCCGACATTTCGGTCGAAGGAAGTGCATGCATAATTCGATTTCCGGACGAGCTCCTGGCCGTCTGCGAAAAAAAAATAAAATGGGAATGGCTAGTTGCCATTCCCTGTCTTCGTCCCGGCCTTTGAGGCTGAACCATTCTTTTGAAGCGCTCCGCGAACCTTGTTGTATTCGTGCGTAGTAGCCTTTGCAAATATCAGGACGTGATTCGTTGTCCAGAAAAGGACACATACGATCCATCCACCGTCAGCGATAATAACGACACTGTTCAAGGCCCAGTGATCTATCGATAGCCAGAGATTTAGGAAAACCTTCGTGCCATTCAGTAGAATGGTCACACTCGTCAGAAGCATCAGGAGCGGCAAGTTGCGACGGAACTCTTTCATTTCAACCTCTTATTATCCTGTCTTCTATATACTCCCCCTCCAGGGATGGATCTCGACAGCAGCTATCGTTACGCTTTAACGCTCTGACTTTTCCGGCCAACGAGAAACGATATTGAGCACGGCTTCGCCCCTCCCGCCTGACGTTTTGGCGTCTTCCAGTCTTGAACATCCGGGGAAAACGCCGGTCTCGTCAGTTTTCCATCTTGCCCCTGGGCCCGGTGCCGCCTTCGTCCTAACTCGAACTGATTCCGGCAAGCGCTCTTTTTCAGCCGCTCCATTTCCTGGGCACGGCTTCGGGCTAATTCCTGCGCCCGGCAGCTTCGCGTCCTCTGCTTCTCGGTTCCGCCCTAAAACCTTGGGTACCCTCCCAGAATGCAGACGTTCGCTTTGGGAGCAGCAGCCACTCGCTCTTGGGTGCCTCAGGAAAATGGAGCGAAAAAAGGAGATTCAAAAATGTCGTACCTATATGTTAAGTGGAATAGATTTGAGCTGAGGTTTGCCCGGCGACGTTCGCGACATTAGAGCATGGTTTGTCTTGCCTTGGCCACTCCCGTAGCGAAGACCTGCGACGCCGAGGCGGCGCGCTTAGGTCGTAGCGGAGGGAGTGGCAAGGGACGGATTATTGGGCGAATCTCGTCCGACTGGGTAGCCTTGCGAATGCCGTCTGCAACATTTGCATTACTTCCGAGTGAACCGGGCGCCGTGACACTTTATCCTGCGTAAACCTTATATATACAACTCTCGGAAGATTGCGCGTCACCGGTTGTCTAGCACATAAGATGACAGGAGCGGTCGCCGATCGTTAATCGGCAAAGGAAGCTAAATGACTCGCACTGGAACAATAGCGTTGTCGGTGATCGGGATTATTAGCTCCGCCCTCCTCCTGTTCTGCGGCGCCTGGGTTGCTATTTTCGCTTTCGCTCTTTCAATTGACGCTCCGCACGCTTGGAAGGGTGATGTACGGATCGGCCTGATTTATGGGCTGGTCGCACTCGCGTTGATCATTGGCGCGATCTTTTTGCTCCGAGGTTCGATCCGCCGTTTGCGCTCGTTGCGTCAAGTTTGCATGCCCGACCGCAACCTGCGATAAAACTCGCCGTGAATGCCGTCGATACATCACGCTTCATTCGTCCGGATTCTGAAGCCAATTCGGATCCGCTTCGTAGAAGGCGTCTGAGATGCTGGTTGTGTGCACTCCTCGGGATCTCAATTCCTTGACGAGCTCGCCGCAACTCAAGGGAATGGGACTCTTCCATTCCTCCTGAACATGAGGAGACGTCACGTGAACCAGGTATCCGTCCCGCACTTTTTCGATTTTGATCATGCTGTGGTCGTGCGATCCGTTCGTATACTGTAGCTCATCACGTTGTTTGGAGCGTCTTTTGAGAAAGCCAAATAGCGAATATTACCACGAGTTCAGAACTCTATTCGAAGTGCACGAGCCTGCCTTGTTGCCTGAGTTCGACGAAAAAGTGAAAAGCAGTCGTCCACTGGAAGTATTCATGTGGCTGGAAGGCCTTCGCACCACTAGGAAAGAGTTGTGGGAGTCACTGGACCCTTGCTGACTGACTTTTTTTATTTCAATCATTGATCGCTTTGATGCGCTAACAAAACTGATTGAGGCAACATGATATCGGCAACACCAGAACAAACCGAATTCACCGGCCAGATCCATAAAATTGCGTTATACCACGTCACCGGCGACGCCGATTTTGAGCCTGCATGGAAGAGATTCCTGGTGGAGTTCCAACAATTGACGACACAGTCTTACGCTCAGAACACATCCTCATCGAACTTCAAACTTGGCTTCCTACAGATGCTTTTGAACCACTTTCCATCGCTGAGCGCTTTGAAGGCGGATCCGCGTGCTATTGATCTCGTACTGGCCGGCTGTCGTACGGTCGGCGACAAGGTCGTCGATCCACGATTTGGCGAATGCGAGATCACCCAACGCTCGATCGGAGACAGGTTCGGTGTTCTTTACACGATGAAAACGCCAAATGGATCGTTAGTCTCCTTTGAGTTCTTCGACTGAGATGGTTGAAAGCTTCTTGTCAACAATTTCCATAACTCTGACCGTCTTGG
>Ga0137403_10009687_pt1 | contig 10699 bp, 12 predicted proteins | sample CZOMad2_1_16fung_FD_122057 | JGI IMG/M metagenome (GOLD analysis project Ga0137403, IMG submission 122057) | Vadose zone soil fungal communities from Angelo Coast Range Reserve, California, USA - CZOMad2_1_16fungal (Hybrid Assembly) | ecosystem: Environmental > Terrestrial > Soil > Vadose zone... | reverse complement strand
TGAAATCGGTGATCGCGGGAGAATAAACAGCGCCGCCTGCGCACGGACCCATCACCGCGCTAATTTGCGGGATGACGCCGCTAGCCAGCGTGTTGCGCAGAAAAATATCGGCATAGCCCGCGAGCGACGCAACGCCTTCCTGAATGCGAGCGCCGCCAGAATCATTTAGCCCGATGAGCGGCGCGCCAACGCGCATGGCTTGGTCCATAATTTTGCAAATTTTCAGGGCGTTGGTTTCGGAGAGCGAGCCGCCAAAAACGGTGAAGTCCTGCGCGAAGACGTACACCAGGCGCCCGTCAATGCGCCCAAATCCAGTAATGAAGCCATCACCCGCGGGACGTTGCTCCTCCATCCCGAAATCCGTACTGCGATGGCGCATGAATTTGTCAAGTTCTTCGAAGGTATTTTCGTCAAGAAGCAGATCAATTCGCTCGCGCGCGGTGAGCTTGCCCGATTTGTGCTCCCGCTCGCGACGCTCTGGACCGCCTCCAGCTTCGGCTTCCGCATCCAGTTTGCGGAGCGCTTCCATGCGGTCATGATGATTGCTGAGCGACTGCGAAACGCGCTTAGGTTCAGGCAACGGGACCTCCCGAAGGCGGTGCGTCTTTCACGCCGAAGATGCGTACCGCAAGATGTGTCGCCAACCAGACGGTGCCCAGCAATAACACAACGCCGAGAAGTAGCTCTGCGGCAATGGCCACGGCTCGTTGCAGAGGAGAAACGATGGAAGTTACACGGACCGTGGTCTGGACCAGGGTAAAGATTGCGGCTAGCGTCATCACTACGATGAGGACAGTGGTCAGGATGGAGGCGATGATTCGTTTCATGGTGTACGCGCGCATAGAATAGCGCAATGGGCCGAAAATCAGAACGTCAGGCAAGCGGTCGACGTGTGGGCACCTAGGTTCTCCCCCGAAACGTACTGCTCGTGTTTGCGTTGTGAAAGTGGCGGCCCTTCGAGGCTCAGGATATACAAGTCCGCCGCACTCCAGATCAGCGCAGACCGGACCAGTCGTCGGCTACCAGAATCGAGTCGGTGGGATTGGATGGATCGTACTTGATGCTGGCGGGTTGGCCGGCGGCGAGCTTATCGAAGCGGACCTGGCTTTCAAGACCGGTGATGTCTTGCGCTGTGTGGTAGGTGACGCCAGAAATGGCATAGCTATAGGAGACAAGTTGGCGCGGATTCAAGTTTGCGAGTGGCTGAGCCTTCGAGCCGAACAGCGTCTTGCTTTTTTCGGGAGGCTCGGGTGGGTGGGCGACCAGTTCGACGACCTGACCTTCGGCAATGCGACCGATTTGATTCAAGTGCAGGCGGCGCTTGCGCTCAATCTCTTCAGGATTCTCCGAGGGGCGAAAAAAAGCGTAAGCAATCATGACGACGGCGGCAACGGCGGCAGCACCCATCGCCAACATGAGTTTCCAATCCGACGATACGGTATTCAATGAGACGGCTCCGTGATTTGCGTGGGACCTGTGCAGGCGCTCGCCACTCTAGATAGCGGCCATTACGCACGGCCGCGTTTGGCAGTGAAACCCCACGTGTCAATTTTACCGAAGCAGGAGGAAGTCGACTACTGCGCTTGTGGGGCATGCACCGGATTACGCAACACTCCGATTCCGGCAACACTGACTTCGACAGCGTCTCCGGCAAGGACCGGTCCCACGCCGGCGGGCGTTCCGGTGGCAATAACATCGCCGGGGTAGAGAGTCATCATGCGCGAGATCCAGCGGACCAGAAATGCGCACGGATAAATCATCAGCGAAGTATTACCGGATTGCCGGACCACGCCATTCACGCGCGTCTCGACGAGCACACTGGCTGGATCAAGCTCGGTTTCGATATGCGGCCCAACCGGGCAGAACGTGTCGAAGCCTTTACCGCGGGTAAATTGCACATCACTCTTTTGGATGTCGCGGGCAGTGACATCGTTGAGGCAGGTATAACCAAGAACGAAGGACAGGGCATCATCGGAATCGCGAAGATGCGAGCAGCGACGGCCAATGACGATGGCCAGCTCGCCTTCATGTTCAACGCGTTGAGAATAGGGAGTGAGAGCGATTGGCTCACCCGGACCGATGATCGAAGAAGGGGGCTTGAGAAACATCAGCGGCTCTTTGGGGACTTCGTTGCCAAGTTCGGCGGCATGCGCCGCGTAGTTGCGGCCGATACACACGATTTTGCTGGGCTCTACCGGCCCGGCAAGGCGTATCGAGGCAAGCGGCCACGCGCGGGGCGACTGTGCCCACTCCAACCATGGGGCGCCGGATATTTCGCGTACCTGATATTCGTCCAAAATGCCGTAACGTGGTGAGCCATTAGAATCGGCGCGGTCCAGAGGAACGAAGCGACAAAATTTCATGCTGGGTCAGCTCGCTGTGGTGGTTTGAATGCTACCGCGAAACGTTTGATTCGCGAGCTCTCGAAATGCAGGTGCCAATCCAGGAGAGCGTAGCCAAAATCATATAGGCAATCGTACCTAGCGTGAAGAACTGCATCGCACTGAACCGGGCAGAAAGTCCCCAAAAATAAATACCCAGCAGACGGTAGGTAATCGCCGTGATACTCCAGGCGATGAGGCCAGAGGCGAGAAGAGGTCCCGGAAATCGCAAGAAGCGAATGATAGGAACAGCAGCAAAAAGGCCAAGAGCCACCGCGCCCGCGAGATTGCGCTCCAACGCAAATGGCTCAAGGGTGGGAGCGCGGTTGGCCACCACCAGCCAGGCTACGAGAACCATGGATGAACCAACCCCGGAATACACACCGGTGCGAATGGCCGCGTTCTTGAAAACATGGAGCCGGCCATAACCAGGAAGATGTGCGCGGACAGCAATCAAAGCGAAGCTCCCAAAGCTTGCAAAGACTACAAACCCGGATCTACGAAGAAGGTTGCGCGACTTCGGCGGCGACGGGAGCAGAACGCGAGCTTTCGTTGCCGGAGCGGTCGACGGCGGTCACGGAGTACCAATAGGTGTGACCAAGCTGTACAGACGTATCACGATAGACCGGTGAGAGCAACAGATCGGTGGTAACAAGCTTTCCGGGCGTGTCTTGCTGCTCACCTCTATAGACGCGATAACCGGCCAGGTCGGTTTCCGTATTGATGGACCAGGAGAGTTCCACTTCGGGTGCATTTGTCGGGCTCCCTACAATGATGGCGCCCACCAGGCCCTGGGGGGCTGCGGGCGGGAAGACGTCTCGCGGCCCAACGATGGCGGGAACGGAGTCACCGGATTCCACGGTCCTGCCATCGGCGGGAATTACAGCGCGCACGGTGTAAAGGTACGTCTTACCGAAATCAAATGCATTGTCGCGGTACGTTTCAGCGTGAACGGCGCCCAGAAAGGCCAGCGCTGACTTCCATTTCGCGTGGGAGAGATCGTTTGCGGCAGCATCTGCGGAGGCGGGGTCGATTTCCCCGCGGTACACGCGATATTCGGAGATTGCCGGGAGCGGTTCACCCGTAGAGGTGTGTGTAGGAGCCGTCCAGGAGAGTTCAACCGCTTGCTCGGTCACCGTGCCATGGAGCGTCGTGATGCGCTCGGGTACGGGACGGATAAGGACGATCGCGGTGTTGGAGTCAGCAGATGCGCGCTTGCGAGACGCGCGAGTGCGCACGCGGTAGGCAAGGGCCCGGTCATGATTTGCGCGAAGCTCATCCGCCGTGATGCGATTCGTGATTTGCACTTTGTCGGCGGTGCGATATTCCCCGAGAAGCGCGCCAGGAATCGTTTCGACAACGCGAAATGATTTGCTATCGGGCGATCCGTCGGGCTTGAGCGTGCCGCGCAGAATTTCTGCGGCGGGCGTGTCCGTGAGGCGTTCGCCAGCGACGGTTTTTGCCGGCAACGTAAAAGTGATTTGGACGGCGTCGCCGGCTTGCTGCGCCGCGAGGTCGCGAACGGCTACGGGAATGGGCGGAGATGGCGGAGTGGGTTCTCCAGGTGCTCCGCATCCGGCAGCTAGCAACAAAAGCAGGAACGCAGCGCCAATTCCGAAACGCAAAATTCGCGGCCGCCGAATCCTTAGGGTCTCGGGGTTCCGCGAGTCTCGATTTTCCATTTTCGAGTGGATTTTACAGTATGTACCGGCTCAAATCCTGGTTTTTCACGATTTCGGCGAGCTGCTTGTGCACATACGCGGAATCAACTTTCACATTTTTCTTTTTTAGGTCGGGGGCCTCGAAGGAAAGCTCGTCGAGAACTTTTTCAAGGATGGTGTGAAGGCGTCGAGCGCCAATGTTTTCTGTCGATTCGTTGACGCTGGTCGCGAATTTGGCGATGGCATTGACGGCGTCGTCGGTGATATTCAGCTTCACGCCTTCGGTCTCCAGCAGCGCCACGTATTGCTTGATCAACGCATTCTTGGGCTCGGTAAGGATGCGCACAAAATCTTCTTCCTTGAGGGATTGCAACTCGACGCGAATGGGTAAGCGGCCTTGCAGCTCGGGAATTAGATCCGACGGCTTGGTGACGTGAAAAGCGCCCGCGGCGATAAAGAGAATGTGGTCAGTACGAATCATGCCGTAGCGCGTGTTTACCGTAGTGCCTTCGATGATAGGCAGTATGTCGCGCTGCACACCTTCACGGGAAACGTCCGGGCCGTGGCCGGATTCGCGGCCGGCAACTTTATCGATCTCGTCGATAAAAATGATGCCCATCTGTTCGGCGCGCTCGACCGCGGTGCGCGTGACCTGGTCCATGTCGAGCAGCTTGTTCTCTTCTTCCTGAATGAGGTATTCGAAAGCGTCGGCGACGCTCATCTTGCGTTTCTTTTTCTGCTGGCCGAACATGCCGGAAAGCATGTCCTTGATGTTGACGTCCATCTCCTCAACGCCTTGGTTGGAGATGATTTCAAACGACGGCATGGCGCGTTCGCGGACCTCTAGGTCCACCATCCGTTGATCGAGCTTTCCTTCGCGAAGTTGCGCGCGCAGCTTTTCGCGGGTGCGCTGCGTTTGCTCGCGCTGCTGGGCGAGTTCCGCTTCGCTTGTTCCTTGCGCAGGAGGAGGCGAAGGTGGCAAGAGGAGATCGAGGACGCGTTCCTCGGCGGTCTGCTCGGCACGGTCGGCAACTTCGTCCAGTTTTTCCTCGCGGACCATGTCGATCGAAGTCTCCACCAGGTCGCGCACCATGGATTCCACATCGCGGCCGACGTAGCCGACTTCGGTATATTTGGAAGCCTCCACCTTAACAAACGGACAGCCGGCGAGGCGTGCCAGACGCCGCGCAATTTCCGTTTTGCCGACGCCGGTTGGACCAATCATCAGAATATTCTTGGGCAGGACATCCTCTGCGATTTCGGGCGGCAGCTTCTGCCGACGCACGCGATTGCGTAGCGCCACCGCAACGGCGCGCTTGGCGGCGTTCTGGCCCACAATATATTTGTCCAGCTCCGCGACAATCTCCCGCGGAGTCATGTCGTCGAGCGCGGGAAGAAGCTCCTCAGCCTCTTCGGGCGCGGCGCCGTTGCCTCCGGGCGCGAAGACTATCTCTTTTTCAGACTTGCTTGGCATGAATCCTTCTGTTCCCGTTCCATCGAGCCCACTGGTCCCATCTTACCTAAGATGCGAAAAGAACGCCCAGTGTTCAACGTTTGGAATTTGCGAGTAATTCGGCCTGGGCAATACTCTTCTGTGTGTTAGGTGACCCATTCGAACGAAAAAAGTCACCCTTAAACGTGCAAACCCATTCTACAGTTCTTCCACCGTGAAGTTCGCGTTCGTATAAATGCATATTTCACTGGCGATACGCATCGCTTCCATGGCCAAATCCTTGGCGCTGAGCTTGGAATGCTTCAGCATGGCACGTGCGGCGGCTAATGCATAGCTGCCGCCTGACCCGATGGCGCAGAGCCCATCATCCGGCTCGATCACGTCACCGTTCCCCGAAAGCAAGAACGTGGATTTTGTATCGGCCACGATCAGTAACGCTTCCAGATGACGGAGCGCGCGATCTTTACGCCATTCCTTGGCCAACTCGACGGCCGCTTTCTGCAGATTCCCGGAATGTTCCTGGAGCTTGCCCTCGAAGCGCTCGAACAGCGAAATAGCGTCGGCTGTGGAACCCGCGAAGCCGGCGATGACCTTGTCGTTGTACAGGCGACGAGTCTTGCGCGCCGAGTGTTTCATCACGTGATCGCCCATGGTCACCTGGCCATCGGCGATGAGCACCGCTTTGCTCTCCTTGCGCACAAATAGCACGGTTGTGCCATGCATCTGCGCGCTTCTCTCTCGATTTCGCATCCCCCCATTATACTGCATCCCAACGAACGGCTCTCGTCACCGCATTTTCGGACTAGCCACGCAATAAAAAAGGGCCGGATTGGCGTCCGGCCCGGTGCTCTGGAAAATGGGGATTGAGGGAACTATTGCGGTGATTGTGCTGATGCGCTGCTGTCACCCGAAGATTTTTTCTGCAGCAACTTCTTGTCCGCGATCAACTGTTGCTGCTCGCGGCGGACGTCCGCCAGGCTCTGTTGGTGCTGGGCCAACACCTTTTGCAGGTGTTCTTTCTGGTCGGCAGGGGCATGGTCGAGCTGCTCCTGGATGCGGTCAACAAATTCCTGCTGAGAATCGATGTCCCGTTGTTCCCAGGCAATCATTTTTTCCGCGTCGTCGGTGGTTTTCGGGTGCGCCAATGCATCGGGGCCGGTCTTAAGAGCGGATTTGCTCTGCGGCTTCTTTGCATCGGCTACCGGAGCCGAGTCCGGAGCGTCTTGCGCTTTGGGCATCTCGCTCTCAGCATGCGCTTGCGCCACAGTAACACCGGACGATCGATGCAGGGAACCCAAGTCATCGTCGGTCCAAACCTTATGCGGCTTGGAAGCGGTTTTTTGTTGCCGGGCTACGTTCTTTTGATCCGCTTGTCCCGACGTGCCCTGGCCGCAAGTCAGAGTTGCCGACCCAAGTAGCGCACTTGCGAGCAACATTGCGCGAACTAACGACATATTTTTCATCGTATCTCCCATTAGTTCGTGTACTGGATCTCTCGGAAAGAGAGAACCTTGTAGGTGGGTGGTTGCTGAACGTTCTTGATCCAGCAGCTATTGTAGTAGGCGCCGTTGCCGCCACCGCCAGAGATGTCGTAGTTGACCGTGCCGAAGTTGTTCAACTGAACGCCGTTAATGTCGCGGGTTGTTGCTACGAAGATGGCGCCGTCAAATTCGCCGTTACCGCCGCCCTGACCATCGAAGGTGGTGGTGCCGTCTCCGACGACGAGAATAATGCCGTTCCAACCGGAGTTGCCGTGGTAATGGAAGTTGCCGGTCACCACCAGTAGGCCATAACCGGTATTCGGACCCAAATCAAAGCTTCCGTCCACGTAGACCGTCTGTGGATTCGAGGCGGACATCGCGGGCCAGGTATAGCCCGGCCCGGACTGCCCAAAATTATAGGTGGTGCCGCTGTTGTTATAATTTTGCGGATTTGGCGGGTTAGGAATAACCACGTTCGCATTTTGTCGGAGGTCGTTAACCAGCTGGTCTAGGGCCGCTGGTGATGAGAATACCGAAGGCATCGTGGCCGGGTTTACGTTCGGCGTGTTCCCGCCCGCGCCGCTATAGTGGTCTTGTCTGTTGTTGGGGATACCAGCGGCCACTACGGCCGCGTCTGCGGCGGTGCTCACGCCGATTGCATCCTTAACTACGGGTGGGTTCGGTATTGTGCATCCGGGAACCGCAGGAGCATTGCCTGAGCCGTCTTGGCCATTGATTCTGTAAGGATTGGAGGTTGCGCCGGAATACGTTCCGACGGAACCGGCTAAGGTCAGCGCACCAGGAAAGTCCATGCCGTACACCTGAGGCGTGACCAGGTATTGCGTGAGCTTCTGGGTGCCATTGGGGAGCGCAGCAAGACTGGTGACTTCGAGCACTTGGTAGGCTGTGGAAGACGCCACCTTCGTCAGGCTAGGCGGGGTATTGGCCGTCTCGTAATAAAGCACGCTGGCCTGATCAAACGCTCCCCCACTGTTGTCCACGTCCATCTTCATCGAAAATTCGGTGACCGGATTAATGCGCACCCATTTATACATAGGTCCCGGAATGCCCGCAGCGTTCGTGCTTGCACGAGATTGAATGGGGGGATTGTTTTTTGCCGCTGCGGCGAGCTTGCCGCCGCCAAACTCAAGGTCGTACTGGTTGTCAGGATACGTGTTCAGAACGGTGGTCAGCGTTTCGCCGGCTGCCGTGTCGGGGTTCGCGATATAGGTGACTTGATTTACTGGCATGGCCACGGTATTAAACGCTGGTATACCGTTGCCCCCTACGATGGTGTAGGGGCTCCCAGGAAGCAGCCGTCCGCGGCCCTCTTCCAAACCAGCAAGAGACGCATAGTAAGCGCTCGACGACGAACGGTAATTTCCGTTTATGGAACTCTCGGCGCCAGAGGCCACGATCATAGCTACCGCTACTCCGCTGATCAGCAGCAGCGTGATCATTGCCACCAACAGGGCCACGCCCTTCTGTGCGTTACTCCGCTTCTTGAGTGTATTTTTCATTTTTTTTCCTTACTGATTTGGGTTCAGCCGGTGCGCAAGTCCATGCAACTCCACCAAGCGTAATCTCTGCGTCTTCGCATCACGGTCAAACGACTGGACGATCAACACGATATCGACATCGCGGATATTACAGGGCGTTGTAGCGATAGAACTGCAACCACCCACCAGCGCAGACGTGGGCGCGTCAAACGTATAGCTGAAAATCGGCACTGAAGCCCCGCCCGGGAACATGGCGGGGTATGCCGCCCGGATGGCGGCGATCTGCGCGCCGCTGGCGTTGTTCATCACATTTTGAATATAGGGAAGGAGAGTGCCGTCAGTGCTTCCAACCGGATCGCCGAGCTTAGGAACTTCCGCCCGGAGTAAGGTCGTAGTGCCCGCCGGTAGCTGATAGCGAATCCACTTAACCCCGGTTCCGTCATAGTCTGTCTCGATGATCAAATCGAAACCGCTAGGCGTCGGAGTACAAGTACCGCCAACGGTGCACGGGACCGGATAAGCAGGCCCCCAGGCAAATGGCGTGGCAGCGTACGATGTAACCGGGGTCACTGCATTCAAAGTATTAAAGTGATTGTGCGGAGGGAAACCCGCGTCCACGATGTCACGCGAAATTTGATCGATCCCCAGGCGCGCTTCCTGAAAGGACGTCAAAACTTGCGAATCAGTCTTGAAACGCTGCGAAGAAGTGGCCAACAAACTGAAAGCCGCGCCGGCCATCAGCAAGAACACCACCGAGGACACCAGAAGCTCGGCCAACGTGAAACCCTGCTGGTTGCGCTTTATCTGTGCGTTATTCATTGTTGCACCATCGCATCCAGTGTTAGCGGCAGGCCGTATCGGTTGCCGCCTAACAGACGGGCGCTGATAATGATCCGCCGTGAGGATGCCTTTGCGGCGTTTCCATCCATGATGGCCGCCCAACGGACGTCATATTGCGCACCATACGGATCCTCTACGTCCACGGGAGTTGTGAAACTCCAGCCTCCCACCGCTGCCGCGGAAAAGTTGATCGTCGGACGGTTAGCAATCACCACTACCGGACTTCCCTGGGTAACCCCTGGCGCTCCTGCTGTGCCCAAGTTGCAGGTGTTGCCAAGCGCATCAGGAAACGAAGTCACGCTCAAGGGCTGCTTCAGCATCTGCGCCAGCTCGCGCTGCGCTATTACCAGCGCCGTTGAGTCGCGGCGGCTCACGTTGTTGGCCGTCACCGCAACCGGAACCAACTGCGCTACGGCCACCACGCCGGTCAGCAGCACGATCGTCGCGACCAGCACTTCCACCAGCGTGAATCCGCTCTGCCTGATTTTTCGTTTCGCAAGTCTTGAAAGCATATTCGTCCATTCCCCCGCTTAGCTAAGTTGTCTCCAGGTGCTTGTGGCTGTAGACCAAACCTGTACAGAACCCGACGGCAGCACAGTCACCGCACGCCATCCGTAAACCGCATTGCCCACCCAATAAACGCTCCCACCTGCGGGTGCAGTCTTTGCGCCACGCCCATCGAAAGTAATGGACCCGTTTGCCGGATCGACCGTTGTCAAAGGGCCGGCGTTGACGGCGGCTGCGAGAGACCCGGAATTCGGCACAGCGCCGACGGCCACCAAAGTGGCCACGGCATTAGCCGCGAAGACGATCTGTTTCTCGTTCGGTTGCACGTTGTCATTCGGTGCCTTGATGTCGCGGGTGTACATCGTAAGGAGGCCACCCTGCGCGGCCTGCGCGCTGTTCAAGCAGAGCGTGACGTTGTTGCGGCGAATCGCTTCGTAGCGCGTGAACTTGATTTGTGCCGCCACCTGACTCGCCGCGTCATCCATTTGGTAGCTGCGGTACGTCCCGATTAGCCGCGGCGCCGCTAGTGCGCTAAAGATGGAGATAATTGCTAACGAGATAAGAAGTTCGACGATGCTGTAGCCGTATTGCTGCTTTCTTGCTTTGATCTGTTTCTTCACGACTCATCATCCTCTCGCGTTCAGCGTGACTGAGACGCCTTGTGGACGGTCAAAGGTGCAGGTAGGAGGCCAACTGCGGCGTCATGTATGCTGCTGATTATGAATGGCTTGTTTGAGGATGGCGTATTCGGCCCAAGGGCGGCCAATTCGGATGGGTCATAAGGTTACAACTCGAGAGCGCTATTGGGAGAAGCACTCTGGATCTTGATTGGACCCGGAGTTGGGTACAGCCTATGAAATACGTAGAAGAGCATGAG
>Ga0137403_10009686_pt1 | contig 10699 bp, 13 predicted proteins | sample CZOMad2_1_16fung_FD_122057 | JGI IMG/M metagenome (GOLD analysis project Ga0137403, IMG submission 122057) | Vadose zone soil fungal communities from Angelo Coast Range Reserve, California, USA - CZOMad2_1_16fungal (Hybrid Assembly) | ecosystem: Environmental > Terrestrial > Soil > Vadose zone... | reverse complement strand
GGAAGCCCTTCGAGCAGTTCCAGGCTGACGACGCCGCCTGCCGCCAGTGGGCGCTCCAGTCGGCCGGCATCACCACCCAAAAAACGGCGACCGACAGCCTGGTGACCGGGGCCGCCGTCGGGACGGTGGTGGGCGCGGCCGCGGGCGCGGCCCTCGGTGCGGCCGCCGGTAATCCGGCGATCGGCGCCGCCGCCGGCGCGGGCGTGGGATTGCTCGGCGGCACTGCGGTCGGCGGCGGGTACGCCGACTCCAACGTGCACTCGGTCCAGCGCCGTTACGACGTCGGCTACATGCAGTGCATGTATGCCAAGGGCAACCAGATCCCGGTGTCGCGGGGCTCGGTACCGTACTCGTCCAACCGGATGAGCCCGCCGCCGCCACCGCCGCCCCCGGCGATGATGACACCGCCGCCGGGCTCGGCGCCTGCGGGGCCTGGCGCGCCTGCGCCGCCCGCGGCGACCACGCCGCCGAACATTCCGCCGCCGCCCGCCGGCACGCCTCCGCCACCGCCTCCCGGCGCAAAGTCATAGACCGCAGTCCGACATCGAGGACCGCCACGGGTTCCCCGGGACGGTCCGAGCGTTGGGGGGCCATTTCGGCGCCCCCCATGTCATGAGACTCGCGGGTAAGCACGCGCTCGTCACCGGGTCCACCAAGGGCATCGGGCTCGCCATCGCGCGCGCCTTCGTGCGCGAGGGCGCGCGCGTGGTGATCACATCGCGGAACGCCGCCGAATGCGCGGCGGTGGCCAAGACGCTCGGGCCGGCGGCTGTGCCGATCGCCGCAGACCTCTCGAACGCCGACGAGGCGCGGCGGGTAGGCGCCGCCGCGCTCGAGGCGATGGAGGGCCGCGTGGACGTGCTCGTCAACAACGCCGGCCAGCCGCGCGTGGCGCCGTCCGCTGAGCTGGCCGAGTCGGACTATCGCGACACGATGGACCTGAATCTCACCGCCTACTTCCTGCTCGCGCAGATGATCGGCAGGAGCATGCTCGAGCGTCGCCGCGGCTCGATCATCAACGTCGGCTCGATCAACGGTACGGTGGCGTTCCCGCAGCGCCTGGCGTACTGCGTCTCGAAGGCCGGCGTGAACATGCTCACGAAGGTGCTGGCGATCGAATGGGCGGCCAGCGGCGTCCGGGTCAACTGCCTGGCGCCGGGTTACGTCGAGACGCCGTTCATCCAGGGTCTCGCCGCGCGGGGCATTCTCGACACGCAGAAGCTCGCCCAGCGCACACCGATGGGCCGGCTCGGCACGCCCGACGAGATGGGCGCCGCCGCCGTCTTCCTCGCCGGCGACGAGTCGTCCTTCGTCACCGGTTCGATCCTCACCGCCGACGGTGGCTGGCAGGCCTACGGGTATCTCTAGCCTGCTTCATTCATGAACGTGCACGTCCAGGATCACGGGGGGCCCGCAATGGGTTGTAGGGACGTCTTCTCGGCCCTCCACGACGATTTCGGCGCGTCACCTCGAGAGACGAAGCCGTATACGCTCGGCGCTGCGCGAGTGGCCACACCGAAGAACCCTGCGGCACCGACACCTGTCCCGCGGTCCAGCGTCGAGCGGATTGCGCCGACCGCCTCAGGGGGTCGCGCCGACCGCGCAGGCGAGGCGCTGCCACGTCGAGCGCCAAGGAAAGGACGCCGGCAGGTGCAGCACGATGCGGCGCACCGAGCGCTCGACCCAGACGGCGAGCTTGAGCAGCCGCTCCCGCAGCGTGGTGACCTGGGCGTCGGCGCAGGCGGTGCCGTGCGTCCGGCGCTGAAGCTCCTGGAACAGGATGTAGGCGGCCAGCGTCAGCAAGACGCGGAACTGGTTGGCCAGGAATCGCGAGCAGCTGGTCCGGTCCAGCTCCAGCCCGTGATGCAACTCCTTGAGCCGGTTCTCCACGTCGCCCCGTTGGCAGTAGATCTGCTCGTACACGGTCCGGGGCGCGTGGGGCAGGTTGGTCACGACGAACCGGGGATTGTTCTTGGGATCGCGCCCCGGATGCCGGACGACCTCGGCCTTGATGATCACGCGCCGCTTGCGCTTCCATGTTTTGGCCGCGTACCGCGTCTCCCCGTAGAGGTGCTCGGTCCGGCCGCTCGCCTTCGAGCGCATCCGGGCCTTGCCCATCAAGCGCCGGGCCCGTTTCTCCAGCCGCGCGTTGCTCGCCATCGCCACGACGTACTCGACCTGCTGGGCCTCGAGGAACGTGAACACCGTGGGGGTGGCAAAGCCCCCATCGAGGCGCACTCGGATCGTGGGCGCGCGAAATGCCGCACGCACGTGGCGAATCAGGCGCCGCAAGAGCCCGCGGGCCCCGAGGCTGGCCGGCGCGTTGCCGGGGCGCAGCACGGCGGCGACGGCATACTGCTCGGCCTCGTCGTCGAACGTCACCGTGGCCACCATCGGCAGATAACACCATGTGTCGTAGTGACCATTGAAGAAGGTGAACTCCTGCTGCCCGTGGGTGGGATCGTCGGTGGGATCGAGGTCGATCGTGATGCGCCGGGCCCGGCCCTTGAGCCGCCGGCGATGGTGCTCGATGACGGTCTCGGCCAGCCCGTGCCCCATCGTGAGCAACTCCCGCCACCCCACGGCGTTCTCGAACCGCGACAGCGTGGGCTGCGAGGCCAGGGCCGGCCCCGCGATCGGATCCCGGTCCACCAGGAGCTTGTGGATCGCGTCGTCGGCCAGCCGGGCCGCGTCGTTGCAGTCGGCGTAGCCGCAGGCGATCCCAAAGACTCGCTGCCGGAACAGCTCGAGCGTCTGATGCTGGATCTTGCCCGACTGCCGCTCGTCCTGGAGACACGCGGCCAACCGCTTGGTCAGCCCGAGGTAGGTATCGATCCCCTTCAGCAAGATCGCGCCGCCGTCGGAGCTGGCGTGCTCCGCGTCGAAGGCTGCGACGACCGGCTTCCTTTTCGGATCGAAGTTGAACGTGACTTGCGCTATACAGTCTGTAGCCATCGAGCCTCCTTCTGGTGGTGCGAGCAAGCGTCCAATCACCGCTTTTATCGCACACTTGAGGGACTCGATGGCTCTCTTGTCTCATCGTTCACGCATAATCCACGTTAGATCGAGTAAGATCACGGGATGACGAAGATCCGCGAGGCCATTTGCCCTGTCTGCAACAAGGTTGTCAGCATCACGTACTGGCCGTTCAATGTCCCGCTGTACAGCCAGCATTCGATACCTGGTACAGAACGAGATTGCGGATTGGGACTCCGTCCCGTCAAGACGAATTAGCGGGGGTTCGCGGGCGGAAGTACTCCATCCCTGACGTATCAGAGTGATTGTCGAGACGGACTACCCGGGCTTTCGGATCGAGGTCGCAGCCCAATACGCGGACGGTGCCTCGAACGCCGAGGTCCGCATCCGGCGCACGCTGTCGGATGAGAAGCCGCACGTCGAGATCGTGACGTGCCGGACACCCACCGCCAAGGCCGCCGAGGAACGCGGCGTCTGCGCCGAGGCGTGAAGGCCGAGCGCGCCCATTGGACCAAGGTCCAATACCGCTCCTCCAACGATGGTCGTTACGCTTTTGCCGTGGCCTCCGCGCTGACCATGCGATCCGCCAGATTGTCGCCCTCCCGTAACTGCGCTGAGCTCCCGGCGAGGGACTCTCGGCTTGTCATCGGCGTCAAGGGTCATGGTGCCCACGCCGCCGAAAGGGCTGGGGGCTGGTGATTGAACGGGCTTCGAGTAACAGTAGCCTCATCGACGTTCTCGACCGGGTGCTGGACAAAGGCATCGTCATCGACGCCTGGGTCCGTGTCTCGCTCGTCGGCATCGACTTGATCACGGTCGAAGCTCGGGTCGTCGTGGCGTCGATAGCGACGTACTTCTCGCACGCTGACGCCATCGCCGAGTTACCACGAGCGTCACCAGCAGGTCGTGTTCTACGGCCCGCACAGAGTTGACCAGAAGCGATCACGTCACGACGGTGCGCCTTCCGCGCGGATCAGCGATGCGGTAGTACCCCTCTCGCCCATCGCCGCATCTGGCTCTGCGGTCGCGCCTTCGCGATCGTCACGCCCCCGAACGAGGAAGAGACCGAGCGCGACAAACTGTGTCCGGCGTGTCTGAAGTTACCGCCAGCACCGGAGGGGACCTGACGATCAGCCGGCTTGAGGCGAGCCCTGCTGGTCGAGTCTGACTATCGCGGGGACAGGATCGAGGTCAACACCGCGCACATTTCACGGCGTCTGGGACGCCGAGATCCGCATCCGACGGCTGTTAACGGAAGGAGAAGCCGCACGTCGAGGTCGTCACGTGCCGGAAGACAACCGCGAAGGTGGCCGAGGAGCGCGGCGTGGTCTGGGCACGGCGATGGGTCGACGGGCAAAACGTACCGGCTGAACGCCCTCCGCCCTGAACCGCGCAGGTCGCCTAAGCACAATTGCCAACCGGCCCATCGAAACGGCATAGTTCCGCTCCGACTGCCGTGGCGTCTAACTTGAGCGGGATTGTCTTTTGCCGAGACCCGGGAGGCCCGATGAAAAGCTCAGCATGGATCGTGATGATGATCGCGGTTGTCTTCGCCTTGCCGGGCGTTGTGTCAGCTGTGACGCCAATCAATGGCGGCTCCGTTGGGGGAACAGTGACACCGGTCAACACATTCCCCGGCGACCAAACCGATCCGCACGTCAGGGGGGACGTCGTGTCCTATGTCGATGGGTCCGTAGCCAAGCGAACGGTTCGGTACTACCGGTTCTCGACGAGCGCCGATACCGTCATCCCCTCCGAGCTCGCCGATAGCGATTTTCTCCCTGACGTCAGCGGCGAGCGGATCACGTTCACACGAGTCATGGCCGACCGGACTGCGATTTTCGCCTGCTTGACCTTGAGCCAGTCCCGCGTCTGGCCGCCGACGTAGGGGCTGGCGTCGTCCTTCGCGACCAGGCCCTCGTAGCCGCGCTCGAGCACCTGCGCCCACGCCTTCAGGCCGTGGGGCGCCAGCCGCCGCACGGCGTGGATCCGGTCGGCCTCGTCGACAGTAGGGGAGCAGTCATACGCCTCGCCCGTCGTGGGAGTGCGCCGACCTGCCCGCGCCACCACCGGAACTCCCTGGACCAGCTGAGGACGTGTGATCGTCGAGCCGGACTATCGCCACCACCGCATCGAGGTCACCGCGCAGCACGTAGACGGCGCGTGGGACGCCGAGGCCCGCATCCGGCAGACGCTCACCGAGGCCAAACCTCACGTCGAGCGCGTCACGTGCCGCAAGGCCACCGCGCAGGTCGCTGAGGAACGCGGCCTGATCTACGCGCGGCGGTGGGGCGACCGCCACGGCGATTCACGCATCACCGGAAGATGATCCTGAGGATCGCCGGGACGATACTGGCCCTGCTGTGCGTGCTCTCGACCCTCGTCGGCTGCGCGAGGCTGGCGCAGCCGGGCTCCTTGCCTTCCGACGAGGAGCGATGCGTGAACGCCGGCGGCATGCGGTCCAGTGGTCTGTGCCGGTCCAAGGGACAATAGCTCAGACGCCGCGGCGCGGGGTGAATCCCTCAGCCGCCCGAGCATCAGCTCGCTGAAGGTCCACCTCCGCCACGACCTCGGGCTCGATCCAGACCCCGCCGCGGATGCGCTCCCGGACCTCGCAGGCCGCCGTCAACCTGATCGCGCAGGGGTCCAGGACCCGCGCGACGACCGCGCGCGAGGCGCCCCCATTCCACGCGACCGACGTAGACGAGCCGCCGGTCATGGCGCGCGGCCAGGGCGTCGGAGGCATGGAGTCAGCGTGACCAAGCGGCTGCGATGAGGTGATCCAAGTATTTGAAGTTGAACGGCTTCGGGATATAGCTGAACGCGCCAAGCTTGATTGCTTCCGCGGCGAGCGCGTTGTCGGTATTCGCGGTGACCATGAGGACGGGAATCGTCGTGTCGATCTGCTTGATGAGCTTCAGGCCTTGCACGCCGTTCAACCCCGGCATGTTGATGTCGAGAAACACCAGGTCTGGGCGCGCTACGCGGATTCGCTCGATCGCCTGCGTCGCGTTGACCGCGGTGTCGACGTCGTGGGACGACGAGAGGTACTCCTGCAGGAGGTCGATGATTTCTTGCTCGTCATCGACCACCAGAATACGCCGCCGGGCATTCACGCGGTCAGCGATCGCAGTCGCACGGCGGTGTCGAGGCTGCGCTCAAGATACTCGAAGTCCGCCGGCTTCCGCACATAGTCGAACGCGCCGTGGAGCAGCGCCTGGCGCGCGAGCTCGACGCTGTCGATGCCACTGACCATGATCACCGCGGTCTGGCGCACGATGGCCCGAATCGCCGTCAGGGCCTCCATGCCGCCAAGACGCGGCATCTCGATGTCGAGGAGGACGACGTCGGGTTGCTCGTCGATGATCATGCGCAGCGCGCTGAGGCCGTCGGGCGCCAGCAACGCCTGGTACCCTCGGTGTTCGACGAATTCACCCAACACGTCACGGATGTCCGCCTCGTCATCCACCACGAGGACCCGGACCGGCGCCGCCGCGGACGGGCTCGGCGTCGCCGCGGCCGGAGAGTTCGCCGCGGGCGCGGTCTCGACGGATCGTGGCACGACGGTGCTGATGATCGTCCCCAAAATGTCGAGATCCAGAGGCTTCGGCAGCAGGGCGGCCGCGCCCAGGCCGACCGCGCGACCGCGAAGCGCGTCGTCCATGGTTCCCGTCACGACGATGTCGACGACGTTCGGGAAGGTCCTTCGGATATGGTCGAAGGCGTCGATCCCGCCGAGCCGAGGCATCATGAGGTCGAGAATGAGCAAGGTCGGCCGGAGGTCCCTGACGTGGAGCAGCGCCTCGAACCCATCACCCGCCTGCGTCACCTGATAGCCCAACCTGACCAGGTACTCCGCGATGAGGTCTCGAATTTCCGCCTCGTCGTCGGCGACGACGGCAGTCATCGGCGTTGTCTGTGCGTCCATTGGCGGCTTTAGCTCCTCCTGTAGAGAATAACCGGCCGGCATCTTCTAGGTGAGAGTGCCCCGTAGCGCCGGTCCCATTGCCGCCCGAGCATCGGCGCGCCGGGTCCCGACGCTCAGGGCTTCCGCACCGGACGGCTGTGATCCGATCAGTGTGGTGGGGAACCTCGCGCGAGCCGCACGACCGCGCACAGGCAGCCTCCAGCCATGATGAGCGCGCCAAGGAGGCGGATGCTATGGTGACCCGATCGGTCGCCGGCAATAAGGACCAACGCACCAACGATAATTCCGATAACGGCGCCGATGCTCCAGCGTCGCTGCACCGGCAGCGTCATCACGTCACCTCCCGAGGTGAGCGGCTACAGCGCGCTGGCCGTTCGGGCGCGGCACACCGAGGCGCGCGCTAACCTCGCGCGCGAGCTGCTCGGGGAAGCAGGGCTTCATCGGGTACGAGACCGCGCCGGCCGCGATCGCCGCGGGCTTGAGGCGGGCTTTGAAATCGTGGCCGGTCAGGACGACGACCCGGATCGACGCGGTTTCTGCGCGACCCTGAAGCTCTCGGATCGCGGCCCACCCATCGAGCTTCGGCATCTGCAAGTCCATCACAATGAGGTCGGGGCGTAGCGCGCGCGCCTTGACGATCGCCTGGTGTCCGTCCTCGGCCGTCTCCACCTTGTAGCCGACCATGCTGAGATAGAGGTCATACATCTCGCGAGTGTCAGCGTTGTCGTCGGCGATCAGGATGAGGGGTCGCGTGAACGCGCCGGTCGCGGATTTGGCTGCGCCTTGTCCGTTCCCACATTGCTCCCCCTTGAAGCTGCGGAGTCCACGTGAGAACGCAACACTCGCGCCATAGGTAAGCCTCCGAATAAGCGGGCCTCTGTTACCGGGAACAACTATGCCGCTACCAGATGTATGGAAAGATTTCCCGTACTAGGAACCGTTTCGTCGGCGACTCACTCGACGTTCGACTACGTGATCAAGCCCTTCAAAAATGGAGCGTCTCGGCGGGCCACTCGGTTCCGCCGTGCCGCGAGGCGCGCGTTGACGCTCCGGCCAGCGAGCGTACCTGGACGAGCCTGCGCCGCCAGAATGTTGCACGCACTCTTACGACGTTCGTTGCGGCGCTAGGAACTTCCGAATTTGCTGGTCGAGATCTTCGGGTAAACAGGGCTTGGTGAGGAAGGCGTCGGCGCCGGCCTCCAGCGCCCGCTCCTGGATCGCCTTGTGCGGGTAGCCGGTCAGAATGATGATCGGGATGTGTCGCGTGCGCGCATCCTGCTTGAGCCGCTTCGTCGCGGCGACGCCGTCCAAGCGCGGCATCGACAGGTCCAGCACGATCACGTCGGGCCCTGATTCGATCGCCATCTCAACCGCCGCTTCTCCGTCGACCACCGTCTGCACCCGAAACCCGCGCTGTGTGAGGTACAACTCGTACAGTTCGCGCGTGTCGAAAGTGTCCTCTGCGATCAGGACGACGGGCGCACTGGCAACGCGGGGCGGTGGCCAAGGATCTTTCGCGTCACGTCGTCGCGGTAACCAACGCCACGGAGGACGATTGTGTCCTTCGTCTGGCGGGGCGGGTGGTGAGCTCACCGCGCGTCCGTTGGGGGCCAGCGGTTTGGCGCCATAGGTAGGCCTAACAGCACGATAGCCCGGTATCGCTCTGACAACACAGGAAAAGTCTTTCCCTATGCGGCGTTCTCAACCGATAGCGCGTATTCGATACGGCCGCCATGCTCCGGGCCCAACGCCCTTTCATGACAGCGGACGCTATGGATAGGAAAAAGTTTGCCGTCTGGACTCCCGCCTACGCATAGGTCGATGTGGCACCCCTCTGACCGTCTAGGGCAGTGATGCCACGAAAGGGTCGCGCATGGCCGTCGAGCGCACTCCCGCCGGCAGCAATCTCATGGAGGTTCTCGATCGCGTTCTCGATAAGGGCATCGTCATCGACGCCCGGGTACGACTGTCGCTCGTTGGCATCGACCTGGTAACCGTCGAGGCACGCGTCGTCGTCGCTTCGATTGCGACCGACCTCCACTTCACCGACGCTGTCGGCCTCTCGCCCGTCCTCGCCTCGGCGGTAAGTGCAGCACGGCTTTCACCGAGCTTTCCTAGAACACTCAGGGCGGAATGAAAAGAGTCGTTAGATTGGAGCCAGATCGCGTAATGGAAGCGATCTGGGACCAGACGAATCTGTCTGCGCTAGATGAGGCGACGGAGCAGCTCCTACGCGAAATCAAGGCGAGCCCGACAGACTTAACGAAGCTGGTGATGAGAATCGCTCTCCGACGTCGCGCCGTCGTGCCGATCGCAGCGGGCGCTATCGCCCGCTGGAACAAAGACGATCCTGACTCTGGGACCGTGTGCGCGGATGGCTGACCACGCGCGGTGTACGCACCGTCGTCGTTTGAGCTGAGTCATTTACTCGAGGCGCGCTCGCCGAATCCGATTTCCTGACGGGACTCGCGAACACACGCATAGCTGTCTGCGGCCGCCGTGCTCATGTCGGGCTTCATAGCCGGACTCCGCGCGGGTTCCGCCCAGCGCGTGGTGCTCCCCGCACATCCCGCGGATGTCACCACGAGAGTGAGCAGGAGAGAAGCCAGCCGCACGAGGCCGCCCATGATCTCACTGCGCGGGGCCAAGTCGACCGTCGTCTTGCCGGGCGCCTATTTGGGCAACTCAGTGAGGGCATCCGAGTGTTCGAAGTATGTCGCAATCGAGGCGACGACGACGCGCGCATCGACGGTCACGAGCTCTATTCCGACCAGTGACACACGGACCCAGGCGTCGATGACGATGCCTTTATCGAGAACTCGGTCAAGTACATCTACGAGGCCTGGACCAGCTCTAACTACTTGAGGGGGCATGGTCGCGCTCCCGCGGCTAGCGTAGGGCCCGCTCTGGGTCGCCAGCAAGACCGGAAACAACTTTCCTAAAACCGGCAACTTTTGCAGGGAGCCTTCATCAGGCGCCGTTTTGGGGAGACGGCATCATCATCCACGGGATTGACGCCCCGCATCTCGGTGAGCTCTGTCGTTCGAACTCCCACGCCGTGAAGCACCGGAGATGGATGTGGAACCTGTCTAGGCCGGGATTCCCAGCGTCACGGGCGAACTCGATCTCGAACTCCATCTCCGTGCGTTGCACGGGCGCGTCGCAGATCGCACACTGCGCGCCGCCGCCGCGGCCGTCGGGGTGCTGCTGCTGGCGATCCGGCGGACCGCCGCCGTGAGCGATTCACGCGGTCGACTCCGTTCCGAGGGCGAGTCCGACGGCGCCAACGCCCATCAGGCCGATCACCGAAGTACCCGGAGGTGCGCGCACGACGAGCCGAAGTGAGCGAAGGCTGGACGGCTCTCCCAATGGGCGTCGTAGCCCTAGTGAATCGGACACGACACGCTCATCACCTCCACCGATGTCAATCCGGTATTCGGGGTTGTCGCGGGAGACGAGAAGCAAATGTCGGGCAGCGCGCGTTAGGCTGCACGGTTATCGAGTTGACGCGCGCCGCTGGGGGCCTCGCGCCGCTGGAGGAGCCAACTCCTCAAACGCTTTTGCAATGGGATCTCGTACCCGTGGTAGATAAGCAGCGCTGCGGTCTGGACGACCATGAACATGGCGATCACGACAGCCGCAAAGGCGGGCCATGAGCGCACTTCCCATCCCAAGTAAAGGCAGAGGCCTCTCACGGTGCGGAGAAGCGGGGTGTGAGTCAAGTAGAGGGAAAAGGTGGCCCTGCCGAGCCGGTTGAGCCCGGGCCGACTCAGGTGAGCCACGAAAAACCCGCGG
>Ga0137403_10009685_pt1 | contig 10700 bp, 8 predicted proteins | sample CZOMad2_1_16fung_FD_122057 | JGI IMG/M metagenome (GOLD analysis project Ga0137403, IMG submission 122057) | Vadose zone soil fungal communities from Angelo Coast Range Reserve, California, USA - CZOMad2_1_16fungal (Hybrid Assembly) | ecosystem: Environmental > Terrestrial > Soil > Vadose zone... | reverse complement strand
TATCGCGAGGACCGCGACCGCCGGCGCGTGGCGCCGGTGCTGCTGCACGGCGACGCGGCCTTCATGGGCCAGGGCATCGTCTACGAGACGCTCGCGCTGTCGCCGCTGCCAGGCTTCACCACGGGCGGCACCATCCACGTCATCGTCAACAACCAGATCGGCTTCACGACCTCGCCGGAGGAATACCTCTTCACGCGCTACCCCTCGGACCCCGCGCAGGTGCTGCGCGCGCCCGTCTTGCACGTCAACGCCGACGACCCGGAGGCGGCCGTGCAGGCGGCGCGGCTGGCGGCGGGCTATCGCCAGACGTTCCGCGCCGACGTCTTCATCGACTTCGTGTGCTACCGGCGTCACGGCCACAATGAGCTGGACGACCCGACGCTGACGCAGCCCGTGATGTACGAGCAGATCCGCAATCACCCATCGGTGGTCGAGCGCTACACCAAGCGCCTGGTCGAGGCGGGCGTGGTGGACGAGGCGCAGCTGGCGGAGATGCGCAGGGCGCGTCGCGCGGCGCTGGAGGCGGCGCTGGCCACTGCGCGCAAGCAGATGCCGCGCCAGCAGGTGTTCGCCTTCGGCGGCGTCTGGCGCGGCCTCGGCTGGGCGGGCGATGACTGGAGCGCCGACACGCGCGTCCCCGCCGAGCGCCTGCGCGGGATCGGCGAGGCGCTGGCGCGGCTGCCCGCCGACTTCACGGCGAACCCGCGCGTGAAGAAGCTGCTCGAGGACCGCCGCCAGCGCGTGGCGCGCGGCGAGGGGCTCGACTGGGGCACCGCCGAGCTGCTCGCGTACGGGAGCCTCCTGCGGGAAGGCACGCCCGTGCGCGTGAGTGGTCAGGACACCGTGCGCGGCACGTTCGGCCATCGTCACGCGGCGATCTTCGACGCCAAGGACGGGCGACCATGGGTGCCGCTCAACCACCTGCAGGACGGTCAGGCGCTGCTCGAGGCCGTCAACAGCCCGCTCAGCGAGGAGGCCGTGCTCGGCTTCGAGTACGGCATGTCGAGCGGCGACCCGCGCCGGCTCATGGTCTGGGAGGCGCAATTCGGCGATTTCGTGAACAGCGCGCAGGTGATCATCGACCAGTTCATCGCGAGCGGGGAGTCCAAGTGGCAGCGCATGAGCGGGCTCGTGCTCCTGCTGCCGCACGGCTACGAGGGTCAGGGCTCCGAGCACTCGAGCGCGCGGCTCGAGCGCTTCCTGCAGCTCTGCGCCGACCGGAACATCCAGGTGATCGTGCCGACGACGCCGGCACAGATCTTTCACGCGCTGCGGCGGCAGATCCATCGCCGCTTCCGCAAGCCGCTCGTGGTGATGTCGCCCAAGAGCCTGCTGCGTCACCCCCAGGCCGTATCGCCGCTCGCCGAGCTCACGGACGGCGGGTTTCGGCTGACGCTCGACGACCCGCGCCCGCCGTCGGCGGCGCGCCGCCTCGTGATCTGCGCGGGCAAGATCTTCTACGCGCTCGACGCCGCGCGCCGCGACAAGCAGCGCGCCGACGTGGCGCTCGTCCGCGTCGAGCAGCTCTACCCGTTCCCCGCCGACGAGGTGCGCGCGCTCGTCGAGCGTCACGCCTCGGCCCGCGAGGTCTGCTGGGTGCAAGAGGAGCCGGCCAACCAGGGCGCGTGGTGGTTCGTGCGGCCGCTGCTCTCGCCGCTGCTCCGGCCCGACGTCCGCTTCTCTTACATCGGCCGCGTCGAGGCCGCGGGCGTCGCGACGGGCTCGCACCAGATCCATCAGGCCGAGGAGCAGGCGATCCTCGAGCAGGCCCTGGAGCGCTGACGTGGCGGCCGAGATCCGCATCCCGCCGCTCGGCGAGTCCATCAACGAGGCGACGCTGGTGCGCTGGCTGAAGGACGACGGCGCGCACGTCGAGGCCGACGAGGTCGTACTGGAGCTCGAGACCGAGAAGGCGGCCATGGAAGTGCAGGCGGAGACGGCGGGGCGGCTCAGCATCGCGGTGGCGGCGGGCTCGCGCGTTCAGCCGGGCACGCTGGTGGGACGCATCACGGAAGAGGCGGCGCCGGCGCGCACGCCCGCGGCGCCAGAGAAGAAGGCCGCGACGCCGGAAAGGAAGGCCGCGGCGCTGGAGAAGGCCGCGGCGCCCGAGCCGAAGGACACCGCCGCGAAGGAGGTCGCCGAGCCGGTCGGCGCCACGAAGGCCGCCGCCGAGCCTTCACCTCGCCCGGAGCCGCCGCGTCGCGCGGAGCCGCCCCGCCCGGCGCAGGTACCGCACGACGGCGACGGCCGGCGTCCCGCGGCGGGCGACGACGACGCCGAGCGGGAGCCCATGAGCCAGCTTCGCCGCACGATCGCCGCGCGCCTGGTCGAGGCGCAGCGCACGGCGGCCATCCTCACCACGTTCAACGAGGTCGACCTGGGCGAGCTGCTGGCGCTGCGCGCACGGCACCGCGAGCGCTTCAAGGCCAGGCACGGCGTCGATCTCGGCCTCGTGTCGCTCTTCGGTCGCGCGGTGATCCACGCGCTGCGCGAGGTGCCGATCCTCAACGCGCGAATCGACGGCACCGACGTCGTGAAGCCGCGCCACGTGCACCTGGGCATCGCGGTCAGCACGCCGCGCGGGCTCGTGGTGCCGGTGGTGCGCGGCGCCGACGGTCTCGGCCTGGCCGCGCTCGAGCAGGCCATCGGTGACGTCGCGCGCCGCGCGCGCGACGGCAAGCTGACGCCCGGCGACCTTGCGGGCGGCACCTTCACCATCACCAACGGCGGCGTCTTCGGCTCGCTGCTCTCCACGCCGATCCTCAACCCGCCGCAGTCGGGCATCCTCGGCATGCACAAGATCGAGGACCGGCCCGTGGCGCGCGAGGGCCAGGTCGTGATCCGCCCGATGATGTACGTCGCGCTCTCGTACGACCATCGCCTCGTCGACGGCGAGCAGGCGGTGACCTTCCTCGTGCGCGTGAAGGAGGCTCTCGAGGACCCGGCCCGCATGGTGCTGGAGGTGTGAGCCTGCTCGCCCACACGCGCGTCGGCGCCGGGCCGCGCACGGTGTTCCTGCTGCACGGCTTTCTCGGCTCCGCGCGCAACCTCGCCACGCTCGCGCGCGGCCTCGCCCAGCGCCGGCCGGAATGCAGCGTCATCGCGCTCGACCTCACCGGCCACGGCGAGTCGCCGCCGCTGCCGCCGCGTCCGGACGTGGCCGTCGTCGCGCGCGACGTGCTCGACACCGCGCGCGCCCTCGCGCCGGCCGCGCCGTGGACGCTGGTCGGCCACTCGCTCGGCGGCCGCGTGGCGCTGCGCGCTGCCCTGCTCGCGCCCGCCGCGCTCGCTCACCTCACGCTGCTCGACGTCACGCCGTCCCCGCGCGCGCCCGGAGGGGAGGTCGCCCCGATCGTGAAGGCGCTGGCCGACGCGCCGGACACCGCGCCCAACCGCGACGCGTTCCGCGCCTGGTTCCGGCGGGCCGGGCTGCCGCCCGCGGCGATCGACTGGCTGCTGTTGAACCTCGTCCACGACGGCGCCGTGTACCGCTGGCGCATCGACCGCGCGGCGCTGGCCGTGCTCTACGCCGAGATCGGCGCCGAAGACCTGTGGCCCGCCGTCGAGGGACGACGCTCCTATTCCGTCCACGGGGTTCGCGGCGGGAAGTCCGATTACGTGTCCGACGCGGACGTCCGCCGGCTCGAGGCAGCCGGCTGTCGCGTCGACACCATCGAGGGCGCCGGCCACTTTCTCCACGTCGAACGTCCGGCGGAGTTGCTGGACCGCATCGTGCAAGGGCTCGCCTGAGCTCATGACCGACGCCTTCTACGTCCCCGACGGCGACGACTTCGTCGCCACCGTTCACACGCGCGGCCCGTGGAGTCCTCGGCACCAGCACGGCGGACCGCCGGCCGCGCTCCTCGCGCGCGCGATCGAGGCGGCGGCGCCCGGCTTCGTGATCACGCGCGTCACCGTCGACTTCCTGCTGCCGGTGCCCATCGACCGGCTTGCCGTGCGCGTCGAGACGCTGCGCGCGGGGTCGAAGGTGCAGCGCCTCGTCGCGCGCCTGCTCCACGGCGACCGCCCGGTCGCCCAGGCGCTCGCGGCGCTCGTGCGCCCGGTCGCGGTGGCGATCGCTTCACCGGCGAACGATCCGCCGCTGCCGCCGCCCGAGACCGGCCGGCCGTTCGAGTTCCCGTTCTTCAACGATCCCGTGAGCTACCACGCGGCGATGGAGACGCGGCTCGCGCGCGGCGAGTGGGGCAGCGGGCGCGTGGCCGCGTGGATGCGCCAGCGCATGCCGCTCGTCGCCGGCACGGACACCTCGCCGCTCGAGCGCGTGCTGGTCGCCGCCGACTCCGGTAGCGGCGTCAGCGCCGCCATCGAGCACAAGCGCTTCACCGCGATCAACGCCGACCTCTCGGTGAGCGTGCATCGGCCGCTGCAGGGTGAGTGGGTGGGGATGGACTGCCTCTCGCTCTACGAGGACACCGGCGTCGGGCTGGCCGACACGCGCCTGCACGACGTGCGCGGGCCGATCGGGCGGGCGGCGCAGAGCCTGGTCGTCGAGGCGAGGAGCTAGGGGAGGTCAGCCTTTCAGCACGCGCTGGAGCCACGCCGAGATGTCGGCGATCTCCTCCGCGCACACCGAATGCTCCATCGGGTACTCGTGCCACTCGATGCGGTATCCCGCGCTCTCGAGGAGCTTGCGCGACATCTGCGCGCGCTCGATGGGGATGAGCGGGTCATCGAGGCCGTGCGCCATGAAGATCGGCACGTCGCGGTTGGCGGCGCTGGCCTCCGCGGCGAGCGTGCTCGCGAGCGGCAGGTAGGTCGAGAGCGCCATGAGGCCCGCCAGCCGCTCGGGGTGGCGCAGCCCCGTGTGGAGCGCGATCGCCCCGCCCTGCGAGAAGCCCGCCAGCACGCTGCGCGCGGCTGGAACGCCCCGCGCCTTCTCGCGCGCGATCAGCTCCTCGACGCTCGCCTGCGAGGCGCGGATGCCCGCGGCGTCCTCGCGGCGCACGCCCTCCAGCGCGTAGACGTCGTACCATGCGCGCATCACGGCGCCGCCGTTGATCGTGACCGGCTGCATCGGCGCGTGCGGAAACACGAAGCGCACGGCCAGCGCGTCGGGCAGGTCCAGCTCCGGCACGATCGGCTCGAAGTCGTGGCCATCGGCGCCGAGGCCGTGCAGCCAGATCACCGACGCCGTCGGCGGGCGTCCCGTCTCGAGCTCGAGTGTCTGCAGCACCAGGGTCAGCGCTCGACGGCGGCGAGGAGGCGCTCGAGAAAGCCGCCGATGTGCGGCTTGTCGATCCAGCGCACGACGGCGACGAGATCGTCGTCGGGGTCGATCCAGACGAGGCTGCTGCCCGCGCCGCGCGCGGCCCACGCGCCGGTCCGCCCGACGTCGAGCCACCACAGCAGGCCGTACTCCGGGTTGATCGCGCACGGCCGCCGGCACTCGTCGATCCACGATGCCGGCAGGATCTGCGCGTCGCCCCAGCGGCCGCGACGCAGGTGCAGCAGGCCGAAGCGCGCGTGATCGCGCGCGGACATCCAGAGGCCGCCGCCCCAGTGGGAGCCGCCGGGCACCGACGGCATCTGGCGCCCCTCGATCTCGACCCACGCGTTGGCGTAGGGCCGCCACTCCCAGGCCGACGACGCGCCGATCGGCGCCATGATCGCGTCGCGAAGCACGTCGGCCAGCGGGCTACGAAAGAGCTGAAGCAGCGACAGGCTCAGGCGATTGACGCGGACGTCGTTGTACTCCCACAGCGTCCCCGGCGGGCGCATGGGACGCGGCACGCCCTTGTCGGTCTGGCCGAAGTCGGCCTTGCCGAGATCGCGGTTGTGGTCGATCGAGTCGGGCTTGCCGAAGAGCGTGCCCGACCACTCGCTCGTCTGCTGCAGCAGGTGGCGCCAGGTGATCGCGCGGTTCTGCTCCGAGGCGAAGGCGTTATCGGTCGCGTAGTCGCGCACGGGATCGTCGATCGTCTCGATGAGGCCGTGCGCGACGGCGACGCCGGCCAGCGCGGCGAGGTAGCTCTTCGCGATGCTGAAGGACATCTCCGCGCGCTCGGTGTCCCCCCAGTCGGCCACGACCCGACCGCCGCGCACGACGAGACCGCTCGGCCCGCCGCGCGGCCGCACCGGGCCGAGCACGCCGCCGGCGCTTTCAGGCTCGTCGGCGACGCCGATGAAGCGGCCGTCGTCCAGGAGGAAATCGCGCCGCCACCTCGTCTCGTGCGCGCGGTGATACGCGATCGCGTCGTCGAGCCGGCGTGGATCCAGCCCGGCGTCGGCGGGCTTCGCCGTCGGCCAGTCGCCCGGCGGCGGGACATTCACCTACACGCCTGCAGCGCGATCACGTACGCGCCTGCAGCGCGATCACGTGCGCGCCTCCCGTGTGATCACGCACGCGCGGCGGCGGCGCCCGTCGGACAGGCCACGCCGGTGCCGCCGTGGCCGCAGTAGCCCCACGGGTTCTTGCTGAGGTACTGCTGGTGATAGCCCTCGGCGTAGTAGAACTCGGGCGCGTCGAGGATCTCGGTGGTGATGCGGCCGTGGCCGGCCGCGTCCAGCGCGCGCTGGTAGGCGTCGCGCGAGGCCTCGGCGGCCTTCCTCTGCTCGGCAGAGGCGACGTAGATGCCGGAGCGATATTGCGTGCCGACGTCGTTGCCCTGGCGCATGCCCTGGGTGGGATCGTGCGCCTCCCAGAACACCTTCAGCAGTCCCTCGTACGAGATGGCCGTGGGATCGAACACGACCAGCACGACCTCGTTGTGGCCGGTGCGCCCGGTGCACACTTCCTCGTAAGTCGGATTCGGCGTGGGGCCGGCGGCATAGCCCACCGCGGTCGTGAAGACGCCGGGCGTGAGCCAGAACGCCTTCTCGGCGCCCCAGAAGCAGCCGAGCCCAAAGATCGCGGTCTGCATGCCGGCGGGGAGCGGCGGCGTCAGCGGCCGTCCGCTCACGTGGTGCGTCGCGGGCACGGGCATCCGCTCCGCGCGCCCGGGCAGCGCCGTCTCTCTGGTCGGCATCGTGTTCTTGTGCGAGCCCCACATGGTCGTCTCCTCCGGCCTCATTGTAGTCCCGCGCGCGCGAATGGTGAGTCCCCGCTTGCGTTTGGCGCGACGATCTGGTGTCCTAGCGCCCGCTCGACTCCACGGGAGGTGTGACATGAAGGCTCAGCGACGCGTCTTCGTCCTCGTGCTGCTGGCCGTGCTGGCGTTCGCGACCGCGGCGCAGGCGCAGCTCGCCATCACGTCGAACGACAACAAGGTCATGCTCGACAACGGCACGGTGAAGATCGTGCAGAACCCCGCGCCGGACACGGTGACGATCATCGATCTCAAGGTCTCGCCGCCGCGCGTGATCGCCGAGATCGCCGCGCCGGGCAGCGTGGTGGGGCCGCCGCTCAGCGTCGCCCTCACACCCGACGAGAGCCTGGCGCTGGTGGGCTCGTCGAGCCGCGTGGATCCGAGCGATCCGACCAAGACGGTGCCGGACACGCGCGTCTCCGTCATCGATCTGAAAGCCTCGCCGCCGGCCGTCATCGCGACGCTGGAGGCGGGCAAGAGCGCCGCCGGCATCTCCATCAATCGCCAGGGCACGCTGGCGCTCGTGGCCAACCGCAGCGAGGGGACGGTGTCGGTGTTCACGATCTCCGGCAAGACGGTGACGCCGGTGGGCAAGGTCACGATCGCCGACGAGAAGTCGGGCACGAGCCACGCGACCTTCACGCCCGACGGTAAGATGGCGCTGGTCACGCGCGACGGCGACAACAAGATCTCGGTCCTCTCGATCGACGGCACGAAGGTCGAGTACACCAAACGCGACATCAACGCGGGCCTGCGGCCGTACGGCATCGACGTGTCCTCGAAGGGCGACTTCGCGGCCGTGGCCAACATCGGAATCGGCCAGGGTGACACCGACACGGTGAGCCTGATCGACGTGCGCGCCCGGCCCCCGCGCGTCGTGGAGACGGTCAGCGTCGGCCAGACACCGGAGGGCATCAAGGTCTCGCCCGACGGCAAGCACGTCGCGGTGGTGGTGATGAACGGCAGTAACAAGGCGAAGGAGTCGCCGTTCTACGCGGACAACGGCAAGCTCGTGGTGCTGCGCGCGAAGGGCATGAAGCTGACGAAGGTCGCCGAGGCGCCGATCGGCCACTGGTCGCAGGGCGCCGCCTTCTCGCCCGACGGCAAGACGATCCTCGTGGGCAACATGGTCGAGAAGGACGTGCAGGTGTTCGCGTTCGACGGACGCTCGCTGAAGGAGGTCGCCCGCCTCAAGGTCAACGGCGGCCCGGCGGCCGTGCGCACCGCGGAGAAATGACGCGGACGTCCGACTCGGCTCGCGCACGATCTATTACGGCTGGGTGATCGTCGCCGCGCTGTCGGTGACGGAGACGGTCACCTGGGGCATCATCTACTACGGGTTCCCCGTCTTCTTGAAGCCGATGGAGGAGGACCTCGGCGCCTCTCGCGTGGCGGTGACCGCGGCCTTCTCCATCGGTCTCGGCGTGTCCGCGCTGACCAGCATCTCCGTCGGCCGCTGGCTCGACGCGCGCGGCCCGCGAGCGCTCATGACGGTCGGCTCCTGCCTCGCGACGCTGCTCACGTTCGCGTGGGCGCGCGTCGAGAGCCTGCCGGCGCTCTACGCCGTCTGGTTCCTGATGGGGTTGGCCATGGCCGCCACCCTCTACGAGCCCGCGTTCGCCGTCGTCGTGTCCTGGTTCGCGCGCGGCCGCGACCGCGCGCTGCTCACGGTGACGCTCGTGGCGGGGCTCGCCAGCACGATCTTCATGCCCATCGAGGCCGCGCTGCTCGAGCTCATGGGCTGGCGGGGCGCGCTGACCGTCCTGGCCGTCGTCCTCGGGGTGATCACGATCCCGATCCACGCGCTGCTCCTGCGCCGGGGCACGGCTCACGCGTCCGTCGTCGCCGCCGGCGGCGCGCCGACGCCCGGCCTCACGCTGGGCGAGGCCGCGCACACCACGGTGTTCTGGGTGCTCTCGGTCGCGTTTCTCGTCTCCAGCTTCGCGACGGCGGCCGTCACCACGCACCTCATCCCGTTTCTCGTGGACCGCGGCTACTCCGCCGCGTTCGCGGCGGCGGCGATCGGCTGGACGGGCGCGATGCAGCTGGCGGGCCGCGTGCTGTTCGACCCGATCTCCTCCCGGCTGGGCGCGCGTGTCATGGTGGCCGCCGTCTTCGTCGGGCAGGCCCTCGGCATCGCACAATTGCCGCTGCTCGCGCGCGTCGGCACGCTGCTGCCCTTCATCGTGCTCCAGGGCGCGGCCAACGGCATGGCCACGCTGGCACGCGCGTCGTCGCTGGCCGAGATCTTCGGCGCGCGCAACTACGGCGCGATCTCCGGGGCCGTCGCACTGGGCACCAACGCCGCGCGCGCGATCGGACCCGTCGGCGCCTCGCTGCTGCTCCTCGGCCTCGGCTCGTACCCGGCGGTCTTCTCGGCGCTCGCGGCGTCGCTGGTCGCGGCCGCCGGCGCCGTGCTGCTCGCGGAAAGGAGCTCACGCACGGCCGGCTGATGCCGCTGGGCGAATCCTCGCCAGTGGCACGAGCCGGCGGCTCAAAAATGGCCGCCCGGCGCGGCCGGACGTACGAGGGGTGGCGATGGGCCCGGCCGCGACCCCCACGAATGGGGGTCGGACCCCGGCCGCCGTCTGGCACGATCGTCGCACCTATGGCGGCGGATGAACTGGCTCCGGCACCCGGTCTTCACCCGCTTCTCGCTCCTGTGCCTGATCGCGATCGTCGCGCTCGCCCTCGCGATGGGGTACACGCTCTCTGCGCTGTTGACGCGCGCCGTCTCGGAGTGGGAATGGCAAAACACCGCGGCGCTGGTCAGGCGCGAGGTCGAGCGGGAAGGGCTCCAGCGGATCTTCACCGAGCCCGGCGGGTCCGAGGCGCGGCAGCGCGCGGGCCGCGTGCTGTCGGCGACGATCACGAGCCTGCCCGAAGTCGTGCGCGCGAAGGTGTGGAGCCACGAGTCCGAGATCCTCTGGTCGGATCAGGCCAACCTCATCGGTCAGCGCTTTCCCGGCAACGACGAGCTGCAGCGCGCGCTCGCGGGAGAGGTCGAGGTCGAGATCAAGCGGCTCGGCAAGTCGGAGCAGCGCTACGAGCGACCGACGTTCGGGATCCTGGCCGAGATCTACGTGCCGATCCTCGGTCGTGACGGTCGCGTCCTCGGTGTCGTCGAGGTCTACAAGACGCCGGATCGCCTGCTGAACACGATTCGCTGGAGCCGGACGGTCGTCTGGGCGATCTCCCTCGCGGGCGGCGCGATGCTCTACCTCGTGCTGCTGCCGCTCTTCATGCAGGTGTACCGGCGCCAGGTCGAGGAGGAGATGCTGCGGCAGCACGCGGCCCGGCTCGAGCAGCAGGTCGAGCACCGCACGGAGCAGTTCATGCAGGCGCAGAAGATGCAGGCCCTGGGCCTGCTGGCGGGCGGCATCGCCCACGACTTCAACAACATGCTGACGGTCATCTTCGGTCGCGCCCAGGTCCTGCTCGACCGGTTGCCGGACGACGCGCGGGCGCGCGGCGACGCCGACGCCATCGGGGAGGCGGCCGAGCGGGCCTCCGCGCTCACACGGCAGCTGCTCGCCTTCAGCCGACAGCAGCGCCTCGAGCGGCGCACGCTGGACCTCAACACCGCGATCGTCGACATGGCGAAGATGCTCCGGCGGCTGATCGGCGAAAACATCGGCGTGGTCACGACGCTCG
>Ga0137403_10009684_pt1 | contig 10701 bp, 5 predicted proteins | sample CZOMad2_1_16fung_FD_122057 | JGI IMG/M metagenome (GOLD analysis project Ga0137403, IMG submission 122057) | Vadose zone soil fungal communities from Angelo Coast Range Reserve, California, USA - CZOMad2_1_16fungal (Hybrid Assembly) | ecosystem: Environmental > Terrestrial > Soil > Vadose zone... | reverse complement strand
CGGTCCAGGTAATTGAACAGATTGATGAAGGATAGGATCGCGAGGCCCCACCCGGCGGAATTCAACCAAGACTTTTGGGCTTGACCCGGCATGCTCCGCGGCATCTTAGCAATGCCCAGCATCAACCGGGGGCGCCTGCGCCTCGGGAAATACTCAGACGGGCTCCCAAGCGTTATACACTTGACCGGCACGAAGTGGCGCCGGTGGGGCTTGAGGGAGCCTGTCCTCAGGACAGGCTCCAGGGGCGGCGCACCGTCATGGTGCGTGTCGAGTTATACCTTATGTCAAGCCGTGGGTTCTACACACCTGCGCACGGAGATTTGTTGTGTCAATCCATGTTGCCCTGAACCATGTCACGCACTATCGCTACGACCGCTTAGTGAACCTGAGTCCGCAGGTGGTGCGCCTGCGTCCAGCACCGCATTGCCGCACACGCATACTCTCCTATTCGCTCCGGGTGCACCCCGCGGATCATTTCATCAACTGGCAGCAGGATCCGCAGGCGAATTACCTCGCCCGACTGGTCTTTCCCGACGAAACGCGGGAACTAAAGATTGAAGTGGATGTGGTCGCCGAAATGTCGGTGCTCAACCCCTTCGACTTTTTTCTCGCACCCTACGCCGAGAGCTTTCCGTTCAAATACGATTCCAACGAGCGGCGCGAATTGGTGCCGTGCTTGGTCAAATCGCCGGCCACCCCCCTGATTGCGAACTATCTGGAGGGCGTATCCCGCGACCGCGTGCGCACCATCGATTTCGTCGTCGAACTCAACCGACGCGTCGCCGGCGACATTCAGTATTTGATCCGGCTCGAGCCGGGCACCCAGCTGCCGGAAGAGACGTTGGCAAAGCGCTCCGGTTCGTGCCGCGATTCGGCCGCGCTGTTGGTGCAGTTGTTTCGACATCTCGGACTCGCGGCGCGATTCGTCTCCGGTTATCTCATTCAACTCGTACCCGACGTGAAGGCGCTCGACGGCCCCGTGGGTGCTGCGCAGGACTTCACGGATCTGCACGCGTGGTGCGAGGTGTACCTGCCTGGCGCGGGATGGATCGGATTGGATCCGACCTCGGGGCTGTTGGCGGGAGAAGGCCACATACCGCTGGCGTGCACGCCCGAGCCTTCGGCTGCATCTCCCATCAGCGGTGCGGTTGATGAATGCGAGACCGAGTTCGAGCATCACATGAGCGTGCGGCGAGTCTGGGAGGCCCCCCGCGTCACCAAACCGTACAGCGATGCCGAGTGGGGTTCCATCGAAGGCCTGGGCCATGCGGTCGATGCCGATCTCAAGGCCCTGGATGTGCGCTTGACCATGGGCGGCGAGCCGACGTTCGTGGCGGTCGATGATCCCGACGGCGCGGAGTGGAACACGGCCGCACTGGGTCCCAAAAAACGCCAGCTCGCGGCCGCTCTGTTCAAGCGCATGAAGGAGCGCTACGCGCCGGCCGGATTGGCGCACTTCGGGCAGGGCAAATGGTACCCCGGTGAACAATTGCCGCGCTGGTCGTTGAACTGCTATTGGCGCAAGGACGGCGACCCCATCTGGGCGGCTCCGACTCTGATCGCCGACGAGAACGAGGATTACGGCGCGGACGCAGCCGCGGCACAGCGTTTTCTCGCGCAAGTCGCCGAACAGCTGGGCTTCGATCCCAAATACGTGTTTCCGGCGTACGAGGATGCGTTTTACTATTTGTGGCGGGAGCGCCGCTTGCCCGTCAATGTCGATCCATTCGAGTCCGAACTCAAGGATCCGATGGAGCGCGAGCGTCTCGCCAAGGTGTTCGAGCAGGGCCTCGATAGCGTGGTCGGCCACGTGTTGCCGGTGGCGCGCACGGCGGACGGCAGCCGTTGGCAGACGGGACCCTGGTTCCTGCGCAGCGAGCGATGTTATCTGATCCCGGGGGATTCGCCGATCGGGTATCGATTGCCGCTGGACTCGCAAGCGTGGACGGCCACCAACGATTATCCCTTCATCCACGCGCCGGATCCCTCGCGGTCCTTTTCCGCGCTGTTGCCGCATACCGAAATCCGGCGTCAGTTCCGCGAGCGCGACGTGTCCCGCGCGCCGGTGGTCGTCGATGCGCCGCCCAGCCACAAGGAGTCCGCCGCCGCGCTGACACGCACGTCGATGTGCGCGCAGGCGCGCAACGGTGTCCTCTATATCTTCATGCCGCCGGCGCGCGAGCTCGATCACTACCTCGAATTGATCGCGGCCGTCGAGGCGACCGCGGAGGCGCTGCAACAGCCGATCGTCATCGAGGGCTATGAGCCGCCCGCGGACCCGCGCCTGGGCAATTTCAAAGTGACGCCGGATCCGGGCGTCATCGAGGTCAACGTGCAACCGTCGGCGACCTGGGACGAGATGGTGGATCGCACGACGTTTCTTTACGACGCCGCGCGTGAAACGCGTTTGAGCACCGAGAAATTCATGCTCGACGGGCGGCATACCGGCACGGGAGGGGGCAATCACGTGGTGCTCGGCGGCGCCTGCCCGGAGGATTCGCCCTTCCTGCGGCGCCCGGACCTGCTCCGCAGTCTGCTGTCCTACTGGCACAACCATCCCGCGTTGTCGTATCTCTTTTCGGGTCTGTTCCTAGGGCCCACCTCCCAGGCGCCGCGCGTCGACGAAGCGCGCAATGATTCGTTGTACGAACTGGAGCTGGCCTTCCGCCGGTTTCCCAAGGCGGGCGAGAGCGTGCCGCCTTGGGCTGTGGACCGCCTGCTGCGCAATTTGTTGATCGACGTCACCGGCAACACGCACCGCGCCGAGTTCTGCATCGACAAGATGTATTCGCCCGATGGTCCGACCGGCAGGCTGGGTCTGTTGGAAATGCGCGCCTTCGAGATGCCGCCGCATGCGCGGATGAGCCTGACCCAGCAGCTTCTCCTGCGGGCGATGGTGGCGAGATTCTGGCGCAAGCCGTATGCGCCCGCGACTCTGGCCCGCTGGGGCACCGAACTGCACGATCGCTTCTTGATGCCGTATTTCGTGCAACAGGATCTGGACGACGTGATGACCGATATGCAGAGCGTAGGCTATGCGCTGCAGGCCGAATGGTTTGCGCCCCATGTGGAGTTCAGGTTTCCGAAATTCGGCGATTTCGAGACGCGCGGGATGCACCTGGAATTGCGGCAGGCCTTGGAGCCCTGGCATGTGATGGGCGAGGAGGGTACCCCGGGCGGTACGGTGCGCTATGTTGACGCGTCCGTCGAGCGCCTGCAGGTCAGAGTCACCGGTCTCGCGCCGGATCGCTTTCTCATCACCTGCAACGGCTATGCCGTGCCGCTGCGGCCGACCGGGCAGGTCGGGGAATTCGTGGGCGCCGTCCGTTACCGCGCGTGGCAGCCGGCCTCGGCGTTGCACCCCACCATCGGCGTGCACTCGCCGTTGACATTCGACCTGTTCGACAGCTGGATGAACCGCTCGATGGGCGGCTGCCAGTATCACGTGGTTCATCCCGGCGGCCGCAGTCACGAGAGATTCCCGGTCAATTCGTTCGAGGCCGAAAGCAGGCGCTTGGCGCGCTTTTCCCGCATCGGTCATACGCCCGGAACATTGACGCCGACGCCGCCGGTGACAATTGAACCGGAGTTTCCGTTCACGCTGGACCTGCGCAAAGTGAGCGATGGCCGAAGCGCGCGTTGAATCTTATTTGAGCGATTCCCGTCGCTACGACGAATTGCTCGACGCTTCGGGCGCGGTGCGCGCGCATTGGCAGCCCTTGATCGATCGGCTGGCGAGCGACGGTGCGGAAGGAGTGCGGCGCGGCGTCGAATTGACGCGCCGCTTGATCATCGAGAACGGCGTTACCTACAACGTGTACGCCGACAGCCAGGGGCGCGATCGCCCCTGGGTACTCGATCCGTTGCCGCTGTTATTGACGGCGGCAGAGTGGCGCGAGATCGAACTGGGCGTGGTGCAGCGTGCGCGGCTTTTCGACGCGTTGCTCGCGGATCTGTACGGCGCCCAGCGCTTGCTGGCGGACGGCACCATACCGGCGGAGCTTCCGTTCGGGCATCCCAATTTTCTCTGGCCATGTCACGGCATCGCGGCATCGGGCGGCAACCGGCTGCACATATATGCGGTCGACATCTCGCGGTCGGCGGACGGCCGGTGGTGGGCGCTCGCCGATCGAACTCAGACTCCCTCCGGTCCGGGCTACGCTCTGGAGAATCGTCAGATCGTGTCGCGCGTGTTTCCCGACCTGCTCCGCGATCTCGGCGTGCGGTCGCTCGGGGGTTTTTTCGGAGCGCTGCGCGAGAATCTGCTGGGACTTGAGCACGACGGCGAGGCGCCGCTGGCCGTGGTGTTGACGCCGGGCTCGTTCAATGAAACCTATTTCGAGCACGCCTATCTGGCGCGGCAGCTGGGGCTGCCGTTGGTGGAAGGCAATGATCTGACCGTACGCGGGGATACGGCGTACCTGAAGACCCTCGGCGGATTACGCCGGGTGCATGCGATTTTTCGCAGACTCGACGACGATTTCTGCGATCCGGTCGAATTGCGTGCGGATTCGGCGCTCGGCGTGCCGGGACTCATCGCCGTGGTGCGCGCCGGGAAGGTGGTCATTGCGAACGCTCTGGGCAGCGGCGTGCTCGAGTCGGCGGCGTGGATGGGGTTCATACCGGCCGCCGCCGAGCGCCTGCTGGGTGAAAAGTTGCGCCTGCCTTCGGTCGCAACCTGGTGGTGCGGCGAACAGCCGGCGCTCGATTATGTGGTGAAGAACATCGAACGCTTGGTGGTCAAACCCACATACCCCAATCAGAAATTCGAGGCGGTTTTCGGCCGTGATTTGGATCCAAAGGCGCGCGCGGCCTTGGTGGAGCGGCTGCTTGCGAGGCCGCACGCCTACGTCGCGCAGGAGCGCCTGGCGTTCTCTCAGGCGCCCGTATGGCGTGCCGGCGGCGCGCACGGCTTCGCAGCACGCGCGCTGGGGATCCGGGTGTACGCCATCTCGACGCCGGCGGGTTATCGGGTGATGCCGGGGGGACTCGCTCGCATCGCCTCCGATGCGGCCGACATCGTTTCGATGCAACGCGGCGGCGGATCCAAGGATGTTTGGATATTGGCGGCGGACCAAAAGGCCACCGACGATACCGGAGCCGGAGAACTCGCGCCGCGGACGCTCGCCCGTCACGACGAACTGCCGTCGCGTCTGGCGGAAAATCTGTTCTGGCTGGGGCGCTACAGCGAACGCTGCGAGGACAAGGCGCGGCTGCTGCGGGCAACGCTGGGAGTACGCACCAACCTCGCCCTGTGGCCGCGGGCGCTCGAAACGTGCCGGCATTTCATCGCCATGCCCACGGGCGGCGGTGCAGGATTACCGGTGTTCGACGAGGCAAACCCCCTGGGAGTGCGCGCCGATCTGCAGCGTTTGCAATGGTGCGCGGCACAGACCCGCAGCCGGCTGTCGGCCGAGAATTGGCGCGCCATCAGCGTGCTGCAGCGTCAATTTCAAGAAGCCGCAGAGCGCAAGAGGGATCCGCGCGAAACACTGGATGCGTTGCTGTTGTCGCTGGCCGCGCTCGCGGGCTTCGCCTTGGACGACATGACGCAGGACGACGGCTGGCGCCTCATGATGCTGGGAAGACGCTTGGAGCGGATGCAGTTCTTGGCGGAACTCTTAGGTCAAAGCCTGAAGCCGGGCGGCACTCCCACGCAGAGCGAATTGGAGTGGCTGCTCGACATCGGCGACAGCACCATCACCTACCGCACCCGGTATCTGGCGTCGCCGCTGCTGGGTTCCACCATCGACCTGCTGGTGTTCGACAAGACCAACCCACGCGCCCTCGCGTATCAATGGAACCACATGCAGTATTCGTTGGTGCGCATCGCGGCGTCCTTGGGGGGCACTCCGGATGACAGCATCGACGAAGCGGTGGCCGCCGTCGAACAGATGGAGCTATCCGCCATCGACGGCGACAGCCCACGCGCGGCGCGGGCGCGCGAGACGCTCGCGCAGCAATTGGACACCTTGGCGAGCGCCGCCGGCCGGCTTTCCGACCGGCTGTCTTTGAAGCATTTTTCGCTGATCGACATCGAAATGCGCACCGTGGCCGCATGAGCGAGGCCGTTCGCTATCGAGTTCGCCACGAAACCGTGTACAGCTACGGCGGCGATGTGGCTCATTCGCATCAATTGCTGCATCTGTCGCCGCGCAATGCGCTGCGGCAGATCTGCCATGCGCGCACCATCACCTTGATGCCGCAGCCCGGTATCCGCAGCGACGACATCGACGCATTCGGCAATCACGTGACGCGCCTCGAATACGACCTGCCGCACGACCGGCTCGAGGTGCTTGCCGAGGCGGGCGTCGAGGTGCAGGCGGCGCCCGCGACCGATCCCGAGGGCAGCGACGAGTGGGAGGCGGTGGGCGTCTCGCTTGCCTATTCCGGCAAGCCGATGCAGGGCGACCTGTTGGACGCCTGCAAGTACCGCATGGAGTCGAGCTACATCAGGATCAAGCAGGCCTTCACCGACTATGCCGCCGATTGCTTCCTGCCGAAGCGCCCCGTCCTGGCGGCGGCGGACGCGTTGATGCACAAGATCCACGGGGAATTCAAATACGCGCCCGGCAGCACTACCATCCGTACTTCCGCCATCGAGGCGTTCGAGGCCCGCCAGGGCGTATGCCAGGATTTCGCGCACATCATGATCGGCTGTCTGCGTTCGCGGGGGCTGGCAGCGCGATACGTCAGCGGCTACCTCCGGACCCTGCCTCCGCCCGGCGCAGACGCCGCCTACGTCGGCGCGGACGCTTCGCACGCCTGGGTGTCCGTGTTCTGTCCACCCTTCGGCTGGGTCGATCTCGACCCGACCAACGATGTGCGCGTGAGTTCCGACCACATCATCATCGGCTGGGGAAGGGACTTCGGCGACGTATCGCCGCTGCGCGGCGTGATCGTGGGAGGCGGCCGTCATCGCTTATCGGTACGCGTTTCGGTACAGGCAGAGTAAGATGAAACGCACGAGCAGGTCTAAGGAGATGAAAGTTGGCTAAGCCGAATTACCGTCACGCAAAGAAGCAAAAGGAAGCCGCGAGGAAAGCGCGCCAGGATGCGAAGCAGCAGCGGCGGGCAACCGCGCCCGATACACACGATGCGTCAGCGGTGCCTGAAGCAGTACCGGCGGAGGCAGCGCCTGTCAAGACGGAGGCTTGATGACGGCCCCGGCGGTGACGGCCCCGGCGGCGGCCCCGGCGGCGACCCAAGCGTCTGCGCCGACCCCTTATGTCTCTCCATGGATGGACGACGATCTTGCAATGTTCCGCGACGCAGCAGCGCGTTTCGTCGAGGCAGAAATGGTGCCCCACGAAGCGCGCTGGCGCGAACAGCAGAATGTCGGTCCGGACATCTGGCGCAAGGCCGGCGCGGTCGGCCTGTTGTGCACGGACGTGGCCGCAGAGTTGGGCGGCATGGGCGGCGACTTCCGCCATGAGGTCGTTCTATACGAGGAGTTGGGAAGGCGCGGCTTGAGCGGTTTTGGCCAGGGCGTGCACAGCATCTGCGCGCATTACCTGGTGAATCACGGCACCCCGGATCAGAAAAAACGCTTTCTACCGCGCATGGCCAGCGGCGAACTCATCGGCGCCATCGGCATGACCGAACCGTCGGCCGGCTCCGATCTTCAAGGGTTGAAGACCCGCGCGGTGCGCGACGGCGACCACTATGTCGTCAACGGTTCGAAAATCTTCATAACCAACGGCTACTTGGCGGGATTGATCGCCTTGGTGGTGAAGACACGTCCAGGCGACGGTGCCAAAGGGACGTCCATTTTGATGGTGGAGACCAAGGATCAGAACGGCTATCGCGTCGGCCGCATTCTCGACAAGATGGGCTTGAAGTCCCAGGACACGGCCGAGTTGTTCTTCGACAACGTGCGCGTGCCGGCCGCCAATCTGCTTGGCGGCAGCGAGGGCCAGGGGTTCTACCAGCTGATGGCGGACCTGCCCTACGAACGAGTCTTGATCGCCGTAGCAGCCGTGGCCGCCATGGAAGGCGCCGTCGCCGCGACCATTGCCTATGCCAAGGAGCGCCAGGCGTTCGGCAAATCGATCGCGGAATTTCAGAACACGAAGTTCAAGCTCGCCGAAATTTCGACGAAGACACGCATCGCGCGCGTGTTCGTCGATGACTGCATATCCAAGGTCGTGGCCGGCACGCTGGACACCGTCACCGCGTCCATGGCGAAGTATTGGGTCACCGACACGCAGCAGGAAGTGCTCGATGAGTGCGTCCAGCTGCACGGCGGCTATGGTTACATGAACGAATACTTGGTGTGCCGCATGTTCGCGGATGCGCGGGTGCAGCGCATCTACGGCGGCACCAACGAAATCATGAAAGAGGTGATCTCCCGCGCTTTGTAGCGCGGGAGTGTGCAGCGCACGACGAGGGTTGTAAATTATGCAAATCGCGATGATTGGATTAGGCCGCATGGGCGCCAACATGGCGCAGCGCCTGCTGCGCGGGGGCCATGAGGTCGTGGGCTTCGATCCGGTGGAGGCGGCCCGCAAGATGATCGAAGAGAAGGGCGCACGGTCCGCCGTGTCGCTCGAGGCGTTGGTTGCAAAACTCGCGGCGCCGCGGGTGTTTTGGTTGATGGTCCCGGCCGGCGCCATCACCGACGGCACCATCACCGCGTTGACGCCTTTGCTCGCGGCCGGCGACACCATCATCGACGGCGGCAATTCGAACTACCGAGATACGCAACGGCGCGCCGCCGCGCTGAAGCCCCATGGGGTCAATTACGTCGACTCCGGAACCAGCGGCGGCGTCTGGGGACTGGCCGAGGGCTATAGCCTGATGATCGGCGGCGAGAAGGCCGTGGTCGAGCGCCTCCGGCCGCTGTTCGAAACGCTGGCCCCATCGCCCGACAAGGGGTGGGGTCATGTCGGCGCGGTGGGCTCCGGCCATTACACCAAGATGATTCACAACGGCATCGAGTACGGGCTGATGCAGGCGTATGCCGAAGGGTTTTCCATCCTGCAGCACAAGCGCGAATTCGAGCTCGATCTGCATCAAATCGCCGAAATCTGGCGGTACGGCAGCGTGGTGCGCTCCTGGCTGTTGGATTTGACCGCCGACGCCCTGGACAAGAATCCCACGCTGCAAGGCGTCGCGCCGTATGTGGTCGACTCCGGCGAAGGCCGATGGACCGTCTCGGAGGCCGTTGAATTGGGCGTGCCCGCCATCGTCATCACAGCGTCGTTGCTGGAGCGTTTCCGCTCGCGGGATTCCGATTCATTCGTCGACAAGCTCCTGGCCGCCATGCGCAATCAATTCGGCGGACACGAAATCAAAAAGGAATAGAGCGGGGCGCGTAGCCGGGGCCATAGCCCGGGGCGCGGGCGGCGCGTCAGCCGGCGGGAATTTCCGGCTTGTGACTGCTCACCGTGTCGCCGTCGTTCAAGCGGAGCTCGCGGAATACGAGGGTCGCAACGATGGTCAGCGCGCCGAGCACGCGCAGCGCCAGATGAATGCCATGGATCATGTCGGGCGCGGCGGTTCCGGGCTGATTGGGAATGAACAGCGCGGCGGCCAGCGATGCGGCCGCGACGCCAAAGCTCAGGGCCAATTGCTGAACGGTGCTGGCAATGGTGCTGGCGCCGGCGGCCTGCTCATCGTTCACGTCGGCATAGGCCAGCGTGTTCATGCCGGTGTACTGGGTCGACGTGAAGAAACCGAATGTGAATGCGGCCAGCGCGATGGCCCAGCCGGGCCATCCAACGTCTATGCCTGAGAACAGAATGAGCATCGCCCCGAGCATCAGGGTGTTGAAAATCAAGACCCTGCGGTAGCCGAACCTTCTCAAGATCTGCGGCAGCGTGAGCTTCAGGCTCATGGCCGCCAGCGCCTGCGGCATGATCAGCAACCCGGACTGAATTGCCGTGTAGCCCAGGCCCACTTGATATAGCAGCGGCAGAAGAAAAGGCAATCCACCGATGCCCAGCCGCGTGCACAGGTTGCCGGTGACCGAGACGCGAAATGTGCGAATGCGGAGCAGTCCCAGACGCAGCAACGGGTGCCGCGTGTGGCTGCCATGCAGGCCGTAGGCGCCGAGGAGGGCGAACGACAGCGCGAGCAGCCCGCCGATCTCCCGCCCGCTCAAGGAGTGCTCGCCGAATACCTCGAGTACATAGGAAAGCAAGGCAACGCCCGAGCCGAACAAAATCAAGCCGACGACATCCAGGGGATAGTTCTTGCGTGCGACGTAATTCGGCAGGTGTCGATACACCAGTATCAACCCGGCAAGCCCGATCGGAATGTTGACGAAGAAAATGACGCTCCAATGAAAGTAGTGGATGATGATTCCGCCCAATAGCGGACCCACCATGGGCCCGACCAGCGCGGGTAGCGCGACGAAGCTCATGGCGCGGATGAGCTCCGACTTGGCGAAGGTGCGCACCATCGTGAGCCGTCCCACGGGCAGCATCATGGCGCCTCCGCAGCCCTGGAGAATTCGAAACGCCACGAGCCAATGAATATCGGACGAAATGCCGCACAGCAAGGAGCCCAAGGTGAACGTGCCGATGGCGGACGCGAAAACGCGGCGGGTGCCGAAACGGTTCGCCATCCAGCCGCTGATGGGAATGAAAACGGCGAGGCTCAATGTGTAGCTGGCGAGCACGGCCTTCATGCTGAGCGGAGGAACCTTCAGCGCGTGCGCGATGGTCGGCACCGCCGTATTGAGGATCGTCGTGTCCA